>Ga0210394_10002023_pt1 | contig 29364 bp, 23 predicted proteins | sample IncBWC12MmetaG_FD_160121 | JGI IMG/M metagenome (GOLD analysis project Ga0210394, IMG submission 160121) | Forest soil microbial communities from Barre Woods Harvard Forest LTER site, Petersham, Massachusetts, United States - Inc-BW-C-12-M | ecosystem: Environmental > Terrestrial > Soil >...
CGCACCCGGCAAAAATCGGACTGACTATCGCACTCGGCACGATATATTTCTTCGACTTTAAGAACGATTCCACTACGCCGTGCACCTTGGCACTGCGTGCCTCGACTCCCGGAACCTGAGGCATTACAAAACGCGTGGACTGCAATTCTGGATGCCGCGCGCTGAACTTTACCATCGTCTTCGCCATCTGCTTCGGAGTCGTGATCCCCACGTCGGCGACTACGCTGCGGTGCAGCGCCTTCGGATAATAGAAGTTGATTACGTCTTTGGCGAAGTCGGCACAATTCGACGACACGGTTCGAAAGTGGGAGCGATTCGGCGCCGCGTTATATTTCCGAATAAACGCTTCATCCTGCGCCGCAGAAGTCTCGATTTCAAAAGCGTAAGACGCGCGGTCGTAAGCCGAACCGACCAGCTCATACCAATTCCCACCGGGAGCCTCGCCACTCGACAAGTCCGGCACGATCGCCGTTAAATATTTTCGCCGGTATTGATCGCGAAGAAACGTCACCATCTTCGGATCGGCAAACAGCGGCACATCTTCCGGCCGCTCAACCGCATAAAGATAAGGAATCAACGGCATCGCGAGCCAGTCGTAGCCTCCCACCCCATCATAGCGGCTGATCACCGCTCCTAATTCGCCCGGCGCGCATGTGCGCAGAACGATCGGCGTTTCGGCACACACCCCCGAGAGGTAGACCGCTGCGTGTCCCGTTGCCGTGAAGAACCCGAGCTTTCCGTAAGGCTCTTCCAATAAAAGGGTCGCCGACGCGTTAGCCAAAGAGGAGGTCGCGCACACCAGCGCACACATCGCCGCCAGCACAAAACACATGCTCCAAGCGCGCCGAATTCCCCTCAGACAAGGCATAAACATCCCCTGATAAGAACCCCTTTTCAATAGATTAGTTGCCGTTTGTAACCCCTGCGAGTTACGGAAGTCAGCGGGACCATCGGATGCGGGGCGGGACGCATAGCCATCAGAAAAATAAAGGGATAGCGGGGTGTGAAAAACAGGTTAAGTCTGACTCCGACGATGCAAACGACGGCTGATCGAGGGGGGTAACGCCGGGGTGCTTTTTACGAAATTCGAACAGAAGGCTTCGGGGCTAGGGCATTTCTCGTTTCGCGTTAGGATGAGCCCAGAGTAGCAAGTTCCCCACATACGGGAGCTTCCGAGCCCGGTTCCTGGGATTATGAGGGGAAGTTAAATCGAAAGAGAGGAAGACTAGAATATGCTGTCTAAAAAGGTCAGGCTGCGCGCAAGATTCTCACTTGCTGCGTTCTTGCTAGGCGGTGCCTTGGCAATGATGCCTACAACCGCGGGAGCCGACGTCGTAAATGGGCAATGCTATGACACCTTTGAGGACCCAGAGCCGTGTTCCACGAGCGACGGCTGCAGGGAGACGGTATACATTGCTTACTGCATCGTTGGGAATAGCGGGTCCTCTTGTGGACACGGCGGCGGACTGTGTTGTGGCGAAATTCCCTATAGCACCAGTAGCGCCGAGGGTCAGTGCGAAACAGATGACGCTAAACTCGCGCAAAGTCGAGTCCGCATCTCCTGCAACAGCGACCGCCTCCGAAATGTCACGCAGCGATGCCTCCGACGACGATTTGCCACGGCCCGTTGTCTTCGTCCCCAATCTCTGCGGCCACTCCTATGTTGCCATCGAGCCCGATTATTCTAACAAGAATCGCCGGGGAGGTGTCTAGATGCGGACCAAAATCCTAACCAGTGCATTGCTGTATGGCTTGATTCCTCTTTCGATAAGCCCAATTTGCGGTGCGCAGTCGAATCCTGTGTCAAGGAGAACCGAATCCCCTGCGATAGGCCAAAACCTTAAACTCGTGTCTGAAACGCCCGTGAATTCAGAGATGGCGCAAACCTTCGCCGGGCCCCTAAGGTGCGATCACGACGGCAACCTCTACCTCATGACGAAGCTGGACGCAGTAACCGGGATACGCAAGCTGAATCCTAAGGGCGAAAGGTCAGCTGTGTTTGTCGCGAGTTCGGCTACCGATCTGCAGGTCCAGCTTGCCGCATACTTTTCTGTCGCCGCTGACGGCGATGTTTATCAATTGGCGTTTCTGCGGGACACGATCGATCGTGCAGTTCTGACATTTAAGAGGGACGGGACTTACAAGTCGAGCATGAGGTTGAACCCCGGCTTTATTTGGACGCCATCCCAAGTCGCCGCCTTCTCCACCGGCGATGTGCTCGTGACCGGTTTGAAAGCTGACCGTAGCCTTAAGGTCGCCGTCCCGTTTACGGGCCTCTTCGACAAGACGGGGGCTCTTCGGAAGCAGGTAGTTCTCGCGGACGACAAGGAAATCCAAGATATGGCCGCCGATGGCCGCGTCGACTCGGGTCACCTGTATGGGAACCGGGCAGTCGAGGGAGGGCAGATGGAAAGCGCCGACGATGGCAACATTTACCTGATGCGGAGGCTGTCGTCTCCTATCTTCTATGCCATCTCTCCTAGCGGCGAAGTTGCAAAGCGCTTTATCGTTGATTCTGGCAGGAGCGATTTCATGCCGTTCTCGATGCACATAGCCGGAAAAACGATTGCCATCTTGTTCCACGAACCACAAACCCGCGAGGAATTTGTGAAGGTCGTGGATCTCAGCGGAAAGGAGTTGGCAACCTACGAAGATCCCGTAGTTGGCGGTCGTGGAGTATTAGGGCCTGCCTTCGCGTGCTATTCCGACAACCCGGACCGTTTTACATTCTTGTACACTGCGGAGGGTGGTCATCTGGGATTCCGCATCGCCGAACCACGCTAAAATCCGTAACTCAAGGTTCCAAAGCTAGGAATCCCATCCTCGTTCTTTTCGTGCGCGGATGGGATTTTTCATCGACCTCAGCGTCATGCCCCTGTTACGAAATCCGAACAAAGCACGGGGCCAGATTGGAATTCTTCAAACCCGGCCTAGTATCCCGCAGCAATTAGACTCTTCTTGCGGGAGGACTGACGTCGATGCCACAAAACCCAGCGCCCATTCTGCCCGGTATCGAGCACATCGTCGTGCTCATGCTCGAAAACCGATCTTTCGATAACATCCTCGGCTGGCTTTACGATGGCAAAAACGCTAGGCCGTTCAACCAGGTGCCCAACGGCCAGACCTTCGACGGCGTCTCCGGAAAACCTCTAACGAACCCATGGAATAAGACTGACCCGCCAATAGTCGTGCAGGTGCCGGTTGGCGCGACCACCGATCCTACCAATCCGTACCCCGATCCAGGCGAAGTTTACGCCGACGTTTACCAGCAACTCTACAATGTTTTGCCACCATCCGCGCCAAACCCGGTCCCTCCAAATCCTCCGCAGCCGCCGCCCATGTCGGGCTTCGTGAACAATTACGCGGCGCAAAAAGGTTCCACGCCGCCTGACATCATGAACGGGTTCCGTCCGGCGATGCTGCCCAATCTCTGTCAACTTGCGTACCAGTTCATCACCTGCGACCGTTGGTTCGCGTCGGTGCCTTCGCAGACTTTTACCAACCGATCTTTCGTCCACGCCGGCACTGCCTCGGGATACGTCAACAACAAGCTTGGCCTCCTGCCAATTTTCGTCAACGACACCCCAACCATTTACAACCTGCTGGAATCGCAAAATAAAAGCTGGCGGATTTACTACGGCAGCCACTGGTTTCTCTGCATGGCGTTTTTGGGACAGGGTCAGATCGAGCGCTACATGTTCGATTTCGGCCCGCGCCGCATGTATCCCTTCGAGCAATTCCTCGACGATGCAAAGAAGGGTAACCTTCCCGCCTACTCGTTCGTCGAGCCCAACTTCATGAACAGCCTGATCTACGGCTATGAGAATGACATGCATCCCGATGCGGCTGTTCTCAAAATCGGCCAGGCCTCAAATGTACTCTACGGCGACGAACTGATTCGCAAGGTGTATCAGGCTCTGCTCACGGGACCGAGCCAGCAGTGGGAATCAACGTTGCTGGTCATCACCTTCGACGAGCATGGAGGCTGTTACGACCACGTGGCGCCCGGCGCCGCGACGCCTCCCGATAACCGAATCATCCAGCCGAATCAGGATGGCTACAGCGGATTTCTCTTCAACCGATACGGAGTCCGCGTGCCCGCAGTGTTGATTTCGCCGCGCATTGCCCAACCTCATTCGGTCGACCACACGATCTACGATCACACCTCAGTGCTTCGTACAGTCATGGACTGTTTCTTGGGAGGGAATGTGAAACCAAATGCTCTCAGCAACCGCGCAGCCGCGGCCACTCCGCTCAACCCTACGCTGGGTGCCGCGAGCAGCGATGTCCCAAACCTCTCCGTGCCCGCCGTCCCCGACGGCAAGCCCACCGAAGACGGTCCACTCACCGACTTCCAAAAGGCGATTGTGTGCGCGGCATGGCTTCGTCTGAAACAGCTAGGCGCGTCTGCAGTTGCGGAAGCGGAACCCGCATTCGTTACGAAGCTGCAATCGGAGGCCGAATTGCAAAGACTAGCGGCCACGCTGCCACAATCCAAAACCCCGTGAAAGCTGCCTGAGTCGGATACGCATGGAAGAGTCAAAGCCCCCACCCCTTCGGCAAGCTCAGGGCAGGCTCTGCCGCAAAGAAACTCGACAAGGATGGGGCATCCCGTGATGGAGGTGTTTTTTTCTTATCCGTCAAAATGTCAACTTGAACACCACGCCGCAACCTTTGTAGTAGGCGCATTGGCTCCCCTTGCCGCCGCCCAAAGTTGTACCGTAGAGGTTTCCATCTTTGTCCATGGTTAAGCTGGTGGGCAACTGCCCATCGCTCCCCGTGAAATTGTGCAGCACCGTTTTATTTCCGCTTGTGTCCAGCTTGAACACCGTACCGCAGCTCCCGTAGTAGCATCTCGACCCGGTGCCACCACCGAGCGTGACACCGTAGAGATTGCCGGCTGCATCCCTGACCAATGAGGTGGGATACTCCCCGTCCGCCGCTTCGGTAAAGCTGTGCAACACCTTCAGCTTGCCCGATGGTTCGAGTTTGTAGACGATACCGAAGCCCGGCGCATTGAAAAGGCCGCTGTTTGTCGTCCCATACAGATTCCCTGACTCATCTCGCACCAGGAGGCCGGTAGGATTATCGCTATCGGCGCCGCCAGTGAAGCTGTGGAGCACAGTCAGTGTGCCAGCTGGGTCCACTTCAAACACGCCTCCCTTGCCGTAGGTGCCACCATCGTAGGTTGCGCCGTATAAGTTGCTCGCCGGATCGGCGACCAGGCCATGGGGAAACTTTCCGTCCGTGCCGTCCATGAAGATGTAGAGGACGCTCTCCTGGTTAGCCGCATCCAGCTTGAAAATCACTCCGCAGCCAGCACCAAAGCAAGACTGCGAGCCACCAATTGAGCCCGTGCCGTAGAAATTGCCGGCCGCGTCGCGGATCAACGCTGCGTCGGGCGCTCCTCCGTCCGTCGGGCCGGTGAAGGCGTAAAGCTCGTTCTGAACGCCTGCAGCGTCTCGTTTGAATACGGTCCCGCAACCGTGGGCGCAACCTCCCGCTTCAGGAGTGCCCCCATTGGCGGTCGTTCCGTAAATATTGCCTGCTCCATCCAGGAACAAACCGCCATCTGGAGAAAGCCCGTCGCCGCCCATGAAACTATGCAGCACGTTCTCATTCCCGGCTGCGTCCAGACTGAAGACGATGCCATAATTAAAGGAGCCCCCGTTAAGAGTCACTCCGTAGACGTTGCCGGATGAATCGACGATCACACCCGATGCTGGCTCGGCTCCATCTCCCGGACTACCAAATTCGTGCAGCACGGTGAATGTCTGGGCCTGGGCCAGCGGCATTGAAATGAGCGAGATAGCGAGTGAGATTGCGAACAAAATCGCGAGTGCATTCGGAGTCAGGTTCAAAGGAACCGAGTTCGAGGTAATCAAACGGGGTTGCGCTTGTCCGATCATGGCTGCCTCCTTACTGGGACGCTCTGCGCGCCCAGCGCAAGTTCGCCGAGAGACTGATAGCGGCGAGGCGCTAGGGAATTGCCGGAGTTGGCGAGGGCATCAGGAGCGCTCGAATGAGCAGCCGAATCCGACGGACTCTGGCCCGTGGAACCGTCAGCAACGTCCGAAGTTTGTCCAGCGTTGATCGCTGTGTTGGGCGTGGTTTCGTAGGCATAGCCGGTCAACGTCGCGAGAAAGTGAAATCCTTTCCGCTGCACGTTTACCCGCGCCCAGCCGTAATGAGTTTGGCCGCTAATCTGAAACTTCAGTCCCAGGTAACGGTTGCTGAGGTTCGCCCACGAACCATGAAGATGGCTCGGCCCTCCGGTCGTAGTGTGAGTAACGGAGAGCATCACCTCGCCGTTCTGATCGCCAGCAATAAAGTTCTGGCTCGGCCCAATGGGCTGGCCAGACTGCAGCACGGCCGCCGCCCGGCGAATTCCTTCCACGCCATTGCCGACCGCCGGGTCCGCAAGCAACTGATTATTCGAGGCCCAATTTCCGTAATTCCACTGTTGAATCAGGAAGTCGACCGTTCCGTCATGGTTGACATCCAAGCCATAAACGCCGTTGTACCCAATCACCTGGTTTGCCGGTGTATAGACGACTTCCGCTTGAGCTGGCCCCGCCAATGCCAACAATCCCACTCCCGCAGCGCTGGCGGCCAGAGCATACATGTTCAGTTGTGCACGGATTGACTCAGAAAAGACTGGTTGAGAAAGGATCGGCTGAAAAAAGTTCGACTCGGAAACAATAGGTTCGGAACCGATTGCTTCCGAAACCGCAGAGGGCTTGCCCGGACGGAGAGAACGCCTCATAACCCCTCCTCAGAGATTTGGGCGTTAATTATCCGTCTGTCAGGTGAGTCAGTCAACGTGAAAAACTGGCAAGGCCAATAAGTACGAGATAAGTGACTCGAGACGCTTGGAGTGCAAACGTCGAAGGAGTTTCACCTACAAACTTACCCTATTACAGAATTACTTAAGCGCTTCGATCGCCCAGGCAGCGCTCTCCCGCACGACTTCATCCTCGTCGCCTGAAAGTTTTTTGAGCAGCGGAAGAAATTTCCGCTCGCCGCTGTTGCCCATGGCAATCACCGCATTGCGGCGCAGGCCGGAGCGTTTCGCACGGCGCACCGGCGATTCGCGAAAGCTTTTACGAAATTCTTCCACGCTGATCTCCGCCAACCACTCGAGTGCTGGATTCACCAACTCCGGGCGTGGTTGAAATTCAGCAGCATTCGTCGCCGGAGCCTTTCGGTTCCACGGACAAACATCCTGGCAAATGTCGCAGCCAAAGATGTGCCGCCCCATCCCTTCGCGAAGATCCTCAGGAATCGGGCCACGCTTTTCAATCGTGAGATACGCGATGCATTTGTTGGAATCAAGCTGATACGGCGCAATCAGCGCGTCCGTCGGACAGGCATCGATGCAGCGCGTGCAACTGCCGCAGCGGTCCGGTGCAGGCACTCCAAGTCCGGCAGAGTTGCCCGCAGGAGCGCGGCTTCCCAATTCATCGATCCCGAAGTCGTCGGTCCGGAAATCGAGCGACGTAAGAATCACCCCGAGGAAAATCCACGACCCAATCTTCTGATTAATAATGCAGGTGTTCTTCCCGATCCAGCCGATGCCAGCATATTTCGCGGCGACGCGCTCGACGATCGGCCCGGTATCGACGTAACAGCGAGTGACGAGTTCTTCCTCTTTCCCTGGCTTTTGTGCTCCACAGTTCGTCACGCCGCACGACTTTCTCAACGCCGCTTCCACCTGGCGCAGCCGCGGCATCACCGACTCGTGATAGTCCTGCCGTCCCCAAGCATAGCGCGAGATCCATCCGCGGTCTTTCTCGGGAGAATCGGAAGCCTCTGTGGAATACGGATGCGCCGTGTTGTAGTTGATGGCACAAACCACCACGCTGCGCGCCCATGGTACGGCGTGCGCCAGAGACGCACGCTTCAGGCGTCCCTGCGCGTCGCGCGCCTCCAGATACTTCATCTCTCCCGCGTGGCCGTCGGCGATCCAGCGCGGAAAATATTCCAGCTCCGGAGCATCTTCGACTGGAGCGATGCCCACGAGATCGAATCCAGCGTCAGCCGCTGCTTGCCTTACGATGTCGGCGAGTTCAGCAGAGAGAAGCATGGTGGATGCAAATGCCAATCAAGATTAATAGCTTCTCGGTCGTACTAAATGCGGAAGAGAGCGGTTCCAATTTGGAATCTTCCACTACTTTTTGTTTGTAAAGGCAATCCCGCTCGTGTCATCAGCGTATAAGCTTTTTCTCACAGAGTCACGCAACAGAAAAAATTGCGCGTTCTCCGAATTCTTTAAAAAGGAGAAACATCAATGCCGCAACCCACCCAGCCTCAAACTCCCACCATCAAAATCTCCGTAATCAATGAGAGCACCGTGCTGGCCGACGCGGATGTCGTGCCGGTCGTAGCCGCGCTGCAAGAGCAAGTCAGCAGTGACTTCCTGCCGGTCTGGGGCGTGGATGCCGAACTCAGCATCGTCCCTAAAAGTTCACAGCCGCCTGCGGGAAGTTGGTGGCTGGTATTGCTCGACGACTCCGACCAAGCCAACGCTCTCGGCTACCACGACCTTACCTCCGAGAGCCTGCCTATTGGCAAGGTCTTCGCCGCCAGCGACCTGAAAGCCGGCACCTCGTGGACGGTCACCGCCAGCCACGAATTGCTGGAAATGCTTGGCGACCCGAACATCAATCTCACGGTGTTCGTGCAGAACAGCAATACCGCCGGCACTCTCTACGCCTATGAAGTCTGCGACGCCTGCGAAGACGATAGCCTGGGCTATTCGATCAACAATATTTTGTTGTCCGATTTCGTTTACCCGGCATGGTTTGAAAGTTTTCGCACCGAAGGCTCGACGCAGTTCGACCGCATGAACAAAATTCACACTCCGTTTGGATTGCTGCCAAACGGCTACATTGGCGTGTTCAATGTCAGCTCCGGAAGCGGTTGGCAGCAACAAACCGCCGAGAAGCATCCGACCAATCTTCAGAACCGCGGAGCGGTCGGCACTCGCCGGGAACGCCGCAGTATTGCGCGCGACTTGTGGGTGAGCAGCCTGCCGCAGCGCAAGATCGTAGGCAACGCGCAGAAATACCGCCAACAACTGCAGAGCATCCAGAAGCGGCGCGAAGCTGCCTGAAATTCTTCCTGAGGGCGCTACCCCCTGGCCTCGCGCGCAGTGCGCGGGGCCTTTTTATTGGAGAACATCCCCCCTTATACCGAATGTAATTCAAAGCGACTGGCAGAACGCTCATCAGCGCCCGCTATGAGAGAATCGATGACGAATTTCGCTGCGGGAGATCGCAATCAGCGCAACTACTTTCCTGGTCTTACTCATCGTATTCATCGCCACGCTGATTCGATCGGCATTCGGCTTTGGCGAGGCCCTGGTCGCCGTTCCGCTGCTCGCGTTCTGCATTCCGCTGGAAGTCGCTGCGCCGCTGGCGGTGCTGGTGTCGATTACCATCGCGGGCATCGTTGTCGTTCAGGACTGGAAGCACATCCACTTGCGCAGCACGGGGTGGCTCGTATTCTCCACTCTCTTCGGCATTCCACTGGGGCTTTTGCTTCTGACGAGCAGTCATCAGAGGGTGGTGAAAGCCACCTTGGGAATCATCATTCTCGGGTTCTCGATTTATTCTTTAGCGGGCCGTGCGCCGCTTGAACTGAAGCGCGATAATCGAGCATGGCTGCTGGCATGCGGATTCTGCGCGGGCGTACTCGGCGGCGCTTATGGCATGAACGGTCCGCCGCTGGTTATTTACGGGGCGATGCGCCGCTGGTCGGCGCAGCACTTCCGCGCTACGCTGCAAGGATATTTTCTGCCCGCCAGCATCATCGGCATGGGCGGCTATTTCCTAGCCGGGCTTTGGACTCATGCCGTGACTCGTTATTACTTGCTCTCACTGCCGGTCACGCTCGCGGGGATATTCTTCGGCCGATTCATCAATCACCGCATCCATGGCAACAATTTTCTAAAGTACATTTACATCGGACTGGCCGTCATCGGAGCAATTTTGGTTATTCAGGCAATCACCGGCCGCCTGTAAACTCAGCTTGCGATGGGAATTGGCCAGCGGCAATGAGCTTGCTAAAGCCGCGCCTATCCTTCGGTCTCATTGACTTGCTGGTTTCAGCAACGTAAGATTCAGCGCCAGTGATCGGCCAGACTATTTCGCATTACCGCATCGTCGAGAAGCTAGGCGGCGGCGGCATGGGCGTGGTCTACAAAGCGGAAGACGTTAAGCTTCACCGCTTTGTCGCCCTCAAGTTCCTGCCTGACGAAATTTCCAAAGATACGCAGGCCCTGGCCCGTTTCGAGCGCGAGGCGCAGTCCGCTTCAGCCCTCAACCATCCCAATATCTGCACCATTTACGAAATCGACGACCAGCATGGCGAAGCCTTTATCGCCATGGAGTTCCTGGACGGTCAAACTCTGAAGCACCTGATCGGAGTTCACCCACTGGAGTTAGACACGCTGCTTTCTCTCGCCATCGAGATTGCAGACGCCCTCGACGCTGCCCACGCTAAGGGCATTGTGCATCGAGACATCAAGCCCGCAAACATCTTCGTCACCGAGCGCGGCCACGCCAAGGTGCTCGATTTCGGCCTCGCCAAGGTCACGCTATCGGGCAGTGAGCACAATGAGGCCACGCGGACCGAGGCCGCCGGGGCGCACCTCACCAGTCCCGGCTCCACGATCGGTACGGTGGCTTACATGTCGCCGGAGCAGGCGCGCGCCAAGGAACTCGACGCCCGCAGCGATCTCTTCTCTTTTGGCGCCGTGCTTTACGAGATGGCTACCGGGCAGCTGCCCTTCCGTGGAGAAAGTTCGGCGGTGATTTTCACGGAGATTTTGGAACGCGATCCGGTGGCCGCGGTGAGGCTGAACCCGAATCTGCCATCTAAGCTCGAAGACATCATCAATAAGGCTCTGGAGAAAGACCGCGACATGCGCTATCAGCATGCCGCCGATATGCGCACCGACCTGAAGCGCCTAAAACGCGAGACCGAATCGCGGCACGGCGTATCTGCAACTTCTGGATCAATACCCATCGTGCAAGAAAGCGCTTCGGCGATCTCACCAGCTGAAGTAGGCAAGCGGCCATCGTCAGCATCGGGCTCTTCGTCTGCGGTGGCTCAGTTTTTATCCTCGAGTTCAGTGCAGGTGGCAGCACCTCCCGCAGCGCCAAAAAAACTCTGGAAAATTCTCGTTCCCGCGGCGGTGGTCTTACTTGCGGCTGCCGTCGGCACTGCTTTCTACCTCCGGTTGCCCTCTTCCTCGCCCGCCGCAAAAGCTACGCCTCTTTCAGAAAGAGATACCGTCGTCCTCGCCGATTTCGACAACAAAACGGGAGATCCGGTCTTCGACGACGCGCTCAAGCAGGCCCTCGCGGTTCAACTGGGACAGTCCCCATTCATCAATATTCTCTCGGATCGCAAAGTAAACGAAACTTTGCGCCTGATGGGCCGCCAGGCCGACACGCGGATCACCCGCGACGCCGCCCGCGAGCTCTGTGTCCGGACCGGCAGCAAAGCTATCGTGCTGGGCTCCGTTTCGAATCTCGGCGGCCAATATGTGCTTGGCATCGACGCCGTAGGTTGCAGCAATGGGGACACGCTAGCCAAGGAACAGGAAGAAGCGGCGAGCAAGCAGGACGTGTTGAAGGCACTGAGCAAAGCCGCGGCCAGCCTGCGCGAGAAACTCGGCGAATCGCTCGCCTCAGTGCAGAAGTTCGATGTGCCAGTCGAGGCGACCACGCCTTCGCTCGAAGCCCTCAAAGCGTACAGCATGGGCATTACAACCGGACGTACCAAAGGCGACGCGGAAGCGATTCCCTTCATGAAGCGGGCTATCGAACTAGACCCCGACTTCGCGATGGCTTATACGGGGATCGCTGTCGAATATGGGAATCTCGGACGCGCGGATCTGGCCGCCGAGAATGCCAAGAAGGCTTATTCCTTGCGCGACCGCGTCAGCGAACGGGAACGGTATCGCATCTCCGCCTTTTACTTCGACAAGGTCACCGGTGAAATTGAGAAGGCCACCGAAGCCTATGAACTCTGGGCGAAGAGCTATCCGCTCGATATGGTGCCGCACGGTAATCTCGGCAACATTTATACCGCGCTAGGCCAATATGACAAGGCTATCGTTGAAACCGAGACCCAGCAGAAGCTGGAACCTAATATCGTCGGCTATGGCAATCTGGCGGGCCTGTACATCGCCGTCAACCGCCTCGACGACGCCCGCCGAACGCTGAAGGAAGCGCAACAGAAAGGCTTTGACGGCCTCGTCATTCGAAGCGATCTTTATTCCCTGGCATTTCTTTCTGGCGACAATGCTGAAATGGATCGCGATGTGGCTTGGGCGGCGGGGCGCCCCGGCGAAGAAGACCAGATGCTTACCTTTCACGCCGACACCCAAGCCTATTATGGCCGGGTGGAGAAAGCCCGGGACCTCGCCCGGCGCGCGACCGATTCTGCCGTGCGGGCCGACGCCAAAGAGACCGGCGCACAGTGGCTGGCTTACCACGCGCTTCGTGAAGCTGAGATGGGCAACGTCGCCGCCGCCAGGCAAGGCGTCAGTCGTGCATTGGCGCTCGCTCCGGGGCGCGATGTGAAAGTGCTCTCGGCTTTAGCGCTGGCTCGCTCCGGGGAAACCACTCAGTCGAAAACTCTGCTCGAGAGTTTGCAAAAGTCCGAACCCGGCAACACCTATTTGAAGGTTTATTGGTTTCCGGTGATCGAGGCTTCCATCGCCCTGGCGCAACAGGCGCCGGACCGGGCGGTCGTGGCTCTCGAGCCTTCCCTTCCCTACGAACTCGGAACGCCTCCCCCCGGCACTGCGATGTATCCTCCCTACATTCGCGGTCTGGCTTACCTCGCGCAAAAGAATGGTCCGGCGGCCGCCGTCGAATTCCAGAAATTCATCGATCGCGCTACGATCGTGCAAAACTTTGCGATAGCCGCGATCGCGCATCTCCAACTCGCCCGCGCCTATGCCATATCCGGCGACACCGCCAAAGCCAAAGCCGCCTACCAGGACTTCCTCACGCTCTGGAAAGACGCAGACCCAGACGTGCCCATCCTGAAAGAAGCTAAGGCGGAATTCGTGAAGCTGCAGTAACCGGCGGCAAATGTTTGCCCCGGGCTCAGTGCACTAGATCCCCAGCTTCTTCACTTCTTCGTTGTAATACTTGCGGTAGAGGATGTCCCACTCCTGCGAACCTTCGAGAATGGTGCGCTTCTGGCTTTCGATTTTCTGACGCGCGGCTTGGTCGATCCTCTCTTCATGGTTGAGCAAATCTTCGAGGATCTTGCGGGTTTCCTGGCGGATGGTGTTGGGGTCTTCGATGAAATCCACTTCATCCATCGCTTTAAGTGCGTCGGCGACCGCACGTGCCAGCACGTTCACTTTGTCGCGGCTCAGTCTCACAGCACCGCCTTATACTTGCGCACCAGTTCGCTCTTCACTTTACGAAACATCTCCTGGTAGTTGGCGCCGGTCTTGTTCATCTCTTCGGAATAAGCTTCGAGAATCACGCGCACTTCGTCGTTGATGCGGTCTTCGAGGGTCATTTCCTCGAGCAGCGCCGCATGCACGCGCTCTGTGACTTTAGACACGGCCGTGGTTTCGATGGCCTTGCCCGCAATTAATTTCTTGGTAACTTCGCGGGCCAGGTAGCCCACGTATTCCTTGGAAAGAAGCATGTGCGGCTAGAATGTCCTGTATCAGCAGGGGCTTTGTATTTTAATCATAAAGTGTAACACGGGATTTGTGAGCGAGTGGACGGTCAAGCCGTAGCCGGGTAGTGGCTCGGTTTGAAAAGGGCGGCTGTATGCATCGGGAGCCCCTCGTCCCGCTGGTGAAACGCGGGACTTCCGGATGACGCCAGAGGGGCGCAACATTGAGGATTTTCAGATTGAGCCACTACGCTCAGCCCCCGACGCTGGCACCTTCATGCCCAATCGGCATACAATAATCATTCGTAAGCAAAGTCCACTATGTCACCCACCCCAGACGATTTATCCAGCGTTAAAGATGACATGATTGCCTTCATCGAAGGCCATGGCATGAGCCGTTTCCACGGCTACGTGGATTACGACGAAGTGCAGTGCGTCATGTGGGAGATGGGAAGCAATCCCGACGGCTGGAAGGACTTTGTTGAGCTGGCCAAAAGCGCGGGTACGGCGTTCCTCACTATGCATTCCTGGAAGCTGGAGCGCGAGGAACTGGATGAGCTGGTGCAACGGCTTGCGCACTCCGAATTCACCGACGGCGATGACGTAGAGGATGCGCGCTGGTTGCGGGCGCACATTGGCAAAGTTGGATTCCTGCAGTTGGGCTGGGCTTATCAGGGATCGATGTTTCTGTGCGAGACCAGCACGGAGTGGTACGACCGCTACCAGCACCTGCTGGAAATGTCGGAAGATTTCGGCGGCATCCCCATCGACGATCAGGACGAAGAGAGTTAGTGGTGCGCTGGGAGCTGGCGGCGCAGGATCCAGTTCGGTCACGGACGCTGGCAGCGGGCCTGTGCGGTTTCCCCGGATTGCCCTTCAATTTTAATAGCCGCGCATCAGCCAATGGCGCGGGTCGCGGTCACCTTGACACGCTGGCGGGGTTGTTGATTCGGCGCGGTATGGCGGAACCTGAATCGGCCGCGCGCTTCCTCGCCCCTTCTATCGATCACCTTCATATACCCGAACAAATGAGTGGCGTGCGAGCCGCCGTCGACCGCCTCGACGCGGCCATCGAACGGAAAGAGCCCATGCTGATCTACGGCGACTACGACGTGGACGGCACGATGGCAATCATCATTCTGAAGACTGCGATCGAACTCTGCGGCGGTGCCGCCGACTTTCATGTCCCCCACCGCATTCGTGAAGGCTACGACCTGCGCGACGATGTGATCGAGCGCGCCGCGGCGGCCGGAATTCGACTGATCATCAGCGTCGATATGGGCATTCGTGCCTTCGCCCCCGCCGAAACCGCGCGACTTCTCGGCGTAGACCTCATTGTGACCGATCATCACTTGCCGGGTCCGGACGGCGTGCCGAAGGCATTGTCGGTGGTCAATCCGAATCAGGCAGGGTGCGAGTATCCGTATAAGCAGCTTTGTGGTGCGGGCGTGGCGTTCAAAGTCGCGCAGGGATTGATGCAACGGCGGCTCGACGCAAAAGATCAGACGCGAATGCTGTTGTCGTTCATGAAAGTGGTTGCCATTGCGACGATTGCCGATTCCGTGCCGCTAACTGGCGAGAATCGCGTGTTCGCCAAGCTCGGCCTCGATCAGCTGCGCCGCGCGGTGAATCCTGGGTTGAGGGCCCTGCTCGAAGTCGCGCAGATTTCCACGAAGCGCCCGCCGAATTCAACGGAAGTTGCGTTTCGCATTGCGCCGCGCATCAATGCCGCCGGACGTATGGATATCGCTCGCGACGTAATCGATTTATTCAGCGTGAAAGATGCTGATCAAGCACGGCTGCTTGCCGGCAAACTCGATCGTCTCAACGCCGAGCGCCAGGAAGAAGAGCGGCGAATTCTGCGCTCCATCGAAGAGCGCGTCAGCGGCGATCCGGCGCTCTGCGAGGCGTATTGCATTGTGGTCGATGGCGAGGGATGGCATCGCGGCGTAATCGGCATCGCGGCTACGCGCGTCGTCGAACGCTATCATCGACCCGCGATTGTCATCTCGCGCGATGGAGAGGAAGCCTTCGGTTCCGGCCGCTCCATTCGTCCTTTTCATTTGCTCGAAGCGGTTGAATCTAGCGGCAATCTCTTTACCCGCTACGGTGGACACTCTCACGCCTGCGGATTCTCCATGCCATCGGCGAACGTTGCCCAACTTCGTACTGAACTCGACGCATTCGCGCGCTCCCAGCTTACTCTTGCGGATTTCGACCCCGTGTTAGGCGTGGAAGCGGAACTCGATCTGGATGAAATTACTCCCGCACTTTTTCAAATGCTGTGTCTCCTGGAACCGTACGGAGCAGGAAATCATGAGCCCGCATTTTGCGCCCGCGGCGTGTCCCTCATCGCACCGCCAAAAATCCTGAAAGACAAACACATCAAGCTGAAGCTGAAGTCGCGCGAAAAATGCGGCGACCTAGTGTTCGCTGATGCAGAGCAGCCGGAGCTGTCGGCAGCGGCCATTCTCGCGACGCCACGCTGCCATCCCGATAGCGCAGCGATCACCCGCGCTCAGAAGGCCGAAGCTGCGGTCGGCCAATTGAGAAGTGAGACAAAAAAACTGAGCCCTGTGTTTAGCGCTCTCGGCTGGCATATGGCCGAACGCCTGCGGCAAATTCCGCTCCTGGCTGGCGACGCCATCGATATCGCCTTCACCATCGGCCACAATGACCATCCCGATTTTGGCGGGCTGGAATTGGGGCTGCGCGACTTCGTGGTCTGCCGATCAGAAAATTCGAACGAGGGTTGAACTCGGGCGAGTCTCCCCGTTAGCACTCGCAGGTCGTCCGCGGCAGTCCGACGAAAGCTTCTGACAATATAGGGATCATTCAACTGCGGGTTGCGTCGCTATCGCGACGTAACGCTACGCTCTGGACGACAGTCGAGCGCGAATCGCCATGTTCATTTGGATTAGACTGAAGCTAGGATGGGTCTTCCTGTCTATCGCCTGCGACGCTGGTTGGTTGTGATCGCCGTGCTGTTCATCACGGTCATCGCGGGCATGTATCTTTACGCCCGCCTGCGCCAACTTAGCGTCCTCAAAGCATTCCCCGGTAAGATCGGCATCGACATCAAGCAGACGGCGAATGGCTTTCAGTTTTCGAAGTCGGAAGCCGGCCGCACGGTTTTTTCCATCCGGGCCAAGAGCGTGAAGGAGTTCAAGCTCAACGGCCACGCTGAGCTGCACGACGTCAGCATCGTTCTTTATGGCCGCGATACTTCACGCTTTGATCAGATATACGGCGACGAATTTACTTACGACCAGAAATCGGGCGACGTTACGGCGCGCGGGGATGTGCAGATCGATCTGGAAGCGAACCCGTCGGGCGTGAGTTCGCCCGATCAGGCGACTCCGAAGGAACTGAAGAATCCCATCCACCTGAAAACCAGCAACCTGATCTTCAATCAAAATAGCGGAAACGCCTCTACTGATGCGCGCGTTGATTTCAGCACGCCGCAAGCCAGCGGCTGGGCGGTGGGCGTGCAGTATACCGCCAAAAGCAACACGCTCACGCTATCGTCACAAATTCATGTGACGTTAAGTGGAGAGCATGCGGCCAGCCTGTTCGCCAGCCACGGCAGAATTACCCGCGAGCCGCGTGAAGTCGTGCTGGATAATTCACGCCTCGACCGCCAGGGCGGGACGCTACAGGCGGCGCAGGCGACGTTCTTCCTTACCGCGGACAATCAGGTTGAACGAGTGCTGGCGAGCGGGAACGTGAACGCTACATCGGCGGCCGGGGTTGCCGACCAGACGCGTGCCCGCGCCGATGAAGCCGAGCTTTTGCTCACAGGTAAACAGAATCTGCTGAGCACGGCAACGCTGACCGGCAATGTCCACGCCGAGCGCGGCGGATCTCAACCAATGCAGGGCGACGCCGGCCGCGCCGTTCTGGACTTCCGCGGCCAGAACCAGCTGCAGAAGGTGCATGCCTCGGATGGTGTCCGATTGGCGCAGCACGCCGCGAACGCGGGTCAATCTGCGGTCGACGGATCGAAAGCTCGGGCCGCGGCGGTCGAGGGTTCAACGCCACAAGATTTCGACCTCAAAGCTCCCATTGTGGATTTCTTTATTGCGGACGGACGCCGTCTCAGCCGCGCCGAAACTTCCGGCGCGGCGCAGATCACAATATCTCCGGCGCAGAATTCGACTCCAGCGAGTACACAAGCTTCTGGCCAACGCACCGTCATTACTGCCGGCCGCTTCGACGCGAAGTTTGCCCCGACCCCCGAGGGCAAAAGCCAGCTAACTTCTATCCATGGTGCTCCCAACGCAAAAATTGTGAATGTCGCTGCCGGTGTACCTGACCGCGTGAGCACAAGTCAGATACTGGATGCGGCCTTCCTCCCTGAGGGAGGGATTGCATCCATCGTGCAACAAGGGAACGTGGCGTACAGCGATGGCATGCCTCCTGAAAAGCGCACCCAGGCATGGGCCGACAGAGCGCGCTACACTCCTGCCGACAGGATCTTGGTGCTTGCGGGAAACCCGCGCGTTTCGGACGGAGGCATGGTCACAACAGCCCGGACGATTCGCATCAACCGCGCCACCGACGATGCAATCGCCGAGGGCGACGTCAAGAGCACCTACAACGAGTTGAAGGAGCAACCCGACGGCGCGCTGCTGGCGTCGGCCTCGCCGATTCATGTGACCGCAGCAACCATGACAGCGCACAATTCCCCGGCAGTCGCGCTTTACCAGGGCAACGCACGGCTGTGGCAAGACGCAAACCTTATCGAGGCTCCTTCGATCGAATTCGACCGGGATCGGCGTTCTCTGGTGGCTCAAGGTACGGTGGCGCAGCCGGTTTTGACAACACTGGTTCAGGGGAAGGCTGGCCAGACGCTGGCGCCACGGAGCGGCAAGCGCCAATCGAACCCCGGATCCCACGAAAAAGCTGACGAATCCAGCCCTATCGCCCTAAGTGCGGCCCGGCTTTCCTATTCCGATCCTGAGCGTCGGGCGCATTACGATGGAGGGGTCACGGCTCACGGAACTGGGTTCACAGCGACTTCCACCGAAATGGATGTCTACCTTCTCCCCCGAAGCCAAGCCTCTAGCAATCAGTCACTTACCAGTCCAGGCCGGTTGGATCACATGGTCGCCCAAGGCAAAGTTGTCATCGATCAGCCGGGACGTCGCGCGGAAGGAAACACCCTGGTTTACACCGCCGCAGACGACAAATTCGTCCTCACCGGTGGACCGCCCAGCATTTTTGATGCCGAACGGGGCAAGATTACCGGGGTTTCGTTGACTTTCTTTAGACACGATGATAGGGTGCTCGTAGAAGGCGAAGCAAACACTCCTGTGGTAACACAAACGCGAGTGGCACGATAAATGCGAGCACGTTGATGCGCACTCTGGCCACGGATGAAATTGGCAAGTCTTACCGCGGCCGCCGCGTTGTGAATGGTGTCAGCCTGCGGGTAGAGCAGGGTGAAGTTGTTGGTTTACTTGGCCCTAATGGCGCTGGCAAGACCACAACGTTTTACGCGATCGTTGGTTTGATCCCCCCTGATACCGGCCGCGTGCTGTATGACGGCCAGGACATCACTGACGTTCCCATGTATTTGCGGGCGCGACAGTATGGCATCAGCTATCTCCCGCAAGAAGCTTCGGTCTTTCGCAAACTTACCGTCGAGGAAAATATTCTCGCCGTGCTTGAGGCGCAGCCTCTGTCGTGGCACGAGCGCCGCGAGAAGATGGAGAAGTTTATCGATGAACTTGGCTTGGAGCACATTCGCCACAATCGAGGCTACGCCCTCTCCGGGGGCGAGCGGCGCCGCGTGGAAATTGCCCGGTGCCTGTGCATCAATCCGACATTCATTTTGCTCGATGAACCGTTTTCCGGGATCGACCCCATCGCCGTTCTCGACCTGCAGAAAATCATCAGCGGCCTGCGAGCCAGCGGTATTGGAGTGCTGATCACGGATCACAACGTGCGCGAAACGCTCTCCGTAACGGACCGCGCTTATATCATCGACGATGGCAGAATCTTCCGTCACGGCCAGCCCGAGCAGTTGGCGGGCGATCCGGAAGTCAGAAGGGTGTATCTGGGGGAAAGCTTCTCGCTGGTGTGAAGGAAGAACGTCGTTGGCCGTTGGTCGCTAGTCGTTGGTCATTGGCGAAATCAAAGGCCAGCAGCAACGGTGAACGACTTACAACGAACGCGGTGAATGCTTACGACCGACGATTGCGACCAACGACGCTCGTCCTAGGTAATTTTTGGAAGAAACACCAGAAGAAGGGGGATAGAGATGACAATTGACGAACGGCTGGAAGCGCTGACTCGCAATTTAGAATTGTTATCCCTCGAAAGCGAAAAACATGATCGCCAGCTTGACCGGGCGGCAAAGCTAGTCACCGAAGTTGCTGAAGGCACAGCCAGGCTGCTCCAGGTCGCGGAGATGCACGGGCGTTTTTAGTGACTTTGAAACCTTGAAACTCTGAAACATGGTCCTCTTACAGCACAAACTGAGCGTCAAACTCTCGCAAAGGCAGATCCTTACCCCGGGCCTGGTGCAGATGGTCTCCGTCCTCGCGCTCAATAAACTTGAGCTTAAGGACATGATCAATGCCGAGATGGTCGAGAACCCGGTTCTCGAAGAGCTTGAAGAGTCCGTTCCACTGATCGACGAAGTAGGCCGCAAAGATGAAGACCGCGACCGCGCCACCGCCAAGACTTCCACCGAAGAAGCCCCGATCACGGCCGAAAAGAAAGATCCATTCGAAGAGATCGATTTCGGATCGTTCTTCCAGGATTATCTCGACCCCGGCTACCGCACCCGTGGCGAGATGGAAGAGATTGAGCGCCCGTCGTTTGAAAATTTTCTTTCGAAGCCGACCAATCTCACCGATCATCTGGCTTGGCAACTCGGCGCTTTGAGCCTGCGACCCGAAGTGCGCGAGGCCGCCGAACAGATCATCGGCAATTTAAACGAAGACGGCTACCTAATCGCCAGCGACGAAGAGATGCTGGGCGTGGAGCCGCCTGCGCCGCCGGAGGCCGATGCTGCCGCATCCAGAGATATTGTCACCGAGGCACAAGCGCTAGGGTTAGCTTCTGATGAGCTCGCCGACAGAGCGGCTCCGCACGAAGTCTCGGACGAAGAAATGGCGGATGCGGAACCGTCTGATGAGGCCATGCCAGCGGAAGCGAGTCTCCGTGCATCGGCTAATACAAGTGACTTGTCCAATCCGATCGGGTCTGCGGCTTTCGAATTGCCAGGCGCTTCGGGCGAACATACCATCGACGAAAATTCTTTTGCCAAACTCGCTTCGACGGTCGAGCCCCTCGAGCCTTCTTCGGCGATTACCAACAATGGAAATAGCGCAGCCGCCGTCGCTCCCGCACCCGAGTCTGCATCTGTGCCCCAGCGCCCGGTTTACAAATCGAACTTTACCGCCGCAGACCTTCAGGAAGCGCTGGAAGTGGTTCGCCAGCTCGATCCTCCCGGCGTAGGCTGCCGCAGTCTACGCGAATGCCTTCTCCGCCAGTTGCAATATCACCAGCAGCAACTCGCGCTCATTAAAAACGGAGATCATAAGAACGGGGACAAGGTCACAGAAAAGCTCGGCGAGAAAAATGGCAACGGAACAGCAACCGCGCAGCTACTGCAGGATGCAATCGCCATCGTCGATCAGCATCTGCGCGCATTGCAGAGCAAGCAGCATCGAGAGATTGCCAAGGCCATCTCTCGCCCGGCCGATGCCGTACAGCAGGCGGTCGATTACATTCGCACGCTCGATCCCAGGCCCGGCCTGCAATACAACAAAGGCACGGCGCGCCTGATCGAGCCCGATGTCGCATTCATCAAGCACGGGGACGAGTGGCTCGTCCTAATGAATGACGACGACCTCCCGCAGCTTCGCCTCAACCCCGCCTATAAGAAGCTGCTAACCCGCGACACCAACGACAAAAATACTCGCGATTACGTGAAAGAACGCTACAAGAGCGCGATCCAGCTGATCAAGAACATCGAACAGCGCAAGCAGACCATCACCAAGGTGTGCTACTCCATCGTCGCGCGGCAGTATGATTTCCTTGAGAATGGCATTGACCATCTTAAACCGATGATGATCAAGGAGGTCGCGGAAGAGATCGGCGTGCACCCTTCGACCGTGAGTCGCGCGGTCGCCAGCAAATACGCCCACACCCCGCAAGGCGTTTTCGAGTTGCGTTATTTCTTCAGCGAGAGCGTGCAGGGGCCTGAAGGCGGCAACACTTCGCTGCTGATTCTGAAACGTCGCGTCAAGAAACTGATTGAAGACGAAGACCCCAGCCGTCCTCTGACCGATGAGCAACTCACCCGCATCCTACAGTCGCAAGGCATCCAGGTCACTCGCCGCACTGTCGCCAAGTACCGTGAAGATATGCGCATCCCGAGCACCCATCAGCGCAGAGTAAAGGAATAAGCAGAAGTAAGAAAAGAGCGATAAGATTGCCATCTCTGACCTCTAACTTCTAACTTTGCAAAGAGGCGCTTCATGAACGTCGAATACACCGGCAGGCACTACGAAGTAACTTCCACCATCCGCAAAGAAGTTGAAACCGGCCTCGTAAAAATCCGCAAAATCCTGGGCGACAGATTTGAAACCAAGGTGATTCTCGCGGTCGAGAAGCATCGCCATAAAGCTGAAATTACCATCAGTCCGCGCAACGGCCCGATCGTCGGCCTGGCTCAAGCCAAGGACATGATCATCGCTGTGAACGAAGCGCTCGACCACCTGGAAAAGCAGGCGGTGAAATACAAAACCAAGTGGCAATCGAAGAAGCGTTCCGCGCGCAAGAGCGAAGAAGTAAAGAAATGGAACGGGGAGTCCGTGCAGCCGCGCGAAGACGCGCAAGCCAAGGTCGGCCTCACGGAAAAAACTGCCGTGCCGGTTGTCGTGCACCGTTATCCCGCGGTTGCGAAAACCACCGAGGTTCACCTGGTTCGCTCCGACGAAGCCGTCGCCATGCGCCCTATGACCCTAGAGGAAGCCATTAAAGAAGCTCACTTCCGCGACCGCGACGTCTTCGTCTTCCGCGATCCCAAAGGTAAAGTCATGATCTTGCACCGTACCCGAGACGGCAAGATGGAGCTGATCGAGGCCCCCTAGCGGCGCGAACAGGCGCTTCCTAAATGCTGTGATAGCCTTTCCGGCGGTGCCCGTCGGGCTGGCGCAGGAGTAGGAGTGAGCCCTTTTGATGATGCGAGCCATTTGGTTCAACATGCAAGGGAGCATCTTGCCAAAATTCAGGAAGTCTTTAATTCATCCCTCGCAGAGAAAGAGATCAAGCCCAAGTTGCTCATTGAAATCAAGAACTTCATGGAGAACCTGCGTTCTGCGTTGGATTTCGCTGCGCACGGTCTTTTCGGAAGCTACGGCTCATCCCCGGCCTCAAGGACACGGATCTATTTCCCGTACGCTCCACTAAGCCAATCGAAGGAAGAGTTTCAGAATTCTCGACGCGTTGACGCTAGTATTCCGGGCCTGTTCGACAGTCGCCCAGATATAGTTGCGAAGATAGAGTCGTACCAACATTTCTCGGCCTCAGACAATAGATGGCTGCCCTTATTCATGGATTTGAACAACAAGAACAAACACCAACAATTAACGCCTCAAGTTCGCAAGGAAGCAAAGGAACTGCGGATTTCATCGGGCGGTGCATCGATCTCAATGGGGCCCGGAGCATCAGTCTCAATTGGGTGTGGGGCTTCAATCCGGATTGGAGGGATGGTAATACCTAGTGGGCAGAGCTTTGATGTGAACAGGCCCCCAGTTACGATGGGGCTCGGCAATAAAGAAATAATAACTTGGGTCTCATTCCATTTCTCAACAAATGATGAGCCAGTCTTACCACTCCTTAAGCAAGCACTTGAGGGAACTAGCAGAATAGTTCGCGAACTCGCAGCAATTTAGCCGTGGTCGCCGCCATACACTTTCCCATTTTCCTACACGGCGTATGATCCTCCCGCCGTCAACTTACCAAATTCAGGCAGCTTCGGTTTGAACTCACCGGCAAAAGCCCACCCGTGCGGAAAAGCGGGACGCAGCCTGATGGGAAGTTTCAAGCCGACCCCGCCGCGGCGGAAAGAGCTTTCCCGTCCTTGGGAAGTCGGACGACGAAGGTTGTGCCCTTCCCTTCTTCCGTTTCAAAGTGAATACTTCCACTGTGTTTGTCGACAACCACGGAGCGGGCGATGGCCAACCCTTGCCCCGTCCCCTTGCCAATTTCCTTGGTAGTGAAAAAGGGGTCGAACACCTGGGCTCGCACCTTTTCTGGAATTCCGGTGCCCGTGTCTTGGATCCGGATTTCAGCCCACTGCGGACAATTTAGAGTTTGTACCGTGATCTTCCCCTTCTCCAAACTTCCTCTTTCTACAACGTCGGCGATGGCATGCGCGGCATTGACAATCAGATTCAGAATGACCTGGTTGAATTCACCGGGCAGGCAAGGGACGGGGGGAAGCGATGGATCGAATTCGGTTTCTAAAGCGGCGACATATTTCCATTCATTCCGAGCCACGGTAATCGTGCTTGTGATGGCGCGGTTCAGGTCCACCGGGATCTTCTCTTTCATTCCTGGATGGGAAAACTCTTTCATTGCGCCTACCAGCGTTGACACTCCGTTCAGCCCTTCGATTGACTGTTCGATGGCCTGGGGAATCTGCTCAAGCAGATAGCCGGCGTTTGCGCGTTCGACCGCCGCCGCAACTTCCTGAATCGTTTCACTACTCAGAGTGTTGGATCGCGCCGCAGTCAGAAGCCTTTCATAGTCGGCCAGAAGGCCCTTCAGATCCTGAAAAGCATCTTTCAGGAAGCGCACGTTGCTTCCAATGTACTGAGTCGGGGTGTTGATTTCGTGCGCTATCCCTGCCGCAAGCTGACCAATGGACTCCAGCTTCTGTGCTTGAAGAAGTTGTCCCCTCAGAAATTTGCGCTCTGTGATGTCTTCCATCATCCCGTCGTAACGAACCACGACGCGGTTCTCACGAACCGCCCGCCCACTGCAGGAGATCCAAATCTTGCTGCGATCCTTGCGATAGGCCTCACATTCCAGGCTCAACATGCTTCCGAGCCTATCCATCACCTTGGCAAACTCTTCGTAACGTCCGGGGTCGACATAGAGCTGCTGGGAAATATCGGTGACGGCCGCCATCATCTCGTCCGCAGAAGCAAACCCAAAGATGCGGGCCATGGCCCGATTTACCCTAAGGAAGCGGCCATTCGGCATGCTTTGAAAAATTCCGACGATCGCCTCGTCGAATATTTCGCGATACTTCCGTTCCGCTTCCCGCAGCGCATCCTCGTTCCGCTTGCGTTTGCTGATATCGTGTCCTACGCCGGCGATTCCCGAAATCACGCCGTCCGCGTTTCGCAGAGGCACTTTTGTGGTCAAAATATGGATCGTGTTGCCATTCCGGTCCACCATTTTTTCTTCGCGGTTAAACAGGGGCTGCTCGGAGCGCATCACCTGTTGTTCATCGGCGTAGAAAGTAGTCGCAACGTCCTTGGGGAAAAAATCGAAGTCGGTCTTTCCCAGCAGATCCTCGACTATAGTCGCTCCGAGGGCCTGAGCCGTATGTAGGTTGGCAATCAGGAACCTGCCTTGCCTGTCTTTCACGTACATGAAGTCCGGGATGTTGTCAATTAAAGCGCGAAGCATTGTCCGCTCGTTGTCCAGGATGTATTGTTGAGCGGAGAGTCGGCGATCAACCAGAGAGGTGACAACCACAAAGGCCAAAATGCAGGACGTTACGATGATTATGGCGGAACTTGCCAGCGCCGATATGTCCGCAGACCACGAGAGATCCGGCGAGAGATTGGTCCGCGTAAAGGTCACGGCGGCCATGCCTGTATAGTGCATCACGGGAATCGCCAGGCCCATCACCAATGCGATGGCAAACTTGGCCAAGCCTCCGCGGCGCTCGTTCTGAGAATACGAGATGAGCAGAAGCCCTACCATAGAGATCACGACTGCAAGAAGAATGGATAAAGTCCACAATCCGCGGTGATAACTGTGCATTGCAGCCAGGCGCATTGCAGCCATTCCGGTGTAATGCATGGTCGCAATACCGGCGCCCATGAGGATGCCTCCTCCGGCAACGCGGGTCGGTGTCATACGATCCCGGCTGACCACAAACAGGGCGATCAGAGAGGCCATGATTGCAGCCAACAAGGACGCAATCACCGTAGGCACGTGATAGGCAACCCGCATCGGCAGCCGGAAGGCGAGCATTCCCGTGTAGTGCATCGCCCAAATTCCGCTTCCCATCGCGAATGCGCCCCCAAGCAGCCATGCGAAGCGGACGCGACCTCGATTTGCGTTCACGCGTCCTGCAAGGTCCAGGGCCGCGTAAGAGGCAAATATCGCGATGAGCACGGAGAGTGCGACCAGTCGATAATCGTAGGTTCCCTGCATCGGAGTTAGGTTGTTCATGGCCGGGTTGGTGCAGCCGATGGGTCTGTGCTTGCATGGTCATCGGCTGGAAACGCGGTTACTTTAGATCGTCCAGCACTGATTCAAACCTCCGCCAGATCTGCACAAGTGATGAATTAACGCATTCTGCCGATGAAGTGATCACGCCGGTGCTGGCCATGCCATGGCCGGTTGCAGATACTTGCACCTTCGGGTCGAACGGGAATCTGAATGCCAGATTCGCCGCTTCCATGACGGCGAGGATGAAATGTATTTAGAGGAAAACCATGGCTGAGAAAGTCCTCTTCGTAGATGACGAATCCCTGATACTGGAAAGCTATCGGCGGATGCTTTACCGGGAGTTTGAGGTGGAGACAGCCCTTGGTGGTGAACAAGGGCTCGCCATCCTGCGCGAGCGAGGTCCGTTCTCGGTCGTGATTTCAGATATGCGGATGCCCGGCATGAGCGGGGCACAATTCTTAGCGAAGGTGCGCCAAGCCAGCCCGGACACGGTGAGGATGCTGCTGACCGGTTACACCGAAATGATGGCAGTCATCGAGGCGGTGAACGAGGGAAACATATTCCGCTTTCTCACCAAGCCGTGCGAGAAGGAGATTTTAGCAACCGCCATCACCACCGGCGTCGCTCAATACCGCCTGATTACGGCCGAGAAAGAACTCCTCGAAAAGACCCTCATGGGAAGCATCAAGGTATTGTCTGATGTGCTGGGGGCCGCAAGCCCCGAGGCTTTTGGAAGGTCAATGCGCATTGCGCAACTAGTCCGCCACTTGATTGGCAAGTTCGGTGTGCCTTCTCCATGGCGTTTCGATGCTGCAGCCATGCTGTCACAGTTGGGCTGCGTTACCCTCGATTCCGAAGTTATTCAGACCGCCTATAGGGGAGAGCCTCTCTCCCCGGGAAATCAGGCACGGTTCGATGCTCACCCTCAAGTTGCCCGAGACCTCCTCGCCAACATTCCTCGGCTTGAGTCTGTTGCCTGGATGATCGGTCAACAATTTGCTAAGGAACTCATTGCCAAAATTCCTGACGCGCCGGCTTCACCTGCGGCAGATATTGTTTTTGGGGCCAACGTCCTTAAACTTGCAATTGCCTTTGACAACCTCAGAATGAAGGGGACGTCGGACGAACAGGCGATTGCGAGCCTTCGCTGCCGGCGTACCGAGTTCGACGCGGCGATGGTCGAAGCATTGGTGGGCGTCAAAACTGAGGGCTCCAAGATGGAACTAAGAAAGGTTCAAACATCCAAGCTCACGAAAGGCATGATCCTGCAGCAGGAGATTAGAACCCGAGCGGGAATGTTGGTCGTGGCAAAAGGCCAGGAAGTGAGTCAAACCCTCGTGATCAAGCTTGAGAACTTCTCACGCGCGGGGACGATTGACGAAGAAATTATGGCGATGGTTCCAGCATAGATCGAATCCCGCGCAAGCCCCTTTCCGTACTTCTTTACCTTGCTGCCTGGTGGTATACCGATGCACTGAATCCACTGTTTCACAGACCAAGTTTCGCACACCACGTGCAGGCTCTATCCAAGCAGGCGCTGAAGGATCGAGTGAAGATGGAGGGCAGCGCAGTCGACATGGGGAAAATCGGTATTGGCGGGGCTGAAGACGAGAGAGAGGTCGGTGCCGGCGAAGATGATGGCGTCGAGAGGTTCGCGGCGGATGAGAGTCTGTGCAAGGGCGGTAAGGCCGCGGCGCTGCAGGCCATCTGCGGAGGGCTTTCCGGCGCGCGCAAGTTCGAGATAGGTGTTGTGGATGAAGTCGATCTCGGGTGGTGCCGGAGCGATGACTTCTATGTTATCGAGTTCGCCGAACAGCGCGGACTCGATGACAAAGCGGGTACCGAAGACGGCGACGCGGCGGGCCGATCGCGCGGTGAGTTCATGGACAAGAGGGTCAAAGATGTTGATGACGGGCAGGGGAGAGATGGCGGCCAGCTCGCGGATGCAGTAGTGAGGAGTGACCGCTGGGATGGCAGCGAACTCGGCCCCGGCGGCGTGGAGGCGGCGGATAAAGCTGGCGAGGTATTCGGCAAGACCGGGGCGATCATTGGCCTGCACGTAGGAGAATACGCGCGAGGTCTCGGCGTGGGCAATGACGATGTTGAGAGTGCGGCCATGCGGGTCGGCCTCGTGAGCTTTGGCTAGTTGCGAGTAGTAGTGGATAGTGGCTCCGATGCCGAGTCCACCGATGAGACCTAAGCAGCGACTTGGGTTCATGGAAGTTAGGGATAAAGCGGAAATTTGGTAAATAGGGTTCGATGGGCGGCGCGAAAAACTAGCTGGCGACTGCTCCCACCATAAAATCCAGAGCGCGAGCGATGTACGGCTTGAGTTCCTTGCGATGGACTACGGCGTCCAGCATGCCGTGGTCGAGCAGGAATTCGCTGCGCTGAAATCCTGCGGGCAATTTCTGGCGGATCGTTTGCTCGATCACGCGCGGCCCAGCAAAGCCGATCAGAGCGCCGGGCTCAGCGATATTCAGGTCACCCAACATTGCGAAAGATGCGGTGACGCCGCCAGTCGTCGGGTCGGTGAGCACGGAAACGTACGGGACTTTCGCTTTGTCGAGACGCGCGAGAGCGGCGGAGATTTTGGCCAACTGCATAAGGCTGACGACGCCCTCCATCATGCGGGCGCCGCCCGAAGCGGAGACGATAATCAGGGGCATGTGCGAATCAACCGAGCGCTCAACCGCCCGGGTAATCATCTCGCCGACGACTGCGCCCATGCTGCCGCCGATGAAGGCATACTCCATGGCGCTGACCACGACATCGCGGCCAAGCAGCTGGCCTTGGGCGTTGATGACGGCATCTTTCAGTCCAGTATCGTGCTGAGCCTGGCGCAGGCGGGTCGAGTAAGCCTTCAGATCGACGAACTTCAGAGGATCGGTCGAGGAAAGATTGCCGTCGAAGGTCTCATAGTCGTCGTCATCGAGCAGCAGAGCCAAGCGGGTCCGTGCGTCGATGCGAAAGTGTTTCGCGCACTTCGGGCAGACGTTCAAGTTTTCTTCCAGATCTTTCTTCCAGATGATCTGGCGGCAATTTTCGCACTTCACCCACAAACCCTCGGTGCGAACGGTCTTCTTACCGGAAGTATCGAGCTCTCCGGATTCGCGCTTGAACCAAGCCATAATAGTTGACAGGACCTAGTACCCAGAAAGATCAGGGCTCTTCTGGGTACTTGGTACCAGGTACTTAGTATTCGATTCCTCTCTGCGCCATTACACCCTTTTCGTAGGCGTGTTTTACCTGGCGCATTTCGGTGACCGT
>Ga0210394_10002024_pt1 | contig 29347 bp, 21 predicted proteins | sample IncBWC12MmetaG_FD_160121 | JGI IMG/M metagenome (GOLD analysis project Ga0210394, IMG submission 160121) | Forest soil microbial communities from Barre Woods Harvard Forest LTER site, Petersham, Massachusetts, United States - Inc-BW-C-12-M | ecosystem: Environmental > Terrestrial > Soil >...
GCCTGGCTGGAAGCAGACATCTCAGAGTGGATCGACTCGCGTCCGGTTGCGCGGCTGCGAGCATCTGCCGAGATGCCCCGCATCACCGCGCAGCGCGATTAGCTCACTAAATTTCTGCGCGTCTCACGCGAAATCGCCGCAGCCCGCCTCTTGAGGGGCTGCGGTAGGGGTACTCTGCGAGGGTGGCTATCGGGAACTTTCGAGTGCTCAAGTGCTTACGCGCACTTCCGTGCTGCAACCCGGTGATATCCAGAGCGTCACCCCTCTGTCCTCGGGGAGGCGCGTTCCTTCAGCTTCAGGAGATAGTGCAGCCCTGATCGGGGCGCTTGCTCAGTTACGCCAGCGATGAACCAACCGCCAAACGCCTTCAGCGAACCACCGATAGCCGCCGGGAAGTGGCCTGCCGAATACAGTGCAGCAAGCCCTGGAGCGTGCTTAGCCAGGTCCCAAGTGCGTGACCACCAGCCTCGCTGCTTCGCTTTGGCGAGCGCGTTCTTAAACTCCTCGAGTTTCGGATACACCTCGGTATTCGCGATGAACTCTGCGGCGCGCTTGATTTCGTTGTAGTCGGACGTAACCGTGATCGTTGAGTTGAGCTGGTTGGCGAGCCCCAAAAGGCTCAGCCGGAAGGGCCGCACGTAGTCTCTAAGGTCCTCACGAGCCTCAACGATCTGCGCGGGTTGCAGTTCCCCAATCTCCGGAAGAACGAGTTGCACGCATTCCATGGCCATGATCGTGGCCAGCAGCGTGGCATTGTGTTTGGCATCCATCCCGTTCATTGCCGGAACGGGAATGCGCGGGTCGTCGTTGAGCAACGGCAGACGGTGCTCGCGTGCGTATAACAGTGCGTTGGCCTGGTAGAAGAAGGGGCCTGGGTAATCAATCGTCGCGTCGTACGGGAGGCCCTTATGGTGCCCGGGCGTGAATATCGGTTGGAATCCCGGGCGTGCCCCGAAGATCTTTTGATAGAGCATCGCCGCGAGCGGCCCGGCTTTCTTCATGGCGTCGCCGCCGAAGACCTGTTTCTCGTCCCCCGTGAAGTAGAAAAACTGCTGCACCTCCGGGTTAAGGGCGTACCTCATCAGCTGCAGCATGAGCCAGGTGTCGTAGTCCTTGTGACCGATCTCTTCAACCCTGCGGATGTCCGCCGCCACCCAATCCGGGTCGAAGCCAGCCTGCGGCACGCGCACGTTGGGGAAATGCACTCGATCGAATAGCAGCCCCAGAAGAGTCAGCGTGGTGAGCCTTGTCGGTGCTGCTCCCGAGTAGAACACGACCTTCAGTTGACCAGGCGCAGCTAGGGTCATCCGTGCCTCAGCCAAGCCGGCGAAGGGCCAGCACGTTGGGCCCGACGCGAAGCGCGTCCAGGTAGTTAGCCCAAGCTTGCATCATCTTCCGACGTTCCTCGAGCCGTTGAGCTCGGTTGTACGCCGCGCGCACCTCGTTGCGCTCCTGGTGCGCGAGCTGTAGCTCGATGACGTCGGGCGGATACCCGGTCTCGTTGAGCAGCGTCGAGGCCATCGCGCGGAATCCGTGCCAGCTCATCTGCTCGCCTGTGTACCCGATGCGCCGGAGCGCGGCGGTAATGGCATTATCACTGAGCGGCCGGAGCGCGCTCCGCGGGGAGGGAAACACATACCGCCCGCGCCCTGTAAGCGGCTCAATCTCGCGGAGTATGTCCACCGCCTGGCGAGCCAGCGGCACGAAGTGTGGCCGACGCATCTTCGTGCGATGTGCCGCGATACGCCATTCCCCCGCGTCCAGATCCATCTCAGCCCATTCCGCAGCGCGAAGCTCCCCTGGTCGAACGAACACCAAGGGCGCGAGCTTGATTGCCGTCTCCACCACGTAGTGTCCCCGGTAGCCGTGAAGCGCGCGAAGGAGTTGCGCGACTTCTCGAGGATCCGTGACAGCTGCGCGGTTCGTCACCTTGATGGGCGTTAGTGCGCCGCGCAGATCCACCGTGGGATCGCGCTCGGCCCGACCAGTCGCGATCGCGTAGCGGATCACCTGCCCGACCCGCTGCTTCGCTCGGTGTGCGGTCTCGTGTTTGCCGCGCCGCTCGAGCCGTCGAAAGACCTCGAGGAGCTCCGGTGGCGTTAACGCGGAAACGGGCCGCGATCCGACGTACGGAAACAGCAAATCCTCAAAGGTCCAGACCGCTTTTTTGAGCGTCTTGGGCGCAAACGGCTGCTTCGCGAGCCACTCGCGCGAAATGGCCTCGAAAGTATTGGCGCTGCTCTCGCGCTCGGCGCGGCGCTCGGCCGCGGGGTTCTTGCCCGCTTCGAGCGCGGTGCGCAGCTCGGCGCGCCTGGCGCGAGCAGCCTTGAGTGAGGTTGCCGGGTACGTGCCGAGCCCCAGCATCGACTCCCGTCCACGCACCTTGTAACGCAATCGCCAGAGGCGAGCGTTAGCCGGCGTGATCAGAAGAAAAAGACCGCCGCCGTCGCGCAGTTTGTACGGCCGCCCTTTCGGTTTGGCGCTGCGAATACGCGCTTCGGTCAGAAAGTCGGTTGCCGCCAAGTCGTACCCACCGCCCCTTCGCGTACCCACCATTGTACCCACCGATACCGCCGTACCCACCGTTTTTGGCTGATACGACCTGGGCGCGCGGAGAGTACCAAAAATAGCACCGAATGACTATTTTAAAAGGCTTTTGTGAGCACGCTGGGCTCGCCTGAGACCCCTTGATATGGAGGGTCTGGCGCCCCCGGCCGGAGTTGAACCGACGACCTACCGCTTAGGAGGCGGTCGCTCTATCCACTGAGCTACGGGGGCGCGGCCCGGGCGGGAGTCTACCGGGCTCCCCGTTCCCCCGACCATCCCCGCGGTGCCCGTGCAGGCGTAGTATCTCCCGAGCCATTCCAGGCGCTTGGCTGCCCGGCGGGAGGCGTCCCATGACCACGTCCGTCACCTTAGGTACTCCCGAGCATCCGCACGTCGAGATCAGACATGTGCCGATGCGCCAGGCACTGACCTGGCTTGGTCGCGGCTGGGACGACCTGACGCACATCGGCGGCGCGGGTGTGGCGCACGGGGTACTGATCGCCGTACTCGGGGCGGTACTGCTGATGCTCGGCAGCAGCCACGTGTATCTCACGGCCGCGGCGGTCACCGGATACCTGCTGGTCGGCCCGGTGATGACCACCGGTCTGTGCGAGCTCGCCCGCCGGCGCGAGGCCCACCTGTCTGTCGGATTCGACGAGTCGCTACAGGCGCTCACACGCAACCCCGAAGGACTGCTGCATTTCGGCGGCATTCTCGCGCTGGTGGCGCTGCTGTGGTTCGTGCTGTCCGCGATCCTCCTCGAATCGGCGCTCAACGCCTCCGCGCCGAGTCTTGCCGTCGCCTTGTGGGGCGGCGCGGCGCCCATCAGCGCCTCGCAGATGCTGGTTTACGTCGGCTGTGGCGCGCTGCTCGCCATCACGGTGTTCGCGGCATCCGTAGTGGCGGTGCCGCTCATCATCGAGCGGCATGCGGGCGCCGCGGAGGCGATCGCGGTGAGCCTGCGCGTTACCGGGGCCAACCTGCCGGCGATGTTGCTGTGGGCAGCGCTCATCGTGGTGCTGACGGCGCTAGGCTTCGCCACTTTGCTCCTCGGCATGGTGGTGGTGGCGCCGCTCCTCGGATTTGCGACCTGGCACGCGTACCGCGACCTGGTGGCGTAGTGCTTAAGGCTCAGCGGCTGACGAAGGCGCGCTCGATCACGTAGTCCCCGGCCTCGCCGATGCGCGGCGACATGGTGAAGCCGCGCGCGTCCAGCAGCGCACAGGTATCGGCCAGCATCGCGGCGCTGCCGCACACCATGACACGGTCGGTGCCCGGCTCGAGCGGCGGCAGCTCCAGGTCGACGAACAGGCGGCCGGACTCGATGAGATTCGTGACGCGACCGCGATGCGCATGCGGCTCGCGGGTCACGGCCGGGTAATATCTGAGCTGCGCGCGTGCCTCGGCGCCGAGCAGCTCGTGCATCCTGAGCGTCTCGATCTGATGGCGCACCACTGCGGACTCTTGCAGATAACGCACGCCGTGCACGAACACAATCTGCCGGAAGCGCTCGTAGACCTCCGGATCCCTTACCAGGCTCATGAACGGTGCAGCCCCGGTCCCGGTGGAAAGCAGATACAACCGCTCCCCGGGTTTCAGGTCATCGAGCAGCAAGGTTCCCGTGGGCTTGCGGCTGATCAGGATCTCATCGCCGGTGCGCAGGTGCTGCAGGCGCGAAGTGAGCGGCCCGTCCGGCACCTTGATACTGAGGAACCGCAGCTGCTCCTCATGATTGGCGCTGGCGATGCTGTAGGCACGCAGCAACGGGCGCTCTGCCAGCGGCAGTCCGAGCATGACGAACTGACCATGGGCGAAGCGCAGGCCTGGATGGCGCGTGGTCGTGAAGGTGAACTGCGTGTCGGTCCAGTGACGCACCTCGAGCACGCGCTCGGTTCCCAAAGCAGCCAAGATCGATTACCTCGCACAGCGCAGATGAGGTCAGGAAATATATCGGGCACCGCCGCATGTATGAGGAATTTCAGGCTATGGCGTGATAAGCCGTGGTTATCAGGCGAAAAGCCGCGGCCTGCGCGACCGGAACGGCCGCCGGCGCTATTGACACCCGAGGTCGCGTGGCTGTTGGCGCGGGCGCACCGGTTTGGCGCGGGGAAAGGAGGTTGGTGGAGCGGAAGGGGATCGAACCCTCGACCTTCGCATTGCGAACGCGACGCTCTCCCAGCTGAGCTACCGCCCCATCGCAAGGCGCGCGATTCTAGCATCGTTGCCGCGGGCTTGCGGCTATCATTGGCGGCGCGAGCGGAGACTAACCATGCTGGCCATGGGTGGACGGGCGCCCGAATTCACCTTACCGGATCAGGACGAGCAGAGCGTGTCGCTCAGCACGTTCCTGCGCCGCGGGTCGCTGATCCTGTACTTTTATCCGGGCGACTTCACCCCCGGCTGCACCCGCGAGGCCTGCGCGATCCGCGATCTGCACGATGACCTCCAGCAGGTCGGCCTGGAGGTCGTCGGCGTGAGCCCGCAGAGCCCGGCCACGCATCGCGCCTTCAGACAGAAGTACCAGCTGCCGTTCACGCTGCTGTCGGACACGGACAAGTTCGTGATTCGCATGTACGACGTGCGCGGACCGTTGGGATTCGGGGTACGCCGGGCCACCTACCTGATCGATCAGGCGCGCTACATCCGCGGCGCGGTGCTCGCCGATTTTCGCATCGGGCCGCACGAGGAGTTCATCCGGCGTGCCATTGCCCTGAACGCCGGTGGCACTACGCGGCGCGAGCGCACGCCCTGACGGACCCGGTCACATCCTGAAGCGCACCAGGTGCGCGTGGCCGACGCTCGGTACGCTGACGACGTAAACCAGGTCCGGATCCTCCTGCGCGGCGGGCGGCGGATCGCCGGTGAGCTGCGCCAGCACCTGCAACAGCGCCGGGTCGCTCACGATCATCAGCACCGTGCCGCCGGCGTGCTCGCGCAGCGCGCGTGCCGCGGCGGCGCGTGCCTGCGCTGCCGGGAACAGCGCGGGAGCGCGGTGCAGCCGCTCGGCGAGCGGCGCGGCGGTCTGCTGCGAGCCGCGGTCATCGCTCGCGTAGAGCGCATCGATGGTTCCAGCCACCGCTGGCCCGGAAAACATGTGCGCCAGGCGCTCGACGCGCTGCTCGCCCTCGGGCGATACCGGTGGGTCGTCGATCGTTCCCGGGGTCTTTTCCACCGGGCGCACCAGGATCACCACCGTGGTCGAGGCACCGCGATATAACGCCCAGGCGATGCCGCCCACCGCCACGGCCGCCAATAACATGACCCATAAGGGCGCGAGAAACGGGCGGCGGTGGCGCGTGATGCCGGGAGGCTCCATGGGCGAATCATAGCGTTGCGCGGGGCCTCCGGTGACGATCCCGCGCCGCTGCCGCTGCGCACCAAAGCCCCCGACCGGCTACGGTTTCCGCGCAATTTCCCGCCGGTGCCTGTAATCTCGCGGCCCAGGACGTGACAGTCGAGGCATTGGGGGGTCAATGTCATCCGGCGGCGGCCACACTACCGTCATACAGCGCATTCTCGAGCGGCGCGCTGAGCGCCCAGCGGCCATTCAGGAAGAGACCACGGCGACCATCGCGGTCATGCTGCGCGTGGTCCCGTCGCCCAAGGCACTGCTGGTGTGCCAGGACGCGCTGTTGCGGCAGCAATTCGAGCGGCGCATCACCGCGGACATGCTTGATTGCGAGTCAGTCGCCGATGAGCAGGAGGCGCTGCGTCGCTGCGCGGCGGAGCATCGCGCGGTGGTTGTCACCGACAGCCTGGAAGCGGTGCGGCGGATCCGGGCCCAGGCAAGCGAGCGTACGCCCTTCATACTCTACATCGCGGACCTCGATGAGGCCGCCGAGCGCGAGGCCGGGCTCACCGCCGGCGCCGACGAATGTATCGGTCGGCGCGCTTCCGAGCGCGAGATCGACGCGCGACTTGCGGTAGCGCGCCGTATTGCCGAGCTCGAAGCGGTGCTGCGCGTCACCCTGGCCGAGAATCGCAAGCTGTCGGCTACCGACGACCTGACACGACTTGCGAGCCGGCGGTTCTTCAGCAAGCACTTTCCCCGCGAGATGGAGCGCGCCGCGCGCTACGGCCGGCCGCTGTCACTCATTCTCTGCGACATCGATCTGTTCAAGAACATCAACGATTCCCTCGGCCATGCCGGCGGCGACCAGATCCTGCGACAGTTCGGCGCACGCCTACAGCGCTCCCTGCGGCGCGGCGTGGACTGGGTGGCGCGTATCGGCGGCGAGGAGTTCGCGGTGGTGCTGCCGGAAACAGCGTATGCACAGGCGCTCGAGGTGGCACGCAAGCTGCGCACCGCGGTGGCGCAGACCCCCTTCACCCATGAGCGCAAGAGCATCCCGGTGACGGCGAGCTTCGGCCTGTGCGGGCTCGAGCGCGTGCCGGCCGGCGAGCGGCGGCTCGCCGATCGCGTCTTGAAGATTGCCGACGCCGCCCTCTACCGCAGCAAGCATTCCGGGCGCAATCGCGTCACCGCCACGATGTTCGACGGGGGCGCCGACTGAACTGCATACGGATTGAGCGCAGCGGCGCCCAGGCTGGCGAAGTTGCGCTCAGGATGATGCAAGCCCTTGCCAGAGCTCGACGTTTGCGCTGCGGCACGTGCCGTTGTCCACATAGTTATGCACAAATTCTGTGGATAACTGCGCGCGGTGGAAAGGCACCAGTCCTTGTGTGAAACTGATGGTCTTTTCGCTCGCGGAATTACACGTGAAAAAGACGGCAAGCGAAGACACTCGCGTTGAGCCGCTCGAACGGGCGCGTTTGCAGGCGGACGTCGCCAAGCAGCGCGTGCGTATCGCCAAGGAAGAGCTCAAACGAGCCCGTAAGCGCCTGAAAGAAGCGAAGCGCGAAGCCCGGCGCGCGCGCAAGCAGGCCGCTGCCGCGCGCAAGGCGTGGAAGCGCGCGCGTCGCGCCCAGAAAAAAGGCGCGGCGCCGGCCGCTGCCCGCGTCGCCGGGGAGCGCCGCGTCAAAGCTCGCGCCGCGCGCCCAAAGCCCCGCAGGCACTCTCGCCGCGCCGGGCGCAGCACCGTTAAAATCACGCGCACACGGGCGGCTGCCAAGGGAGCCGCACGCAAGCCAGCCCGGGCGGCACCGCAGCGGCGGCGCCGACCGCTCGCCCGGGTGCGAGCTGCGGCGGCGGCCACACGTCTCGTGCGGGTGAGACCGCGCACGACCGCGCTGGCGGCGGCACCCACCGCTTCGATAACGACGGCGCCCGAGAGCGCCGCGGACGCCGAGGACGCAACGGTGTCGGTGACGCCGGAGCAGGCAGCCTGAGCGGGGCGTGCGGTACGCGCGTGCCGCACGGAGGTCGATACTGAGCCGATGAAGGGGATGCTTTCATGCAGGACGAGCCGATTCAGCAAGGTACGGTGCGGATACCGCCGATGGGCGGCACCGCGCGCCTGCCAGGTGAGCCTTCCAGTTCGCGGATGTTTGCCAGTTATCTGAACGACGTCGAGCAACTGCTCGATGCGCACCGCGGAGAAGCGGCGCTGCGTGAGGCCGTCGACCTGCCGCGCATCGCCGTGGCGCTGGCCGACCCGCAACTGCACTGCTCGGTCGAGAAGGTGCAGGGCTGGTGCGAGCAGTGGATTCGGCCGCCCGGCGCGGAGCGCGACGCCAACGGACTCGCGAGCGAGCGGCTGGCGCGTGGCTTGTCGGAACGCGTGCTGCAGATGACGAACCCCGGGGGCGTCCCAATGCGCGCGCTGCGCCGGCTGCAGCTGCGCCGACACGTACGCACGCCGCCGCGGGGCTTCCCGCGCGCGCGCGCCACCAGCCTGTCGGAGCGCGAGCAGGAGTTGTTCGAGACGTGCACCGCGCTGCTCGAAGCCGCGCGGCGCTGGTATGCGCGCATGGCCTGCCACGACGTGACAGTGCAGGACAATCTCGCCCGACTCGCCGTGCTGCGCTAGCTTCCGGCCAAGCCCGGCAGCGCCTCCTTGCTTCGCTCAGCCCGCGGCGGCCGCATCCACGCCCGCGGGATGCGGCCACGCGACACATCTGAACGGGCATTCAACGGGCCGATTTCCCTTATAATTCATTGTAACTGTAGAGGTTTCCGGTTCCCCTGTGGCTCGCGTGTTGCGTCCCGCCCAAGCTTGAGTGAAGATACCTGAAGCAGGGGGAGATAATATTGAGTGCGCGTTCAATGCTTCACTCAACTGGAATAAGTCGCCTTCCTCAGGCCGAGCGCACACAGCGTCAGCCGCTGCGCGTCGGGGTCGTGCTCGCGCAGCACTTCACGCTGTCGGCTTTTGCTGTGTTCGTCGACCACCTGCGGCTGGCCGCAGACGAAGGCGATCGCAGCCGTCCGCTGCACGTGCAGTGGTCGATCATGGCGAACCGCGCGGAGCCGGTGTCGGCGAGCTGCGGCGTGATGCTGCAACCGACCAGTGCGCTGCTCCCGGTGGATACGCTCGACTACGTGGTCGTCATCGGCGGCATTTTGCATGCGGGTCCGCAACTCGACGAGGCGACCATGCGCTACCTGCGCGAGGTCGGCGTCACCAACGTGCCGCTGATCGGCATCTGCACCGGCAGCTTCATTCTGTGTCGCGCGGGACTGATGAAGGGACGCCGTTCGTGCGTCAGCTGGTACCACTACCAGGACTTCCTCGAAGCCTTCCCCAACCAGGAAGTCATCGCCGACCGGCTGTTCCTCGCCGACGGTCCGCGCATCACCTGCGCCGGCGGCGCCGGCGCCGCCGCGCTGGCCACCTATCTCATCGAACAGCACCTCGGGCGCGCCGTCGCGCAGAAGGCCAGCCAGGTGCTGCTGTTCGACCGGCCGCGCTCCGGCAGCGATGCGCAGCCGCATCCGCCACTGTCGGAGAGCGTGGCCGAACCGCGCGTGCGCCGCGCGCTGTTGCTCATGGAGCAGAATCTCGCGCGCCCGATTGCGGTCGCGGCAGTGGCGGCCGAGCTCGGCCTGTCGGCGCGGCAGCTCGAGCGGCTGTGCCGCCAGCACGTCGGTATGGGACCGGCCTCGCTCTACCGACAACTGCGCATGCGCTACGCCAACTGGCTGATCGAGAACACCGACCGCTCGGTCACCGACATCGCCAACGAGGCGGGCTTTGCCGATTGCGCCCATTTCTCACGACAGTTCAAGGACGCGTACGGTCTGTCGCCGTCGACGCGCCGCCTGCAGCCGCAGCGCGTCGTCAACGGCGACGCTGCACGTGCGCGGGTTTTCGAATAATCACAGGTCGCTCGCGTCGAGCGGCCCGCGCCTCCGGGGACACATAAGGTCTAAAGGGATCAAGCCATGAATTCGAAGATCTCATACGCGGTGGCTGTCATCCTCGGCGGCGCCTCCTGCACCGCCGGCGCCGCCGAGCCGGGGACCGCCAGTACCGAATCCGCCGGCGACGCGCTCGCGGAAGTCACCGTCACCGCGCAGCGGCGCACCGAGAATATCCAGGACGTGCCGATCTCGATTCAGGCGCTCACCGGACAAACGCTGCAGCAGCTCAACATCCAGACCTTCGACGACTACATCAAGTACCTGCCGAACGTCACCTCGGCGAGCAACGGGCCGGGCCAGAACGAAGTGTTCATGCGCGGCCTGAGCGCGGGCTCCCAGGCCAGCCAGGGCAGCGGCTCGACCGGGGTATGGCCCAACGTCGCCATCTACCTCGACAACCAGTCCGGTCAGCTGCCGGGTCGCAACCTCGACATCTACGCCGCCGACCTGAATCGCATCGAGGTGCTGGAAGGTCCGCAGGGCACGCTGTTCGGTGCCGGAGCTGAAGCCGGTGCGATCCGCTACATCACCAACGAGCCAAAGCTCAATGTCACCGAGGGCAGCGTCACGGGCGGCTACGGCACGACCGCTCACGGGGATCCGAACACCAGCCTGACGGCGGTGCTGAACGTTCCGTTGATCGCCGACACCATGGCGGTGCGCGCGGTGATCTACGACGATCGCCGCGGCGGCTATATCGACAACGTGCCGGCGACCTTTACCCGCAAGGCCAGCGATTTCGGTATTCACTACGCCGACTTTGCCACCGCCTGCTCGGCCGGCGCGCCGGTGAGCGGCGTGTGCCCCGGGGGCAATGCGAACGCCACGGCCTTCGGCGTTCCGCCCGGCAGCCCGGTCATCAATAACGCCAACGTGCTCGGCCGTGCCATCAACCCCGTCACCTACGAGGGCTTTCGCGTCGAGGGGCTCTACCAGTTCACCCCCGACTGGAATCTGCTGATCAGCCAGTCGTATCAGGACATGGACTCCAAGGGCGTGTTCTACCAGCAGCCCAATTCTTCCGATGGCACGCCGCTGCAGCCGCTCGAGGTGACGCTGTTCAATCCCGCTTACGACAGGGACAAATTCGAGAGCACGGCGTGGACCGTCAATGGCAAATTCGGCGACCTGAAGGCCGTCTATACCGGCGGCTACCTGGTGCGCAACGTCGATCAGACCGGCGACTACACCAATTACGCGCGTGGCGTATTTGCCGACTATTACCAGTGCTACGGTCCGCCGGGAGCGGGAACGTTCGTCAACGATCCATCGCTGAAGTCCACCTGCTTCTCGCCGAGCGCCAGCTGGCACGAGACCGAGCGCAACGTGCACCAGCAGCACGAGTTCCGCCTGAGCACGCCGGACGAATGGCGCGTGCGCGCGATCGGCGGCGCGTTCTGGGAGGACAACGAGCTGTACGACCAGACCGCGTGGCTGTACAAGACCATGCCGCCATGCACCACCAACGCGACGCCCGGCACGCCCGGCAACGGCAATACCGGCTGCCTGTCGAACGTCGGCACCTTCCCCGGCACGAACGTGCAGCATCCCGGCGTACAGAGCGACAACACGTCCTTCTACCAGGACCAGCTGCGCGTGACCAAGCAGACGGCTTTCTTCGCTTCGGTCGACTTCGACCTGATCCCGAAGGTGTTGACCCTCACCGCCGGCACGCGTCACTTCCTCTTCCAGAACACCATGGCCGGCAGCGTGCTGTCGAGCTTCGGCTGCTTCGAGCAGGGCGTGCCGCCGACTGGGTGCCATGCCGGCCCCGGTGGCCCGAGTTACAACCTCAATGCCGAGAATCTCCGCGACAGCGAGTCCGGCTGGAAGAGCCGCGGGAACCTCACCTGGCACGTGACAGCGGACGTGATGGTGTACTACACATTCTCACAAGGGTTCCGGCCCGGCGGCTTCAACCAGAATGGCGGCTTCTTCGCCTACGCCCCGGGGCCGGACGGTGTGGCGCAGTACGCGGTTCCGCGGTCCTACTCCTCCGACAAGCTGACCAACAACGAGATCGGCTGGAAGACGGAATTCTTCGACCACCGCCTGCAGTGGAACGGCGCCCTGTACCGCGAGGAGTGGGACAACGCCCAGGTCGCCTTCTTCGACCCCGGTGTCACCGGCAACATCTTCTTCGACACCAACGGCCAGAACTTCCTCATCAAGGGCATCGAGACTTCGCTCGTGGCTCGCGTGGTGACCGGGCTCACCCTGCAGGGAGCGGCGTCCTGGAACCAGAGCCGGCAGACCAACTCTCCCGCGCTGATCGACGAGAACCCCGCGAGTGTGAACTTCGGCAAGCCGATCACCGAGGCCTGCAGCACTACCGGCACCAATTGCGCGCCGATCGTCAACCCCTACGGCCCGATCGGTGCGCCGAGCGCCAACGCGCCGCCGATTCAGTTCCGCGCGCGGGCCCGTTATGAATGGAACATCAGCGGCTACGCGCCCTACGTTCAGCTCGGCATGACCCACAACGGCCATTCCTTCACCCAGGCGGGGGCCAATCCCACCTTCGGGCCGGGTGAGACCGTCACGAACTCCAGGGGGCGGTTCGAGCTTCCCGCCTACACCGTGTATGACGCAGCGCTCGGCGTGGCGAAGGACGCCTGGTGGGTCAATGTGTACGGCGAGAACCTGAGCAATTCGAACGCCAGTGTGTTCATCAGCACCGACCAGTTCATCGTCCAGCAGACACCGCTGCGGCCACGGGTCATCGGCGCAGCCGTCGGCTACAGCTTCTGAGGACGCGCGCGGCGTAATGCGGCGGCCATGAGCCGCGTCCCGCAACCTATGAACCGTCCCTCGGCGGTGGAACTCGAGGTGCGGCGCACGCGCGAGCTGCTGAAGGAGCGGCGCTTCGCGGATGCTCTGCAGGCGACCGCGGCGCTGCTGCTGTCCGTGCCCGAGAATCGCGACGTGCTGTATCTGCGCGCGGTCGCACAGCGGCATCTTGGCGACACTGCCGCGGCGCTCGCCACGCTGGCCGCGCTCGAGTGTCTGTATCCGCGCTTCAGCGGCCTGTATCAGGAACGCGGCTATTGCCATGTCGCCCGGCGTGATGCTGCGGCGGCGATCGCAGCCCTGCTGCACGGCGTGCGCATCAATCCGGCCCTGCCCGGGAGCTGGAGCATGCTCGAGGGCCTTTACCGCATGACCGGGCAACCGGCGAATGCCGCCGAGGCGGCCGCGCAGGTGGCGGCACTGAAAAAACTGCCTGCCGAGGTGGTGTCGGCAACCGCGCTGTTCGCCGACGGCGAATCCGCGGCGGCCGAGCAGCTCATTCGTGCCTTCCTGCTGCGGCATGGCCATCACCTCGAGGCTATGCGCCTGCTGGCCCGCATCGGCATCGAGCGCGAGGCATTTGATGACGCGCAATTGCTGCTCGAGGCGGTGCTCGATCTGGCGCCCGACTATCACGCAGCCCGCTACGACTATGTGCAGGTGCTGATCGAGCGGCACCAGTACCCACAGGCACAGGAGCAGGCCGCCAGGCTGCTGGCCGCCGAGCCGGCCAATCGTAACTACCGCACCAGCTACGCCCTCACCTGCGTGGGCCTCGGCCAGCACGAGCGCGCCATCGAGATCTACCGCGAACTGGTGACAGACGCTGCGCGCCCGGCTGACCTGTATCTGTCGATCGCCCACTCGCTGAAGACACTCGGGCGCCAGCGCGAGGCCATCGCCGAGTATCACAGCGCGGCGGCGGCGCGCGCCGGTTACGGCGAGGCTTGGTGGAGCCTCGCCAATCTCAAGACCTACCGCTTCGAGCCCCGCGAGTTGGCGCACATGCAGACCGCGGAAGCGGCAGCGGCCACCTCCGTGGTCGATCGCTACCATCTGTGCTTCGCACTCGGCAAGGCGTGCGAGGATCTGCAGCGTTATGCAGAGTCCTTCGAGTACTACGCGCGCGGCAACGCCCTCAAACGCGCCGAGAGCCGCTACCGGCCGGAAACCCTCGAGCTCAATACCCGGCGGCAGATCGAAGTCTGTAGCGTCGGCCTGTTCGCCCGTAACCAGGGTAGCGGTGCACCGGCCGCCGATCCGATATTCATCGTCGGCCTGCCACGCTCCGGCTCGACGCTGCTCGAGCAGATCCTGGCGTCACACTCGGCGGTCGAAGGCACCCAGGAGCTCGCCGATATTCCGCGCATCGTCGCGCACCTGAAAGGACGCGATCCGGACTCCGACGACTCGCGCTATCCGGCGGTGCTGGCGCAGATGAGCGGCGAGGATTTTCGCCGCCTCGGCGAGAAGTACCTGGGCGATACCCGCGCCTACCGCAGCGGTAAGGCGCGCTTCATCGACAAGATGCCCAACAACTTCCGGCACATCGGCCTGATACACCTGATGTTGCCGAACGCCAGGATCATCGACGCACGGCGCGAGCCGATGGCGTGCTGCTTCGGTAACCTCAAGCAGCTGTTCGCCAAAGGCCAGGAATTCACCTACAGCGTCGCAGACATCGCGCGCTACTACCGTACCTATCTCGAGCTCATGCGCCATTGGGATGCGGTGCTGCCCGGACGCGTCCTGCGGGTGCAGTACGAAGAGCTGGTGGACGACCTGCAAGGCCACGTGCGGCGAGTGCTCGAGTTCTGCGGACTCCGCTTTGAGCCCGCCTGCGTCGAGTTTCACAAGACCGAACGCAGCGTGCGCACTGCCAGCTCCGAGCAGGTGCGCCAGCCGCTCTACCGCGAGGGCCTCGACCAGTGGCGTCACTACGAGCCATGGCTCGGAGCGCTGCGTGAGTCACTCGGCGATGCGCTGACGCGCTACCGCGAGTAACGCGGCCGCGCTTCAGACCCGACCGGCACTCTCGGCACGATGTCCGAGGGTCAGCGCGCTGAAGAAGATCGTCAGCAGGCAGCACGCCACCATGGTGATGAACACCCCGCCCCACCCCCAGCGGTCGGCGATCCAGCCGACGCCGGTGCCGGCGATCGCGGAGCCGAACACGTAGCCGAAGAACCCGGTGAACCCGGCCGCCGTGCCGGCGGCCTTCTTCGGCACCAGGTCGAGCGAGTGCAGCCCGATGATCATGATCGGGCCGTAGATCAGGAAGCCGATGGCGATGAGCGCGGCATAATCGATCCACAGCGGCCCCTTGCCGTTCAGCCAGTAGACGACGACCGCGACCAGCGTCAGCGTCATGAACAGCATGGTCGCAGGCGCGCGCCGGCCGCCGAAGCATTTGTCCGAGATCAGGCCGCAGGCGATGGTGCCCGGGATCGCCGCCCCCTCGTACAGCGTCCAGCCGAGGCTCGACTGCTGGAAAGAGAAGCCCTTGGCGGTCTGCAGGTATGTGGGTATCCAGTTGACCACGCCGTAGCGCACGAAGTAGCAGAAGGCGTTGGCAAATGCGATGGCCCACAGGTAGCGATTGGGAAGGACGTAACGGAAGAAGATCTCGCGGAAACTGAGGATGCGCTCGCTCGCCTCGCCGTAACCGGGCGGATAATCGTTCTTGAACTGCTCTATCGGCGGCAGGCCGCGCGACTGCGGCGTGTCCTGCAGCAGGAAAAACACCGCCACCGCCACCGCGGCGGCGATCATCGCATTGAAGTAGAACTTCGCGTGCCAGTCGTGAAACAGCGCGACACCGACCACCGCCAGCACCGACACCAGGCCGTTGCCCACGTTGTGCGCGGTGTTCCACACCGAAACCGTGAAGCCGCGCTCGCGGGTACTGAACCAGTGCACCATGGACTTGCCGCACGGCGGCCAGCCCATGCCCTGCACCCAGCCGTTGAGCACCTGCACGGCCGCGATGATGACCAGCGAGGCGCTGGCCGCGGGCACCAGGCCGAACGTCGCCATGATGGCGCTCGACAGCAGCAGTCCGAGCGGCAGGAAATACTTGGGATTACTGCGGTCGGAAACCGATCCCATGAGGAACTTCGACAGGCCGTAGGCGATGGACAGGCCGGTGAGCGCGCTGCCGAGCTCGGCCTTGGTGAACTGCGGGTGCTCGCGCAGCATGTCGGGGATGGCGAGCGCAAGATTGGTGCGCACCAGGTAGTAACCGGCGTAACCCAGGAAGATGCCGGCGAACACCTCGAGCCGCAGGCGGACATAGGTGGAGGCCACGCGCTCGGGCGGCAGCGGGGTCGCGAAAGGTGCAGGCCGCAGCAGTCCGATCAACGCATCGCTCCGGGTCGCCGGTGTGCCGCTGCCATCATCACCGCTGCCATCACGGCCGCTGCCGGATCTGCCAGTCCGGGGCCACGTAGTAGGGCACGTCCGCGCGCGGCAGCAGCGCCTGCCCGCGAATGTGGTCGGCGGCCTTTTCCGCCAGCATGATGGTCGGCGCGTTGAGATTGCCGCTGGTGATCGAGGGGATGATGGAGGAGTCGACCACGCGCAACCCCTGCAGGCCGATGACGCGCGTCTCGCTGTCGACCACTGCGAGCGTATCGGACGGGTTACCCATTCTGCAGGTACCGCACGGATGGTAGGCGCTCTCAACCTTGGTGCGCACGAACGCGTCGATCTGTTCGTCGCTCTGCACGTGCTCGCCGGGCTGGATCTCGCGGCCGCGGTAACGATCGAATGCCGGCTGGGCGAAGATCTCGCGCGTCAGGCGTACGCAGGCGCGCATCTCGGTCCAATCCTCCGCCCGCGACATGTAGTTGAAGCAGATGCGCGGCTTATCGAGCGGATGCGGCGAGCGCAGCCGCACCCATCCCTGGCTGTGCGAGCGCATCGGCCCGACGTGTGCCTGGAAGCCGTGCTCGCGGGCGAGCGCGGAGCCGTCGTAGCTCACGGCCAGCGGCAGGAAGTGGAACTGGATGTCGGGGTAGCGCACGCCGGCGCGGCTGCGGATGAAGCCGCCGGTCTCGAAGTGGTTGCTGCTGCCGAGACCCCCGCGGGTCAGCAGCCAGCGAACGCCGATCAGCGCGCGGCGCCACGGCGACATCTGCCCGTAGAGCGTCACCGGCTCGCGGCTGCTCAGCTGAAAGTAGAACTCCAGGTGATCCTGCAGGTTCTCGCCCACTCCGGGCAGCTCGTGCACCACGGCGAGCCCCAGGGCGGCCAACTCCTCGCCCGGCCCGACACCGGAGAGTTTCAGCAGTTGCGGCGTATTGATGGGTCCGGCGCACAGCAGCACTTCGCGCCGCGCTCGCACCTCGTGCGTGCCGCCATGGCGCTGGTAGCGCACGCCGGTGGCGCGCCGCCCCTCGAACATTACGCGCGTAGCGAGCGCGCGCGTGTGCACCGTGACATTCTGCCGCCGCATGGCAGGGCGCAGGTAGGCGTTGGCGGCGCTGCAGCGCCGTCCGTCTGCGACTGTCATCTCCATGTGCCCGAAGCCGTCCTGCTGGAAGCCGTTCATGTCGGGCGTGTACGCATACCCTGCCTCGCGGCCGGCTGCGAGCCACGCCTGGTGCAGCGGGTTGGTGAGCAGTCCGCGGCGCGTGCCGAGCGGACCCTCCCCGCCGCGGTAGGCGTCCGCGCCGCCCGCGTGCCGCTCGGCGCGCCGGAAGTACGGCAGTACCTCGCGATAGCCCCAGCCGGCCGCGCCCTCCTCCTGCCAGCGCTCGAAGTCGAGCGGATTACCGCGCACGTAGACCAGTCCGTTGATCGAGGACGAGCCGCCCAGCACCTTGCCGCGCGGGGTGTGCAGGCGGCGGTTGTCGAGGTGCGGCTCGGGCTCGGTGTAATAGCGCCAGTCGTAGCGCTCCATGTTCATGGGCACCGACAGCGCGGTGGGCATCTGGATCCACAGCGAGCGGTCCGAGCCGCCATATTCGAGCAGCAGCACCCGGTCGCGTCCGCTTTCGCTCAGGCGGTCGGCGAGCACGCAGCCCGCCGAACCGGCCCCCACGATCACGTAGTCAAACAGCTCGGGCGCCACGGGTTGCGTCGCGCCGGCGCTAGTACGGGGAGTCGATGTCGCCCATGGCGACGTAGACGCTCTTCAGTTGTGTGTAGTGCTCGAGGGCGGCGCGTCCGTTTTCGCGCCCGAGTCCCGACAGCTTCACCCCGCCGAAGGGCAGTTCCACCGGCGTGACGTTGTAGTGGTTGATCCAGCAGGTGCCCGCCTGCAGCTCGGCAATCACGCGGTGCGCGCGCGTCAGATCGTTGGTGAACACCCCCGCCGCCAGGCCGAACTCGCTGGCATTGGCGCGCTCGATGACCTCCTCCTCGGTGTCGAACTCGAGCACCGACATGACCGGGCCGAAGATCTCCTGGCGCACGATGTCCATGTCATCGTGACATTGGTCGAATACCGTGGGCGCGACGAAGCAGCCGTTGGCGAGATCCCCGGCGGTGAGGCGCGTACCGCCGATCACCAGGCGTGCGCCCTGGGCGCGGCCGCGCGCGATGAAACCGAGCACCTTCTCCAGATGCTCGGCGGAGATCAGCGAGCCGACCTGGGTCACCGGATCCAGCGGATCGCCGACCCGTAGCGCCGCAGTGCGCGCGTGCAGCTGCTCGACGAAGCGCGCATGCACCCCGCGCTGCACGAACACACGTGTGCCGTTGGAGCACACCTCGCCGGCCGAATAGAAGTTGCCCAGCAGCGCCCCCGCCACTGCATTGTCGAGCCGCGCGTCGGCGAAGACGATGAGCGGCGACTTGCCCCCGAGCTCGAGGGTCACCTGCTTGAGCGACGCGGCCGCGTCGGCCATTACGGCCTTGCCCGTGGTCACCTCCCCGGTGAGCGAGATCTTGCGGATGTGCGGATGGCGCGTGAGCAGACGTCCGGTCGCCGCCATACCCTGTACCACCTGGAACACACCCTCGGGCAGCCCGGCCGCGCGATAGATCTCCTCGAGCTTCAGCGCCGTGAGCGGCGTGAGCTCCGCGGGCTTGAAGATCATGGCATTGCCGCAGGCGAGCGCCGGAGCGGATTTCCAGCAGGCGATCTGCAGCGGGTAATTCCAGGCGCCGATGCCCGCGACCACCCCGAGCGGCTCGCGGCGCGTGTAGCCGAAGGCTGCGGGGCCGAAGTCCAGGTGCTCCCCGGCAATGCCGGCAGCGAGACCCGCGTAGTACTCGAGGCACTCCGCGCCGGAGATCACGTCGACCACGCGCGTCTCCTGGATGGGCTTGCCGGTATTCAAGGTCTCGAGCCGCGCCAGTTCGTCGTTGTGCGCGCGCAGCAGCTGCGCCGCACGCTGCAACACGCGGCCGCGCGCCGCGCCGCCGCGGGCCGCCCATTGGCGTTGTGCCGCGCGCGCACGCTCCACCGCCGCCTCGATCTGCGCCGCGCCGTCCACGGTGAGTTCGGCGAGCACCGCACCGGTGGCGGGGTTGTGCACCCGGAAGGTGCCACCGGCGGTCGGCGGCAATGCCGGCCGCACCTGCGCAGCAGCGGCAGTGGCGGTGCCCGCGGATGTCTGGGCGAGATCCTTCAGGCGCCCCTCGACGAAAGCGGTGAGCAGGGCACAGGCGCTCTCGCTGTCGGCCTCGCGCCATTCCGACAGTGCGGCACGCAGCCATACGCCGTCGATCATGGCGGCTATCATCGCCGCGAGACTGCGCGCGTCCTCTCCCGGTATCATCCGACGCAGATCGTTGCGCAGGTTCGACAGCATGCGGCGCTGGTAGGCGGTCTGTACCCGCTTCAATCCCTCGACGTGTAACACCTGCCCCCAGAAGGCGAGCCATGCGGTGCCCGTGCGCTTGTTGAATTCCTCCGGCGCCAGATTGATGTCGATGACGGCCTGCACGCGTCCGCGCGGCGTGCGCGCCAGCGCCAGGCGTGCCTGCACCCGCACGGCCAGTGTGCGTGCCAGCGTGCGGAACGCCGCTTCGAGCAGGCCGTCCTTGTCGCCGAAGTAATGCGCGACCAGGCCCGGCGATACATCCGCGCGGCGCGCGATCTCGGCGAGAGTGGTGCCGACATAGCCGGCTTCAGCCAGACTGTCGATCGTGACTTCGACGAGCTGTACGCGCCGGGCGTCCTCGCCTTCGTCCCGCGGGGCAGCGGCGCCGTGGGGGCGGGCATCCTTGAGGGTTGATTGCCTGTTCAATTGGATATTACCGGGTGGGCTCCGCGAAAGAGCATCCAGGCTCGTTCCATGCCCTCGTCCCTGAGGTGTACTTCTTTCTTGCTCAGTGACTTGCCCGTCTTTCAGCGACTTGACAGCCGGTCGGTTAAACAGCTATTCAAGGTCGGGGGGGAAATGATGGAGTCGCGGACCGTTACGGTCAAGTGGAGCACACCACGGCGGCGTCGGCCCGCCGGTGTGACGAATCTGGATCAGCCGAGCGTCGGTAGGATTGCCCGAGCGACGACCCATCTCAAAGAGGACAAAGGCGTGGTCAAGAACAAGGCTACCGGGCGGACCGACAGCGGCATGGAGCACTTCGGATATAAGGAGTCGCTCGACCGCGGCATCGGCAAGTTCGGCAGCTTTGCGGCTGGGGTCAGCTATATCTCGATCCTCACCGGCACTTTCCAGCTGTTCTACTTCGGTTTCGGTGCCGCCGGTCCGGCCTACCTGTGGTCCTGGCCGATGGTGCTCATCGGCCAACTCGCGGTCGCGCTGTGCTTTATGGAGTTGGCTGCCAAATACCCCGTCGCCGGGTCAGTCTATAACTGGTCCAAGCAGCTGGGCAGCCGCGTAGTAGCCTGGTCTGCAGGCTGGCTGATGCTCACCGCGTCGATCGTCACGCTGTCTGCGGTGGTGCTGGCGCTGCAACTCAACCTGCCGCGGTTGTGGAACGGCTTTCAGGTCGTCGGCGACGGCAAGGGCGCCTACGATTTCGCCACCAACGCGGTGATCCTGGGCACGGCGTTGATCCTCTTCACCACCGTCGTCAATGCGCTCGGGGTGCGGTTGATGGCGATGATCAACAGCGCGGGCGTCTTTATTGAGCTGATTGCCGCCTGCCTCATCGCAATCATTCTGGCGCTCCACACGACGCGCGGGCCCGCGGTGTTTTTCTCAACGAGCGGATACGGCGTCGGCACCAGCGGCGGCTATCTGGGTGCATTTCTCATGGCGTCGCTTGCCTCGGGATACGTGATGTACGGATTCGACACCGCGAGCTCCCTGGGCGAGGAGACGGTCGAACCGCGTCGCACTGCTCCCAGGGCCATCCTGCGGGCCATCCTCGCCTCTTTCCTCATCGGCGGCGCGATCCTGGTGTTCGCGGTCATGTCGGCACCTAACCTGCGGGACCCGCAGCTCGCCAGCAGCGGCGGCGGCTTGCAGTACATCGTCGAGCAAGTGATGTGGGGTCCCTTGGGAAAAGTATTTCTGATTTGCATCGTGATCGCGGTGAGCGTTTGCTCGCTGGCCGTGCACACTGCAGCAATCCGCTTAACTTTCGCGATGGCACGCGACAATGCGCTGCCGTTCGGGGAAAGACTCGCCCGGGTTAATCCTGACACTCAAACACCAATCACTCCCGCTGTCCTCATCGGCCTGATTGCCGCGCTGATCCTGGTCGTCAACATCGGGCAGCCGAAGATCTTCACTGTTCTTACATCGATCGCGGTCATCATGATCTATCTCGCGTACCTGATGGTGACGGTCCCGTTGCTGATGAAGCGTCTGCAGGGGCACTGGCCACCCATGGATCTCGCAGCGGGTGGCTACTTCACCATGGGCAGATGGGGACTGCCGATCAATGTCGTCGCGGTGCTGTGGGGTGCTGGGATGGCACTCAACCTGGCCTGGCCGCGCGAAGCTGTCTACGGCACGCCCTGGTACAACACCTGGGGTGCGGTCGTCTACATCGCCGTGATTCTCGGCGCAGGCCTGTGGTGGTACGCCGTCAAAGGCTGCCATCATATCGGCACGCTGGCGTCGCACACGCTGACCACAAATGCTGATTCACTGCAGGCGGAAGTCTGAGGCGATATTCGCTGGCGGGCTCGTCGGCGGCCGGCGCTCGAACCTGTTGCCTTACCGCGGAACAGGCGCTGTCGTTAGCGCCGCCGCTCGACCACGCCGGAAAACCACGTAGGCGAGCAACGCTACAGCGACGGAAACCGTGCTGGTCCAGAACTCAGCGCGGTGCCAGGGAGTCAACGCCATCGCGATCAGCACCATCAGCATTCCCGCGATCGCGACGTAGCTCAGCCACGGAAACAGCCACATCGGCAGCGACGGTGCAGGATCGCCGGCACGCTCACGCGCCCGACGCGTCCGCACCTGCGACACGGCGATGGCCAGATAAATGACGGCGATGATGGCTCCGGAGGCATTCACCAGGAAGGCAAACACTATGCTCGGCGAGAGAATCGCCGCGGCCACCCCTGCGACTCCTACCGCGCTCGCAAGCAGCACGGCACGCGCCGGCACGTGGCGGCTGTTGGTCCGAACCAGCCAGCGCGGCGCGTCGCCGCGACTGGCGAGGACGAACAACACGCGTGAGGCAATGTAGAAGGACGAATTGAGGCACGACAGGACCGCGGTGAGAATCACCGCCGCCATGAATTCGCTGGCGTACGGGAAGCGGATCTCGTCCAGCGCGAGCGTGAACGGCGATTGACCCGACACCACGCGTGTCCAGGGCACTGTGCTTACGATGACAAAGATCGAGCCGACGTAGAAGAGCAGAATGCGACTGATGATGGTCGAGGTCATCCTCGCCACCGCCCGAGCCGGCTCCGGCGATTCCGCCGCGGCGATTGTCACCACTTCCGCGCCCATCATGGACCAGATGACCGTGGTCACCGCGGCCAGCACGGCGAACGGCCCCCGTGGCGCAAACCCGCCGTAAGCGACCAGGGTCGAGAAGGTCGACCCGCCCGCAGAGCCATAGCCGAAGGCGTGTGCGCCGACGACGATAATGAAGACGAGAATGGCCGCAACCTTGATCGACGCAAACCAGAACTCGAACTCGCCGTAGGCGCGCGCCGACATCAGATTCACGCAGGTCATGGCCAGCATGAGTGCCGCCCCGATCTGCCACATCGGCAGCGGCAACCAGCGCTGGATGATTCCGGCCCCGGCGATCGCCTCGACCGGGATCACGACGACCCAGAAGTACCAGTAGAGCCAGCCGACCGAGAATCCGGCCCAGTTTCCGAGCGCCGCGCGGGTGAACTCCGTGAACGAGCGCACGTGCGGCATGTCGACCGCCATTTCACCGAGCATGCGCATGATTAGCAGGATCAACAGGCCGGTGAGCGCGTAGCTCACGATGATCGCGGGGCCGGCGGCGGCGATCGCCACGCTGCTGCCGACGAACAGGCCGGCGCCGATGATGCCGCCGATGGTGATCATCGCGACGTGGCGCGGCCGCAGCGAGCGGCTGAGTTCGTTCTGACCCGCCGGAGCGGTCGTTGGTGCTTCGACCATCGGTTTCCGAGTATACCGGGCGGCATGCAGCAGCGTGTCGGCCTGGCGCTCGGCCTGATGTCGCGTCCGTTCAAGTCGGGAGGCGCAGCGATGCTCGTACGCGTGTGAGCGCGCGGAGCATGATGCGCGCGCGCTCGCGTCGCGTCTCAAGGAGCGGACGATGCAACCGTTCTCCGCAGCGTCGCTGCTGCTCTCGGGGCTCACCGGCCAGCGGCGCTGGCGCCCACAATGGCGCCATCCCGAGCCACAGCCCGCGTACGACGCGCTGATCGTCGGCGGCGGCGGCCACGGGCTGGGAGCGGCCTACTACCTCGCGAGCGAGCACCGCATCGGCCGCGTGGCGGTGCTCGAAAAGGGCTGGATCGGCGGCGGCAACACCGGCCGCAACACCACCATCATTCGCTCCAACTACCTCTTTCCGGAGAGCGCGGCGCTTTATGATCACGCGCTCAAGCTGTGGGAAACCCTGGCGCAGGTTCTCAACTACAACGTCATGTTCTCAGCGCGCGGCGTCCTGATGCTCGCGCATACGGTGCACGATGCGCAGGTATTCCAGCGCCACGTGCACGCCAATCGCGCCGCCGGCGTCGACAACGAATGGCTGACGCCACAGCAGGCGCAGCGTTTCTGCCCGCTGCTGAACATTGGCGACATCCGCTATCCGGTACTCGGCGGCGCGCTGCAGCGCCGCGGCGGCACCGCGCGGCATGATGCGGTCGCCTGGGGTTACGCGCGGGCCGCCGACGCCCGCGGCGTCGACATCATCGAGAACTGCGAGGTGACCGGCATCCGCCTCGACGGCGCCGGCGCGGTCGAAGGGGTGGAGACCACGCGCGGGCCGATCCGCGCGCCGCGCATCGGCGTCGCCGCCGCCGGTCACACCAGCGTCATCATGAAAATGGCCGGAGTCGAGCTGCCGCTCGAGAGCTACCCGCTGCAGGCGCTGGTCTCCGAGCCGGTGAAGCCGGTGTTTCCGTGCGTCGTCATGTCCAACACCATCCATGCCTACATCAGCCAGTCCGACAAGGGCGAGCTGGTGATCGGCGCGGGCACCGATGCCTACACCTCCTACACTCAGCGCGGCGGGCTGCACATCACCAGCCACGCGCTCGAGGCGATCTGCGAGCTGTTCCCGATGTTCCGCCGCCTGCGCATGTTGCGCGCCTGGGGAGGCATCGTCGACGTGACGCCCGACCGCTCGCCGATCATCGCCCGCACGCCGGTACCCGGACTGTACGTCAACTGCGGCTGGGGTACCGGCGGCTTCAAGGCCACGCCCGGCTCGGCCCACGTGTTTGCCTGGACCATCGCGCACGATGCGCCGCACGCGCTCAATGCGCCCTTCACGCTCGAGCGCTTCCGCGACGGCGCTCTTATCGATGAGGCTGCAGCGGCCGCGGTGGCGCACTGAGAGAACCGACATGCTGCTGATCGACTGCCCCTACTGCGGTGAGCGCCCTGAGCCCGAGTTCGTCTACGGCGGCCAGGCGCACATCGCGCGGCCGGCGCAACCGGCCGCCGCGAGCGCGCAGCAGTGGACCGACTATCTCTACCTGCGCGACAACACCCGCGGGGTACACGCCGAGCGCTGGCGGCACACCCACGGCTGCGGCCGCTTCTTCAATGCGCTGCGCGACACCACTACCGACCACTTCCTCGCAACCTACAAGGTGGGCGAAGCGCCCCCCGCCGCCGGGCGGGCGGGCTCATGATCGACGGCCTGCGCCTGGCGCACGGCGGACGCATCGATCGCACGCGTGCGCTGCGCTTCAGCTTCGATGGCCGTGAGTACCACGGCTTCGCCGGCGACACGCTCGCCTCCGCTCTGCTCGCCAACGGCGTGCACCTCATGGGCCGCTCCTTCAAGTATCACCGGCCGCGCGGGGTGCTGGCGGCCGGCGCCGAGGAGCCCAACGCGCTGGTCGCAGTGCGCCGCGACGCCGCGCGCTACACGCCGAACCTGCGCGCCACGCAGGTCGAGCTGTACGCGGGACTCGAGGCACACAGCCAGAACCGCTGGCCGTCGCTGTCCTTCGATGCCGGCGCCGTCAACGACCTGCTCGCGCCCTTCATTCCCGCGGGCTTCTACTACAAAACATTCATGTGGCCGAGGGGCGCATGGAAAGCGATCTACGAGCCGCGCATCCGCGCCGCGGCCGGCTTAGGCAGCGCGCCGACGCGGGCCGATCCCGATCGCTATGCCGCGCGCTTCGCACACTGCGACGTGCTGGTCGTCGGCGCCGGCCCCGCAGGTCTCGCCGCGGCGTCCGCGGCCGCCGCCGCGGGAGCGCGCGTCATGCTGTGCGATGAGCAGTGCGAGCCCGGCGGCTCGCTGCTCTCACACGATCCGCGCTCTGCGGATCTGATCGATGCGCGGCCGGCGGCCGAGTGGCTCGCCCGCACGGTGCGCGACCTCGCGGCCGATGCGCGCGTGGTGCTGCTGCCGCGCACCACCGCCTTCGGCTACTTTCCGCACAACCTCGTGGGACTCAACGAACGGCTCACCGATCATCTTGCCGCACCCCCTGCGGATCTGCCGCGCGAGCGGCAATGGCAGGTGCGCGCCCGCGAAGTGGTCATCGCGGCCGGCGCCATCGAGCGACCGCTGGTGTTCCCGGGCAACGACCGGCCGGGGATCATGCTCGCCGGCGCCGCCGCCACCTGGCTGCACCGCTACGCCGTGCTGCCGGGCACACGGGCGGTGCTCGTCACCGCAACCGACGAGGCCTACGCCGTGGCGCTCGCGCTGCAGGAGGCCGGGGTGTTCGTCGCCGCTATCGCCGACCTGCGTGCGCGGCACAGCAGCGCGGCCGCGCAGGCGTTGCAGGTGGGAATCCCGGTGCGCTGCGCGGCAACGGTGCTCGGCACGAGCGGGCGGCTGCGCGTCAATGCCGTGCGGATCGCGCGCCTGGAGAATGGCGTGGTGACCAGCAGCGAGACTCAGCCCTGCGACCTCGTGCTGATGTCCGGGGGATACACCCCGAGCGTGCACCTTCACTCGCAGTCGCGGGGCAAGCTGCAGTGGGACGAGGCCCTGCAGGCATTCCTGCCCGGGATGCCGGCCGAGCGTGCCCGCAGCGCCGGTGCCTGCCGCGGCGTGTTCGGACTCGCAGGCGTGCTCGCCGACGGCGCCGCCGCCGGCGCCGCCGCCGCACGCGAAGCGCTCGATCCTGCACGGTGCGGTGTATTCGCGGGCGCCGGCGCGTGCGCGCGCAGCGCACCACCGCCGCCGGCCGACACCACGCCACCGGCCGCGGCAGGCTGGGCGGGCGCGCTGCCCTTGCCGAGCGGCCGCAGCGCGCGCGCGTTCGTCGACATGCAGAACGATGTCACCAGCAAGGATCTCGCGCTGGCGACGCGCGAGGGCTTCCGCTCCATCGAGCACGTCAAGCGCTATACGACGACCGGCATGGCGACCGATCAGGGCAAGACCTCCAATCTCAACGCACTCGACATCGTCGCGCGGCAGCTCGGCAAGCGCGTGGCGGAAGTCGGGCTCACCACGTTTCGCATGCCGTACACGCCGGTAACCTTCGGCAGCTTCGCCGGTCCCGCCCGCGGCGAGCTGTTCGACCCGGTGCGCACCACCCCCGTGCACGCGTGGGCCGCCGCGCACGGAGCCGTGTTCGAGGACGTGGGGTTGTGGAAGCGCGCCCGCTACTTCCCGCGCGCTGCCGAGGGCATGCACGCCGCGGTCGCGCGCGAGTGCCTCGCGGTGCGCCGCGGCTGCGGCATCTTCGACGCCTCCACGCTTGGCAAGATCGAGGTGGTCGGCGCCGATGCCGTGACCTTCATGAACCGGCTGTATATCAATGCCTGGGACAGTCTGGGCGTCGGGCGCTGCCGCTACGGCGTATTGCTGCGCGACGACGGCTTCGTCTACGACGACGGCGTGGTGGCGCGCGTGGCGGAGCAGCGCTTCCACGTCACGACCACCACCGGCGGTGCCGCAGGGGTGCTGGCGATGATGGAGGACTACCTGCAGACGGAATGGTCGACGCTGTCGGTGTGGCTGACCTCCACGACCGAGCAGTGGGCGGTCGTCGCCTTGCAGGGACCGAATGCGCGCGAGCTGCTCGCGCCGCTGGTCGACATCGACATCAGTGCGGCCGCGATGCCGCACATGTCGGTGCGCGCCGGCCGCATCTGCGGCGTGCCCATGCGGCTGTTCCGCGTGAGCTTCACCGGCGAGCTGGGCTTCGAGGTCAACGTGCCGGCCGACTTCGGCGAGGCGGTGTGGCAGGCGGTGTGGGATGCGGGCCGGCCGCGTGGGCTTACGGCCTACGGGACCGAGAGCATGCACGTACTGCGCGCCGAGAAGGGTTACCTCATCGTCGGCCAGGATACCGACGGTACGGTGACGCCCGACGATGCGGGCCTCGCCTGGGCGATCGGTAAGGGTAAGCCTGACTTCGTCGGCAAGCGCTCACTCGCGCGGCCGGCGATGCAGGCGGCCACGCGCCGCCAGCTCGTGGGCCTGCTGACCGCCAACCCGCAGCAGGTGCTCGAAGACGGCGCGCAGCTGCTGGAGCACGCGCACCCTGCTGCCGGCGAGCGGCCGCTCGGGCACGTCACGTCCAGCTATTTCAGCGCCGTGCTCGGCCGCTCGATCGCCATGGGGCTCGTCGCCGGCGGGCGGGCGCGCATCGGCCAGACGCTCTACGTGCCGACGGCCGCCGGCGCCGCGGCGGTGCAGGTGGCCGCACCGCTCTTCTACGATCCGAGCGGAGCGCGCATCCATGCGTGACCTCAGGGCGATGCGAGTCGCGCCGCCGCTCACCACCAGTGCCATGGTCGCGGCGCTGCCGCCGGCAACGCGCCTGGTGCTGCGCGGAGCGGAAGCGGCGCGTGCGGCCGCGGGACCGGCCTTCGGTGCCGTGCTCCCTGCGATCGCGTGCCGCGCGGCCAGTGAGGACGAGCGCACCGCGTTGTGGCTGGGTCCGGACGAGTGGCTGCTTATCGCCCCGCAGGCCGACGGCGAGGCGTTGGCGGCCGCACTGGCTGCGGCACTCGGCGGGCTGGCGCACTCGCTCGTCGATGTGAGTCACCGCCAGGGTGCGCTGGCCGTGAGCGGCTCGCGCGCCACCACGCTGCTCGCCGCCGGCTGTCCCCTCGATCTCGACACGCACGCCTTTCCGCCGGGCATGTGCACGCGCACCATGCTCGCCAAGGCCGAAGTGGTGCTCTGGCGCATCGATGCGGAGCGCTTTCGCGTCGAGGTGTGGCGCTCGTTCCTCGGCTACGTGTCGGCGTTTCTGGCGGAAGCCGCTCGCGGGATCATTTGAGGCAAGGTGCCGTCGCAATTGGAGTCCGCTGCTAGCACTGCCGCCCGCTACACTGCCGACGGCGGGCGCGGCCGCTGCTGCCCCTGGAGATAACGCCTGTGAAGACGCATGTGCGGGTGCTGGTCATCGGTGGCGGCGTGGTGGGCGTCAGCACGCTCTATCACCTGACCAGGAAGGGCTGGTCCGACGTGGCGCTCATCGAGCGCACCGAGCTCACCGCTGGTTCCACCTGGCATGCGGCGGGCCTCTTGCCGCTGTTCAACATGAGCTATACGGTGGGCCAGCTGCACAAGTACTCCGTCGACCTGTATAAGCGGCTGCCGGCGGAGACCGGCCAGGACGTGAGCTTCCACGTCAGCGGCAACCTGCGTCTGGCCACCTGCCGCGAGCGCATGGACGAGTACCAGAAGTACTGCGGCACCGCCAACACCATCGGCGTGCCCTTCGAGGTGATCGGCGCACGGCGGGTGAAGGAGCTGTGGCCGCTGCTGGAGCTCGGCGGCAGCGCCGACACCCCGGCCATTATCGGCGCGCTCTACCACCCCGACGACGGTCACATCGCGCCGGCCGATCTCACCATGGCGCTGCGCAAGGGGGCCCGCGCGGGCGGCGCGGAAATTTACGAGCACACCGAGGCGCGCACCATCGAGCGCACCGCGGGCGGTGAGTGGCGCGTGCACACCGGCCAGGGTGAGATCATCGCGCAGCACCTGGTGCTGGCCACCGGCAACTACGCGCGCCAGACCGGCCGGCTGCTGGGGCTCAATGTCCCGGCGATCCCGGTCGAGCACCAGTACATCGTGTACGACGAGTCGCCGGAGCTCAAGGCCTATCGCCAGGGCGGCGGACGCGAGCTGGCGGTGCTGCGCGAGTCGGATAAATCCTATTACCTGCGCGAGGAGCGCATGGGCTGGATCCTCGGACCCTACGAGCATGGCGCCCCGGCGCGCTTCGCCGACGGCGTCCCCGACTGGTTC
>Ga0210394_10002026_pt1 | contig 29340 bp, 24 predicted proteins | sample IncBWC12MmetaG_FD_160121 | JGI IMG/M metagenome (GOLD analysis project Ga0210394, IMG submission 160121) | Forest soil microbial communities from Barre Woods Harvard Forest LTER site, Petersham, Massachusetts, United States - Inc-BW-C-12-M | ecosystem: Environmental > Terrestrial > Soil >...
CGAGGGGTGCCCCTTTTTGCTGTTCGAACCCGCCCCGCATTCCACAGTCGTCCACAGGTGTCCACAGGTACGTACAGTTGACCTTTCTTCAACCGATGTCACAATGCTCCGCGATCCCGTAACGTCCGGTTAAGTCTGCAACTGAGCGGCGCAAATCTGCCGCTTGCAGCAACGAGTGGCTTCGGCGAAAATAAAGCGAATACAATGGCAGACAACTCCTCGATCGAGCGACCTCTTCCCCAGAATCTGGAGGCCGAGCGCAGTATCCTCGGCGCGATTCTGCTCGACAATCACGCGCTGAACGCGGCCGTTGAAAAGCTGCGCTCCGAGGATTTCTTTCTCGACCAGCACCGCCGCATTTACGAGCGCATGATTCAGCTCGGAGAAAAGCAACAGGCAATCGACCTCGTCACGCTGACCGAAGACCTCCATCGCCGCGGCGAGTTGGAGGCTGCGGGCGGCCCCTCATATATTTCTCAGCTTGCGGATGGTTTGCCTCGCGTCACGAACGTGGAGCACTACGCGCGCATCGTCAAGGAAAAAGCGGTTCTGCGCAGCCTGATTCATTCGACTGCGGCGATTCAGGAGCAAGCGTTGCAGGCCGGCGAGGATGCCGACACGATTCTGGACCGCGCCGAATCCGAGATTTTTCAGATCGCTGAAGATCGCGTTCGCTCCGGCCTGATAGGCGTCAAAGAACTCGTTCGCGAAAATTTCGAGCGGCTCGAGAGGATTTTCAGCGAAGGCCGCCGCATCACGGGTCTCGCAACAGGTTATGCGGGACTGGACAACGAGACGGCCGGTCTGCAGCCGTCCGAGTTGATCATCCTTGCGGCGCGGCCTTCGATGGGCAAGACGGCGCTCGCGCTTAACATCGCCGAAAATGTCGCGCTGCGACATCGCGAGCCTGTCGCCATCTTCAGCCTGGAAATGTCGAAGGAATCGCTGTTGCTGCGGCTGCTCGCCTCCGAAGCGCGCGTCGACGCGCACAAATTTCGCACCGGTCATATGAATAAAGAAGACTGGGGCAAGATTACGGCCTCGCTTGCGAGCCTTGCCGAGGCTCCGCTATGGATCGACGATTCGGCGTCTTCCACCGTGCTCGAAATGGGCGCCAAGGCCCGGCGTCTGAAGCGCGATCGGGGGCTTTCGCTCATGATCGTCGACTACCTGCAACTCGTAGTTCCTTCGAATACGCGGCGCGGCACGAATCGCCAGGAAGAGGTTTCGAGCATGTCGCGCGCGCTTAAGGGACTTGCCAAGGAACTGAAAGTCCCCATTGTCGTGCTCAGCCAGTTGACGCGCGCGCCCGAACGCGAAGAACGCAAACCGCAACTCGCCGACCTCAGGGAATCCGGCGCCATCGAACAGGATGCGGACGTGGTGCTGTTCATCAACCGCCCAAACTTCTACAAGACGGACATACCCGAAGAGGAGCGCAACAAGGCTGAACTGATAATCGCGAAGCAGCGCAATGGCCCGGTCGGCACCCTCAATTTCGTGTTCTTTGGACGCCACACGCGTTTCGAAGAGGCCGCGCCAGACACGTGGAATTCCGGGCCGTCGGACGAGTAGCTTTTCGCGTGCGTCACCTGGTAACCACATGCGTGTCCTCCCTTCCGCGCCGATCGATGGAGAAGCATTTCCGTCGAAACGAGGCTGGTCGCATCTAAACTTAGTGTTTTCCATGATTTCGCCGTATCTCCCGCACCAGTAGCCGATCAAGGTTCGAACGGCCCGAGCCCTGCAACCTTCTCCGGGCAGTGTTTACCTAATCGGCTTTGCCGATTGGAAATTCTTCACGCCGCCGCAAGCGAGTCTGGCATTCTAAAAGACCATGGCGAAAGCGATACATCTCAAGGGACGCCCCGTATGGGCCGAAATTTCGCTCCGCGCGATCCTGCATAACCTGAAAGTTATTCGCACGCACATCGGCCGCGAACGAAAGATTCTGGCGGTCGTGAAGTCGAATGCGTATGGGCTGGGCGCTGTGCCGATTGCGAAAGCATTGCAGAAAGCCGGCACGGAGTGGTTTGGGGTCACTTGCAGCGATGAAGGCATCGAGCTGCGAGACGCGGGCATACGCAAACCGATTCTCGTGCTCACGGGCTTTTGGCCGGGCGAGGAAAAGCGGCTGCTCGAAAACGATCTCACGCCCACGGTGAATCGTGTGAGCGACCTGCGGCACCTCGAGCGGGCGGCTAAGACTTCGCGAGGAAAATCCCGCCGCCTCCGCTTTCATTTGAAGATCAACACAGGGATGAATCGCTTGGGAATTTCGCCTTCTGAACTGGATGTGTTCGCGAGCGAGCTGGTTGATTGCCCCCACATCGAGCTCGAAGGCACCTACACGCACTTTGCGTCCGCCGAGGATTTCACCAGTTCGCAAACCGCCGACCAGGAAAAACTCTTCCGCAGTTGCCTCGATCGCCTGCGCGCGCTCGGCGTTTCGCCCGGAATCGTGCACATGGCCAATAGCGGAGCAATCTGCGCGCGCCCAAGTACTTGGGCGGACATGGTGCGCCCCGGCGCGATTCTCTACGGCTACCACCAGGGTTTTACGCCGCCCGAAAAGAAGCTCGAAGTGATGAAGCAGATGCCGCTGGAGCCGTGCCTGTCCCTACGCGCGCGAATAATTTCATTACGCGACGTCGCCGCCGGGCAGGGCGTGGGCTACGGCGCGCGATTCGTAACCGAAGGCCCATCACGCATCGCGGTAATCAACGCCGGTTACGCCGACGGAATTGTGCGGTCCCGTACCAACCGAGGATGCGCGTTGCTCCGCGGCCGTCGCGTCCCTCTAGTCGGCGTGATATCGATGGACCTCACCGCTCTCGACGTTACAAGCGTGCCGGACGCCCAACTCGGCGACGTTATATCCATTTACGGCAAAGACAAAAACGACGCGATCCACGTCTCGGATGTCGCCCGCGAAATCGGCACCGTGACTTCCGATCTTCTCTGCGCGCTCGGCCGTCGCGTGCCGAAGTATTATCTGTAGTCGCCTCCCTCGAGAACTGATCCCATTTCCGTTTGCGCACCACCGTTGGCGGCACTTTCGGTCGGTGCTATACTACGTAAATCATAAATACTTGTTAGCTGCTCCATTTTATTCCGGCAACGCACGTTTTTATCGGCCGGCTGATCGGAAGGTAGTTAGCGGCGCTTAGGGTCATAGCGACTGATCGTTTATACGTTCATAGAAGGTGCGAACATGCAGAGATCCAGTGGTAGTCAGGTCCGAGTTCAAGCTGGCGCATCACCGGAAACCTCCCCTCAAAGGCCCGTAATTCTCGGCCGCATCCCGCACGATTCGGTGGGCACTTTTTGGGATATGCTGGCCATTCGCGTCATTTTTGCGATCGTGTGCGTGGCCGCGGGCTATCACTTTCAGCCGTTCAACCTTTCGAAGATCAATGCGTCACTCGCCGGACTTGTGTTTTCCGTCGCGGTCGTACTCTTTGAGGTGCGCCTGCGCAGGATGAGCCTCCGGCGCCTGATCGGCGCCGCCACGGGCTCGATACTCGGCATTCTGGGCGCTTATCTCACCTCGCTGATTCTTACCCACACTTCGATGCCCCCGAGCACCCGCTCGTTTTTCAGCCTTGCCGTTTTTCTCGTTATGGCTTACATCGGTTTGATTCTTGGCGCCAACAAGGGCGACATGCTAAACCTGCAAGCTTTCGGCGGCGTTTTCGGTTCCGAGCGCAGCATGAAGCACTCGTTCAAAGTCCTCGATACCAGCGTGATTATCGACGGCCGCGTCGCCGACATCGCTGACGCACTCTTCCTCGACGGCACGGTGATCATTCCGCAATTCGTATTGCATGAGCTGCAACTGGTAGCCGATTCCGCCGATCCCCTGAAGCGCCAGCGCGGCCGGCGCGGCCTCGAGGTTTTGCAGCGCATCCAGAAGATGCCGCACCTAGACGTTCAAGTGGCCGAAGACGATTTTCAGCAGATTCCCGAAGTTGATCTGAAGCTGATCGAACTCGCGAAGCGCTACAATGCGAAAATTGTTACCAACGATTTCAACTTGAATAAGGTCGCGACGCTTCAGGGCATCGAAATCATGAACGTCAACCAGCTCGCGAATGCGCTCAAGCCGGTCGTGCTTCCGGGCGAGACGATGCGCGTCTTCATCCTGCGCGAAGGCAAGGAATACAATCAGGGCGTCGCGTATCTTGACGACGGCACCATGGTGGTCGTGGATGGCGCCCGAAAGATGATTAACAAGACCGTCGACATCACCGTAACTTCCGTCCACCAGACCACTGCGGGCAAAATGATCTTCGGCCGCTACGACGAGCGCGGCGAGCAGATGCCTCGCTCCGGGGCTCCGGTTCAGCAGGCGGAACCGCACGCTGGAACGCGCCCTCTGGAAAGTACCGCCGGTGGCGAGCGTCCGCCGCGCCCGCTCTACCCGGAATCCGGTCGCTCATAAACCCGACTTCACCCCGCGTCGAAAGGGCGTTTCTCTCGCCGCCACGGCGCTGTTGCGTTAGACTGTTGGCCCTTTTATGAACCGCATCGCCGCTATCGTTCCCGCTGCTGGTCTCGGCACCCGCATGGGCGCGGGCACGCCAAAGCAATTTCTTGAACTCGACGGTATGCCGCTCGTGATTTACACTCTGCGCCGGCTCGCCGCTTGCTCCGCGATCACCGACTTTTTCATTTCCACGCGCGCGGATGAGATCGTCACTCTCCAGGATAAAGTCGGAAAATCCAGTATAGGGCGCCCCGCACGCGTGGTTCACGGTGGCGACACGCGTCAACAGTCGGTCGCGAACGCACTCGCGCAGGTGGACCCCACCACGGAAATTGTATTGGTTCACGACGCGGTGCGGCCGTTCGTCACGCCCGAGCAAATCGACCGTGTCATCGCTGAAGCGCGAAAGCGCGGCGCGGCAATCCTCGGCATCCCTGCCATCGATACGGTGAAGGAAGTAAAGCGCGCAAGCCTGCCGGAGGACGTGGCGTTGATCAATGCCACAATCCCGCGCGAACGTATCGTGCTCGCGCAAACTCCTCAGGCATTCACTTACGCAATCCTGCGCGACGCCTTCAAGAAGGCGCAGCAGGACGACGTAACCGCCTCCGACGAAGCGGCGCTCGTCGAACGCTTGGGACGCGACGTATTTGTTGTCCTTGGCTCCGAGCGCAACTTAAAAATTACGCGTCCCGCCGACATGGAACTCGCGCACTTTTATCTCGAGCAGGAGCGTCGCGCGAAATGACTCGCTCGGGAATTGGATACGATCTTCATCGCTTGTCGGAAGGCCGAAAGCTGATGATCGGCGGAATTGAAGTGCCTTTCGAAAAGGGATCGGTCGGACATTCCGATGGAGACGTACTCGCTCACGCCTTGTGCGACGCGCTCCTCGGAGCCGCCGGTCTCGGCGACATCGGCACGCATTTCCCAGACACGGATGCCAAGTGGAAGGGTGCCTCGAGCTTGCTGTTTCTCGAGCACGCCCGAAAGCTGCTCGATGGGCGCCGCCTTCAGATCAGCCATCTTGACGCAGTGGTGATTTGCGAACACCCGAAGCTCGGACCCCATTTTCCGGCAATGCGTGCCGCGCTCGCGAAATCACTCGGAATCACCGCCGAGCAAATCAATCTGAAAGCGAAAACGAACGAAGGGTCCGGTGAAATTGGCCGGGGCGAAGCCATTGCCGCTCACGCTATCGCAACGCTAGAGGGCTGACATTTCCACGAGAGTTTCTGAGTTGCCGGAGAAATCGCATCAGGCAACGACGCATAAAACAACTATGAATTGGCTCACAGGATTTCATGCCGTGGAAGAAGCTCTCTCGGCCAACCGGCCGCTCGACCGCATCTTAATCGCGCGCGGGCGGCACGGCGATCGTATCGAGGCCGTGGTTCAACTCGCGAAATCGCGCGGCGTGCCCGTGCGTTTTGAAGACCGCCAGCAAGTCGACCGCCTCGCTGGCACCCGCGAGCATCAAGGCATCGCAGCGCTGGCTGCGGCAAAGCCTGCCATCGAACTCGAAGACTTGCTTCGCTCGAACAGCGGCAAGGCCGTGCTCGTTCTCCTCGACGGCATCGAAGACCCGCACAATCTGGGCGCAATCGTTCGCACGTCTCTAGCGGCGGGCGCAACCGGCGTCGTGATTCCGGAACGCCGCGCGGTTGGGTTGACCGATACAGTAGAACGGGCGTCGGCGGGAGCTCTTGCGCATCTGCCCGTCGCGCGCGTGAAAAATCTCGTTCGTGCGATGGAAGAAATGAAGGAAGCGGGTTTCTGGCTTGTGGGCCTCGACGAACGCGCCGAGAAAAACTACACGGAGGTGGATCTGAAGGGTTCGGTAGGGATCGTTCTAGGCGGCGAAGGCGAAGGTCTGCACGAACTCACGCGCAAGCGCTGCGACTTCCTGGTGTCGATTCCAACCACAGGCCCCGTACGCTCGCTGAATGTTTCGGTGGCCGCCGGCGTCATCCTGTTCGAAGTCGTGCGTCAGCGCGGCAAACAGAATTAATCATTCGTCATATTTCAGCAGCGAGAACACGTCCACGCCCGGCAGCTTCGCTCGCCCATTCAGAAAATTTAACTCCACCGCGAATGCCGCGCCTACCACCTCTCCTCCCAGTTGTCGAATCAGTTTCACGGCAGCCGAGGCAGTGCCGCCCGTAGCAAGAAGGTCGTCGCAAATCAGCACGCGTTGGCCGCGACTCACCGCGTCTTCGTGGATTTCGAGCTGGTCGGTTCCGTATTCAAGCTGATAGGTAACCGACGCTGTTTTCGACGGCAGTTTCTTCGGCTTGCGCACCGGAACGAATCCGGCGTCCATCCGGTATGCAAGCGCCGGCGCGAAGATGAAGCCGCGCGCTTCGATTCCCGCCACCAGGTCTACTTTGCTCCCTTTGTAGTGCTCGCAGAGTTGGTCGATCAACGCATGAAAGCCATCCGCATTCTTCAGCAGAGTCGTCAGGTCGTAGAAAAGAATTCCTGGCTTCGGGTAATCCGGAATCTCTCGAATCAATTGCTTTAGATTTTCCATCGTATCCTCTTTCGCCGGCATTACTCGGCATCCCGCTCAATTGAAAACCCTGCCGTGAATTTCGCTTCGATACCCGCTTCTGCTTCTGCGACGCTCGAAACAGTCCCGGAACGAGGTCCTCGCTCGAGCTCGGTACGCATCGCGCTTAGCTCTTGTGACGTGCCGATGGCATAAACTTCTACGCGTCCATCGCCCAGATTCCGCGCATACCCCGACACTCCGATCCGCCGCGCCGCCCTCATCGCAAAATAGCGGAAGCCCACACCTTGCACGGTTCCGCTGACAAAATATCGTTTGGCTGCTCGAGGCTCGCTCACGGACGCACGGCGTTCCAGCCGCAAGACCGGCGATTTTATCAGAGCCGCGCTCCGAACCGCGAGCGATCTGCCAAGGAAATTCGCAAGGGTCGCACAATCCGTGGCAGAATCTTTTCCATGCGTTTCACCCGCCACGGCGCTCCCAGCGCCGGCGCACAGACCCAGAGCCCCTGGCAGCGAATATTGCTCGCCGGCGCGCTTTTCATCGCAGGTGCGATGGCGGCGTCGCGAGCGCAACCTCAAAATCGGAAGAACTCGCCGGCGCCCGGCTCCGACCAAGTCGAAGCCAAAGTACTGCCCGGCCTCGATATTGTTCAGCACGCAGGGTATCCCGAATTTCATGTCAACGGCGCGCCGTTCTTCATTTACTCAGCCGCTTTTTTTTACTACCGCACGCCGCGTGACCGGTGGGACCAATTGCTGGAACGCTACCGCTCGCTCGGCATCAACACAATCGACATCTACGTTCCCTGGAACTGGCACGAGCCAAAAGAAGGTGAACTCGATTTCGACGGCCACACGAACCCCAGGCGCAATCTCCGCGCACTTCTTGCGCTCATCACTCAAAAGGGATTCAAGCTGATCGCGCGCCCCGGCCCGGAAATCCTCAACGAATGGCGGTATGGAGGCTATCCGGGTTGGCTGCTCGAACGCCCCGAGTACAACATGGATCCGATCGACTGGATCGAAGGGCGCTATCCGCCGCTCGACGGACTGAATCCACGTGACGCGGAGGCAGCGGCGCGCGGGTGGCTCGAAAATGCGACGCACATGTCGTACGCGCGCTCCTGGCTCACTTCCGTGGCAAGAGAGCTCGCGCCTTATAGCGCGCTTCATCTAATGCGCGTCCCCTCCGACGATCCAAACGAACCGCCGCACGATATCAATGGCCCGTTGCTCTTCATTCAGCTGGGCGACGATTTCGCCGAGGGTCGCGCAAACCGCGTAGGCGAAAATTTTTGGCGTTATGTGGAATCCCTGCGATCGGCGGTCGAATCCGGCGGCGCCGATGTTCCCGTTTTCATTAATCCCACGGACATGCGCGTTGCCGCGTCCGGCTCGCGTCTCGATCACCCGATTACGGTTATGGGGCAGTGGTACATGCAGCCTCGTTCCCCCGCGCAACCCGGCGATAGTCTGTTGACAGCGCAAGAAGCTGGAGAGATCGAGCTGTTCACCGAAGTGCTGAAGACGCAGCCGACTTTTCCTCCGGTGATGATCGAATACCAGGCGGGCTGGTACACGCCCGGAGATGACGACCGACCCGTCGAGAACCGTCCTGAAAACACGCTTCTAAGTTCGCGTCTCCTTATTGCCAACGGAATTCACGGCATCAATTATTTTCCGCTTCAAGACACCTATACGCCCGCAGGGTATTCCGTCCCGTGGGCGAACCGCTCGTATCGTTGGGACGCTGCGCTCGGTCCTGACGGCGAAAATCAACCGCGGCTTAATGCAGAGCGTCGCAATCGGCAGCTGCTCCGTCGCTGGGGTCCACAGCTGGCGGCTTCGCACAAGCGAGCCGACTTCGTCATTTTGTATCCGCTTGGGGCGTATCCGCAGGAACAGCTCGAGCCCCCCGATATTGCACACGTGTCCCAATCGGTGATGCGCATCGAGCGCCTTGGAACGCTCGCGACACTTTCAAGCGAACTCCTCGATCCCGAAAATCAGCCCGTCGAACAATTGCTTCGCGACGCGGTGTTGTTCTTACCCGTCTTCGATTCGAACAAGCTGCAGTTTCAGCTTTCCGAGCGCGCCCAGCGAGCGATTGTCGAATATGTGCGCGGGGGCGGCGTTCTTGTAGTTTTCCCGGAGAGACCCAAGGGAAAAATCATTGATAAACTTTGGGAGTCGGCGCGCGATTCTGCCTCGGACTCGCCCAGCCGTGCCGCCGATTCTGCCATTCGCGACAGGCGAAAAGCCGGCAAAGGCGAAGTGTTCGAATCGTCCAAGGATTTCTTCTCCTGGCTTTCACTCGACGACAGTCTTGCGGAAAATCGCGACCGGCGCGAAGCGCATTGGGCTGTGAACGCGCTCCGCGAATTTATATCCGCCGCCGGTGTTCGTCCGTCTGTGATTCAAGCCACGAAAATGACCGGTACGGAAGAACTCATCGTTTCCGAAATTGTCTCGAACGAAGGAAGTTCGCTGCTGGGCGAAAGAACCGGGGGGCGCGGTTTCTTGAGCGTTACTAATCTCTCGGCGGAGGATTCGGCCGACTCCATTCTCGAAATTCTATCTCCCGCTGCTTCCGCACGGGGAGCGCATTCCGATTATCGACCGCTCCATGTCGTCGTGCCGCCGCACGAATCGTTGCTGCTTCCCCTCGGCGCGACAACATGCTTCGCGGACGCGCTCGATTCTCCCTGCGGTGATTTTGTGGTGGACGGTGGAGCGGAGTTTCTCGACGCGCATCGCGAGGGCAAACTTCTCAAGCTCCTCTTCTACACTCCCGCGAGCGCCGAAGTTCATTTGCACTTCGCACAGCAGCCTGCGCATCTCGATTTGGATGAGCAGAAGGTCGAAGGCGTCTGGGATCCATCGACAAGCGAGTTGACAGTCACGATTCCGCGGGGCGCGGCCCCGCAATTTCAACGCCTCCTCACGGTCACACTTCCCTACAAACCTCAGGCGCCTGAAACACCCAAGCCCGGCAAGCTCAAGCCGAACGAATTCACTTTCTTTATAGCTAATGCTGTCCGGATGCCCACCAGCGGAAATGCGTTTCTTCGAACCTATCCGCCGCTCATCGTGCTCGATCCGGAACATTCCACGAACGTATTGGTCCAGGCGGAAAATCGAAATTCTCAAACTCCGCGCGACGTAAATATCTCAATCAATGGCAATTTTCGCGGAAGTGGATTTCTGCGCTTGCCGCCAAACGGAACGGGAATCGAAAAGGTTCGCCTGAAGGCCTTGGACAACAACGCACCTCCGCCGGCTCCGGACGCCAATGGCCTTCTTCACGGCACGCTCGACATCCGGTCGGGCTCGGACGTTCGCAGCATCCCAATCGCGTTTCTCCCGCCGCTCCCTGGTGGCGTAAGCCACTATCGCTACGATTTTGACCGCGATGGCGCGGACGAATGGGTGCTGGAAAATGCGGGTCTGCGATTGATCGTATCTCCCGAGTCGGGCGGCCAAGCTGCCGCGCTCGTGGATAAATCCACAGGATCGAGCCTCACAACCAGCGTCGGCCTCCTGCGAGATAACTTTGCATACACCGACAATTCCAACGCCAGCGAATTGCGCCCTCGCGGACGATGGGGACTTTTCAACCGTCCTTACATCGCTGAATGGCTCGCTGAAACTGCGAATCCCGCTCTAAAGCTTCGCTACGACGCCCCTGACGTGTTTCCGGCAGGTGCGACCATCGAGAAGACGGTTCAATTCGAATCCGTCAACACGCTGCGAGTGGATTATCGCGTTGCTCTTCGCCCGGGAGCGGCGGTTGCGCCATCCGCGCAACCGCACCACGAGCAGGCTTTCGTTGCTGTTAATTCACTTCCGGCAGTCGGAGCAGCAGAGCGCTTCACGCGTTTCTGTTGGTCCCCCCCCACAACAGCAGACGCACCGGCCGACACGCTTCAGGAAATAGCTTCAGACAAAACCACCGGTGTTTCGAAGCCCGATACAGAAGAAACCGCGAATCAGCATTGCGAGAATTTCACTGCCTCCGCTCCAGCGATGCAAGTTCCTATCGATAGAAAAAGCGTGGAAGTTCGCACCCCCGGCCGGCCGGTGATGGCGATCGAATGGGATTGCGACTCAGCGTGTCCGAAGATGACGATCGAGCCCCAGAATTTCTCGGCGTTGTTTAGCCTGGAGTTCCCGCCTCTCACCCCTGGTGCAGGGGCGCAATATACGGTCCGTATCCGCGTTCTCGACCAATTGCGGTGAATCAACCCATTCTGCAGCTGCGCCGCCGCCGGTGTGGTATTTTCTGGAAGTGCTGCTTTTGACGCGGAAACGCGCGGAGCGCTCGCGGCATCCAATTATCGGGGGAATAATTGATCGTGCGAATTCTTCGGTCTGTTACATTTCCGCTCGCGGTGATGTTTGTCGGCTTGTTTACCTCTGCGAACGCGCAAAGCAGCAAGGGCCCCATCGCGCCCCCGCCCAAATACGAAGCCACGCGCGTCTCAAACGAACCCCATCCCGCCGCGCCGCCCATCCCGGAAGAAGAAATCGTCAAGAAATTTGCAGCGAACGAAGATGTAATGAAGAAAGCCTACGATGCTTACACATTTTCGCAGACGATCCGCGTCGAAGAAATGACCGACCCCGGCGGAAAATTTACCGCAACCGGCGAAGTCTCCTTTAAACCTGACGGTCAGCGCTACATGCGCGTGACGAAACCGCCGGAATCCGATCTGAAGATTACGAATTTTTCCCTCGAGGATGTGCGCACAATCGCAAGCCTTCCGCTGTTCGTCTTGACCACCGAAGAAATCGGGAATTACACCTTTAAATACGCCGGGCAGGACAAGCTCGACGACTTAAACACGTACGTTTTTCAGGTTACGCCGAAGCAAATAAATCGCAGTCGCCGATTTTTTCAGGGCGTCGTCTGGATCGACGACCACGATTACGCTATCGTAAAAAGCTTCGGCAAATTCGTGAGCGAGATTCCCGGCAGCGGCTCGAAGCTTCCTTTCTCAATGTTCGAGACCTATCGCGAAAACTTTCAGAACAAATACTGGCTGCCGACGTACACCCGTTCAGACGACTCGATCCCGGGTCCCAACAACAGCGAATTGCCGTTGCGGCTCGTGATTCATTCCAGTAATTTCAAATTGACGGCGCCGGAAGCTGCTCCTGCAACCCCGCCTCCAACTCCCGCGGCCGCACCCGCCACTTCATCTCACACAGCTCCCGGAACTGACGCGCCGAAGCCGGGTCCGGGCTAAACGCGCGGCGCTCGTTCCGATTCAGTCTATGTTCGCGCGGCGCAGGTAACGGGCCAACTGGCGAACCGAGTCCAGCAGCACCTCCGGCTTCGCAGCACGAATCCGCGCCGCCGTTGGAAACGGACCAAGAACTCCAATGGCTCTCACACCGGCGCGCTTCGCCATTTCCACATCCTCCGGTGCGTCGCCCACATACACGCACTCTTCCGGCTTCGCCCCCAGCCGCGCCAACGCTACTTCCAGCGGCGCCGGGTGAGGTTTCCTCTTCGGTGCGTCTTCGCAGCACACGCAAGCTGAAAAATATTGAACGAGTTCAAATTGGCGAAGCTGCCGCCGCACCCGGCGCCGGTTTCCGCTGGTCACGATTCCCAGGGTGAATTTTCGCTTGAGAGTTTGGATCGCACGCCGCGCCCCAGGTAACAATTTGGGAGCTTCTTTGTCGTAGGCGGCTCCCCACAAGCGGTCTGCTTCTTCCCAGTTGCTGCGTGACAGTCCCGCCGCGCGATAAACGCGATGCCAGTTCGGAGAATAATAGCGGGCAAGCTCTTCGAGTCCCCAATCGATCTTCATCGCACGAAACATCGCCAGATATGCGCGGGAATCCGCCTCATGGAAGTTGAGGAGCGTGCCGTCCCAATCAAATAAGACGGCGCGCAGAGGAAAACGCGCGCGATTCACAAGGAAAGAATCGTAGCAGAAAAATTCGGTCTAGTATCCGCGGTATCGTTGTGGGAGTGAATCGTCGCGCTCGATCGCGAAGTCGTCGAAGCTGGCTGCATAACCCTTCCAGCCCGGCATCTCCGTATCCTCGGTGCGAACGATGTGCGCCGCCGTGCACATCTGCACGCGGCCGTAGCCCAAAGGACGGTCCACCAGCGCCACCTCAAGCTCGATCGCGGTGCCTGGGGAAATTTCCCGTGGCGCCAGAAAATAAACTCCGCTCGAGCTGATGTTTCGCGTCACCAGCGTTACCGGAATCGGCTCCATTGCCTCGCCCACGCGCGTCAAGCGCATTGGCAATGACAACGAAGCGCGCGGGTTCCGCCTGCGGTCTTGCGCCACGCCGATCGCGTGTGTCGGTACACGTGCGAATCGATGCGGTCCCGGCTTTATTGGGACTACATTTGCAATTTGAGGTCGTGATTCAGCCTTGCGCAGCAGCGATACAGCGCCCTGCTGCCCTAGACGTTCCGGAGCAGCCCCCATGACACTTTCCCCCAAGCCTGCCTAGAATGGACCCCCAAATAGGTTTCCCGAATATGCGCGCAGCAGCACTGCGCGTCAATCCCGTGTCAAGCGAAGTTGCCGTATGATGTAACCATCAGGCAAACGACGTGCCTAAACGTGTTCCGAGCCTCCTGCTGGTCGCTGGCGGTCTCCAGGAGCGCCGGGTTCAAGCGCAAGAATCGGATAGCAGCCGCTGCAAGTTTCCGCTATTTTAACTCGTGACAATGATACAAAACCTAGCTCGGGCGCGAAACACCGCGACCCATCAGCCTGGCGAACAATTTTGGCGTGCGGTCCAGACGCGGGATCGTGCCGCCGACGGCTCGTTCGTCTACGCCGTCCGTTCCACGGGAATTTACTGCCGCCCTTCGTGTCCGTCCCGAAAACCGGGACGCAAGCAAGTGATTTTCTTTCCGCTTCCCGACGCGGCCGAGCAAAAAGGCTTTCGCCCTTGCCGTCGATGCCGCCCTCAAACCGCCAAACTCAGCGATCCAAGGACTGAAGCCGTAGCCCGCGTCTGTCGTGAAATCGAAACTCGCATCCACGCCAGCCTTGAATCCGCGGACAACGCCTCTCTCACTCTCGCCGCCTTATGCGCGCCCGTGGGCATGAGCCCGCATCAACTCGAGCGCGCATTCCGCAGCGTCATGGGGATCACGCCGCGCCAATACGCCGACGCGCACCGCATGCGCCGATTGAAATCTCGTTTGAAAAAGGGAGACGACGTGACTACCGCACTCTACGACGCAGGATTTGGCTCCAGCAGCAGACTCTACGAACGCGCGCCCTTGCAACTCGGCATGACCCCCGCCACCTATCGTCAGGGCGGCGCCGGAATGCAAATCAACTATACGATCGTCGATTCACCGCTCGGCCGCTTGCTCGTCGCCGCCACCTCGCGCGGCGTTAGCGCTCTTTATTTCGGCGAATCCGACGCGCGCCTCGAAGCCGCCCTCGCAAAGGAATATCCACGCGCCGGAATTAGCCGTGACCGCAACAGCCTCGAAGGAAGCGTTGGCAAAATTCTCGCTCACCTGCGCGGGCGCGAACCCCACCTCGATTTGCCTACCGACGTGCAGGCCACAGCGTTTCAGCGGCGCGTCTGGGAAGAGTTGCGGCGCATCCCTTACGGGGTTACGCGCACTTATAGCCAGGTCGCGCGCGCCATCGGGCGCCCCACCGCGATTCGCGCCGTGGCTCGCGCCTGCGCAATGAACCCCGTGTCCATTGTCGTGCCTTGCCATCGAGTCGTCCGTGAAGACGGCAATCTCGCAGGCTACCGCTGGGGCCTAGACCGCAAGCGCGCTCTCATTGTGCAGGAAGCCGCTGCAACAAAAGGAAAAAAGTAGCCGGCTGTAATTTGCTTAGTGCTTGATTAGCTCGGTGCCTTTTGGCCAGCGAGGCTTGAAGCGAGAATCAGAAAGTCCGGGGTTCTTCACAATCTTCGTGTAGTGAATCGTGAAGTAATCGCCTGAGCCGGTCTCATTAAACTGCTGTTGAACCGGCAGCCAGGTTGCCTGATCGAACCAGATCTCGATCTTTGAGAACTGATTTCGCACGTCGTCGGATTTTGGCGTCAATTCAAGCTCTACTGTTTTGGCGTCGCCCAGCACTGGCTCCCCGACCACCGTCACAAGATATGATTTCTGCAGCTCTCTTCCCTGCGTGCCGAACCCCAGCAGCAGGAACTTCTCCAGTAGCGCGCGGTTCTTTCCGACGTTGTATTCCTCCACGCGCTTCAACCCCGGCGTGTAAATATAGACGTTGTCCCCCGTTCTCAAAATCGTTCGCGGATCCGGAGCTTTCATCTCCAGCAGCATTTTGTCGCCGCGAACGAAGATGCTGCCGGTTTCAGTCGAGTGGTCGTTCACAACCACGGTGACTTTCGTGCGCTCGATATCCGCCGAAAGGCTCTGAAAATCCTTCGCCGTGACGTCCAGTTGCCGCAACACGGCAGGAAGGGTCCACGACCCATGATTCTCAGCCGCCGCACGCTTACTCAGCGTCGAAGTAATTGCTATCGCTGCCAAAAATAGAAAGACTGCTGCAATTTCTTTTCGGCCCAAACCCCTCTCCCCGGCAAGATGATGATGAAGAAAATCAGCGGCCATCATAGCACAGGGGATTGGACGCTCTGCGCTCTCGGCAGGTTCCGCGCTGTACGCTAAAAGATTGTTCCGGAAGACTTGTTCAGTGAACTGCCGAGTAAGGCGAGGGTGAGCGTGCACTCGAGTCTCAGGGCTGCACCGTTACCTCGTAGTAGGAGATCGAGCCGTCGTCGGCGCGCACCGGATTTATGCTGAGCACCTGAAACAAATGGCCCTTCAAGCCGTCCACGTTCCGGCCCAGGATGTCGTGCGTTTCGCGCTCGAGTTCCGGCGTGGCCTTCGCCACCCGCTTCTCTGGAGCCAGCACTTTGGCGTCGAGCCGGTATACGTGTGTTTTGAGCGCGAAATCCTCGGAAATAAGTTGCACGCCTGAGCCGAGCGGCGCGCCCGCTTGCGGCTGATCCCTGAACCATCGCGCGGGCGTAAGCAGGACGAACAATACGATCGCCACCACCATCAAGTCGTATGGCCACGTCCCGCGCTCGTACGACCAGAAGACCACCCGGGTAATTCCTCGCCACAAGGCTCGCATGTCAGTGAACGGCCGTGCCGTTCACCACCAGGCCATCGCGCATGTGCATCACGCGATTCCCGTAAGCAGCCGCCTCCGGGTTATGCGTGATCATCACAATCGTTTGGCCAAGGTCCTTGTTGAGTGAACGCAGCAGTGAAAGAACCGCATCCGAGGTTTTCGTATCTAGGTTCCCCGTGGGTTCGTCGGCCAGCACGATTTTCGGCTCGCTGATGATCGCTCGCGCGATTGCCACGCGCTGCTGCTCCCCGCCCGACAGCTCCGAAGGCTTGTGATGCAACCGTTCCTTCAATCCAAGCAGTCCCGCGACCACATCGAAGCGGTGCGGATCGAATCCATTCCCATGAATATGCTGTGCCAACGTGATGTTGTGATATGCGTCGAGCGTCGGCAGCAGGTTAAAACGCTGGAAAACAAATCCCACTTTGTGGCGGCGGAGCAGAGTTCGCGCCGCATCAGTCATCTGCGTCAGGTCGTTTCCGTCGAGAAACACATTCCCTCGCGTCGCCTGCGCCAGCCCGCCAATCACGTGCAAAAACGTCGATTTCCCGCACCCGGATGGTCCCATGATGGATACAAACTCGCCCGGGAAAATTTCCACGTCCACGCCCCGCAAGGCGGGCAGGTCCATCTTGCCCGAGCGATACACTTTCCACAGGTTTTCAGTCTTGAGTATCGGCTCCAACGCCGGCTCCCGTGCGCGTTACAGTAGCTTCGAGGAAGGAATTATTCTAGTCGTGATTCCCATTTCTGCATAGCACGGATGCTCATCAGTGCTCATTCCATCGCAGACGGAGAAAATGCTTCTGTTGAAGAACGAGGGATACGTGGCTACAGCAGCGGCGGAAACTCCGAAGTCAGCATGCGCGTCCGTAATCCTTCCTAATATCAAATCTCAGGCGACTGCGCTTTGGCGCGAGCCTATTCGTACGCCAGCGCTTCCACCGGATCGCGCCGGCTCGCAAGCCATGCGGGATAAGAAGCGCCGAACAGCCCCCCGACGATCGCGATGATCGCGGCCCGAAAGATCCACCCGGGCGTAATCAGGATCGTCATCGACGGGAAAAATTTGACCAGAATCGTACGCATCATGTAACTCAGTCCCACGCCTCCGCCGATTCCGCCTAGGCAAAGCAACGTTGTTTCGCTCAAAATAATCTGAATGATATAGCCCTTCGACGCTCCAATCGATTTCAAAACCCCAATTTCGCGCGTCCGCTCGATAATCGTGGTGTACATCGAAAGAAAAATCACCAGGAAACCCACCGCCACCGCGATGCCGATCATCACGTTGATGAACACGCTCAGCCCTGGCAAATTCGATGAGGTCATCAGCGACAAAAAATCCTTCAACGGACGCACTTCGTAACGCGGCAGCAACTCCCGCGCCTCGTCCATCACCGCCGCGGTGTGGTCCGTGCGATCGCATTTGATGAAAAACACCGAAGCTTTGTCGCGCGCGCCCGACATTTCCTGTAGAGTCGTCCTCAAGACGAACAATCGCGCGCCCTTTCCGTGCTCCACAATCCCGGCCACGTGAAAGTCGTGTTCCAGAATGTGCAGCGTCTTCCCCACTTTCACCTTCTTGCCTTTCGCATACACATCGTCCACAAGAATGTCGTTCGCATCTTCCAGGTTATGTCCGTCGTGGAGAACGAATCCTCCCGAAACCGCGCGAAAGCTTCCCGAGTCGATTCCATAAACGATATCCAGCCCGTTCACCGAATTGAACTGCACCAGCACCGGCGCCACCGCCTGCACGTAATCGAGTTGCTGCAGTTTGTCGCCAATAGCGATCGGCATCGGCGCGCCGCTGAATGCCATGAACACGGACGCCGAGGGCGGCTGCACCATGATGTCCGCTCCAATTCCCTCGGTGCGTTTCGCCGATTCCAGCAGCAATCCACTCGTGAGGCCCACCACGCTGATCACCAGCGTCACCTCCACCGCCACCGCAATCATGGTAATCAGAGTGCGAAGGGGCCGGTGCATCACGTTGTGGACGATCATGTATCCGATCAAGGCTGCGTCCCCTTGGCTTCTTCTCCCACGCGCACCAGTTCCGTTCCCGCCGGCTGTTCCAGCACAAATCGGTCCGCCGCGATCGTTTCGTTCAAGGTCAACTTGTTGATTCCGATTCCCAGTTGATAGTCATTGCCTGGCCGAGTCAACGTAATTTGCCGCGGATAGCTCGCCGCGCCGGATGCTTGCCAATCGCTATATCGCATGTCCGAATTCACTTTACCAGCCGAAGCAAACGTCTCCATCCGCGCAATGTTCAAATCAGACCGGTCGAACCAAACCTTCCTTGCAATCTCCCAAGTATTGGCCACCGCGCTAGCCTTCCCGTTCCGCCGCAGAATCGTTAGAACGTAGGAATGCGATGTGGGCTCATTCGCTTCCTCGAACAGCGCCGGTGCGCCCTCAGGAATCGGCTGCCAGAATAGCGCATCGAGCAGGTGTTGCGGCCGAAGACTCTCGATCGGTTTCGCCGACGGCCTCTCGGCGTTCGCCGCTCCCACCAGGAATTTATTCTTCGACGGAATGAAAATATGGAATGTCTCGCCGTCGCTCACCATGTCGAAGATGTTCTTGCCCACCACCGGCGCCTGCCCGATCGCGCGGATGCTCGCCGGTTTCTGCCCCAGGATAAATCCCTTCACTTCGTGGTATTGCTCGATCACGCCCGTGTAGGCCGTGCCTGCCGTCAGCTTCATCGTCACGGCGGCGTTCAGCGAACAAATCGCCTCGGCCAGGTGATCGTATTTCTCAACAAGCTGTTCTTTGGTCGCGTTCAACAGGGGGGCCGGCGCCTCGCCAGGCTTCACGGTGGTTTTCGTGCTAACCGAGCAGCCGCCGACAAACGCCGCTACCAGTGCCAGCGACGTCCACACAAATACGCGCGCCCACGAATTTTTTCGCACCAGAAACACGAGAAAAGCAATTTAGCAGCCGCCTACAGGAGTGTCAACGCAGCCTGCCAGATGCGGGAACCGTACTGGTCCGGTTCCGAAGTCTCTTTTGTCCGTAACGCGTTTTGCTTTCGCGCAACACTAATTTAGGCGCCGAGACGCCCACACACGTTGCTCAGTCACTTTGTCTCTGGACCCTTGCCGGCATCCGGAACAGCTGTGGGATAAATGTCTGGGAGCGGCTTGGCCTGTTGATCGCGTAGTTCGGGATGGGGCAAAGGTTTCCGCGGGATCATCTGATCGCGCATTGCGGCGTTGTAGACGAAGATGGCTTCAACCGTGGCGATCTGCTTAAGGTCCGCTGGCTGCAGGCGCTCGTAGGTATCCATATTGGAATGGTGGGTCCGTGCCTCATAGTCCAACGGGTCCTGAATAAACTGGAAGCCCGGGATGCCAACGGCATCAAAGGACAGGTGGTCTGTGCCGCCCGTGTTTCGGTTGGTTATGGTGGTTACGCCGAGATCTCTCAGCGGAGCGATCCATTGCTCGAAGATGTATCCACCGCGGCATTGCCCTGGGTGTAGACGCCCCGAATTTTGCCCGTTCCGTTGTCGACGTTGAAATAGGCGGAGATGAGTTTCTGCTCGGGTTTGAGCTCGAGTGGCCCCGCTACTTTTCTGATGAATTCCGGCAGTCCCACCTGATCCGGAGCGGTCGAGAGCGGGGCGCTGCCAAAGTGTTGGTTTGCGTAGCCCTTGCTGCCAAGGAGTCCTTCTTCTTCTCCGGACCACAAGGCAATTCGGATGGTTCGCCGCGGCTTCACCTTAATCGAGTTCAAGATGCGCATAACCTCCAGCGCAACGATCGAGCCTGCCCCGTTATCCGTCGCACCGGTGCCCGCAATCCAGCTATCCAGATGACCGCCAACCATGACGACTTCGTCCTTCAGCTTGGGGTCGGTTCCTGGAATTTCGGCCACCGTGTCGAAGCCATGCTCGTGGTCGCCGGTAAATTTGGTTTCCACGTCCATCTCAATCGAGACGGGTACATGCTTCTGCAGCAGGCGAAAGACGCGGCCATAGCTTTCGATCTGGGCAACCACCACGGGAAATGAAACAGCCGTGTCCCTGTGATATGGAGTGCGGCCCAGCGCAGCGCCGTTGTCGTCAAAGATGATCCCCGTGCCTCCACCGTTCTTGCCATCACGGCTCGGAACGATGACGGCCGCTACCTTCTCCTCAGTCAGGAACGGAATGATCTTAGCGGTAAGCCTGGCTCGCTTGATGAACCGTTCCATGCGCGCCTGCGCATCCGCATTAGCACCTTCTAGCGGAAGGGCTTCCAGATCCTTGAGGTCCTTGTCCGTGTAGCGCTCGAAGAAAGGCTTGTCGGTGATCGGAACATCGCGCATTGCACCCAGCAATACGATCTTGCCGGAAAGTTTTCCCCTGTATTTGGCTATGTCGCCCTCGTCATCAATCACAACGGAAACGGCCTCTGCGGTCACCGGCCCGCTGGTCGATGGCGACCACGGCGTTGCTTGGGCCACAAACATGGCCGTATCCGGTTCGGTGATCCGAACCCAGGTGCTCACCTGTTGCCATCCCATGCCGAACTCACCCCAGTCTTCCAGATGCGCGTTGACGCAGCCCATCTTGGTGAGCTGGTCTCGCGTCCATGCGTTTGCCTTCGCCATGTTCGGCGAACCAGTAAGGCGTGGACCGATTCCGTCCGCGAGGCCTCCGGCATAGTCCATCACATGCGAATGCTGCAGGCCCTCTTCGCGAATTACGTTGTAGGCATTGAGGTCGATGGACTCCACGCTGGGTTGCCGCATCTGCGAGTCGTTCCAGCCCGGCTGCTCCTCGGCTGTTTTCGCGGGCTTCTTGTCTGTTGCGTGGGAAAGAGCTGAACCTGCTGCGAGCACCATCACCGCAGCGAAGACGAAACTGCTTCTTAGAACCATGAAAATTGCCTCCAAAAGAGAATTCCCATTTTTGCCTTCAACAATGGCGTCATTGTACGCCCGCGCCGCAACGCAATGTTTCGACGATTCGTAGCGCGATACGGTAGCGCGGCACGGTAACACGAGACGCTCTGCCCCATAAGTGAGGAGGAATCCGCCAGGCAACGTCAGACCTCGGCGCAGTTGAGGTCAACAGCCGCACATCTTAAGTTGCGTTCGTAGGCAAGTCAACGAACGCATCTCCGTTGGCGCCCCGAAGCGCGATTTACTAGTTTAGGGGGCTTTCGAGGCCACGACGCCGATGTTAGCGATATTGTCGCCCTTCTTGAGTGAGGGCACGGCGTCTAGATGGAGGATGACGCCGGCGGTCGGCGCACGCGGTTCATTGATGGTCTTGCCGAAGAAATCGGTGATGTAGCCGAGTTTCATTCCGGCTTGCACGTATGTGCCGCGCTTGACGAGCGGATAGAAGAACCCTTCGACATCGCTCGAAACATCAACAAGTTTCTCGAGCCAGACCGGGTTTTCGATCGGGTGAGGTTCGCCTGGAAGCATTTTCAGTGCGCGCATGGTGCTGAAGGTGCCGTTGACCAGAAGCGCGACGTCATCGGCTTCAACGGTTCCCGCGTAACCGGCTTCGACCACGATCGACGGTTTGCCCCGCACCGAGGCAGTGTTGTCGAGATAGCGCGTGGCAGCGGGATCGGTGGGGCGGTCGCGCCAGATGATGATGTGATCGAGGCCAAAGGCCAGGACCATTTCCTTCGAGATGCGATCCTGCGCCTCTTTTCCAGTCGGACTCCAGTAGGCGTACGGGCGAAGGCTTTCGTCGAGATCACCGCCGTGATAGTCAATCAGATAGTCGCAGCGCTCGACGACTTGGTTCGTGATAACCAAAGACGCGCGCTCCGTTTGTGTGCCGTCGGCTCGGCCGGGGTAGAAGCGGTTCATGCTTTTGTTGTCGATGGGATTGACGTGCGGGACCTTTTGCTCGAAAGAGGCGATGTTGACAAGCGGGATGAGAATGACCGTGCCTGAGATTCCAGCTGGATCGAGCTCGCCAATGAGTTTTTCGACCGCGATGATCGACACGTATTCCGTCCCATGGGCGCCAGTCACAAGAGCGAGGACCGGGCCGGGTTTAGTGCCATTCACGACGACAACGGGAATGTTTGTGGCGGCGTCGACACCAGCAGGGACTTGAAGATAGCCCGTAACTTTCTCACCTAGTTTGGCGGTAGCGGTACCCACTGTAAAAGGCTTCTGCGCGTGCGCGAAGGGTGGCGACAACAGGTAAATAGCAACAGAGGCCGCTAAACAAAGAAATGAGCGAACCATGTGCCCTCCTGAAGCGGTTGAGCATATCGCGAGTAGAGCACGCCACTTCAAGCTTTCTTTCTCGCGAAGGAAGTAGAAGCTAAGCTCAGCTCAGCTCAGCAAAAGATCACACCATTCGTCACCGTTCGTGGCATATCCTATCCATGCTCACACTGGAGTTGAACCAGCAAAAACCTCGCGTACTTCGACGGAGTCCAAGAAGGTTGCGCGAAGTTTCTCATCGGGGGAGTTGGCAGCAATCTTCTGCACGATCGCGGCCGATCTCGAGAAGGCATCGCGTGCACGAGCCGGATCGTTTCCCGTGGAATGCGCACGACCGAGCATTGCCAGAACCTTCCATTCGATCACTGGGACGGGATAGCTGCTCAGCAGTTCGAGCGCGGAGCGCAGTTCGGTTTCCGCTTCGACGACGGCTCCCTTTGAGAGAGCGATTTCGGCGCGCAGTTTGTGCGCGACGGCGATGTACTTTCGCGCCTTGAACTGGCCGGCCATGTCGAAAAGTCGGGTGGCATACTCGGACGCTTGCTTCAGGTCGCCTTGAGAAAGCGCATGTTCGGAGCGAGCCGCCTGATGGCGAATGTTGTAACGCCAGCGAAACCAGGCGTCGCGATGGAAGATGTCCTCGACCTGCTCGAAGGCGGCCACTGATTTTTCGCTGGCGCGCTCTCGTGCGTAATCAATGCCGATATTGATCAGCGAATTGGCTTCCGCCTCCAGAACATGGTGCTCGCGGGCGACTTCCACGCCGCGCCGGTCGTGCTGGAATGCGCCACCGAAATCCCCGAGCTCGCGATGGATCCATCCGATACAGTTGGGAAGGCGCGGAAACCAGAAATGATCGCCGTTTCGCTCTGCCATTGCGATTGCTTTCTTCAGAGTGGTTAGGGCTTCCGACATTCGGCCAAGGTTTCCGCGAAGAAGTCCAAGAAAGAACAGCGAGACGAGCAGGGAGAAGCTATCTCGCAACTCCGAAGCCAGCTCATAGGATTCCGTGAGCAACGATTCTCCGAGCTCGTACTCAGACTGGAAAAAGTGGAGTGAACCCCGCCAGGTAAGGGAGCCCAACAGGCCGGGTTTGTGTCCAATCGCGCGAGCGCTGCGAATATTCTCTTCCATGTCAGCCCTTGCTTCGCTCAATTCACCGTAGCAAAGATGCTTGAGAGCGATAAGCGCGGAAGTATCGATGCGAAGGGTGGCGCTGCCGGCGCGGTCCGCTGCCCGGAGAGCCTCTTCCGTTCTCAGCGGCATTTCGTCCATCTTGTGCGACCAAAAAAGAGTGTTCGAGAGTGCCACCAGTGCCGCACATTCAAGCGGTGGCGATTTGGCTTCGCGGGCCCGTTCGAGCATTTGCCGATAATCCGCGGCCGAAAGATCAAACCTGCTGAGAGCGAAATTGACGGCGCCACGCTTCTGAAAAAGAATCAGATATCGCTCCAGCTGATCCGCTTGCGGAAGCTTTTCAACCAGCTTCAAGGCATGAGAATAGTGGGCTTCCGCTTCGGAATTCGCATACACGTTCGTGGCATTGTCGCCCGCTTCGAGCAGGCAGGTGACCGCCCGCGCGAAATCCCGGCCGCGCTCGAAATGAACGGCAAGCTGCGCCGCGATGCGCGTGGTCTGCCCGCGATAGTGCTCCGCTAATCGCTCTCCCACCTGCCGATGAAGCACGATGCGGCGCTTACTGACGAGGTCGCCATACAGCATATTTTGGTAGAGGGCGTGGCAGAAACGATATCGAGTGGCGAGAGAGCCATCGGGAAGTTCCTCCTCGCCACGGCTCTGAACCCAACGGTGGATCCTATCGAGACGATCGAGGCGTTCTTCAAGCGCCACTTCGTCGACGCCGAGAGTATGCGCGAGCACTGTGGAAGTGAATTCCTCACCCTCGATGCTGGCGAATTGGAGGGCGCGGCGATCGTCATCGCTCAGCGCTTCCATTTTCTTCAGGATCATGCTGCGTACACTTTCCGGCGCTTCGAGGTCCATTCCTGAAAGAGGGCGCGTCAATGACCAGTGGCTGTTAACCCGACGGATGTCGCCGCGTTCGTTTAAGAATTGCAGAAGCCCGGTGACAAAAAGGGGATGGCCCTCCGTTTTCCGCTGGACGAGAGTGGCCAGCTCGCCGGGAAAATCGTTAGGAGCGAAGCGGGCGTTCAAATATCCGGTGACATCTTGCTCCTTCAAGAGGGTGAGGGCGATTTCATCAAAAAGATTGTGGGCCAACATTTCCAACTTGTATCCCTTCAGCGGATGGTTACTGCTCTCGACTTCGGCGGCGCGATAGGTTCCAACGACGAGCAAGCGCAGGCGTCCGATTCGCTGGCATAGATGCCGAAGGAGATCGATGCTGGAGGGGTCCGCCCAATGGAGGTCCTCGAGGAGCACCACGACAGGTGTTGCAGACGCCAATGCTTCCAGCGCATCGCCCATTTCGCGGAGCATGCGCTCTTTGCTTGCACCGATCGTCTCGCGCTGTAATTGTTCGAGTGTGCTGGTTGAGCTGGAGGCAACAGGAAACTGAAGCGACCAAGTGGGCGCAATGGAGCGCAACACTACGGCTACCCGCTCGCGGCCAGGTTGACTCAGTAGAGCACCGAGGGCATTGAGAAAAGGAAGATAAGCCTCGCCGGGACCGTACTGTTCAACGCAGCGGCCGCGGCTCACCAGCAGGCCGGGAAAATCGCGGGCCGCCTGGGACAGAAATGCGTCCGCGAGCGCCGTTTTCCCAATTCCAGGTTCACCTGTGACGAAAATGACCTTGCCGGATCCAGCAGCCGCCTGACGCAGTAATTCTTTAAGCCGCGAAATCTGCTCTTCACGGCCAAACAATGCTTCGGATTCGAGAGTTTCTTCGGCCGCAGCCGGTTGCATTCCAAAACCGGATGGACTCGAGGCGGTCGCGAAAGTTTCCCGTAGGGCCACACTCAGTTCCGTGGCGGAGGAATAACGCTGGTGCCTATCTTTTGCCAATGCCCGCTGAATGATTAAATCAAGCTCGCGCGGGAGTTCCGGGCGGAGGGTGCTGGGCAATGGCGGATTCAAGGTAGCGATTTCGTGCATCGAGGCCAGAGAGCTGTTGGCACGGAAGGGATGTTGTGTTGTGAAGAGCTCGTAGAACACGACGCCGAGCGAGAAAACGTCGGAACGGGCGTCGAGTGGTTCGCCGCGTGTTTGTTCGGGCGACATGTAAGGAATTGTGCCGAGAACTACGCCAGCGCGGGTCAGTGCACTGATCGTCTGGGCCTCGGTTGCCCCGTTCGGGGCGAGGTGGGTCTCCCTCTTGGCGAGGCCGAAATCGAGCACCTTGACCTGGCGCTTACGAGTAATAAAAATGTTGGCGGGCTTTAAATCGCGGTGAATGATGCCTTCGGCATGCGCCGCAGCGACAGCGTCGGCAACTTCGACCGCGATTTGCAGCGCTCGCTGGAGTTCCAGTGCGTGATCCGCAAGCAAGCTGTGCAACGTCTGGCCGTCGAGGAATTCCATGGCGATGAATGGCCGGCCATCATGCTCATCAATTTCGTAGATCGTGCAGATATTCGGATGATTTAAGGCCGAGGCGGCGCGAGCTTCGCCTTCAAAGCGTGCGCGCGTCTCGCGATCCTTGGATTCTTCCTCGGGAAGGAATTTCAGCGCGACATACCGGCCGAGCCGGGTGTCTTCAGCTTTGTAGACAACACCCATTCCGCCGCTACCAAGCTTTTCAAGAATGCGGTAGTGCGAGATGGTGCGGCCGATCAGAGGTTGCGAATCCGGCATTTGGCGTCATCTTAGGTGCGCTCTGAACCCGAAGTCAACGGGCGACGTTGGAAGGAAGGAGCGACAAAGTCCCAAAGACGCGCCACCCCGCCGAACTCGCGAGCGACAGGTGCCAAGTCCCCCCGTGGCCGTCCTCATCGCGAGGTATCCTTGCGCCGTCGCCTCTCGCTCTCCCTCATCATTTCGCTGATATCCGCTGCTGGACGTATCTCGACTGTTCCGCACTTCAACTTCACCCCCGGAGATTGGGAAATGAGCTGAATTGCGTGATTCAGATCTCGCGCTTCAAGCACCTGAATTCCACCCAATTGCTCCTTCGTTTCCGCGTACGGGCCGTCTGTCACTGCAACCTTTTCGTTCTTCCAACACACGGTCACCGCCGTGTTGGCGGGCTGAAGAGGTTCCTCAGCGACCAAATGTCCGTTCTTCCGCAGTTCGTCGTTGTAACTAAAACACTCGTCCAGCACGGTGTTGCGCTCGCTCTCAGACATTTTTTCGAACTTGCCGGGCTCGATATAGCCCAGACAGATGTATTTCATCCATTCCTCCTTGATGCCCTCAAGATCAAAAGAGGGCCACCCGGCGCGAATGTTTATAAACTTCCGGTTGGGACTGGCGCCTGCTTGCCGCCTTGCGCCCCCCACGCTAGCGCCTCGTCCAGGTTAGCGGCTTTCAGAACCCAAGAACCGCCTTTCTCCTTTTCCTGCAACGGTCTTCGGGCCGGGCGGTTGCCCTGTCTTCACTGCATACACGAACGGCCGGACCGGAATTCGACAGAGCGCGGAGAGCTTTTTTATTGCTTCATCTCATCGGCGACGTCGTCGCCGAACTTCTTTCGGATCTCCTTTTGGGTCTCGGGATCGAAGTCGGTTAAGTCAAACAGCCGCCGGACTTCGACTACCATTTCGTTATCCTTTGCGGGGATGCGCGAGGCCCATTCGAGCGCCTCTTCGCGCGACTTCACCTGAATAATCCAGAAGCCGCCGATCACTTCCTTCGTTTCGGGAAACGGGCCGTCGGTGACTTTCGACTTTCCGTCTTTGAAGGTCACGCGCGCGCTCATCGTCGCGGGCGGGGTCAGACCGTCGAGCGCGACCAGCACGCCGGCTTTCCCTAGTTCCTCGTTGTACTTGCCCATTTCCTCCATCTGTTTGAAGGCGGGTACCCAGCCGGGTTTCGCGGTTTCGTAGACTTTCGGAAAGTGGATCATCATGAAACGCATGCTGTTCTCCTTGAGTGTTGTGCGGACACCGTATCAGGGCCGCTACTTTTATCTAAGCTTGGGCCGCGCCGCTGCCTGAATGTTGGCCTTCACCATATAGTCGAACAACCGCACCTGAATTCGACAAGTCGTCGACGTTTTTATTTTAGCTGTCGTATCCGCTCTTGCAGGAATTGCCGCTCTGGTTCCTGTTGGGTCAGCGCCAGAGCTTTCTCATAAGACGATCGAGCCTCAGCCGTCCTGCCGAGCCTGCGGCACATATCGGCACGGGCGGAATGCGCCAGGTAATAATCGGCCAGTTCGCCATGTTCCAGCACCGCGTCGATCTGCGTCAGGCCGGCCTCTGGACCGTCCCGCATGGCAATTGCCACGGCGCGATTGAGCTGCACCACGGGCGAAGGCTGAACCCGTACCAACTGGTCGTAGAGCGCCACAATTCGCCGCCAGTCCGTCGCCGTTACCGATCCCGCCTCCGCATGAACGGCCGCGATCGCCGCCTGCAGTGTGTAGGCGCCGAAGCGGCGCGACTTCAGGGCTTTCTCCAGCAGTCCAACTCCCTCCGCGATCTGCTCCCGATTCCACAGCGAGCGATCCTGGTTCTCGAGCAAAATCAGCTCTCCGGTCGGCGATTTTCTCGCGGCGCGGCGCGATTCCTGCAGCAACATCAGAGCGAGCAGCCCTATCACTTCCGGCTCGGGCTGGAGTTCGGCCAGCAAGCGGCCCAGACGAATCGCTTCGCCGGTCAACTCGGCCCGTGTTACTTCCGCTCCCGCCGCCGCACAGTAGCCCTCATTAAATACGAGATAGACGACCTGCAGCACCGCGTCCAGTCGCTCCGGCAATTCCTCCGGCGACGGCACCTCGTACCGAATCGGTGTGTCGCGAATCTTGGCCTTGGCGCGCACAATGCGCTGCGCCAGCGTGCGCGGCGTGGTGAGGAACGCCTTGGCGATCTCCTCGGTGGTCAGCCCGCACACCTCACGCAAGGTAAGCGCAACGCGCGCTTCCGGCGGTAGCGATGGATGGCAGCAGGTAAAAATCAGGCGCAGCCGGTCATCTTCTAAGCCCTCATCTTCAATGCTGTCCTCTTTATTCGAACTTGCCGCCGAACTCGACTGCGCTTCGAGATATCGCGCGAGCTCGCCTTGAGACGCATCAAATCTTGCCCGTCGGCGCAGAGTATCAATGGCTTTGAATCGGGCCGTCGAAATCAACCATGGCCGCGGGTTGCCGGGTACTCCGCTCTTCGGCCACAGGCTCAGCGCCGCCGCAAAGGCTTCGTGCATCGCCTCCTCGGCAAGATCAAAATCACCGAGCAGGCGGATCAGAGTTGCCAGGATTCGTCCCGAATCCACGCGATAAAGCGAGTCGAGCAATTCGCGTATCGGCTCGGTGGAACGCTCGGACATGATGACGACCTTAGCAAACCAGCTACCCCGAATCAATTTGGCGGGTCGCAAGCCCTTTCTTTGCGCTCCACATCATCTCGCTGCTGTCTTTTGCCTTTGCTGTTGCCGTCGCCTTTGCGCGGTCTTCCCGACGGAGGACAACCGGACGAGGGATCTGCTGTTTCCCGATCTTCGCAGGCGAGTGGCCGATGCTGTTGGTTTGAATCTTTCTTGCCGTCGATGATCGAAGCGCAGGTCGACAAATCACACCATCAGTCGCTAGCTGAACAGACCGACATTTTGGGGTGGCCTTCGGTCTTATCGAGAGCCACCCCCCGGGAAAACGCGGGGCGCAGATCTTAGCTCAGCGATGGACGATCCGGCAGCACGGGGGTATATTTTCCTTAATGTACGAATTCACTAAGGCGGAAGAAAAACCCGAACCTCAGGCTTCTGGCAGCCGCTTCGGGCCACCACGTAAACACACTGCCGCCGGCCTTCTGGACCCGCCGCAAGGTCCTCCGATTCGTCTAAGGTGTTTTGGATGTTCGCAGCCGTTTTTGATCGCTGAAATCAGCAGGCACATTCTCAGATGTGACAGGGTCGTGGCTCAGGATTTGGCGCGGTTCAATGCTG
>Ga0210394_10002027_pt1 | contig 29336 bp, 24 predicted proteins | sample IncBWC12MmetaG_FD_160121 | JGI IMG/M metagenome (GOLD analysis project Ga0210394, IMG submission 160121) | Forest soil microbial communities from Barre Woods Harvard Forest LTER site, Petersham, Massachusetts, United States - Inc-BW-C-12-M | ecosystem: Environmental > Terrestrial > Soil >...
GGATTCTCTCGGCTAATAGCTGGATGCAGACGCCCGATGGCATCGAGGTCGTGAACGGCCATGTTGTGGTGACCGATTGGCTGAAGGTGGTCGTCAACCCGTCCTGGCTCTATCGCCTGCCGCACATGCTGACCGCGGCCTATATCACGGGCTCTTTCCTCGTTGCGGGCGTGGGCGCCTGGTATCTGTTGCGCGGCGAGCACGTGCCGTTCGGACGCCGGACCGTGTCAATGGGCACGGCCTTCGCTACCATCCTGATCGCAACTCAGGTTTTTCTCGGCGACATCCTGTATGGGAAAATGGTGCAACTCCAGCCGGCCAAGATGCAGGCGGCCGAGGGATTCTGGGACAAGCAATCGGAATCGCCGGCACCGTATTACTGGATCATCGTTCCCGATCAGGAGCATCAGCGCAACCGCTTCGCGCTCGGCATTCCGGTGCTCGGCAGCATCTGGTTGACCCACAGCCTTGATGGCCGCGTCGACGGGTTGAAGAACACGCCGGTCGACCGTCAGCCGCAAATGGGCTGGGTGTTCTACGGCTTCCGGGTGATGTACGGCATAGCGATCGTCATGTTCGGCATCGCAGTCGCTTCGTTGTGGCTGCGCTGGCGGGGGCGTCTGTTTAACACGCGCTGGTTCCTGCGCACGCTGGTCATAATGACTCCTTCAGGCATCGTCGCGACGCTTGGTGGCTGGTATCTCGCCGAGACCGGCCGTCAGCCGTGGGTGATCTACGGAATTCTCCGGACCATCGATGCCGTCTCGCCGGTGCCGGCCGACGCGTTGCTGTCGAGCCTGATCGCCTTCATCTGCATTTACGCGTTATTCCTGACCGCTTTTGTGCTGTTTGCCGTCCGGATGATCCGCCGTGGCCCGCAGGGCGCGCCGGCGCAGGCTGAAGCATCTGGTTCCCTCAAACAGGCGCTGAAACCCCGTGTGATGAACGCCCCGGTGGGCGCCAGCCCGGTTCCGGCGGAGTGACAGCCATGGACCTGCCGCTTCTTTCCGCTCTATTCGCCGCGTTTGCGCTCTCGCTTTATGTGATGCTCGACGGTTTCGACCTCGGCGTCGGTACCTTGCTCCTTGCCCAGCATGACGAAGAGTTGCGCGACCGGATGGTCGATTCCATTACGCCGACCTGGGACGGCAACGAGACCTGGCTGATCATGACCGGCGTAGCGCTGCTCGCAGCCTTCCCGATCGCATATGGCATCCTGCTGCCGGCCTTCTACCTGCCGCTGATCGCGATGCTGTTGGCGCTGGGTTTGCGTGGCGTCTCCTTCGAATTCCGCTATCAGGTCGAACGGGGGCGCCGGGCCTGGGATGTCGCATTCGGCCTCGGCTCAATCATCGCGGCGCTGATGCAAGGTTTTATCGTCGGCGGCCTCATCCAGGGGCTGGCGATCGATGGCGAGCGCTTCAGCGGCAGCGTCTTCGATGTCTTTCAGCCGTTCTCCCTTCTCGTCGCAGTATCGGTATTGGCGGGGTACATGGTGCTTGGGGGAGGGTGGCTACATTTGAAGGCGACGCGCAGCTTGCAGGGCTTCGCAGACCGCAGCCTGCGGCGGACGACACCCGTCTTCGTCGGCTTGGCGGCTGCGACCTGTGCCGCGGCGTCCTTCGTTCAGCCTGGCGTTTCGGAAGCGTGGACCTCGCATCCCGAGGTGCTGACGATCATCGTTATTCTGTTCCTTTCCACCGCCGGCGCGCTGATGCAGGCGATCGGTAGATCCTCAGCGCTTCGTCCGTTTCTTCTGGGGCTCGTCCTGTTTGTTCTCGGGGTCGCAGGCCTCGGCATCACGATCTTTCCGGACATCGTGCCATTCCGCCTGACCCTCTGGCAGGCCGCATCGGCAAGCCTCAGCCATGTCTTCCTGCTGATCGGGGCTGCCATCGTTACGCCGGTCGTGCTCGCCTATTCCGCGTTCGCCTATCGGGTCTTCCGCGGCAAGACGCCTGAGAAGGGATGGGAAACATGAGCGGTCGTCGAAGAAGGTTGATTTGGTTCGGTGGACTGTATGTGTCGTCAATAGCAACTCTCTTTGTCGTCTCCCTGTCATTTCGGTCTTTGTTCAACGCAATGTTTCGGATCGGCCTGCCATGAAGCCACGGCTTCGAAATGCGGAGTTGGATCGCGCAGATAATTTGGAGCCGTCTGACGAGAAATGACCTCCTCACGGCGGTGACGTGGATGGACAGGTAGTACTGTATGCAAAAGATACGGAAGTGGAACTTTGGCTGAACTGATCCAATCATCAGGATTTATCGCGCCCGCGGCTGGGTCGACTCCAGAATTGTCTGCGCGCCATCTCCGGCTTCTGTTGCTTGGCCTCGGCTTTGCGACCGGTATGGAGTTTTATACCGCCGACAGCGTTAACCTGGTGCTGACAGATCTTACCGGCAGTTTCGGTGTCTCCGGCGACGAAGCAAGCTGGAGTCTCACGGTCTATACTTCAGCGCTGTTTTTGGGGGTGCCCGTGTGTGTCTGGCTTGCCGGGCATGTTGGTTACAAGAACTACCTGATCGGTAGCGTACTGTTGTTCGTCGCCGGGTCGGTAGTGAGTTCCACTTCCCTCAGCTTCGACACCATGCTGGTGGCGCGCGCGTTCCAGGGTGTCGCGGGCGCAGGCCTCGTGGTGTGGTGGCGAGGCACCGTTTATCTGCTGTTGCCGAAGCCCAAGCGCAGCGAAGCGCTTATGCATGTCTCAACGATGCTCTATCTCTCCAGCGCCTTCGGGATGCTGTTTAGTGGCTATATCACCGACCAGGTAAGCTGGCGGCTGATCTGCATTCCGAACCTCGCCTACGCCGCGGCAGCGATCTGGCTGCTGGTCCGATATTTTCCCGATATGCCCGTGCAACGGTCAGAGCGTCCGACCGATTGGCTAGGAATCGTTCTGATTGCCGTGGCGCTGGTGTCGTTGCAGATCATCCTGAGCCGCGGCCAAATCGACGACTGGTTCGGTTCTCCGCGGATTCGCTTGCTCGCATGGCTGGGAGCGACCGCTCTGATCCTGTTCGGCATCTGGCAGACCAGCGCGCGCAATCGCGCGCCCTTGCTTCGGCTTGAACTGCTGCTCGACCGCTACGTGCTGTCGTCCGTCCTGATCGGCGTGCTGACGGGAATGATTCTGTCCGGTAGCCTCTACATGCTGCCGGAATTCCTGCGCAACGTCACTTCCCAACCGCTCAGCGCCACGCAAACCGGACGGGTAATGGCGGTCTACGCTCTGACCGCGGCTGCAGTGCGGCCATCGGTCACCGGCGTCGTCGCCCGCTTCGGGCAGCGCAAGACGATCTGCGGCGCGCTCGTCTGCCTGATCGCCTCAATGCTGCTCATCAATCGTTTTCTGACGACGAACACACCTGCATATTACTTCTACCTTCCGCTGGTCCTCTACGCCCTTTGCGTCTCGAGCCTGTTGCCCTCCGTCGGCAGCGGAACCGTCGCGCGCATCGAGCAGCGTAACCTTCTCGACGGCGTGTCTCTTTACATGACCTTCCGTCAGTTCGGTGCTGCGATCGGGGTCGCCGTGCTCACGATCCTGGTTGAACGTCGTGAGACACTTCACTCCGCGCGCTTGTTCGATCATTTGCGGGCCTCGAGCCAGGTCGTGCAAAATTGGATGGCGACCGCTTCCGACGTCATCCTTTCTCGGGGAGGATATTCAACGCTCAAGAGCCAACAGATCGCCACCAAGCTACTGGCTGAGGTCGGTGGTCGCGAGGCGGCGACGCTCGCCTATGCGGATGCCTTCCTGTTCATGGCCGTCATCGGGATCATCACGCTCTGCATCGTCCCGATTATTCCGCCCACCCCGCCGGCGATCAAGAAATGAGGAGCCCGGCATGACCGATCAAACTATGCTCAAAGTCACATCGTCCCCATCAGTTCCTCCGCAGGGCAGGGCGCCGGAGATCAAGGCGGCACTTCCGCGCGGCGGCCGGCTGAGCCCGCGCTCCTTGATCGTTGGCGCCCTAATTGCGGTCGTCGTCGGGGTGGGTTTGTACTTTTATGTGCCGGGCTTTTGGCAGGTGTCCACCGACGACGCTTACGTGGACGCGCATGTGGTTTCGATCGTGCCGAAGGTGGCCGCCTACGTCTCAGAACTAAAAGTCAACGACAATTCCAAGGTCGCGCGCGACGAACTGATGATCCAACTGGATCCGAGGGATTTTCAAGTCGCCGTTGATATCGCCAACGCCGATCTCAAGAGTGCGCGGGCTAATGCCGACAATATCGAGGCGCAGATTCGAGAGCAGCATGCCATCGTCGCGGAGAGCCAGTCGGCGATCGACGGCGATCAGGCGATGCTTGATTTCGCGCAACAGCAGTTCGATCGCTACAAGTCGCTTGAGAGCACTGGCTCCGGAACGGTCGAACGGTTTCAGCAGGCGGAGGCCGATGTCGGGCAACGCCGCGCCACCTTGCAACATGATCAGGCAGCGCACGATGCCGCCCGCGCCCACCAGGTCGTGCTCGAAACCCAGAGGCTCCAGGCGAACGCCGCCGTCGAACGGCAGCAGGCAGCGCTTGCGCAGGCCCAGCTCAATCTTTCCTATACAAAGATAAGCGCAGCAGAAGCTGGCAGCGTCGCCAACAAGACAGTGGAAGCAGGAAACTACGTACAACCCGGGCAGGTGCTGCTCTCGATCGTTCCCGACAGGCTTTACATAACAGCCAACTTCAAGGAGACACAGCTGACCAACGTGCGGCCCGGCCAGCGCGCGACGATCCGGGTTGACGCTTTCCCGGGTCTGCGCCTTGAGGGGCGCGTCGACAGCCTCCAGCGCGGTACGGGTTCGCAATTCGCGTTGTTGCCGCCCGAGAATGCGACCGGCAATTTCGTCAAGGTGGTGCAGCGTGTTCCGGTCAAGATCACATTCAACGATCCAGGCGAGGCCCTGCACTGGATCTCGCCTGGTATGTCCGTGGAGGCGAGGATCTTCACGGCGGACCCGCCTGCCTGGTTAGGCTTTCTCGACTAACCACTTTACGCAAACGGTGAGACCGAGTGGTGCGAAAGATCAGAGAGAATATGTTCACGGCAAAGCTCCACGCCGTGCTCATTGTTGGGCCTGCTGGTTGCCAACGCCGATCAAGAGTGGGCTATCGGGGTAGGCGATACCGAGATCGCATAGGCAACATCATGCCTTATACAGGCCCGCTGGTGGCGTTCGCGACGATTGGAAAAGCCGAAGCGGCCTATTTCGATATGATCAACGATAACGGAGGTAGGCTGTCATGTTAATCTCAGTGATCGTCGCCATTGTTGATTTTTGTGCGGAGCGCCGCTGGTGGCTTTTTGCTGCCGGGATTTTGTTGGTGGCTGGCGCTACCAGCTACGACCTGGGGCATTTCTCAATCACCACGAATACTGAGAGCTTGATCTCGCAGGATCTGCCCTGGCATCAGCGTCAGGCTGCGCTTTTGAAGGCATTTCCGGAGAAAGGCATCTCGGTGGTGGTCACGGCAGCGACCTCGGAGAACGCCGCGCGAGCTACCGAAGCGCTTGAGCGTGAGCTTTCGAAGCGTTCGGACTTGCTTCGTTCAGTTTCAGCGGCGGGCGGTGGTGAGTTTTTCCAGCACAACGGTTTGCTGTACCAGTCTTTGACGGACATCAAGAGGTCGATCGGCGGATTGTCGGAAGCACAGGTTCTCATCAGCACACTCGCTACCGACCCAAGTTTGCGCGGAACTATGAAGGCACTTTCCATGGCCGCCGATGGCGTGCAGGGCGGAGAACTCAAGCTAGACGAACTCGTCTGGCCTCTTTCGCTCGCCGCCGGAACCCTGAACGATGTGCTTGCCGATAAGCCGGCTACGTTTTCATGGCAGGCACTGGTGCAAGGATCACAACCGAAAATCGAGCAACTGCGACATTTCATCGAGGTGCAGCCTATTCTGGATTTTGCTGCATTGCAGCCCGGACGTGCGGCGACGGACGGAATTCTGCGATCGGCTGCCGATCTGAAATTGGGTGAACAGTTTGGAGCGAAGGTCGAGCTCACCGGCCCGGTCCCGATGAATGACGAGCAGTTCTCGGTCATTCGGAAAAGTGCACTTCGAGATACCCTTGCTGCGTTGCTCGGTGCGCTGATTATCCTCTGGCTTGCCCTCCGCTCATGGAAGATCGTCACCGCGGTGTTTTTCAGCTTGATCGTTGGTCTCTCTGTTACGGCCGCGCTCGGCATTGCGCTGGTCGGAGCATTTAATCTGATCTCGATTGCGTTCTTCGTCCTATTCGTGGGACTGGGAGTTGATTTCGGAATTCAGTTTAGCGTCCGATACCGCTCCGAGCGCCACGAACATCAGGATTTGCGGGAGGCCCTTCGAAGCGGCGCCGGCAAGGTAGGCGGCCCTCTCGCTTTGGCCGCGGCCGCCACGGCGGTGGCGTTTTTCTCGTTCCTGCCGACAAATTACAAGGGCCTTTTCGAACTCGGTCTGATCGCGGGTTGCGGGATGTTGATTGCGTTTGCCTGCAGCCTCACCTTCGTTCCGGCAATGCTCGCTATCCTGAAGCCACCGGGAGAGCCTGTTGCCATGGGCTTCAGCAGCCTCGCTCCGCTGGATGACTTTCTGCAGCGACATCGTATTGCAGTGATTGCCGGCACTATCGGTGTGGTGCTGGCTTGCTCACCGCTGTTGCGCCACCTGCCGTTCGATTTCAATCCAATCAATTTGGAAAATCCGAATGCGCCATCTGTCGTCACCTATCGTGAACTGCAGGGAAATTCTGAAACCAGCGCTAGTGATGCCGAAGTTCTGGCACCAAATCTCGAAAATGCCGATGCCATCGCGCACCGTCTGGCGACGCTGCCTGAGGTTGCTCGTGTGCTTACGCTGAGCAGCTTCATTCCCGGCGATCAGGACGAAAAAATAGCCGCCATCCGTTCTGCAGCGCCGCGGCTTAGCGCCGCTCTTAATGCTTCTCCGCAGCTCGCGCCATCTGACCAGGACACGGTCGCAGCGATCCGGAAAACCGCCGCGGATCTTTCAAGGGTGACCGGCGCCAAGAAAGGGCCAGGCGCCGACGCGGCACGGCACGTCTCTGGTCTGCTGACGCGACTGGCGGAATCAGACGTGGTCGTGCGGAATAAGGCCAAAACGACGATCGTTCCATCGCTTGTCTATGATCTGGTTCGGCTTCGTGACAGTCTCGAGCCGCAGGCGGTGACGATCAAGGCGCTACCTTCTGATCTAGTCCGCGACTGGATCTCGCCCGATGGGGAGGCTCGCGTTCAGATTTTGCCGAAGGGCGATCCCAACGACGACGATGTCTTGCGGAAATTTGCCACTTCCGTTTTGGCCGCGGAACCCTCCGCTACAGGTCCGGCAATAAGCCTGTATGAATCCGGCAGAACGGTCATCGCTGCCTTTTTCGAAGCAGGCGGTCTCGCACTGGCTGCCATCACTGTTCTCCTCTTCATCGCATTGCGGCGCGTCACCGACGTGCTGCTGACCTTGATACCCTTGCTGCTTGCCGGCGTCGTCACGCTTGAGGTCTGCGTCCTGACGGGTACCTCGATGAACTTTGCAAACATCATTGCGCTGCCACTTCTGCTAGGCGTCGGCGTCGCGTTCAAGATCTATTACATATTGGCCTGGCGCGCCGGAAATACCGGATTATTGCAGTCCAGCCTGACCCGGGCTGTGATCTTCAGCGCGATGACCAATGCGGTAGCGTTTGGAAGCATGTGGTCATCGAACTATCCGGGCTTGTCGAGCATGGGGAAGATGATGGCGCTCGCATTGGTGTGCACGATGGCTGCGGCCGTATTGTTTCAGCCGGTCTTGATGGGAAGGCCGCGTCAAGCCAGAACGGTCGCAACGCCCGCGCCTGTGCCTATCCCTAACGCAGCAGAGTGATCCGCTGCTTCATCACAAGCCGTGTCGGATTCTGATTCCGAATTCGAAGCGTCCAGAATCCCGGAAGCGCGCCCTCGCACGCGCTAGATATGATCGCAAGGGATCTGAACTTAGTCAGCGGACGGGTCAAGCCTACGGGAATCGCGCACAAATATGTCGCGAGCAGGTTAGGCCTGCCTACCAACGCGTGGTAAAGCGCCGCTCCCCGTCTAGGTTGTTTTTCGATTTCGATAACGGGAGGGAGCGGTGGGCACGCGGACGCCGAGCGCGCTCTCGATTTAATTCAGTCCCGTTCCGCCGCTATCATGTGCGTTACCTTGGGCGCCCCCTCGAGATGAAACTGTTGCACATGTTGTTGCATCACGCGGTCTGCATTGGTTACGCGCTCGTGTTGACGTAAGTGATCGAGCCAGGATTCGACTAAAAAGGTCTCGACGAAACGAGCCGGGTCAGCAGCATCCTCGAACACACCCCACGCATAGGCGCCGTCGCGCCGCCGCTCGTGGCCTAGGCGGTCGAGCGCTGTCAGGAACGGCTTCCGCGTGGCGGGATCGATGCGGTACTCGACGGTCACCAGCACCGGTCCACGGTCCTGCTCGATCGTGCCGCTTTCGATCGGTGGCTGCCAGTGCAGCGAGGGCGTAAGATCGACGTCGGCCCCGGTCTGGAGGTGCCAGCGCCAGGTCAGTGGAACAATCGCGAGTGCGCCCGCCGCAGCGATGAAATGTGCGATCGGTAGGCCGTAGAGCTGCGCTATTTGGCCCCACAATGCACTGCCGACAGTATGCGCTCCAAAATAGACCGTCATGAATAGCGCCAGCCCGCGCGCCCGCACCCATTCGGGCAACGCGACCTGCGCAGAAACGTTGAAGGTCGAGAGCACCGCGATCCAAGAAGCCCCGGCGACCAGGCTCGCTACCAGCGCAGTTGCCGCGTCGCGGGCGAGCCCGAATAACACCAGCGAGACCACCGTGCCGATGGTGCCGACCGCGACCAGCCGGTCGGCGTCGAACCGCCGGTTCGCCCACGGCAGCCCGAACGCCGCCGCTACCGCGCCGGCGCCAATGGCGCCTAGCAGGATGCCGTAGATCTCCGGCCCGGCTGCGATCTGGCTGCGTGCCACCAGGGGCAACAGCGCCCAGTAGGCGCTGGCGAACAAGAAGAAGCCAACTGCGCGGACCAACGTCGCGCGCAGATTCCGGTTGTACCGCGCATGCCGTAGCCCGGTACGGATCGCGCGGCCAAACCGCTCCACTGGCAGATAGCTCACGCGGCGGCGCGGCGGGTGCCACCACACGAGCCCCCCATTGATGCCGAGGTTGCTCGCGGCGTTGATCCAGAACGGCGCCGTTGTGCCGAACGCCGCCGTCAGCGCGCCGCCTAGCGCCGGCCCGATCGCGCGGCTGACGTTGAAGCCGACGCTGTTCGCCGCGATCGCGGCATGTAGGTCTCGCTTCGGCACAAGCTGCGGGGTGACCGATTGCCAGGCAGGCGCCGTCAGGGCGCCGAAGCCGCCAATCACGAAGGTGAACGCCAAAAGCACCCTTGGCGTCACGAGATCGATCGCCACCAGGATCGCGAAGATCGCGGCGACCACCGTGTTGGCAGCTTCGCCCGCGATCAGGAACCGGCGGCGGTCGACGATGTCGGCAAGTGCGCCAGCCGGGATCGCAATCAGGAAGATCGGTAGGCTCGCGGCGACCTGCACCAACGACACGGTCAGCGGATCGGGGGCGAGGCTCGCCATCAGCCAGCCCGACGCGGCCGTGTACATCCAGGTGCCAATGTTAGCCACGACCGAGGCGGTCCAGATCACCGCGAACGCCGGATAGCGGAACGGGCTGAAGGCCGAACCGGTCGTCGGCTTCGGGTCGTCGCGGATCGCACGCGGGGTTTCGCCTGCAGACATCCTACTCAATTAGGCCGCGTTGACAGAAAAAACCAGCCCGTGGGCCGGTGCCATCACGGTGCGCTTGGGATCGCACAGGCGCATGGTCGGCGCTCAGCTGACACATCGACTAGGGAATTACAGCCGAAATTTGTAGGGTGATCAAATCGAGCAGCAAACTGATTCATCGCAACGCATCGATTGGCTTCCTAGGCTGCGGTCACCGTGACGGCCCGTGGCCGGCCTTCGAATAGATCGCGCCCTTGAACTAACGTACGAATCTTTCCATCTGCGATCGTTCGACTGAGCATCCAAAATCCGCAGTCCGGATGTACGTATTTTATGCGGCCGGCTCCCATCGCTTGTTCGGCCTTCTCGATGGAACGCGCCACATCATCGGGGCTTTCAATTTCGGTCCGCTTGACGTCGATAACGCCGAGCCCCATTCCGATTTCTGGCCTTAAGTCTTTGAACACCGCCAACTCACCGGCGGGACGATGTGCATTCTCCATCACTATGTGGTCGACGTGAAGACTGTTTAAATAAGCGATCAACTTGCTCCAGCTGCCCCTCTGAATGGATTGTCCTCCATAGTTGCCGAAGCAGAGATGTACTGCAGCCTTACCTTGCACAGCGTCAAGCACTCGGTTAATCGCTGCTGCTGCCCATTCCCATTCTTCGGGATGGCCAGGCAAGTTCGCTTCGTCGAGTTGCACGACTTCCGCTTTGATATGCTGAACCTGATCGGCCAGCACATCTGCAATCGCCAAACAGAGAGACGGCGTATCCTTGTAATGTTTATTCAGAATCGTTTTAGCGAGCATATGTGGACCGGTGACTGTAAATTTTAGTGGCCGAGTCGCCAGGGCGCTCGCCCGTGCACATGCATCGGGAAGGTTAAGGGTGCCAGCGCTCAACGGGCCGTCGACAACCGCAGGTGGCCGCGTCCGAAAACGCATCCCAGGTTGTGCGCGGTATTCTAACAGCTCCTCAAGGCCGATTTCCGTACGAACACCAGCCATTGTTTTGACGAAATATTCGATCATCCCATTCGTCTCGGGGTGATTGATGTCGAAACGATAGAGCTCGCCATCGCAGACGAGATCGATACCTGCGTGTTCTTGCGTTGCGAGGACAACGCGTGTGGCATCAAGAAGCGCTTGCTCTGATGGAGTTGCTACGAGCCAACTAGGGATGGGATACGAGCCGACGGTTGTAGTTTTAATATTGGTTTGGATTGTCATTGACTTGATCTCCCGGCTCATTTCGGCAAGTATTGCAGCGTATAAAAGTCCTGAGGATGTGCCGCGGCAGACTTGTCGACACCGGCATATTCCACCAGCATCGCCACCGAGTTGATGAAGTTGGCCGAACTGACCGCAAATGGCGGTTGGCCTCTGGTCTCTTCAGTGTGATAGAGCGGCAGCGTCAGCTTCAATCCATCAATCAACAATTGCCGATCGCCGGCTTTCGGATAGGCCTTCAGCATAGCATCGACCGCTGCTTCGGGATCTTTTTCGGCAGCCTGGACTGCACGTGTCGCGGCTTTCATAAATTGGCGTGCAAGATCGGAATTTCTCGCAAGTGTATCCTGAGATACGACGATGCACGAGCTTATGAGGTTAACTCCGAAATCTGAGAATGGGATGGCCGTCACGGGCTTCCCCGTTGCCTTCTCGATCCGAAGGTTTTGGTCCATGAGATAGCCGAGCATCAAATCGGCACGTCCATTGATAACAGCATTGAGCTTGGTCTGCGGATCCCCGCTAACGACCGCCAGTTCGTTCTCCTTTAGACCCATCTTCTTCAACAGAAGCGGCCATATGAGCGAGAGCGAGTCGCCGGGAGTAATCGCCACCGTCTTGCCACGCATGTCCTCCGGTGAATGAATATTGCGCTCGGTCAAACCGATCAGGGCCATAGGGCTCTTTTGTAGCAGGACGCCGATGCTAATGACCGGAGCACCTAAGGTCGCCGCCTTTATCACCGAGGCGACATCCGCGTAGCCAAAATCTGCTGTGTGGTTGGCCAGCGATTGCACGGTTGGTGCCGACCCCCGACCTTCCTGGATTTGGAGATCGATTCCTTCCTGAGCGAAGTAGCCTCGTTCAAGGCCAAGGAAGAAAGGTGCATGCTCACTGTAGACGTACCAATTGAGCAGCAGCACAGCCTTCGTCGTTGACTTGTCTTGAGCCAGGGCGGCCGGGCATAAAACCAAGAGCGCAATCAGTGGCCCAACGAGCCGCTTCATCGTTTTCTCCCAGTCGTTTCGCATGTCTAAATGCATGCTGCAGGATCCGGTGAATCGTGTCCCAAGATTCACCTCAACACAAGCGGGTCGGAGAAATAGACGCTTGCGGATCCGCGGGAAATCCCTGTTATCCGACTAGAATTCCCTGTTCGTTTGGAAAATTTCCCTGTTAGTTTGCTTAGGGAATTTGCCGAAAAATCCCTGCGGCACAGCGGTTTTGTGATCTAGAGGTCACGCCTGAAGGCCTGAAATCGTGATTTTCCCTGTAAAATTCCCTGTTAGCAGGGAATTAGCGCGGAGAAAGGTTCGATCTGCACTGCGTCGCCAGCCAGGCAGTCACTCAACTAAAGAGTGTCGACCCATAAATCCGACAAATGCCCGCCAATTGCGGCTTTTCGTGAGTTGTCTCTCTGCAGCCTGCATGGACCGCGAGCGAGCATCCGACCAAGGGAGAGTATCCGCCAAACAAAACCGGCGGCCCGAATTGCGCGACGACGAGCAGTGCGATCACAATGAGCGCGGCCAGAGCAAACGGTGCGCCACTCGCTGAACGAAAAAGCCAGACCGATCAGCACATATGTACATCCTGGTCCGGCTTAGATTTGTCGTCACAGCAAGCCGTGGCAATATCGACTCGCGATCGGCCGCGCACGCGCCTTGATGTGTGTCTCAGCAAAGATACCGTGTGTTGGCGAAGGTTACTTCTTTTTCTTCTTGCCGGTCTTCTTCTTTGCCTTCTTCGCTTTCTTTGCCATGTTGCCCTCCGCTATCCCAAAGTTGGTTCAATGCAAGTCGACCTCGACATGCATAAATACAGCGTACACCACAATTTCAAAATTGATACATCGTGCTTCGAAGAAGGTAAACGGCGGTCACACCGTAGCGAAGACAAGATCGTCGTCTGAAAACCATCGCGCCGCCACACGCGCACAACATCCTCGCCTACCTGGTGCCCGCGGGCGACGACGAAGCCTCTGGTTTCTTCTCATAGCTGGAGGTGATGTCCACCCTAGCCCAGCCCTTATTGCCGACCCAGTCCGCAACCGCTGATTCGTACCCCCAAAGCGCAAGCTCGGGTCTGTTCAAATAAATGAACAGCTCTCCGTCTCTCTGAGGCTTCAGGTTCTCGCCCAGCTCGGTCGTGTCGGCCTTCGCATCATATTTCAGGTAGTTGTGCTGCGGATCATCCTCACTTTGCTTGGGTTCGGTTCGGTCAAGAAAGTCCTCATCCGACCCCGTCGAACCGACGCGAAGAATGATATTGCCCCAAGGCCGATCCAGCGTCCGCCTGAGGGGGTAGAGAAGAGCCATCATCAGGGCCTTCTCCGGTGGAAGGCGGCCGATGGGTTGTCCCCCCATGTAGGAAGGCTCGCCCGCAAACGTCCATTGCTCGGGTTGCGGAAGCTTACCATCAGGATCAGGATCAGGCTTGGGCTTCACTCTCGACTTAAACTCAGCTTCCGTGACCCGTGTTACGGATACGGTGTACTTAGGACCACCTGCGGAACGGACAAACACGCCAGTCGAAGCGCATAAGCCCGACGAAGTGTCAAAGTAATATTCTGCGACCCACTTGCCATGTTCGTTCTGCGAAAACCCGTGGCTGCCCTTTTTCAGCTCAGGGTTCTCGTGGCAAAATTCACCAAAGCTGTCACGAAGATCGAACAGGTAGTGGCTTGCGACGGTCATTGCCAGGTACAGGATACCGAGGGCCGACGCGGCCGGAAGAATGTGAACTCGAAGGAGCTGCAACAGACCCTGGTACGCCTCCGATTGCCTGACACACCTGACGATGCGCCCATCGAGGAGGTAGATTCCGAGAAAGGTGATGAGCAAGTAACGGATCGGTGCCGATGTGCAGAGCAGCAGTTCTTCATGGTAGGGTGACGGTAGCTGCAGCTGATCCAACCAATGCAGCCAGCTGTTCCTGAGCCAGCTATTCCCGAGCCAGCGATAGCAAAAAAGATAAAGCACGGGGGCCGCCCAAAGGATGCCCACGACGTAGGGCGTTATGGGCCACGACGGGTTTCTCACGGTGGGAGGCTTGTTGCTCATCGGCAAATAAGCCGTCCAGATCGAGCGCATTCGATCGTTGATCGATCCCACGAGCTTGCTTCCCATTGCGGTGAGAAACGCGACAAGGGCTACGCAAGCCACGAACCAAAATGGGTCGCGCGCGTAAGCGTCTAGCCACCTGTTAAAAAATGTCGGCACAAACGTACCGACAAGGCGGATGGTATCGGACACCAGCCGCAGCGGCGTGTAATGCTCCTGGAAATCGTATCCGTCACGATAGAGCGGGTAGGTGAGCAGATAGCCTGTTGCGAACACGGTGAGGAAGTAAATGCCGCGCTTTCGCCAAACCGTATCCCACACATCTTCCTGGATAGCGCAGCGGCTCTGTGCCGCTGTAGTTCCCTCGCTAAGGGGGGGCGCGTTTGGTTCAACAAAGGAAACGACCGGCTGGTAAGGCGGCGGAGGATTCGAACTCGGTACGACGTCAGTCGTCGTCACGATTTCATAACTGGAGGGTAGGCCGATCGGTGCGTAGAAATGAGCGCCGTTCTTGATTCTCCCAAACGCGCTTTCGTGGATCTTGGGAACCGGCTCATATTTTGTCTTGCCATCCTCATCCTTCGCTTGCATTGGTTTATAGAAGTCCGCGATCTTGCGCGGGCCGTACCTGTAATAGCCGCCAAGACCGCTGCGCGAATCGTAAAGCCGTCCGTCTTTGTCTTTCGCTGAGTCGGTGGTCAAGAGAGCGTCGGGCTCGGCATCAGGCAGATCCTTGAACACCAGGCCGGTTGCTTTTGCTTCGGCCAGCATCCACGCCAGCGAAACATTGGCCATGGCGTCGTCTGGATAACCCCCGCCGACGTTTGAATGAACACCCGAGAACCAGACCTGGAGCAACTGCTCGCCTTCCGTTGAGCGCCTCTCGCCGCTCGGCTTGGTATTGGTAGCGGTTTCATTCCAGAGCACCGGATAAAAGGTCTGCCGCTCCTCGTCGACAGCAAGTGCGTGGCGGGCCTTCTTGATGTCCGTGTTAAATTCGTGATCGGGCAACGCAAGCGGCCACAGCCACTTATCGACGCCGCGCGTCATCTCGACAATCGGCAGACCATAGGCCGCGACAGTGTCCCAAAGTCCGAGAAATTCGATCTGCGTTATGGGACGTTGCTTCGCACGATATTTGCGCACCCAGCGGTCATAGAGAACCACGACCAATCGAAACGGGTATTGAAGATTCCATGGCGAAAATCTCTCATGCCGATACGCCCGGTAAGCAATCGTGGCGTTGCGATGGAGCTCCGCTTCGTCCGCGAAATTCACAAGCCCCTGATTCAGTACCAGCCCGATCAGGATCCGAATCGTAAAGGCTCCGCGGCTGAAGCCGAACCCATAGATTTGATCCCCGCTTTGATAATTACGGCAAAGGAATTTATAGAGTTCAATCACGTTTCGCTGGAGGCCGACGCCGAAAGCGCCGCCAAGGATTGCCAAGGGCAAGAAGGATGACGTGCCTACACCGTCGTCGTAAGCGGCGATCTGTTTGTTGCCCTTTAGATCGATCGCTTGAAACATGCGCCAAACGTTGGTCCGCCATACTTGGGCGGCCGAATTTCCTGTGCCGTCGGACAGAAGAATGATCTTTTTGGGCATGTGAGCTCCAACGCGATTGTCAAAAGAGCGGGGAAACGATGGCTGACGGGTTCATGCGTGGCTCGCGGGAAAGACGCGCAACAGGACACACAGAACCCCAAGAAAACCCACCTGACCGAACGCTGCGGTCAAGCTCGCGATTTTTGTCTTGGTCAGAATATGCAGGACCTGAAACCAAGCATCCGTAAGCGGGACAACAGATTTGAAAATGCCGGCCATTAGCGTGTCTTCGGCCAAATCAGATATCAGGTAGATAAGCGGTAAAACCCACCAAATGGTGCTCGGTGTTGCGTTCAGCATCGGAAGCTCGTTGGCAAGCGTTGTGGAGGCAACACCCAAGAGGCAACCCAACAAAAGGAGGAACAGGAGATCGAGAGGAAATAACACGGGCACGACATAACCCGCGATCGCGCCCGCGTTGTTCGGGTCGGCGAGCCAATTTGCCAGACTGTCGCGCGTCAACAGGCTCTGAGTCTTGGACGGAATGTAGGCTAGGCGTTCGACAAAGCGATCCGCGACATCGCCCCCGTAGTTGCTAGCCGACGCAATATTCCTGATGACGATGTAGACCACAGCTGTGGCTGCCAGCAGCCCAAGTGTCAGCTTCATTTGCTCCCCCGGATATTGAATGAAGGGCGCGCTTGCTTCGTTTATTTTTGAGCGGGAAATTCCGAACGATCGAAAATATTTCAAAAACTCAGCTGGCCTCGGTATATATAGTAATTATGATGTATCTTCTAGTTGTAGCCTAAGTTTATCCGAAAATTTGCATCTGCTGCGGTGCCCAGCGTGAAGCGCGCTGATGTTACGCAGATTGATGTGACCGATTGGGAACTCGGGTGAATTTATGGATCCAGAGTTTGTGTCGGCGGCGAGTTGCTTCCTGGGCAGGTTCGATTCAGCTTTTCCGATAAGCTCTTGACTAGGCTCTGGGTCGGCATCAGCTGCATTGGGTCGCTGAAACCCTTCGGGGGGAAACAATTTCATCGCCGTGCATGCGTGAGCCAGCGCTTCGGAAAAGAATTCGTCAGCGGGAACACCAGCCTTTTCCATCTTGAGTGTGTCGGTACGGAAATCGCTCGCAAGCAAATGGAATACCCAGGCAGTGCGTTCCCTGCACACGCCCGCAGGAGTTTTGCACGGGTCAGGCCCCAGCGGACCGTCGCGAGTGGACGGCTTCACCCGTTCTTCCTTGTTCAGATATGCGTAAAGATACTGACGTCCCTTCGACGGGTCGTCAAACGCACGCGCGATGAGGCCGCGAAAATAGTAGGCCTGCGCATTGTCGCTATCAAGTGATTCCAACAGATCCAATCCGTCCTTGCCTGTTTCGAAGTCGTTTCGGTGGAACGGTCGCTTGGCGATGGCGGCATTGAATCTCGTTCTGGTTCGCCATCCGACTTCGGTCAGGACCGGAGCGAGGTCGGATTGTGGTACGAGCTTCAGATAGTAAGCCGAGTCTAGCTTTGCCGTCTCCAGACGGTTCGACGGGACATCGGCGAGTTCGGTCTTTTCCTTCAGATCATGGTTGATATCGGAAACCGTGTACCAGGTGACCCACGACGCAAATATGCCGCCGGCGATCGCCAATAAACTTCGTCGATGAGGCGTCGGCGCTCGTCGCAAGTCGTTTCATGATGATGAGCAATCGCCGAGCCTATCGATCGAAGCGCCGCTGACCCCGCGCATACATTTCCGAACCCCGCCTCAGCCAAATCGAGTTCACTAAACAAACTAGGATTCTTGGCTTCGCCGAATTCTGTCAGAAGGCCTGTCCTTTTGCTGTTGCGCTGCAGCAGCAACTCTGCTTGTGAAAAAAATCGAGACGTTCGTTGACTCCAAATATGTTTAGTGAAAGTCTCCCACTTAACAAAGTACTAAACAAGTTTCCACGGCCTTTAAGTAGGCGTGCAACTCCGCCGAATGGCGAGCCGTGATTGGCAGGACAAGCAGGCACTCGCCTGCGAAAACAGGGAGGTTGCAATGATCCAAATGGTGCGTGCATTGGGGGTGACTGCGGTCGTTGTCGCCTCATGTCTGGGCGGTGAGGCGGTTGCCCAGACCAAACAATTGACGTTGTGCTGGGCGGCGTGGGATCCCGCCAATGCCTTGGTGGAGCTTTCGAAAGACTTTACCGCCAAGACTGGCGTTCAAATGAAATACGAGTTCGTTCCGTGGACGAGCTACGCCGACCGGTTCCTCAACGAGCTCAACTCAAAGGGCAAACTTTGCGACGTCATTATAGGCGACAGCCAATGGATTGGTGGCGCGGCCGAGAACGGCCACTACGTCAAGCTCAACGATTTTTTTGCAAAAGAAAAAATCTCGATGGAAGATTTCATGCCGGCCACTGTGGTCGGCTACTCCGAATGGCCCAAGAACACGCCGAATTATTGGGCGCTGCCGGCGATGGGTGACGCGATCGGCTGGACCTACCGCAAGGACTGGTTCGCCCGGCCGGAAATCCAGGCTGAATTCAAGAAGAAGTACGGCCGCGATCTTGCGCCGCCCCAGACGTACGACGAACTCAAGCAGATTGCTGAGTTTTTTCAAGGACGAGAGATCGACGGCAAGAAGGTATACGGCGCCTATATCTATACCGAGCGCGGCTCCGAGGGCATCACCATGGGCGTAACCAATGTCCTCTACGACTGGGGCTTTGAGTACGAGAATCCAAAGAAGCCTTATGAAATGGAAGGATTTGTCAATTCGCCCGACGCGGTGAAAGGCTTGGAGTTCTACAAGTCGCTCTACAAGTGCTGTACCGCGCCTGGCATGAGCAACGCCTATATGTCGGAAGGCCTCGACGCATTTAAGTCGGGACAGGTCGCGATGCAAATGAACTTCTTCGCGTTCTTCCCCGGCCTCTACAAGGATCCCAATGTCGGAGGCGACAAGATCGGCTTCTTCGTCAACCCCAAGGAGAAGTATCAGTACACCCAGCTCGGTGGGCAAGGCATCTCGGTCGTCTCTTACTCGGACCACAAGGACGACGCACTCGCCTACATCAAATGGTTTGCGCAGCCCGACGTTCAGAAAAAGTGGTGGTCGCTTGGCGGCTATTCCTGTCACAAGGCGGTGCTCAATGATCCAAGCTTTTCAAAGAGCGCGCCCTTTGCCGCCGACTTCCTGAAGTCGATGGATATCGTCAAGGACTTCTGGGCTGAGCCCTCCTACGCCGAACTCCTGCTCGACATGCAGAAGCGCGTCCATGACTATGTCGTGGCCGACAAGGGAACCGCGAAGGAGGCTCTCGATCTCCTGGTGAAGGATTGGCAAAAGGTGTTCAAGGGTGAGGGCAAGATCTAGCTCCTCATTCCATCGGTCTCCCGATGTTTACATCGGGGGACCACCTCCTTTAGCGTACCGCTCCGTGAACGACAGGACGCACATGAGCACCCTCGCCGAGCGGGCCGTTACCCGCGCGCCACGCCGACTGGTATTGCGATTCGGTGGGATGTCCGACCGAGCGATTGCGTGGCTGTTCATCACACCGTCGGTGCTGCTCCTGCTGGCGATCAACATCTTTCCGCTGCTGTGGACGATCCAGCTCTCCTTCACTAACTACCGGGCCAATCGGCCGAACGCACCGATCCGGTACGTCGGTCTCGACAACTACCGCGACATTCTGACTGATCCCGACGTGTGGGCCGCCATGCAGGCGACAGCGCACTTCGTGCTGTGGTCGATCGCACTCGAACTGGTGCTCGGGTTTGGCCTGGCGCTCCTGATCAACCGTCGCTTCCGCGGGCACAGTTTCTGGACCACGATCATCCTGCTGCCGATGATGCTTTCGCCGGCGGTAGTCGGAAATTTCTGGACCTTCCTGCTGCAACCGCAAATCGGACTGTTCAACAGCGCGATCGCGCTTCTGACCGGGGTAGATCCGAGTTCGTTTCAGATGATTGGTGATGTTAAGCTGGCGCCCTGGTCCATCATCATGGTCGATACCTGGATGTGGACGCCCTATGTCATGCTGATCTGCCTCGCGGGCTTGCGTTCGATCCCCGATTACATCTACGAGGCCGCCGAGGTCGATCGCGCCTCTCCCTGGCGGCAATTCTGGTCGATCACGCTGCCGATGGTAATGCCGTTCTTGATGCTCGCGATTCTGTTCCGGGCGATCGAAAACTTCAAAATGTTCGACATGGTCAACCTGCTCACCTCAGGCGGTCCGGGATCGACCACCGAGGTGGCGTCGATTACGTTGAAACGCGAGGCGTTCGAGAAATGGCGTACCGGCTATTCGTCGGCCTTGGCGATTATCCTGTTCGTCACCGTCTTTGGCGCCGCCAACATCTACGTCAAGGCCCTCAACCGGGTGAAGCAGCGATGACGACGTCCCTTAGCGCAAATTCGGTCGCCGAGGCGTCACGATGGTCGAAGACGGTAGCTTCGTTCGTCGTCGTTACTTATGCGATTGTGACGATTCTGCCGCTGCTGTGGATATTCTTGACGGGATTCAAGACTCCGCCGGATTCGATCGCGTACCCGCCGAAGATTCTTTTCGAGCCGTCCGTCGAAGGGTACGTCAATCTGTTTACGACCCGCTCGCGGCAGACGCCAGAATTTCTTGCAAGCCTTCCGCCACCGCAGACCTGGTATGAGCGCCTGGTACGCTCGCGTAACATGGTGATCGGGGGACCGTCGAAGGTGGTGCCGCGTTTTGTGAACTCGATGGTGATAGGCTTTGGCTCGACCTTCCTCGCGATCTGCTTCGGTACTGTCGCGGCTTACGCGTTCTCGCGCTTTCGGGTACCGCTCGCCGACGATCTGTTGTTCTTCATCCTGTCGACACGGATGATGCCGCCGATTGCGGTCGCGATCCCGATCTATCTGATGTTCCGCTATCTCGAACTTACCGACAACAAGCTCGGCATGATCTTGCTTTACACCGCCGTAAACGTCTCCCTGGCGGTATGGCTGCTGAAGGGATTCATGGATGAAATTCCCCGCGAGTACGAAGAGGCGGCGATGGTCGACGGCTACACGCGGCTTCAGGCTTTCTTCAAAGTGGTGCTTCCGCAGGCGACCACCGGCATCGCGGCGACCGCGATCTTCTGCCTGATCTTCGCATGGAACGAATATGCCTTCGCGGTTCTGCTCACCAGCGGAGAGGCGCAAACCATGCCGCCCTTCATACCCTTTATAATCGGCGAGGGCGGCCAGGATTGGCCTGCGGTCGCTGCAGCCACGACGTTGTTTTTCATCCCGATCCTGTGCTTCACGATCCTGCTGCGTCGCCATCTGCTGCGCGGCATAACCTTTGGAGCCGTGCGCAAATGACAGAGAGAACCATACCGCGTCTATCACGCTGGCCGCGCTGGCTTCGTCGTGGGCCAAGCGAAGCGGTTGCGATCACGCTGATCGGCATTGGCGTGGTGATGCTGATGCAACCGCTCTCGCTGGATCTCTATAGCTACTCGTTCGCGACTATCCTTGTTGGGACGGCCGGGTTTGTGATCGTCAGCCACTTTCCGGACTAATGCCATGGCAGAGATCAAGGTCGAAAATATTGCCAAGACATTCGGAACCTTCACTGCTGTGAAGGAAGTTGGCTTCACCGTCGATCACGGCTCGTTCTTCGTGGTTCTCGGGCCCTCCGGCTGTGGCAAAACCACGACTTTGCGCATGATCGCCGGCCTTGAGCTCCCGACCGCCGGACGCATCCTGCTTGATGGTGAAGACGTTACCGGGCTCCCGGCTTCTGCGCGAGATATCGCGTTCGTGTTTCAGTTGTTTGCGCTCTATCCGCACATGAATGTGCGCCAGAATATTGGCTTTCCGCTGCGCTGCCAAAATTACCCGCGCGCCGAAATAAAAAAGAGCGTGGAGGAAACGGCGAAACTTCTGAGAATATGTCATCTCCTGGATCGCCGGGTCGGCGGGCTTTCAGGCGGTGACCGGCAGCGCGTTGCGCTCGGCCGCGCCATCGTGCGCCGGCCCAAGGCATTTCTGATGGATGAGCCCCTGGGTGCGCTCGATTCGGAGTTTCGCCGGTTAATGTGCAGCGAATTGCGCGAGTTGCACGATCGCATCGACGCGACCACCGTCTACATCACGCACGACCAGCTGGAGGCGATGGCGATGGCTGACCGTATCGTCATCATGAACCAGGGCAGCATAGAGCAGATTGGCACGCCGCAGGAGATCTACGATCGCCCCAATACCATGTTTGTCGCCGACTTCATCGGCGCGCCACCGATGAGCTTTCTCGATGTCCATACCTCGCTGCAGCGGGGCGACCGCCGTATCAATATCGATGGCGTTGCTATCGAGTTGCCGGAAGTATTCGAAGACCGTGCCGCGGGCAAATTGGCGATTGGCGTACGGCCCGAGAACGTGTCGTTCACCGATGCTTCGCCGCTGCGAGGCCAGGTGATTGGTGCCGAATATCTCGGCACCACGCAAATCGTCACCGTGATCACCGCCAACGGTCAGGTTAAGGCACGGCTCCCGTCGGGCCAAGTCGTTCGGGTCGGCGAATCCGTCGGTCTCGCTTTGCGGCCGGACAAGCTTTCTTTGTTCGACGCCATGAGCGGGAAGGCGCTGCGCTTGGCGCTTCACGCGGGAGACTACCATGGCTGAGGTGGCCCTCATTGATGTCAGCAAAAGCTATGGTGCCGTGGAGGCGGTACGCGGCCTTTCCCTCGCCATATCCGACGGCGAGTTTGTCGTGCTGCTTGGCCCCACGGGCGCGGGAAAGACGACGACACTGCGCCTGATCGCCGGCCTAGAGCGCCCCGATCGGGGCAACGTGATCATCCATGGGCGCGTGGTGACCGACAAAGTCCCGGCGGAGCGTGATGCTGCGTTTGTATTTCAGCAATATTCGCTCTATCCGCATCTGACGGTCTACGACAATCTTGCTTTTCCGCTGCGTTCCCCCGCGCGGCGCGTGAGCGAGGATGCTGTTCGCCGCCGGGTTCAGCAGGTGGCCGAGCTACTTCATATCGGGCACAAGCTCGGTAATCGGGCGACCGCGCTTTCCGGCGGCGAGATGCAGCGCGTCGCGATCGGCCGGGCGCTGGTCCGCGATCCCGCAGTCTATCTAATGGATGAGCCGCTCTCTTCGCTCGACGCAAAACTTCGCGCTGAATTGCGCCTCGAGCTCAAACGCATTCAGCGTGAGTTGGGGACAACCATCCTCTACGTGACACATGACCAGACCGAGGCCATGACCATGGCCGATCGGATCGGCGTGATGAACGAGGGCGTTCTGGTCCAACTCGGCACGCCGCGGGAGGTTTACGAGAAGCCCAACAGCGCTTACGTGGCAAGCCGGCTCGGCACCCCCGCCATCAACCTCATTCCCGCCGAGCTTCTGGGCTGCGAGGCCGTGCCGCCGCAGGTGCGAACCGTAGGCCTGCGGACCGAGCATATCAGGATCTCTTCGCCGGATCGCCCGGGCCCGCACGCGCGGGTTCATTGGGTCGAACACCTGGGCGATCAGAACCATGTTCATCTCAAGCTCGCTGACCAATCACTGGTGACGCTGGCCGACCCTGCGCAGCCGTTGAACGCCGGCGACGAGGTCTCGCTCGAATTTGCCGAGCCACTGTATTTCGACCAAGCGGGCAACAGGGTCGGCGTCGAAGGAATGCGGGGGCTTGCATGATGATCGATCGTCAGGCCCGAAAGCTTCTCTTCGAAACGGTGGCGCAGCGTGTCATTGCGAACGCCGATGAGCTCACTGATCTCGACCGCGCCATCGGCGACGGCGATCACGGGACCAACCTGCGCCGCGGATTCGAAGCTGTACTGGCCGCGGTTGATGAGCTCTCCGCGAAGAATCTTGGCGAGTCCCTGAAGGGCGTGGGTACGACGCTGGTCATGAAAGTCGGCGGCGCGTCCGGGCCGCTCTATGGAACTTTATTCATGTCGCTCGGCAAATCGCTAGGCGATGAAGTCAGCCGTGAACAGATCGCGGATGCTTTTGCGGCCGCGTTCGAAGCGGTCAAGGCGCGGGGAAAGTCTGATGTTGGCCAAAAGACCATGCTCGACGTGCTGGCCCCCGTGCTGGAAGTCCTGCGTGAAGGAGGCGATGGGTTACCGCTGCGTCTGAAGGCTGCGGCAAGGGATGCCGCGGAAAAAACCATCCCGATGCGAGCGATCCGCGGGCGCGCGTCGTTTCTGGGTGAACGCAGCATCGGTCACATGGATCCCGGTGCGCGATCGTCCGCTTTGATCGTTGACGCGGTTGCAGACGTTATGGAAGGATTTGCATGAGCGAGAATGTTGGAATCGTCATAGTGTCTCACTCGGCAGACGTGGCCCGCGGGACTGCGCTTATGGTCGAGCAGATGGTCGGCCACGAGGTGCCGCTCGGCTGGTGCGGCGGCGATCCCGGCGGCGGCTTGGGTACCAGCGTCGAAGCGATCATGAAAGCGATCGAGCACGCGTGGTCGGAACGCGGCGTCGCCATACTGGTTGATCTCGGCGGCGCGGAAACCAATAGCGAAATGGCGATCGAAATGCTTCCCGAGGAACGCCGCAGTCGGGTCGTGGTTTGCAACGCCCCTGTTGTCGAAGGGGCCGTGATGGCCGCGACCGAGGCAGCCTCCGGCGCAACGCTTGAGGCTGTGCGCCGCACTGCCGAAGAATTGACGCCGGTCTGATGCGAGGCGAGTGGGAATGAATAAGCATCACGCATCAGTGCTAATGCGACATGAGGTGGGCTTGCACGCCCGGCCTTCGGTCAAGCTGACGAAACTTGCTAAAGCCTTCGAATCCCGGATCGATCTTGGTTTGTCGCCGGACGGCCCCTGGGTCGACGCCAAGAGCATTGTCAAGGTCATGGCGACGAAAGCGCCGAAGGATTCGACGATTTACTTTCGCGCCGAGGGAAGCGACGCGAAGGCCGCGCTGGAAGCGCTGGTGACGCTAGTCGACGGAGATTTTCGGGATGGACGATAGGGCGCATCGCGCGACGCATCGCGTCCGAGGGCGATCCGCCGCTCCCGGAATCGCGTTGGGTCCGCTCTTTCGCCTGGCTCCGGTGAGGCACGATGCCCGCCAACATCGTTCAGCGGCCGAGGAGCACCAGGCCCTTGTCGACGCCCTCGCGGCGTCGCAAAGGGCGCTCGCCTTGCTCGCGGGCGCAGCGGACGACGCTGATGCGGAAGCCATTCTCGCCTTTCAAATGGCCCTGCTTGAGGACGACAATCTAACGGCGCCGGCGTTCGCGCTGATCGCGCAAGGCGAGGTCGCTAATCGGGCGTGGAGTGCCGCGATCGATCCGGAGATCGCTTCCTATGACGAGGCTAGCGATTCTCTCTTCCGAGCGCGTGCTTCCGATTTGCGCGACCTGCGCGAGCGCGTGCTGCGGAATCTGGCAGGTGAAACCGACCAGATCGTGCCGTCGGGAGTGATCGTCGCGGCAGACGACATGCCGCCATCAATGTTTCTCGTCACCGATTGGCGCGGCGGCGGACTGGTATTGCGCCGGGGCAGCCCCTCGAGCCACGTCGCCATCCTCGCGCGATCGCGGGGCATACCGATGATCGTGGGCGTCGACGTCGATCACCTGGGGGACGGCATCGATGTGCTGCTCGACGGCGATGCGGGGACTCTCGTTATCGATCCTGACGCCGAGACGAGGGCGGCCTTTTTGCTGCGCCTTGCTGAACAATCAAAGATTCGTCAGGCCGCGGCGTCGTTCAGAGGCCCTGCCTTTACAGCGAGTGGCGAACGGGTTCAGGTCATGATCAATGTCACCGGCCTTGCTGAACTCAGCGATCTTGACCCAGCTGAGGTCGACGGGATCGGTCTGATGCGAACCGAGTTTCTGTTTCAGGGCCGCGAAAATCTCCCCACTGAGGAGGAGCAATATCAGATCTACAAGGGCATGCTTGAATGGGCCGAGGGGCGGCCCGTGATCATCCGCACCCTCGATGCCGGCGGCGACAAGCCGATCGTTGGTCTGACGCAGGCCGGCGACATCAATCCATTTCTCGGCGTGCGCGGCGTACGGCTGTCGTTGCGGCATATCGACGTGTTTCGCGCGCAGCTGCGGGCTCTGGCGCGCGCAGCTGTCGCCGGAAATCTAAAGGTGATGATCCCGATGGTCACGGTTCCGGAAGAGCTTGACCGCTGTCGCGCGCTGCTCGAAGAGGCCCTCGAGGAGTTGCGTCAAGAGGGTGGGCGAGCGCAAATGCCGCCGCTTGGCATGATGGTCGAGGTGCCGGCGGCGGCGCTGACCATCGAGGATTTCAATGCCGATTTCTTCTCTATTGGCAGTAACGATCTCATCCAATACGTGGCGGCCGCAAGCCGGGACGAGCCGCAACTCGCTGATCTTGCCCGCCCCTCTCGCGCGGTGTTCAATCTGATCGGGCATGTCGTGAAATATGCCGACGGCGCCGGACGTGAATCCAGCCTGTGCGGGGACCTCGCGAGCGATCCGGAGCAGGTCGCTGCGCTCCTCGACCAGGGCTTGCGCACTTTTTCGGTGGCGCCCAGCGCACTCGGACCAGTGAAAGCTGCGATCGCCCGTTATTCCAGCGCCGCAGCATGAGCACACAAGCAACGCCTCTAAATTCTCAGGACCTGATCGCGGCCTACAAGGCGATTCTTCGTGATGTGCTGGACCGGCGCCCGTCCGGCATGCGCCAGCGCCTCGCCGAAGCGCTCGGCAAGAACCGCAGCTTTATCACGCAGATCGCCAATCCGGCCTACCAGACGCCGATCCCGGCTCAACATGTTCATGCCATCATTCAGGTCTGCCACTTTTCGCTGCAGGAACGGGATAAATTTCTCAGTGCCTATCACCAAGCGCATCCGCGACGGCTGCTTTTGCTGAAGGAGCGGGAGCGGAACCGGCGATTGACGCTGATGCTGCCTGATCTTGGATCGGAACAAAAGAACCGCAAGTTGGACTCGCTGCTCAGTGAGTTCGCGGAGAAAGTTGCAAGGCTGATCGAGGATAGCTGACGCCGAAGCAACCAGGAACGGGGAGGGCGTGATGAAGAAACTGATCAATGCCGTGGATAACCTGGTGAGCGAAAGTCTTGCTGGTTTCTGCGCGGCGCATTCCGACATCGTATGCATGGGCAAGACTGCGCGATTTGTGCTGCGCCGGCGTCTCAAGCCCGGCAAGGTGGCCCTTGTGTCGGGCGGCGGCTCTGGACACGAGCCGCTTCACTCCGGGTTCGTCGGGTACGGCATGCTTGATGCCGCTTGCCCCGGTCAGGTTTTTACCTCGCCGACGCCAGATCTCATTCTCGCCGCTGCCGAGGCTGCGGACACTGGTAGTGGGGTGTTATTTATCGTCAAGAATTACGAGGGCGATGTCATGAACTTCGACATGGCGCGCGAGATGGCGGGAAAATCAGTGGCGACAGTGATTACCGACGACGACGTCGCGGTGGAAAAATCGACCTTTTCGACCGGGCGGCGCGGCGTTGCCGGCACGCTGATCGTCGAGAAAATTGTAGGCGCGGCCGCCGAAGAGGGACGCAATCTCGCCGCTCTGAAAGCCCTGGGTGATCGCGTCAACGTGGCGACGCGCTCGATTGGGATCGCATTGACGAGCTGCACGGTTCCCGCGGCCGGCAAACCGACCTTCGATCTCGCCGAGGACGAGATGGAGGTCGGTGTTGGCATCCATGGCGAGCCGGGGCGCCGTCGCGTCAAACTCAGGCTGGCTGCAGAGATAGCCGTAGAAATGGTCAACGCCATCACCGCCGATTTGGGCACGCGAGCGCGTGGCGAGATCATCCTGTTAGTCAACGGCTTCGGGGCAACGCCGCTTTCCGAGCTATATCTGATGTACGACGCTGTGCACCGGTTGCTTGAATCGGCCGGGAGTGTCGCTGCGCGGTCTCTTGTAGGCAATTTTGTTACGTCGCTCGATATGGCAGGTTGCTCGGTGACAGTAACGGTACTTGACGAGGAGATGAAGCATCTCTGGGACGCGCCCGTTCACACCCCTGCTTTGCGCTGGGGAATATAGTTGCTCAAACGGTAGAGTGGGACGGATTTCAAGCGCGTAATGAGTGGTTACGGAAGGACGGCTCATGGGCGCCAAGCGGACGATCGCAGAATGTTGGATTTGGAATGAAGGCCGGCCCCGTGGGCCTCTCGCGGGGATGTCCGTTGTCGGAGGAAGAGCGGAAGACATCTGCTCTTACCGAGCTTTTCTCGGTTTGACCCTGAAGCGACATAAGCAGGCGTATCTTGGTGCAATGCACAGGCGCCCTTGCGCCCTATGATGTGCTAGACTGTGGACCTCGTCCGAGGCCACCTTATGCGACGGCGCGAATTCATTACCCTGCTTGGCGGCGCGGCTGCATGGCCGCTTCCGGCGCGCGCGCAGCGGCCTGACCAACTACGCCGCGTCGGCGTCCTCATGGGTTTAGCCGAAGACGATCCTGACTCGAAGGCGCGTCTGGGGGCATTCCGGCAGGGACTAGAGAAGCTCGGTTGGTCCGAGGGCCGTAATATCCACCTCGATGTTCGCTTTGCACTCCCTGCCGATGAGCAGCGAGCACAGATGCTGGCGAAGGAGCTACTCGCGGTTAGTCCCGATGTGGTCGTGGCGCAGACTACAGCACTTACTGCCGCTTTCCGACGAGAGAGCCGAAATGTTCCGATTGTATTCATCGCTGTTGGCGACCCGATCGGCGCGGGCTTCATCGCCAACCTGGCGCGGCCGGGCAGCAATCTTACGGGCCTGACCCTGTATGACGGCAGTGTCGCCGGAAAGTGGCTGGAAATGCTGAAGGAGATCGACCCGCGCGTCACGCGCGCCGCTTTCATCATCAACCCAAAGACCAGTTCCTTTCCGCTTCTTGCGCGTGAAACCGAAACCATGGCCCAGTCACTGGCGATCGAGTTGACCTTGAGCACCATCGAGAACGCTGGTGACATTGCGCGCGTCATTGAGTCCTTCGCCAGTTTACCAAACGGCGGCTTGGCCTTTCCGCCGAATGCGACCACCACTGCTAATCGTGACCTCATCGTCGCGCTGGCGGCGAGGTACCGCTTGCCTGCCGTGTATGCATGGCGCGAGTTCGTCACGGCTGGCGGCCTCTTGTCCTACGGAACCAACTTCGTAGAGCTATTCCGGCAAGCAGCGCCCTACGTCGATCGCATTTTGCGCGGCAGCTTGCCCGCGGAGCTCCCGGTGCAGGCGCCGACCAGGTACGAAATGGTCCTGAATCTCAAGACTGCGAAGGCGCTCGACTTGAACGTGCCCGCCGGCCTGTTGGCGGCCGTTGACGAGGTCATTGAGTAGGGCCGGGTTCTATAGTGCAATTGCTGCACATGCTCGCGGCAGGAAGTGGCACTTAGGCGGCATGTGCGGCCAAGCTGAGAATGTCTGCTCGTGGCGGCAAAGCAGACCTCGCTGTCACGAGCGCTCTGTTGAAGATCCAGCCCTGCCGCGCGCCTTGATATGATCGCTCGAATTGTCGACGTGCTGTAAAGGAATTCATAAATCGGCGCTCGCATTCTGAGAAGTGCGCCGTTCTCAGAGGCGTATCCTTTCGATAGAAGTTGACCCCGCCCTCACCTTGGGCGGGGTTTTACAAGGATACCCGCCACTGGAAAACGAGGCGTGCTAGCTTGGTGTCTCGCGTGAACTCAATCGAGACGTAGCGCCTCGCCGAGAATTCCGCCGGGTTGGAGGGTGCAAAAGGTGCGCGGCAACGTCCTGCGAGA
>Ga0210394_10002028_pt1 | contig 29330 bp, 24 predicted proteins | sample IncBWC12MmetaG_FD_160121 | JGI IMG/M metagenome (GOLD analysis project Ga0210394, IMG submission 160121) | Forest soil microbial communities from Barre Woods Harvard Forest LTER site, Petersham, Massachusetts, United States - Inc-BW-C-12-M | ecosystem: Environmental > Terrestrial > Soil >...
GCGGGTTGACTGCTCCTCGTGATGTCGTGTCTGCTCAAGTAATTCTCCAAAGGGCTAGGATGAGTCCTTCAAACCGCAACGTAGCGGATTTAATCGCAAGCGTGGTTTGAGAAGCCGTCGCATTTATACGACGGAGAAGTCACTTGAAGTCGTAATACTTGTGGCCCTCGGACTGGGAGAATATCCAGCGCTGGTCTTTGTCCCGAGCGTTGGCATCGGTGATTACCGGCTGCCACGTTCCCAGCAAGTGGTTGTCGAAGACGGCCTCGTCCGCTTTATAGAGCGGAAAGAGCGAGTCGATTGGTGCACATCCAATCAGCAACAAGGCCAAAGCAAAAATTAGAAGGGCACCTGCCATCCGGGACTTCATATCTGCACCACCAAAAAAATAGAGCCGGAGAGTATTGTCACTCTCCGGCTCGCCTTTGTAACTGTTTTGTTGCGCAGCGGACTGATTCCTCTCTGGTTCTACTTCTTCGGCCGCGATTCGGGCGGCACCAGCCCGTTGATGCGGTAATACACCACAAGCTGGCCGTAGTGTTCTCCGGAGTGCTCGATCAACCCATAGGCGAGGTCCGAGAGCCGGTAGGTTTGGTTTCCGAGGACTACTGATCCCGCCATACCCGCATCGCCTTTGGTTTTGATGAGCTCCGCCCCGTCCTCGACGCTCTTTTTGACGAACCCCACGATCTGTTCCTTGGTCTTTAGCTCGTCGCGTTTTGGATCGTCGCCATAGCGTGCTTTCTTGCCCACTGCTTCATCCGTGAAGAAATACATCGATCCACAAACGTGCAGCAGTTGCGCGACAAACGTCCGCGCGTCCGGATTTGGCTTGTAGTCGTACTTGTCTTCAGGCAAATCCTCGGCAATGGCGATCAGCTTTCTCCCGATGTCATTCCAGGCCTCCAAGACGGCCCCCGACGGACTGGCCACGGGTTTTGGAGGTGTAGTCTTCTTGGCTTCCTGCGCCAAGACCGGCATCGCCGCGAGCATCACCGCCACCAGCAGGGCCCCCCATTTGCTGAGACTCTTCATCGTTTCTCTCCTCGTCTTGCCCACTCTATTTTTTGCTTAGGATGGAACCCGCTCCCGGGCAGTTTTGAGTCAACCCGGGGGCGGGCCCACACTCTCTGACGGGCCGCGCGGCCAAGTGTTTCTCTTCACCACTGGGAAAACCTGGCCTTTTGGCCGGGTTCATCTTACGCAGGACATCCGTCCTATTCCTCTACGTCATGGAAAATCCCTGCGCATAGGCATGCTAAGCTTGTAGCCTGTCTCGGGGGGCTTCTTTCATTGAACTGGACCTGGCTGTTGCTCCGCATTGTGATTGGCCTAAGTATCCTTAGCCTGGTGTTTTTTTCACAGCGATTCTGGTATCGCGCCATTTGGCGGGCGACCTCCAATTGGGGTAGCCAGGGCCTCCGCGTGGCCGCGCGCTTGATCTACGTAACACTGCTCCTGCTGTTCCTCGGTGCGATGACCGACTTCTTCCGCATGGGGCGCGGTCACCTCATTTCCAGCATCAATGTGATCGCAGTTTTCGCGGGTTTATGGTTTTTCAGCGCACTTTTCGCCTATTTTGCGGTCAAACTGGTACGCGGCATGGACCGCATCTGGGCTTGGCTGCGCGCAGCGTATCAGCTCAAAACGAACCCTTCGGCTTCCCTGGTTTCCGCTTCACCCGCAACAGCGGTGCCGTACTCCTCGTCGCCTGCTGCCGCGGAACTGATCCCAGACCCTTCGCGGCGCTACTTTTTTAAGACCGCTACCGCGCTCGCCGGGGCCGGCCCGTTTCTTACGGCCATGTATGGATTTGCGGCTGAGCGCCTGGACTATCAGGTGCGTCAAGTCGAAATCCCTATCCCCAATCTGCCCGCCGGACTTGAGGGCCTGAAGATTGTGCAGATTAGCGACATCCATCTGAGCAGCTACATGCCGCGATTAGAGGTGCGTCGCGCCGTCAATATGGCCAACGACCTGGGCGCGGATCTCGCGCTGGTGACGGGAGACTTCATTACCGGTGCTGGCGACCCGATCGCCGATTGCATCGACGAAGTGAAGGGCCTGCGTGCGCCGCTGGGAGTTTGGGGCTGCAACGGCAATCATGAAATCTATGCGCGCGCCGAAGAAACGGCACAGATACTTTTCGCCGAGGCCGGGATGAAACTGCTGCGGAGCGAGAATGCCCAGCTTACGTTTCAAGGTGCTTCGTTCAATCTCATCGGCGTCGATTATCAGCGCGAGCGCACCAACGGCGGCCGAAGGGTGCAATTGCTCCAGAATGTGGGACCGCTGGTGCGACAAGACATGCCCAATATCCTCATGTCACACAATCCCAATGCGTTCAACCGCGCCGCGGAATTGGGCGTCGAACTGACGCTCGCCGGCCACACCCACGGCGGACAGATCCAGGTAGAAATTCTCGACCACCGTCTGAGCCCGGCACGGTTCATTACAGATTACGTAGCCGGGTTGTATCAGCGCCCGATGTTTGCGCCAGCTCCTAACGACCGCGCTTCCTCGGCCGGCTCCGCGTTCGAGACCAGTCCTGGGTCCCTGTTCCCGAACCGCTCGTCAGCGCTGGCTTCGATTTATGTGAATCGCGGGCTGGGCACCGTCGGTGCGCCAGTGCGGCTCGGTGTACCCCCGGAAATCACCCTCCTGACCCTCCGCCGGGCCTGACCGCTCGTATCCAACGGCCCTTCCCACTTTTTCATCTATCCTCCGCAAAATTGCCGGAATAAAATCCTCCGCACTTCGGTATATGCACCGGTACTTATCTACGGGAAACAGGAGCGCCGTAGTTCTTTGCTCAGCCGCAATCGACTAAGTTCCTTGTTCTCAACTGCGGCTTCAACTTTTGATCGTTGAGCCGCCGTGGAATTCAACTTGCAGCAAGCTACGGTTTGGCCCGCCAGACCGTAACTTCGCGGCGATCACGTGCGAAGTGTTTCGCCGCATAAATCTCGATCTGGAGGAAAAAGACATGGGGTACGTGTTTAAGTCGTTGAAGTTTCCTACACTTCTCGCTGTTGGGCTCTCTCTTCTTCCTGTTGTATCAAAAGCGCAACATTACCAGCAAACGAATCTAGTTTCTGACATTATGGGCATGGCGCCCGTGCACGACCCCAATTTGAAGAATCCGTGGGGCCTCACGCGGTCATCGGGTAGTCCCTGGTGGGTCGCAAACAATAACTCCGGCACATCAACTCTGTACGATGGCAGCGGGAATCCCAAGTCGCTCGTCGTTACCGTTCCACCGCCGGGCTTCGCGCCGGGTACTCAGTCTGCCCCAACGGGTGTGGTCTTCAACGGAAGCCCGACGGACTTTCTCCTGGCCCCAGGCAAGGCAGCCATCTTCATCTTTGCCACCGAAGACGGCACTATCTCGGGCTGGAACCCAGGCGCCAACCCTCCCACCAGTGGCACGAATGCCATCCTCAAAGTGGACAACTCCGACAAGGGCTCGGCGAATGGGGCAGTCTACAAAGGGGCCACAAGCGCCGAAGTAGGCGGACAGCGCTTCCTCTACGTCACCAACTTCCGTTCCGCGAAAGTCGAAGTGTACGACACGAACTTCAAGCGCGTGAACCTGGATGAGGACGCCTTCGATAGCGATGAGATTCCCCGCGGTTTCGCGCCTTTCAATGTGCAGAACGTCGGTGGAACCCTGTTTGTCACCTATGCAAAGCAGGATGCCCTGAGGCACGACCCCGTTGGCGGCGATGGTCTCGGCTTCGTCGAACTCTTCACTCCGACGGGAAAGCACATCGGGCACCTAGAGCACGGCGATTGGTTTAATGCCCCCTGGGGCGTGGTGTGGACCACCCGCGATTTCGGCGAGTTCAGCAATGCTATTCTGGTGGGCAATTTCCGCAGCGGTTGGATCGCCGCATTCAACGGTTTCACGCACAAATTTATCGGATTCCTCAGGAATCCAGATAATTCGCTGGTGACTATCGACGGTTTGTGGTCGCTCACGTTCGGGAATGACGCGGGCGCAGGGCCTGCCAACACGCTGTTCTTCACCGCGGGGATCAACAACGAAAATGATGGCCTCTTCGGGACCCTCACTCCCGTGGACGGCCTGGATGGCGACGAAGAGTAGGCGGGGAGGATCCCTGCCGCTTTCGCACGCGACGGCGGCAGAGACGCGTTTTGCGTCTCTGCCGTCCTTTGTCCCAAACGCCAGTATCGGGGATGCACCATCATCCACCAGCGCTGGCCCGCCAAGTCCCGGATCTCCAAGCCCCCAACGCTAAACGCGTTCCGGACCATTCCGCCGCCTCCTCCTGCTGGACGAAAACCTATTCGTGCGTCAAACTCTTCCGGCGATACTCCGAACCAACCGAGGACGCGCATGGATAAAGCGCCGGAAAGCGACCGCATCACCAACGAACTGAACGAACTTCGCGAGCCGGACGGAGCGGAGCCCGCCATCGCGGTCCAACTTGATGGATGGCTTAAAACGTTGATCTCTCGCGGTGGAAGCGATCTACTGCTCGTTGCGGGTGCCCCGGCCTCGATTCGCGCCAAAGGCGTAGTGCAAAAGATCGACGCCCGCCCGCTCGATGGCCCGGAAATCGAAGCGGCCGTGCTTCCTGCTCTCACCTCTCATGCCTTGGCCCGCTACCGCCAGTCGCAAATCTCAGATTCTTCCTATCGCCTCGCCGGGCTGGGCCGCTTCCGCATCAATCTGCATCGCGAGCGCGGACGCGCTGCCGCCGCGATTCGCGCCTTGCCGCAAAGAGTGCCGACGCTCGGCGAGCTCAACCTTCCGCCATCTGTTGAAACCCTAGCGCATCTGCCGCGCGGCCTGGTCCTGATTGGCGGCCCCGCGGGTTCTGGAAAATCGACGACGCTGGCTGCGCTGATTGACGACATCAACCGTCGCGAAGCGCGTCACATCGTAACCATCGAAGATCCCATCGAGTACGAACACACGCACATGCGAAGCGTGATTGAGCAAGTCGAAATCGGCACGGATGCTCCGGATTTTCCGACAGCCCTCCGTGCAGCGCTGCGCCAGGCGCCGGATGTTCTCGTGGTGGGCGAGATGCGCGATCCAGAAACGATGCGCATCGCCGTCGCCGCCGCCGAAACCGGCCATCTGGTTCTTTCCACGCTGCACACCATCGACGTCGCCACCACCATCTCGCGCATCTCCGATTCTTTTTCCGATGAACGGCAAAACACCATCCGCCAGGAATTAGCGATGGCCATTTCCGCCGTGCTGACGCAAATTCTCTTGCCCAGCAAAAGCGGCGAGAGATTTCCAGCCGCCGAGCTGCTGATGATCGGCTACGGTGCGCGCCAGCACATTCGCCGCAACGCCTTGCAGCATCTCCATCAGGAAATCACCATGACCAAGAGAAAAGGATCGTTCGCGCTTGAGGAATCGCTGGTGCAGTTGATCAGCAAAGGGCACATCGACCGCGATGACGCGCTCCTCTGCGCCATCCATCCGGATGATCTGGACATTCTCCTGAAAACCGGCAGCCGCGGATAAATCCGCAACAAACGTTTCCAAACGCCGCGTACTTCAGGCAGAATACCTCTTCCCAAAGAGGGGGTCTAATGAACCGCAGAGCTTTGGCTCGATCGATGGTCTTCGCCAGCGTTTCCCTGGCTCCGGCCGGGACTCATGTAATCGCCGACGAGCAGCCCCTCGCCGGCTATTCCGCCGAATCCTCCCGCGCCGAGCGCCAGTGGGAAGAAAAACTGAAAGCCATTCCCGATCCAGACAAGATTCGCGGCTACATGGAACGGCTCGCCGCGCATCCGCACCACGTGGGATCGCCGTATGACAAGGACAACGCCGAATGGCTGCTGGCGAAATTCAAAGAATTCGGACTCGACGCTCACATCGAATCGTTCGACGTGCTTTTTCCCACACCCAAAGAACGCCTCGTGGAACTCGTCGAAGGCGGACCGAGATTCACCGCGAAGCTGCAGGAGCCCATGGTTCCGGATGACCTCACCTCGAAACAGCAGTCCGAACAGCTTCCTTCTTACAACGCCTATTCGATCGATGGCGACGTGACCGCTCCGCTCGTCTACGTCAACTTCGGCGTGCCCGCTGATTACGAACAACTCGAGCGCCTGGGCGTCTCCGTGAAGGGCGCTATCGTTATAGCGCGCTACTACGGCTCCTGGCGTGGTATCAAACCAAAGGTCGCCGCTGAACATGGCGCCGTAGGCTGCCTCATTTTTTCCGATCCGCACGAAGACGGCTTCTATCAGGGCGACGTTTTTCCCGCGGGGCCGTATCGCCCGAGAGATGGCGTGCAGCGCGGCAGCGTCGCAGATATGCCGCTCTATGCCGGCGACCCGCTGACGCCCGGCGTGGGCGCGACGAAGGATGCCAAACGCCTGGAGCTCAAAGATGCCGAGACCATCACCAAGATTCCCGTCCTGCCGATTTCCTACGCCGATGCAGAACCGCTTCTTGCTTCACTGAAAGGCCAGATGGCCCCCCAAGCTTGGCGTGGCGCACTCGGCATCAGTTATCACGTTGGGCTCCCCGGCCCGGGCAAAGTGCACCTCAAAGTGAAATCGAACTGGACCCCTCTGCAGCCTCTCTACGATGTCATCGCCAAGATTCCTGGCTCGGTTTATCCCGACGAGTGGGTCATTCGCGGCAACCACCATGACGGCTGGGTAAACGGCGCCGAGGATCCGCTCTCCGGCCAGTCCGCCATGCTCGAGGAAGCCCGCGCCATGGGCGAGCTTCTGAAAGCCGGGTGGAAGCCCAAGCGCACGCTCATCTATTGCGCATGGGATGGCGAAGAACCCGGCTTGCTCGGCTCCACGGAGTGGGTCGAACTGCACGCCGAAGAGCTGGCGAAACACGCCGTCGCGTACATCAATTCGGACGGCAACGGCCGCGGTTATCTGGGTCTTGCCGGTTCGCACACGCTTGAGAAATTCATGAACGATATCGCCCGAGACATTGCGGATCCGGAAACAAAACTTTCCGCGTGGAAACGCGAACAGTTGCGCGCTATTGAAGAAGCTCCGGCCGACAAGAAACAAGACATCCGCCAGCGCGCCGATTTGCACCTGGGCGCGCTGGGCTCGGGCTCGGACTTTACGCCGTTCCTCCAGCACGTGGGGGTCGCTTCGCTCAATATCGGTTTTGGCGGCGAAGATGGCGGCGGGATCTACCACTCCATTTACGACGACTTCTACTGGTACACAAAATTCGCCGATACCACCTTCGTCTACGGCCGTGCGCTCGCGCAAACTGGCGGCAGCGCCATGATGCGTCTGGGCGACGCCGATCTCCTGCCTTTTGAGTTTGCGGAGTTCGCCGAAACGATGCAGACCTACGTCCGCGAACTCAAGGACCTCGCGAAAAAAATGCAGGACGAAATCCGCGAGCGCAACCGCGAAATCGATGAAGGCGTTTTCACCGCGACAGCCGACCCGAAGAAAACGTACGTTCCGCCGAAAAAAGAAGAAGTTCCGCCCTACCAGAACTTCGCGCCTCTCGAAAACGCCGCGGATGCCGTGACCCGCAGCGCTGCGGAGTACCGCAAAGCGCTGGAGCATGCCAATGCCAACGGCGGGACCGCGCTGGCCGCCGCTTCGCTCGTCGAGGTAAACCGCCTGCTCATTGAAAGCGAGCGCAAGTTCATCACCCAGGAAGGTCTGCCGCACCGGAAATGGTACCGTCACCAACTCTATGCGCCGGGCTTCTACACCGGGTACGCGGCAAAAACGATGCCCTATGTGCGCGAGTCCATTGAACAGAAAGAATGGAAACAGGCTGATGAAGGCGTCGTGGTCGTCGCGCATTGCCTCGAGGATGAAGCTAAGTTAATCGCCGACGCTGCCGCGAAACTCGTCGCGGCGCATTAGTTTATTTCATCGCTCGCGCGCAACGCGCTACGCTTCGATGGCGGGGCAGGCACGCCGGCCGGCTCCGCGCTTGATCGCGGAGGATCACCTCATGCCGTCCTACAATCTCGCCATTGTTGGCATGGGCAACGTTGGCCGCGCCCTTCTGCGCCTGCTTATTTCGAAAGAGACCGATCTACGCCGGCGCTACGACATTCGCTGGCGGCTCACGGGAGTGGCTACGCGCCGCACCGGCTGGTGTGCCGATCCCGACGGGCTCAACCCTCTGGCTGCGCTGCACGGCCACTCGCTTATCCAGCACGGAAACACCTTGCAGCCGCGTAACCTCCGCGAGTGGCTCGAAAAAACCCGCGCCGATGTCCTCTTTGAAGCCACTTCGCTGAACGTTAAGACCGGCCAGCCGGCCACGGAACATTTGAGGATGGCGCTCGAATTGGGTATGCACGCGATCACTGCCAACAAGGGCCCTATCGTTCACGCCTACCACGAGCTCACGGCTTTCGCGAAAGACAAGAATCGGCAGTTTCTCTACGAATCGACGGTCATGGATGGCGTGCCGGTTTTCTCGATGTTTCCCTACGGCTTGCCGGCCACCGACATTCGCGGCTTCTCCGGCGTTTTGAATTCCACTACAAACGTGGTGCTTACGGAAATCGAAAAAGGCCGTTCCCTTGATGAGGCCGTGAAACGCGCGCAGGCCATGGGCATTGCGGAAACGGATCCAACTGCGGATTTGGATGGCTGGGATGCAGCCGTGAAGGTTGTGGCTCTGGCCATTGTGTTGATGGGCGCAAATGTGCGGCTCGAGCAAGTGCAACGTACCGGTATCCGCGAGCTCAGTGAAGAAAAGATCCGCTCGGTGCGCGCGGCGGGAATGCGCTACAAACTGGTGTGCCGCGCGGAGCGCAAGGGCGATGGCGTGAATTGCAGCGTGCGTCCGGAAATGTTGCTGGCCTCGGATCCCCTCGCGAGTCTGGAGGGCAGCAGTTCCGCGATTCGCTTTGACCTCGATGTGTTCGGCCTATCGCTCGTCGAGCACAACCCTGGGGTTGAGGCTACCGGCTACGGACTGCTCGCCGATTTCCTCCGCGCCGTCCGCCAGTAATACCGCGCGAAGACGGCCGGCAGTCGCAATTCACCTCTTGTAGTTCGCTAGATAGGCAGGGAGAGCAATTCCAAGATCGCACCTTTCGTCGCGGATCGGCGCACCAGCGACGGTGCGTACAGGAATTACGCCAGCCCAGACATGGAGACGGTAATCGGAAGCATCATCTTCCGGCGGGCCGACGCGAACTTTTGCCGAAGCCTCGGCGAGCGGCAGGCGCAGTACGCTGGTGGCTTTCAGCTCCTTTTCGTTTGGCTGTCGCGCGTCGTCCCAGCGCTTGGGTAAGATCTTTTCCGTGAACGCGCGCAGCGCTGCGAGTTTCTCTTCTGGCGCATCGACCAGTGTAGCCTCCCCGAGCGCCACGACGGAGCGGTAGTTCATGGAGTGATTGAAAACCGAGCGCGCCAGCACGATTCCGTCCGTGAGCGTGACGGTCACACAGACCCGCGCGCCTTCGCTCGTGCCGCGGAGCATCCGGCTGGCGGCAGAGCCGTGAAAATAGATAGCGTCGCCAATGCGCGCGTACAACGTAGGAATGACGAACGGCTGGCCGTCTCGGGAGAAACCGACGTGGCACACCAGCCCTTCATCGAGAATCTTGTAGATGGCTTCGCGGTCGTAGACACCGCGCTGCGGCTCGCGCACAACACGGGTGCGCTCGGTCGGCGTGAAGGGTTCGGACACTGTGCACCTCTTCTAGAAACGTAGCGCGGAGACGGCCGGTTTGCGGCCCCTCCTTTGATTTGTAGCCGGCGCCAAAGCGGCATGAGTGAGGAACGAGCGGATAAATGCTAACACGATTGCGCGCGGCTTCGTCATCGGCCCGGGGTGTGAGAAACTAGCGGATGGAGAAAACCATGAGCACTCCGGTGTTCGAGGGAGCACAAAGCAAACCGCTGGATGTCCCCTGGGCGAGAGCGCAATTCCCGTCACTGCAATTCGAGGTGAACGGCCACCTCGCGGCGTTTCTGGATGGGCCTGCGGGCACCCAGGTGCCTAAGCAGGTGATCGACGCAGTTCAAAACTATTTTCTTAAATCGAATGCCAACACCTGCGGAGCGTTTGCCACTAGCCGCAGCAACGATGCCATCATCGCCTCCGCGCGCGCGGCCATGGCCGATTTTTTCAATTGCCACGCCGACGAGGTCGTTTTCGGGCAAAACATGACCACCATCACTTTCGCACTGGCACGGGCGATTGGACGGGTGCTGGAGCCCGGCGACGAAATTATCGTGACCACCTTGGATCATGACGCAAACGTCGCCCCTTGGCGTGCCCTGGAAGAGATGGGCATGGTCATTCGCCAGGTGGACATTCGCGAATCGGATTGCACGCTGGACCTCAAAGATTTCGAGCGAAAGCTCAACGCCAACACCAAGCTTGTGGCCGTTGGGTATGCTTCAAACGCTGTGGGCACGATCAATCCCGTCGGCGAAATCACCAAGCTGGCGCATGAAGCCTGCGCGCTCGTGTTCATCGACGCTGTGCATTACGCGCCCCACGGGCCGCTTGACGTGCGCGCGCTCGATTGCGATTTTCTGGTGTGCTCGCCGTACAAATTCTTCGGCCCGCACATGGGAACGCTCTACGGAAAGCGCGAGCATCTGCTGCGGTTCCGGCCTTACAAGGTTCGCCCCGCGCCGGATTCCCTGCCCGATCGATGGGAGACGGGAACGCAGGTGCAGGAGTTAATCGCGGGAATCCGCGCGGCGGTAGACTATCTCGCGGAGTTGGGTAGGCGTTCCGATGCTTCGGCGAAAGATCGTCGCACGGCCCTCTTGGCCGCCTATCGCGCGACGCGGCGGCACGAGATGGCGCTGCTAGGGCGTTTGGTCGAAGGGCTGCTGGCCATTCCCGGTTTACGATTTTTCGGGATCAGCGATGCGAAACGATTTGAGGAGCGCTGCTCGACGGTCTCCGTGCGGCTGGCCAATCACACCCCCACCGAAGTCGCGACTTTCCTCGGCGAGCGCGGCATCTTCACCTGGGACGGCAACTACTACGCGCTCAACCTGACGGAACGCCTCGGCGTCGAAGCCAGCGGCGGGCTCCTGCGAATCGGTCTGGTGCATTACAACACCGCGGAAGAGGTGGACCGGCTGCTCGCGGCTCTAAGGGAGATTTAGCGGGACAGACGTTCCGTGTGTAGCTCTTCTCTGGCTTGGACTAAACAGGAGGATCTCGAGAGCAAGAAACTGACGGGCCAGAGCGCCTGTCCCACACACCATGAGCAAACCACTAAAACCAATGGTACTAACGGTGTTGGATGGCTGGGGCTATCGAGCGGAAACGAAAGGCAACGCCATCGCGCTAGCGCGTAAACCCTGCTACGACGACCTGTTGAAAAAATATCCGCATACCCTCATTCACACCTCCGGTCCTTATGTCGGCTTGCCAGAAGGGCAAATGGGCAACAGCGAAGTCGGGCACATGAATATCGGCGCGGGCCGCATCGTCCACATGGACATCACGCGCATCGATCTTCTGATCGCCAGCAAACAACTCGGGAACGTGCCGCTCTTCCAGCAAGCGATGGAGCGTGGACGGCAACGTCAGCTGCACTTGATCGGACTGCTGAGCGACGGCGGCGTGCACTCGCACACCCGGCATCTGTTCGCGCTGCTGGAAATGGCCAAGCAGGAAAGAGTCGAACGCGTTTTTGTGCACTGCTTCCTGGACGGCCGCGACACGCCGCCGCACAGCGGCCGCGACCATGTCCGCCAGTTGCAGCAAAAGATGCGCGAACTGGGCACCGGCGAAATCTCCACACTCACCGGCCGCTACTATGCCATGGACCGCGACAATCGCTGGGAACGCGTCGAACTGGCCTACCGCGCCGTGGTTCACGGCGAAGCGCAGACGGGCTCGAACGATCCCCTCGCCGCTCTCGAAAAAAGCTACGAACAAGGAGTCACCGACGAGTTCGTGAAGCCCATGGTAGTCACCAAAGGGGACGGAGCGGCAGCCGCACCGGTGGGCACAATTCACGATGACGACGCGGTGATCTTCTACAATTTCCGCGCGGACCGCGCCCGGCAAATGACGCGCGCCTTAGTCGAACCGGGTTTCGACAAAATCAGCGACCCGAAGCGCCCCAAGAATCTTTTCTACGTGGCCATGACGCAATACGACAAAAACTGGCCCTGGCTGAAGTATGTCATTGCTCCGGAAAAGCTGGAACACATCCTCGCCCAGGTTTTCGAAGAGCTCCAGTACAGGAACCTGCGTTGCGCGGAAACCGAAAAGTATGCGCACGTCACGTATTTTTTCAACGGCGGCGTCGAAAAACCGTTCGGCGGCGAGGAGCGCATCCTGGTGCCGTCACCCAAAGTAGCCACCTACGATCTAAAGCCTGAAATGTCCGCGCAGGGAATCACGGACACGGTGGTAAAAGCTGTCGAAAAAGGCGAGTTCGACGCCATCATCATGAACTACGCGAACGCTGACATGGTTGGCCACTCGGGGAATCTAGAAGCCACGATCAAAGCCGTCGAAGCCGTAGACGCCGGTCTCGGCCAGATCTATCAAACGCTGAAGCCGCGCGGGGGCGTCTGGCTCATCACCGCCGATCACGGCAACGCCGAGACCATGATCGATCCGCTCAACGGCGGCCCGCACACCTATCACACCAGCAATCCCGTTCCGCTAATCCTCGCGAGCGATGACCATTCTCTAGAATTGAAGCCCGGCGGCTCCCTGCGCGACCTCGCACCAACCATGCTCGCGGCTCTCGGCCAGCCCGAACCCGAGGACATGACCGGCCAGGATTTGCGCGTCACCACGAGGCCGTAACATGAGCCTGGGCTACAAACCGGTCTCGACGAAACCTCCCGAGCCGGGGCAAAATCGCCCAAGATCGTTCGGCACCATTACCATCCCCGGCACGCCCGTCGGCGCCATCGTGTCCCTGGGCCTGGTCGTGATTTGCTGGTTCGCTCTCCCGCTTTCGCACCTTTTCATCCTCGGCACCGGTGGCCTCGGCCTCATCGTCGGCCTACTCCTCTACTGGAAGCACCGCGGCTCCGACAAATGAATCGCACCCACCCAGCGGAAACGAAGCTGGTTATTTGCGTGTGGCATCCGTTCACGTTTTGGCGCCCACAGCCGGTGATGCCCCAAACCATTCGCGCGCGCTGGCCAGAAATGCACGTAGTGCACTTGCCGGACTACGACGGCCTCGCCCTAGAACTGCCCGACACGGATATTTTCGTCGGCTATTCCCTTCGCGCCGAGCAACTCGTGCATGCAAAAAAACTGAAGTGGATTCACTCCACCGCCGCCGGCGTAGCCCAGTTGATGTACCCCGAACTCCGCGATTCCGGAATCGTCGTCAGCAACCCCAGCGGAGTGTTTTCGCCCCCTATGGCCGAGCACACCATGGGCCTGCTGCTGGCCCTGGCGCGAAATTTCCCCGATTCCACGCGCCATCAAGACCGTTCGTACTGGGGCCAGCAAGACATCTGGGACCAGCCGCAGGGCCTCACCGAACTAAACGGCCAGGTGCTCGTGATCGTGGGATTCGGTTCGATCGGACAGGAACTCGCCAAACGCGCGCGGGCCTTTGACATGCGCGTCTGGGGCGTAACCCGCTCCGGCAAAGGCGACACCACGCACGCCGAAAAAATCGTCCCGGCCTCGGAACTCGACGAAGCCCTGCCACACGCAGACTACCTAGTCATCGCTGCCCCGGAAACCACCGAAACGCGCCACTTGATCGGCGAGGCACAAATCGCGCGCATGAAGCCCGGCGCCCGCCTGATCAACGTCGGCCGGGGCTCGCTGCTCGACGAAGCCGCGCTCATCCGCGCGCTGGAAACGGGCGCCCTGGGGGGCGCCGCCTTGGACGTCACCGCCGTCGAGCCGCTTCCGAGGGACAGCCCCCTGTGGAAAACCCCGAATCTCTTCATTACCCCGCACACCAGCGCCGTAAGCGATCGCCTATGGCATCGCGAAACTGCTCTGCTCGTGGACTTGTTGGAGCGATGGTTTGACGGCCGCGAAATGTTCAACCAGGTGGATTTGGCTCGCGGCTACTGACTAGCAAAGCCCGCCGAAGGCAAACCGGGCACTGGTCTCTGGCTGGCTAGAAAAGCGTTCAGTCTCCATTGCCGGATTTTTGCGGCTCATAACCCTCGCGCGCATAAACCACCCACTTCTGCTTTTTCCCCTTTTGATCATGTACTTCCAGCGGGCTGCCATCGGGGTTCACCAGTTCGATTTTCACCTTGTGGAACTTGTTGTCCTTCCCCCCGCTCGTCGGCGTATACGACAAGCTGTATTGATGCCGGAGAAAGGAAGCCACGTCGTGAAAAATCCCCGGAAGTTCGCCGTCGAATTGCGGGAACCACGCATAGCCGCCCGTCAAATTCGCAATCGTCTTCATCTGATTTTCGCCCTGCAAATAATTCATGTGCGAACCGAGCGACCCGCGCGATTCGATGAAATTGATGTACGGCTTGTCCAACCCCACGCAAAAGATGGTCACGTCGCTCTGTCGTAGCTGCTTCATGGTTTGATCGAGGGTATGCTTCGAAAATGTGTCCACTCCAGTGGCCAGCAACAGAATCGATTTCTTGCCCTTCACGTCCTTCATGTCGTCAATCGTTTTTAACACCGCATCAAACACGTTCGATTCGCTGAAGCCAGGAAAATAAAGATGGTAAATGGCATTGCGAACTTCATCTTTGTTCTGCGTAAAATCCACTTCGTCGTGAACCTGCATGTCGAAGGTCCGCAGCGCCACCCAGTCCTTTTGCTGCAAATTCGGAAGAAATGCATCAGACCAATACTTGGCTTGGTAGGCAAACCAATCGTACAGCCCGCGGCTGCTGAACTCCATCAGCATCACAATAGTGATGGGCGCCTCGGTAGGCCCAAAATTCGTGATGGTCTGGGTCACCCCGTCGTCCGTCACTTTGAAATTCTCTTTCTTCAAGCCGGTGAGCAGGTCTCCGTGGTTGGTCGTCGCGATCACATCCAGAGTCACCACCGGCACTTCCACGGAGATGCTCACGCCCCCCGGCGGAGCTTGCGGCGGCGTAGCCGGTGCCTGCGGCGCCTTCACCGTCGGCGCTGGTGCACCCCCTTGCGGACCCGTGGGAGCCTGCGCCGCGGCATGCTGTTCTGCCAGTGGCAGGATAATTACCGTCGCAAGAAATGTCAGTAAAACCAAAGAAACCATCGTCTTCATCTTACCCCTCGATTCGCCTTTGAAATCAACCCGTCTCGCCGGCCGCTGCTCTATCCCTCGCCGCCCGGGCTGCCGCGCCGTTTGAGTTTACGCAACGCCCTGCCAAGCCCACGGAGGTGCCCCCACACCTGCATGTTAGTATGAAGCGCGTTAACCACAAAACGTTTGCTGAGCCGGGCCTGTTAAACTTGGGCAGCATCTAAGACGGAGGAAGTCTTCGTGAATGGGAACCGCAGAATGTACATTTTAGTGCCCGCAGTGGCTCTCTTAATGTTCTTGCTGCCAGTGGCCTCGCCTGCGGCCGTGCAGGCCCCCTCCACAGCCATGCCCAGCGTCCAGCCGACGCCATCTCCTGCCGGGAATACCGCCGCGCTGGCCAAGGAGGCCGAAGGCTGGCTTGCCGATCTCATCCGCATCGACACCACCAATCCCCCCGGCAACGAGGAAGCCACGGCAAAATACATCGCGGCCCTGCTGACAAAAGAAGGGCTTACTCCCGAATTGCTGGAACTCGCCGCCGGCCGCAGCGCCTTGGTAGCGCGCCTGCGCAGCGCGGCCATGCCCGACCCGTCCCGGGCCCTGCTCTTGGTCGCGCACATGGACGTCGTCGGCGTCGACAAGTCCAAGTGGACCGTCGATCCCTTCAGCGCCACGATCAAAGACGGCTACATGTATGGCCGCGGTTCCGTCGACGACAAGGGCATGCTGGCCGCCAACCTCGCGGCCTTCATCGCTCTCAAGCGTTCCAACCTCCGCGTCAACCGCGACATCATCTTTCTTGCCACCGCCGATGAAGAGCAAGGCGGCGAAGCCAGCATCCGCATGCTCATCGCCAAATACTGGGACAAATTTGCCGCCGGTTTTGCCCTAAACGAAGGCGGCCGAGTCATCCTGAAAAACGGCAAGATCGAATACGTCGCCGTGCAAGCCAGCGAAAAAGTTCCCGTGGACGTTGCGGTGATCGCGCGCGGGCCGTCAGGCCACGCCTCGGTTCCGACCAAGGACAATGCCTTGGTCCACCTTGCCGCAGCCGTAGAAAAAATCGGCTCCTACACCGCGCCCGTCCGCTTCACCACCATCGTACGCCGCTTTTTCGAACAACTGGCCCCGCTCGAAGACGACGAACTCGCCAAGTGGATTCGCTCGATCGACACTCCAGACCGCGGCGAACACGCTCAACGCGTCATCTCCGATACCAACCCCCTGTGGAACTCCATGCTCCGCGACACCTTTGCTCCCACCATGCTTTCAGCGGGCGTGCGCGCCAACGTGATTCCCTCCGAAGCCCGCGCCATGATCGACGTCCGGCTCTTGCCGGGTGACACCATCGACGTGCTGCTTGGCGAACTCACCAAGCTAGTCAATGATCCGAGTGTGCGCTTCGAAGTCCAGCCCGACGCCGGTCTCGCCGCTCCGCCTTCTTCGCTGGAGTCCGATTTCTATGCCACAATCACAAAGGCCGCTTCCGAGGAGTTCTCCGGGGCCCCGGTGCTGCCGTTTCTATCCGCGGGCGCGACGGACTCGGCCCAGTTGCGGCTGCACAACGTGCAAGCCTACGGTGTCTCCCCGTTCCCGCTGACCGACGAGGACTCCCGCCGCGTGCACGCCGACGACGAGCGCATCCCGCTCGCGTCGTTTGAGAAAGGCGTCGATTTCCTAGCGCGGATCGTCGCAGAATTCGCCGCCACAAGATAATTGATCCGGAAACGGCACGGCTTCTGCCCGGTAGGGCGCAGAAGGTTGTAAACTCCCTTTTCACGAGAGCGTATGGTTTTTCGTCACTCCAAAATCGTTTGCACCATCGGGCCAGCCAGTTGCTCCCCGCGCATGATCCGCCGACTCCTGGAAGCGGGCATGGACGTCGCCCGCCTGAATTTTTCTCATGGCACGCACGCGGACCATGCGCAAAATATCGTTACCCTGCGCGCTGCCGCTGTCGAACAAGAAAAACCAATCGCCATTCTCGCTGACCTCCAGGGCCCAAAGATTCGCACCGGCCCGCTTGCGGGCAGCAGGTCGGTAGTGCTGCGTACCGGACAGCGCTTCATTATCACCACTGCCAAGGTCCTGGGCGATTCCACGCGTGTCAGCACCGTCTTCCGGCCGCTGCCGCGTGAAGTGCACCGCGGAGATCGCATCCTTCTGTCGGACGGTTTGATCGAATTGCGCGTCCTGCAGGTGCGGGGCCCCGAAGTCATTTGCGAGGTCATCAACGGAGGAGCCCTCGGCGAGCACAAAGGCATCAATCTGCCCGGAATCAAGTTGAAAGTTCCCGCTTTGACCTCCAAAGACCGCGAAGACCTTATCTTCGCTCTGAAGCACGGCGCGGACTACATCGCCGTAAGCTTTGTCAGGCGGCCCGAGGATGTTCTTCTCGCGAAGGCGCTGGTCCGGCGCGCCGGCAAGAACACGCCGGTCATCGCCAAACTGGAAAAGCCGGAAGCCATTGAAAATCTGGACGCCATCCTTCGCGCCGCCGATGGCGTAATGGTCGCGCGCGGCGATCTGGGCGTCGAGATGAATCCCGAGCGCGTCCCCGTCGTGCAAAAAACAATTATCACCCGCGCCCGCCACTTCCGCCGGCCCGTCATTACCGCCACGCAAATGCTGGAATCCATGACCGAGAATCCCCGGCCCACCCGCGCGGAAGCCTCCGACGTAGCCAATGCGATTTTCGACGGCTCCGACGCCGTCATGCTCTCCGCGGAAACCGCCTCCGGAAAATATCCTGTCGAAGCCGTGAGCATGATGGCCAGAATCATCGAAGAAGCGGAAGCCAGCGATTGGGAATCGCCACGGCGCGTGCCGCTGGAAAAATTGAAGGTCGCGGAGACGGTAGCCGAGCTGGTCTGTCACGCATCCCGCGAACTGCACATGAGGCTGATAGCCGTCTTCACCCACAGCGGTTTTACCGCGCGTATGGTTTCCTGCTACCGCCCCGCGGTTCCCATCATCGCCTTCTCACCAGAATCGGCGACCCGCCGCCGCATGGCGCTGATCTGGGGCGTCATGCCGCGTCATATTCCCAATGTCCGCAAAATCGACGGCCTCGCCGCCATAGCCGAAAAGCGCCTGCTCCAAGAACGCCTGGTCCGCAAAGGCGACGTGATCGGCATCGTGGCAGGCACCCCCATGGGCATTCGCGGCACCACCAACTTCATGAAATTTCACATCATCGGCGGCCCCGCGTAAAACGACTCTGGAGCGAGGTGACTCGCTTCAGTTGTGGCCGCTGGAATGCTCGTGGACTTCGCTCTCGTGGGCATAAACTGCGATGCAGCCCGTCTTGGCCGGAAACCCGAACATGGCCGCGCAGGTGTCCGTCGGTATGGTCGCAGTCGGTATCCCGACAGGAACAAATATGTGGTTGGTCTCTCGAAAAGCCGAGATGGAATGGGCGCCGGGCCCTGACGGCAGGGCTTGAAGGAACATGGTGGTTTCCGCATCAATTACGCCGAGAACCGGGTTTACAGCATTGTTTGAAGCGGCGTAAAAGCGGTCATCGCCCGAGTTGTACCAAACCTCATCGGCGCTGGAGATCTCGGTAATGGTGCTCAGTATGTGGCCATTCAGGGCGTTCAGGATGAGCTCGGGTCCGCTGCTGCAACCCACTAGCAGATGCTGGAATGGACCGAGTGCGAGACCGCCTCCGGCGCAACCCGGTGTCGCGTAGGTGGTCTCAACAGCAGTGACTTCTCCGTCGCATAAATGCGACGGCTTCTCAGGACACGCATGAGTCGAGAACCTCTACGTTACGTCCTGAAGGCTTTATCCGAAGCCCCAAGTTTCACAGGACTTACGGTTGCTCAGAGAGCGATCCGCCTGTGAAGGTCGGGCAGAAGTTAGCAGAGAACGGAAAGGAAGGGCCGATTCCCGCTGCCACCGCTGCCAGCTAGAAGCAGGCAGTCCCCTCGGCCCAAATGCTTATGGTTTTCAGGTCAATGGCCGCGACCATGCCAGAGTTGCCAGGGCCTGGCACGTTCACAAGGAAGCGCCCGCCATGCAATTCGGAATTCCATAACACCGCTTGGCCCCATGCCGTCAATGCGGCCACACGGGTCATTCGGCGCAGCCGTTCCGTGAAAAGCCCCAATTCTGCCTAGGAACAAATTGTTTTCGGCGTCGAAGATGTCCACGCTGCCGTTCCCCGCTTCAGCGAGGAAGTACCGCTCCGTTTCTTGGTCAACCCAACTGATATCGAAATGCAGAGGATGGCCCGGTACGAGGATACCGCCGACAAGTTTGAGGGGAGTTCCGAGGTTGTAAGCGTGGTGCTCCCTCTCACGGCAATGGCCATCTCCCAGATTCCCGTCCTGGTTGGAGCGCGCGCCAATCGCCAGAAGGAAGATGAAAACGACAATTGAAAATACTGAAGTAGTTCTTGATTTCATGGTAGGCCTCCTTAGGAAAACGCAGCCAACTCGACGCGCTATTTAAAATTAAGCACACTTATGATACAAGTTCAGATAATTCAATAATTATTGAGAAATGGTCACTAATGGATTTCACGTCCAGGCAGCTCCGGGCTTTCTTGCTGGTGGCCCAGCATCGAAGCTTCTCCCGCGCGGCAGAAGCACTCTATATCACCCCATCCGGCTTGAGCGTTTTGATTCGGGAGTTAGAAACGCAACTCGGATTCCGGCTGTTTGATCGGACCACGCGTCACGTCGGCCTGACAAGCTATGGCAGTGAGTTGCTAGGAGAGGTCCGGCACAGCCTCAATAAGATTGATACCACCGTGTCGCGTATCGGGCGATCGGCAGTCGAAGCCAGGCTATCGTTATCCATTGGCGCGCCGCTGCCGATCGCGGCCAATATACTGCCGGAAGCCATCAAGGAATTCCGCACCATCCGCCCGGACCTCCGTATTCGAGTGTTCGATGTCGTTGGAGAGGACCTCACGCGGCTGGTTGAGGAAGGCAAACTGGATATGAGCCTGGGCGCGTTTTTTAAGCCTTCCCCCCGAATTCGCCGCGCGCCGTTGTTTCGCTTTTCCTTGATGGTCATTCGCCCTGACAACGATCCGGAATTGCGCCGCGCCTCTACTACCTGGTCCGCGCTGAAGGGACAGCCGCTGATCTCGCTGGCCCCCGGCAATCTGCTCCAGCCGCTCATCGACAAGCATCTGGCTCGCGCCGGGGTTTGCGGTCCTCGGATTGCCGAATTCAACTATCTCCATACCCTGATCGCCATGGTGGAGGCGGGCGAGGGCATTGCGGTCATTCCGTCGTTCGCGTTGCCCGCCTTCCGCAACCGCAAAGTGGCGATAAGCAAGCTGATCAATCCTGTTGTGAACTTGGATTTCTCCCGGGTCAGCCTTCGAGGAAAGAAGCTACCGCCGGGGGCCGACGACTTCACCTTTTTCCTGCAAGGCTATATTGCCCGATGGGCCGGCCGCGCGGGCATCCTCTAATGCACTGCCAGCCGACTTTCTGAGCCCATCGTTCTCAGTTTGAAACTGTCCAGGGAGAGAGGTAAATATCTAGCAAACCTCGAAGGTGTTGAAGGTTCCTGAGCTAATTGACCCAGCGGTCCGGGCGCGAAGGAGGTTCGTTCTTGTGTTTGTTAATGTACACCTCAAACCGCTTGCGGTTGCGTTTGTGCTGCCAGTCCGAAACGCTGTTTCGAACGCTGTACAGAAAAGAACCGCGCCGCAAATAGAGGTACCCCACCAGCATTCCTCCGAGATGGCAGACGTGCGCCACGGCGTCGCCGCCGGCTCCCAGCGTGCCGAAAAATTCGATCGCGCCCATCACCGCGACGTACGGCCGCATGGGAATCGTAACCGGCAGAGGAAAAAGCCAAATCCGCCGGTCCGGAAAAAGAATTGCGTTGGCCATCAAAATTCCGAAAATCGCGCCCGACGCCCCAATCGTCGGAATGTCCGATGGCATGTGGCCCCACGAGATCGGAATGACTTTCACCAGAATTTCGATCAGGCCCGCGCCGACTCCACAAAGAAAAAAGAAATTCAGAAAACGTTTTTTCCCCCAGACGAGTTCCAGCTCGCGGCCAAACATCCAAAGAAAAAGCATGTTGATCAACAGATGCCAGAGGCCGCCGTGGAGAAAAATGTAGGTGAACGGCTGCCACAGCCGGAGGCCGGGGAGCGGTCCCAGGGCGACCAGGCCGAAGAAGTGGTTGACCCAAGAGGTGGCGCTCACGCCCAGGAAGATGTCGACCAGGGTCTGAACCAAGAATACGCCGGTGCAGATGAGCACCAGGAGTTTGACCCCTGGCGTGATGAAGCCGCGCCAGTCGAAGTTGTAGCGGCGGGCCCGGAACGAAGTCGCCATCTAGGAAGTTTACGGCGTTGGAATGCTCGCGTCAAAGTCGCGTTTTGGCCCGTATTCCTGGTTTCACGGCGCGTTTTCTCGCGCGCGATTTCCTGCCCTTTTCCGGATCGCGGTTGGAGCTCTTGGTTTTTGGTGCGCTCCTCAGCTTAGTTTCTTGCGGGCGAAGTGGAACAGGGAGGCGGCTAGCAGGACGAACATGACCACGCCGACGAGGGACTGCAGGTGCGTCGGCAGCGGTGTTTGGTCGTTGGGGCTAAGCATCGGCCAAAACTTGGGGCCCAGGGCGAAGAGGTCGGGGCGCCAGGGCAAACGGAGCAAGCTGCCGAACCAGCCGGGAACGTGCGTGGCGATTTCCGGGTCTTGGAAAAGATTGATGATGATGCCCAGCAAACCGAAGACGCCGCCGGCGGCGATCAGTCCACTGGAATAGAGCGCGCCGGGGCTGGCTTCTCCTTCGTCCTTTTTCTCTTTGGAAGAGGTTTCGACCAGCCAGCGGACCAAACCCCCCAGAAACATCGTGGCAGTGGTAGCAATGGAGAGATAAGAACCCACGGCAAAGGCTAGCGAGCGTACGCCAAGAATTTCGACGGCGATGACCAGGGCGACACCCATCAGAACTAAGCGCCAGGGGAGTTTCTGGTTGAGGATGCCGTTGATGACCGTGGCCATGAGGCGGGCTTGCGGAGCGGGAGCTTTATCGCTGCCGATGCCTTGCGCCCACTGGATTTCGATCTGTTGGGTGTCGCTGTCGTAGAGATACTCGCCGTCGGGGATGACCCCGGAGCTGAGTGCGTTGATCAGCGTGTAGTTTTTGCCGCGATAGACGAAACCTTCGCGTTCGATCTTCGCGCCGGCGGGCAGCGCGGCGATGTTTACGGGAATCTGCGTGGGGATATATTTCTCGAGGCCTACGTTCATCAAGTTGAGCGTGGCGCCGATCGCCACCGTGGAAACGGTGACGCCGATCAACAGGCCCAACTGTTGACGGTATGGTGTGGCACCGATGAGATAGCCGGTTTTGAGGTCCTGCGAAGTAGCGCCGGCGATGGCTGCGGCAATACAAACTACGCCTCCGATCATCAGCGCGAGCACGGCGTAGTTTGGCGCTGTCCATCCGGCGAGGAAGAAGATCGCGCAAGTGGCCATGAGCGTGGCGATGCTCATTCCGCTGATGGGATTGGAAGAATTGCCTAGCAGGCCGCTGATGCGGGCCGCTACAGTGACGAACAGGAATCCGAAAACGACGACGAAGACGGCTGCAAAAAGATTCTGGTACCAGAAGGTGCCTGCGCCTTTCATCGGATGGAAGGTCAGCAAGACCCACAGCATCACGATGATCACGATAGAGCCCACGATGACGCTGCGCATGGGCATGTCCTCGTCGATGCGGCTGGCGGCGCTGGATTGGCCGCCGCCTTGGGCGCGCACGTCTTTGAGGCCGGAACGCAGAGCGGAGAGGATCGTGGGCAAGGTACGGATGAGAGTGATGACGCCTGCAGCGGCGACGGCCCCAGCGCCCATCGGACGGATATAGGTCCGCCAGAGTTGATCCGGGGTCATGTCTGGAATGGGAATTGTGCCGGGGTAGATGGCCACGTGGCCGGAGAGCTGGCCGAAGAATTTGATGGCGGGCATCACCAGAAGCCAGGAAACGATGCCGCCTGCGAAGAGAATACCGGCAACGCGCGGACCGATGATGTAGCCGACGCCGAGATATTCCGAAGTGATGTTGGCGCGGAAGGAGGCGCCGGGAAACCAGGACGGGCGGCTTTCCGGCTGCGAGGTCCACGCCTGGAAGGTGTTCATAAAAAAGGTGTAAACGCCGCCTAGACCGAGTCCCCAGAAAACGCGGCCTGCAAACGAGCCGCCGCGCTCGCCGGCCACCAGGACGTCGGCGCAAGCCGTGCCCTCGGGAAAGGCGAGGTTACCGTGCTCGCCGACGATCAACTGGCGGCGCAAGGGAACCATGAGGAGCACGCCGAGCCATCCGCCGAGCAGCGCGAGGGGGAAAATCCGCCAGAACGTAAATTCCGATCCAAATCCCAAGAAGATCAGAGCGGGAATCGTGAACATGACCCCTGCGGCCAGCGATTCTCCGGCCGAGCCGGTGGTCTGGACAATGTTGTTCTCGAGGATGGTGGAGCGGCCAAAGGCGCGCAGGATGCTGATGGAGAGCACGGCGATGGGAATGGACGCGGAGACGGTCAGGCCGGCGCGAAGACCGACGTAGACGCTGACCGCGCCGAACAGCAATCCAAACAAAGAGCCGAGGATGACCGCGCGGACCGTAAATTCTTTGACGGTCTCCTCCGCGGAGATGTAGGTGCGGAACTCTCCCGGAGGAGCCGTAGAACTCCATGGACGATCGGTCACTGAATCCTCCCCGTTCGCAAACCGGGTTGCCCGGTGCTGCCCCTGTGCGGCGGGATTATGCCGCAAATCAGAGGCTGGAGGGTAGCAGTTCCGAGGGCCACGCTGGGCGGTTTGGCCGCGAGAGCTATTGACAGCGAGTTAGGGGACCTGTATTGTCCGCGGAAGCAAGTAACACACGCCTGCAACACTGCTTATGCGCCAACACCCTTCCCAGCGGGGCGGTGCGGGTCCCAGGTCTCTCACTGTCGGTCGTCGAAGTGTGCGCATTCCTTTAATTCCGCTGAAATTCAATCGTGGAGGTGGGCTATGTCTTTTTGCCGGTTATCGCTGATGGTTGGGCTCTTTTTGCTGGGAGCCACGGTCTATCGCGTGGGGTCGAGCAGCGCGGATGAATGGATGCCCATTTCACCGGAAGAGTTGAAGATGACCAGCGAAGCGGCGGCTCCGGGAGCGCCGGCGATTATTCTGTACCGGCAAGTGGACCGCGACGACAGCAATGCGCACGTCCCGCACGAGTACAACTACGTGCGGGTGAAGATCTTCACGGAAGAGGGGCGCAAGAACGCGGACGTGGAGATACCGTTCGTGAAGGGGGACTACAGTATTGTGAACATCCGGGCACGGACGGTTCGACAGGATGGGTCGAGCATGGTCTACGACGGGAAGGTATACGAGAAAGAGATCGTGAAGGCGCGGGGATTCAAGTATCTGGCGAAGACCTTTACCTTGTCGGACGTGCAGCCGGGCAGCATTATCGAGTACCACTACATGATCGACTTCGCGGAAAACAAGGTTTTCGATTCGAATTGGATGCTCAGCTCGGATCTTTTCACGAAATCGGCGAAGTTCACGCTGAAACCCTATGGCCAATTTCCGCTGCAGTGGAGCTGGCCAAACGGATTGCCCGAGGGAACCAAACCGCCCGCGGATGAAACTCGCGCGGCCGGCCACAACATCCGCATGGAAGCACAGAATATCCCGGCATTTCTGGTAGAAGACGATATGCCGCCGGAAGCGGCGATGAAGTTCCGCGTGGACTTCAACTATAGCGAAGGCAGTCTGGAGACGGATCCGGACAAGTTTTGGCGAAAGCAGGGCAAGAAATGGAATGAGTACGTCGAGAGTTTTCTGAACAAGAAGAAAGCCATGGAACAGGCGGTGGGGGAGACGGTGGCCGCCGGTGATTCGCCGGAAGGGAAATTGCAAAAAATCTATGCGCGGGCGCAAAAGATCCGCAACATCAGCTTTGAGGTGGAAAAGACGGAACAGGAGCAGAAGCGCGCGCAAGAAAAAGGGGCCGGGAACGTCGAAGATGTGTGGAAGCGGGGGTACGGCTACGGAGATGACATCACGCTGCTGTTTCTGGGAATGGCGCGGGCCGCGGGGTTGGAGGCGTCCGCCGCGCGAATCTCGACTCGCGACGACCACTTTTTCTCAAAGAGTCTGATGAAGGCGCGGGACCTGCGCACGTACGTCGTGCTGGTGAAGCTGAATGGCAAGGACTTGTATTTTGATCCGGGAACGGCCTTTGCGCCGTACGGGCTCCTGCCGTGGTCAGAAACGCTATCGCCGGGATTGAAGCTGGATAGGGATGGAGGCACGTGGATCACCACCAGTTTGCCGCAGAGCGGCGATTCGCAGGTCGAGCGGAAGGCGGACCTGAAATTGACACAGGAAGGAAGCCTGGAAGGCAAATTGAAGGTGACGTATTCGGGACTAGAAGCCATGTACCGGCGATTGGACGAGCGAAACGAGGACGAGGCGCAACGGAAGAAGTCCCTCGAAGACGATGTGCGATACATGATTCCGGCGTCGATCGAGGTCGAGTTGGCGAACAAGCCGGACTGGTCGAGCTCGGATCCGCTCCTCGTCGCCGAGTTTGATCTTAAGGTGCCGGGTTGGGCGTCGGGAGCGGGGCGCCGCGCGCTGATGGCGGTGGGGATCTTCGGGGCCGAGGAAAAGCACATGTGTGAGCACACCACGCGGGTGCATCCGATGTATTTCCATTACTCTTCGGAAAAGGTGGACAACCTAACGATTGAATTGCCGCTTGGCTGGCAAGTGACTAGCGTGCCCAAGCCAGAAAATAGCGATGCCAAGGTCATGCTGTATACCATGAAAGTCGAGAACAACAATGGGACGCTGCACGTCGAACGGCGCATGAAGAGCGATCTGATAACTCTCGAACAGAAATTCTACCCGGCGCTCCGCAAGTTCTATGAGGTTGTGAGGACATCCGATGAACAGCAAATCGTTTTGCAGCCCGCGTCGACAGCGGCAAGCAATTAAAACTGGGCACCGTTGTGCGTGGACCGCTGTTCTGCTCGCTCTCTGGGTGGTGGGAGTGCCTCGTGCGGCGCGCGCCGGCGAAGCCCCGCAGTGGATGCGCGCGCTGGTGAGTGTGCCGCTGCCGGCGCACGACGAGAAGACGGATGCGGTGCTCTTGTACTCGGAAGATATACTCAGCGTGCAAGGAAACGGAAAGATCAAGCGGACGGAACGCCGGGTCTACAAGATTCTTCGTCCCGATGGCCGAAAATACGGAAAGGTCTTCGCAAACTTCGATTCGGAAACCAAGATCAACAGCATTCACGGCTGGTGCATCCCGGCGCAGGGCAAAGACTATGAAGTGAAAGACAAGGATGCTTTGGAGACGGCGCTGTTTGGGGTCGAAGACGGCGAGTTGATGACGGACCTCAAGACCAGAGTGCTGACTATTCCCGCGGCGGATCCCGGCAACCTTATTGGGTATGAGATCGAACAACAGGTGCGGCCGTACGTCATGCAAGATGTCTGGACATTTCAGAGAGAAGGCACGCCGGTTCGCGAAGCGCACTACACGCTGCAGCTTCCGGAGGGCTGGGAGTACAAGGCGGTGTGGCTGAATTTTTCCAAAGTCGAACCATCGGCGGCGGGAAGCAACCAATGGCAGTGGGTGGTGAAGGATGTGGAAGGCATCCGGCCCGAATATGACATGCCCCCGCGGGAAGGCGTGGCGGGGCAGATGGTGGTGTCCTTGATTCCGCAGGGAGGCAGCCAGAATAAAGGATTCGAGAACTGGACGGATATGGGGAGGTGGGAGGATGGGCTCGGACAAGGACGGCGGGAGGCATCGGCGGAAATCAAGCAGAAGGTGGTGGAACTAACTGCGGGGCGTGCGGGGCAGTTGGAGAAAATGCGGGCACTCGCGCAATTCGTCCAGCGGGACATTCGCTACGTGGCGATTCAACTGGGAATTGGGGGGTGGCAACCCCATCCAGCGCCGGAGATTTTTACGCACAAATACGGAGACTGCAAAGACAAAGCGACGATCCTTAGCACCATGTTGAAGGAGATCGGAGTGACGTCTTACTACGTTTCGGTGAACACGGAACGGGGAACGGTGACGCCCGCAACGCCCGCGACGCGGTGGTTTAACCACGAGATCCTTGCGATCCGGCTGCCGGACGGAATGGAGGACGCTTCCTTGGTGGCCGTCTTGGCGCACCCCAAGCTGGGGCGTCTTTTGATCTTTGACCCCACCGACGATATGACCTCGCTAGGACAGTTGCGGGGCGCGTTGCAGGCTAATTATGCGCTGCTGGTGACTCCGGAGGGTGGCGAACTCCTGGAACTGCCGAAATTGCCGGCGCAATTGAACGGCGTACAGCGCACCGCGAAATTGAGCTTGAATCCCACGGGGACGCTCAGCGGGGACGTCCGGGAAGTGCGCGTGGGGGACCGTGCTGCGGCGCAAAGATCGGCGCTGCGATCGGTGACCAAGGATGCGGACAGGATTAAGTCGGTCGAATCGATGCTGGCGAACTCGCTTTCTACCTACTCATTGACGAAGGCCTCGGTCACCAATCTCAACCAGATGGACCAGCCCTTTATATTTAACTATTCGCTGGTCGCACAGAACTACGCCAAGACGGCGGGGAATTTGCTGTTGGTACGGCCACGGGTCATCGGAAATAAAGCCAGCGGGCTGCTGGAAACGAAAGAGCCAAGGAAATATCCGGTGGAGTTCGAGGGGCCTTCGCGGGACACCGATACATTTGAAATAACGCTGCCGCAGGGGTATGAAGTGGATGATCTGCCCCCGCCTATCCATGCGGAATACAGCTTTGCGAGCTATGAGAGCAAGACGGAGACGAGCGGAAACGTGCTGCGCTATACAAGAACGTTTGAAGTGAAGGAAACGAGCGTACCTTTGAGCAAGGTCGAGGATTTGAAGAAGCTTTATCGAATTATCGCCAGTGACGAGAGGAATACGGCGGTTTTGAAGCCGGCGGTGCATTGAGAAAGCGCAAGAAGCTGGCTGCAGGCCGGCCAAGTCAGGCGGGGACCGCCCCACCCCGCTCCTACTAGTAATTGCTGTGTTGCGCGCGCGCGGCGGGAACCGACCACACTTCGGCGCTTCGTCCTAGAAGAAAAACCAGAAAACAGAGAGCAAAAACAGAATGACTTAGGCTTGCGCCGAAGTATTGCCAGGCGGGGGCGGAGGCGCCCGGATAATCGGAGGAAAAAAGCATCGTGAGCATGAAGATCAGGCCCCCGGCGCTCGCTGGGCGTACCAGCATTCCAAAGGTCAGGGCTAGCCCGATGGCCAATTCGCTGTAGGCCACCAGGAAGGCTATCGGCGTGGCGTGGGGGAGGACGAAGCCGCGGAGGATGGGAGCCATGAAGGGGTAGGCACCGCCTTGTTCGAGAAAGCGGTTGATCCAGAACTGAAAGCCGCCGTGAAGAGTGAACTGTGTGCCGAAGACTTTATACTGGCCGAAAATCAAGAAAAAGATGCCCACGCCGATGCGAAGAATAGCCAGAGCGCGGGAGTTAGCGTCATTGTTCGAATGGTTGGGGACGACGATGGGTTCGCGCACAGGGCTTGGAGTCCGTCGAGACTTACTCAGGAAAGGCGGTTGCGGACGCGGTCGCTTAGGGCTTTGCCGTCGACGACTTTGCCTTCCAGATGGGTTTTGGCGGATTTAACTACGGCGCCCATTTGTTTTATGGAGTTAGCGCCGGTTTCCGTCATGGCTTTGGCGATGGCCGCGTCCATTTCCGCGTCGCTGGCGCTGGCCGGGAGATAGGACTCGAGAATGGCGAGTTCCTTGGTCTCTTTGTCGACGAGGTCCTGGCGATTGCCTTTTCCGAACTGGTCGATCGATTCTTTACGCTGCTTAACGAGCGTTTGCAGGATTTGAATGGTTTCGGCTTCATCGAGAGTACGGATTTTCTCAGTTTCTTTGTACTTGATCGCGGATTTGACGCCGCGCAAGACGCTGAGACGGAGTTCCTCTTTGGCACGCATGGCGTCGGTCAGGTCTTTTTGGATTTTTTCGGCGAGAGTCATACGGTTCAATATAGCAGAAGAAAAAGAAAGAAGAAGAGTTTACCCCCAATCCGTCAGTAAGGTAGCAGCGACTGGCGCACACGGTCTGAAATCTGGTTTGTTGCAGGCACGAAGCACTGCCAGAACTCATCGGTTGAGGTTGAGCAAAACGGGAGGGCGGGCAGAGCC
>Ga0210394_10002030_pt1 | contig 29316 bp, 25 predicted proteins | sample IncBWC12MmetaG_FD_160121 | JGI IMG/M metagenome (GOLD analysis project Ga0210394, IMG submission 160121) | Forest soil microbial communities from Barre Woods Harvard Forest LTER site, Petersham, Massachusetts, United States - Inc-BW-C-12-M | ecosystem: Environmental > Terrestrial > Soil >...
CAGTGCGTTGACTTCCGACGCGAAGTCTTAGTTTTCTTTGCCTTTATCTTCGCAGTTTTTTGCGGTGGCTTGTTCAGCATCCGACGGAGAACCTCATCGAACTGGCCCTTGTCAGTCTTCATTGACGCAAGTCTAGCACGTAACATTAGCTAAACAAATACCATTGACTCTTTGTTTAGTTAGAGCTAAACTACCCCTTGACTTCGACTTTAGTTATAACTAACATTGTGGAGTGAGGCGATGGTCCCAAAAACGCTCACGTTTCGACTGGTGCTAGGTGTTACCCAGTCAACAGGCCGCAGCATCGGTTTCTTGGAAGGTGACGACGAATTGGATGCTGGAGAGGTTTTTGACGATCTACAAGAGAAAACAGGGATGACTGTCAGATCGCGGATGGACTGGTGGCTTTCTGGCAATAACGGTCCGGGAGAATGGTTCCACGGTTTTCCGAATGATTCCGATCACAAGGAATGCTTCGTCTTCAAGTGGAAGCAAAAACGGCAAGGGCACAGACTGTACGGATTTTTGTGCAAGCCTTGGCCTGAAACAAATCCGGGTTTTCAACTGTGCGTACTTAATATCCACGCCACTAAGAATGAGTATGATACCGACCTAACCGAACTGGATCGGGTCAACCGCTGGCACGCCAGCCTAGGAGCAAGAGAAGCAATAGGGCATACATATCCTGAATACCGAAGGGAACGCAGACAATGGAAAAACTGAAGCACTGGACATCTAACAGCACCACCGAGTTCGTCTATCGCATCTCCTCGGACTTTGTTGCCCAGTTAGAAATGAAGCTGGAGAAAGATGGAACAAGTCAAAAGGAACTCGCTGATCGGCTAAAGGTAACGGTCGGGAGAGTGTCCCAAGTGCTTAATGATCCCGGCAATCTGACTCTAAAGAATACCGTGCGGTATGCCAAAGCTCTTGGCATGAAAGTCGCCCTCATTGCATACGAAGACGACGATCCCGGCAATGCTTACGGTCCTGTAAGTTCCGGAGTTTTTCACGCCTGCTGGAAAAACTCAGGTTCACCCCGCGATCTTTTTCAACTTGCCTATTCACCAGGGATCGTGCATTGGGTCGGAGGAGCAGCCCCGCCTCATGGCGGTCTTACTTGGACGGATCAGACATCGCAAAACGGTACTGATTCGATACCACGACCTGAAATTTACAGACTGGCCGGTTCGCAGATTCAATAAGAATTAACGAGGAGCACTATGCCTGAAGCTACACAGATTACGTACAGCCATCGCGAACTCGTGGAAATCCTCGTTAAACAGCAAGGACTCCATGAAGGTATTTGGGGGCTGTATGTGCGGTTCGGACTCGGCGCAGCAAATGTCGGGGACTCGCCTACACAAATCCAGCCCGCAGCGATTGTTCCGGTTCTCGAAATCGGGCTGCAGAAATTTGACAAAGAAGGTAGCATCTCAGTGGATGCCGCTAAGATAAATCCTAAGCCGCAAACCACTGTTATGCTGAAACAGTAAGTAGTAGAAACACTAAGGCCCCTACCAGGATTCTGTGGAGGAAGCACTGGCAAGGGCCGTGGTGAGTTTCTGTTTTTTGCCCTATCGGAGGGCGACTAGCTGGCTGCTAGGAACGGCTTTATACACCGTAGTTCCCTACGGGGAACGGGGTCCGATCCCCCCGCCCTCCGCCATTGTAACGCAACCAGTCAACAATCCCCAAAGGAGGGGACTCAGTTATGGCGGTATCAATCAGCAAAACGAAACTCAGTGTCATGGTCGCAGTTCTCTTGAGTCTTGGTTTCCTGCAAGCTCAAGAAGCTAAGCCACTCGCCAGACATCCCGGCGACATCCTCAAGTATGAGATCAAATTCAGTGGTCCGACTGCCGATCAAATAAAGTCTGTAGATGCAAGTCTAGGCCTTACCAGCGCGACTCAGAAAGATCAACCAGGATTTAATACCGGAGTCCCAGGTGCAGTGTCACACCCGTCTCTTGATACGTACCATGTCGAAATGAAGGTCCCCGACGACATCGCTAATGGTGATTACGTTTTGAATGTAAACATTAGCGCGGCGCTAGGAAGCACCAGCTACAACAATGGGAACGGATTTACCCTTCCTCCCGTCCATATCGAGAACCCAAGGACGTTCGTGCCTCCATCAATTGCCGTCAAACAACTGCCCTAGGGCTTGGTTGGATGGCAAGTAGCAATGGCGAAAATTTTCCCGCTGGCCTGAGGGTATAGCGCCACACTATATCCTTCGGCCAGCTTTTTGTTCACATATTGACCGACTTCCTGCGCTGTTAGTTTCGTTCGTTCTGACTTGTCCTTCTCCACGATCCCCAGATAGCCAGATTCCGATTGATTACAAGTTCCTGCTGGAATTGCTTCCGGTGGAAGCTCGGTTACTCTTACCGCCGTTTGCGGCTCGCCTGCTACGGCTGTAACAGCCAGCGTTAGGATGCCAACCCTCACAAGATTCATGGTGATCTTCCTTGCTGCCCTGTCATTTTCCATTGTCGTCAACGACCTTTCTTTGTGTCAAGTGAATAATCGTGTCAACGATTATATTTCCTTCAAGATGTTGCGATTGCAATTCACGTAGCTCGTTGCTATAGTCACAATATGAAATTCAAAGCCTTGCAGGACAATCTCCGCAAGACCCTGCGGTCCCGCATCCAGGAAGGTGAATTATCCGGCCTCCGTCTCGCCGAGCAGACCGGTTTTCAGCAAGCCCACATTTCCAACTTCCTCAACCGCAAGCGCGGCTTGAGTGTCGAGGGCATGGACAAAGTCCTGAGCGTTCAGCGTCTTTCTGTCCTTGATCTGCTGGATCCCTCCGAGGTCAACAAGCGAGCCAGCATCCTGCCCCCCAGCGAGGGCGACTTCGCCAACGTTCTCCTGGTGGAGGGAGCCGTCGCCGCCGCCGAGCCCCTGATTACGAGCCACGATGTGAAGGATGTTCTCAAGTTCAAGAAGAGTTTTCTGCGGCGGCTGCATCCTGATCCTGAAGGCGGCCGCAGCCACTGGGAGCGCTTCGTTGTGCTCAAAGCCGATGCCCGCGAAGGCATGAGCATGTATCCCCGTCTTTTGCCCGGCGCTGCCGTCCTCGTGGATCGCCATTACAATTCGTTGCAGCCCTACCGCAAGGGTGAGTCCAATATGTACGCCGTGAACCAGCATGGCAGCGCGATTATGAAATACGTGGAAGTTGCCGGCAAACACCTCGTGCTGCGCCCTCACAACCCGGCGTATCCAGTGGAAGTCATGCCCATCGAAGAAGGCCGGCGCTCCTCCGACTACATCATTGGCCGCATCTGTTATGTGGGCATGGAAACCTAGAGTTCTGTCCGAACAGCCTCGCGCGGCGTAGCTCTTCGCATTCACTTCCTATGCAGATCATAGCTACTTTTTGCAATGTTTATGGCGATCCGGCCCGGGTACTGGGTCAGTTTCAATTTTCACAGGGCTCTAGCCGCCTTTGCAGCGACCTTCCGACGCGCTGCCTTCGTCATGGTCTTGAGCCGACGCTTCCCGCCGATCTGACCGCCTTTGCGCCCGATTGCGGCCATGTATACAGAGAGGTCTGAGGGTGGTGCAGGAGTCGGAGCCGTGACCGCTTCTGGCCCTTCCACTTCGCTGGTGGAGCGATCTACAATCCACTTGGCAAGCTGGTTGGGGTCACGCGGACGTTTGCCCTTGCCGATGGTCATTTTGCGACCTTAGCAGCAAGCCAGCGTTCGGAATGCCAGCCGCGAATGACTTTCCCCTGTTCATTCCGGCAAAGTTCGTTAGACTTGGCTCCGCATTTCGGGCAGGGGAACGCTTTGGGTGATTCGAGCATCTGCTCTACAGTTTGCCACAGGCCGGGATGCTAAAGCGAGGCTGTGAATATCCAAACTGACCCAGTACCCCGGCCCGAGCCGCCTTGCGCTCCTTTTGTTATCATCAAGTTTTTCCCCATTCGTTTGCACTAGGAGGCATTCATGGACGAAATACCCAACATCACCGCCGGCGCCCGTCGCAATGAAGACATCGCCCTGGATCTGATGAAGTTTGTTGCCATGACCACAGGCTACGGCCGGACCAGTTCTTCGGGGGTAGGCTTTCAGGGCAGCGGCGCAGCCTCCAAGCCCGAGGACTACGCCGATCATTTGCTCGAACTCTATGGAAAATGTCTCAGTGCGGTCACCGCGAAGAAATAAGGCACATCGCTCCTACCGGACCAGCCATTCCGTCAGCGCATGCATCCGCAACAGGGCAGCGCTGTAGGTGAGGGCGACAAGAACAATTACCGCAGCTCCGGCCGGCAACGAATACCGCCAACTCCTGCTCTGCGACCGCGGGGCGTGAACAGTTCTCCATTCAAAAAGGCGCTCGATCCGCGCGCTCAGCGCCGTCGAACTATGCAGCAAGCCAATCGCCAGCGCAGGAGAAGATTCCAGCGAACCCAGGCGTGAAACCTTAATCAACGCGGCCGCCAGATCCAGCGCTTCACGGCGGCTGGAAACAGCGGCGTCATCGGCCGCCATCTCGGTGGCCTCCGACCATTGACGCTGCAAGTCCCCCATTCCGGGAAAAATGGCAAAGCGAAACAACAGCTTCTTCAAATTATCGTAGCGCCTCACATGCGAAAGCTCATGCCGCACCGCAGTGCGCAGTTCGGCGGGACTAAGCGCGGCCATAGTGGCTTCGGAGACAAACACCCTCGGCGACCTCACTCCGGCGACCGTAAGATTGGGAGCATTGGGCGTGCGAACCACTGGAACCTTCGCTCCCGCCTCCATAACGCTTCCGCCTTCCAGCCACTCCGCCACGGCGCGCGACGTTCTGAATTGTGCCGTGATAGCACGAACCATCCCTGCCGCAAACAGCAGCAAGCAAGCAACCCCCAGCGTCAGCGGAGCACTGCCAATGGCCTCGTCAGCGAAACGTGGTTCCAGCCACAAAAATGAGGGCAGAGTAAACAGCAGCGTCACCCCAGCCGCGACGGCCAGCGGGGCCATGCGCAGGCCAAACAACAGATCAGCGGAACTGCCTGCCAGACGCGGTTTCCACACCTTCACTACGAACCTCCATCCCCGCGAAACCGCTAGTGAAAGCGCGGCGTACATTAGGACGAACACCGCCAGCGAAACGCCAATGCAGCGGGCGGCAAACATCACTGTTCCTCCTGCTCGCGCAATTCGCGGCGCTTTTCATCCAGCAGTCTTTGCAGCTCATCGAGCAGGCGGGCGTCGTGCTCGCTAACCGCTTCCACAAGATACGACAGGGGTAGCGAGGCCGTAGTTCCTGAGTCCAAAAGCTGCCGGATAGTCTCGCCCGCCGCCGCCTTCTCCAATTCCTGCCGCGTATGCCGCGGCGAGTAACGGAAGGCGCGCCCTTCGCTGACCCGGTCGAGCAATTGTTTCTTGTAGAGACGATCCAGAGTGGTCATCACCGTGGTGTAGGCCAGCGCAATGCTGCCGTCGGCCAGCAACTCGCGCACAGTCGCGCTTCCCCGCGCCCACAACGATTGCAGCAGTTCGAATTCGAGCGGCCCCAGCCGGGTTGCCGGCGACGGCCGAAGCAAACCGAAAACCTTTTTCATTTTCACCTAGCGCGGAAGATGATAATACACATCCTGCTTGGATGGAATAGGGACGCCATCCCTTGTAGCCGGCCGGAAGTGCCACTGCTCCAGAGCCGCCAGCACCCTGGCGTCGATCGCCGGGCCCAGGCTGCGAACCACAATCTTCTGCACAATTTCGCCACGTTCATTGATGGTAATCTCGACCACCACGTCGCCACTCGAGATTCCCGCCAATTCGTCCGAGCCAAAGATCGGGTCAGGAGAAAAAATCGGCAGGGCAGGCCGAATCTCCTGCCCATAGAGTGTGCCTTGCGCCAGCGATCCGAACGGAGAGCCCACAGGCGGCAATGGTCTCGCAGCCGGCGCCTCGCCCGCCTCGGCCTTGGCATCGAGCGTCTCATGGCTGTCACGCTGGTATTCTGCCCGCGCGTTACGGTCCTTTTGCCAGGTGAGGTGCGACGCCGCAGGGTTTGAATTTGGAGAACGTTTGGCTTGCCCCGAGGTGCTGGCGCTGTCCTTGCCAAACTGGCTATCGAAGTAAATCGGCGTCAGCGAACCTCCCCGCTCTCCTCTCTGCACCGAGACTGGAGCAAGAAAGGCCGCGCTCCGCGGAAACACCAGCCACGCGAGCAAGAGCAGGTGTACAACCACCGAACTCCACGGAGCTGGATCTGGCCGTCGCTGCGCGCTGGCATTCAGTTTCGAGAACATAGGCTAAAAACTCTATCCATTAGACGCTATTCGGACCGCCCTGTCTCGCTTATTTTTCGGTGGCGGGGATTCACACCCTATCTGGCTGTCCTCTGCCCCTGTGTCCTGCGTGGTTCATGAACTTAGGACATTCCGGGGCGAATCACGTGCCTCAACCCGCGCCTAGCCTTTTCTTCTTGCCTCGGCCGGACCGCATTCGCTTCCTGCGCTCCACCGTCCCCGCGTCCTCCCCGCCCACCACCTGCAGCCGCATAAAATTCGTGGACCCCGACGCCATCTGCGTGCCAGCCACCACCCCCAAAACATCTCCTACTTTGATGCGGCCCTGGCGCAGCAATTCCTTCTCCGCGATCGAAACCATCTCCTCCGCGCTGCGCGCCTGGTCGCAGGGGACAGGATGTACTCCCCACAGCAGATTCATGCGATTGCAAACCGTGAGTGAGCGGCTGAATGCAGAAATGCCCGTTTGCGGCCGGAACTTTGAAATCAGGCGCGCCGTATTGCCGCTCTCGGTGAACACCGCAATGGCCCCCATGGGAAGATCCTCGGCCGCATGCGCAATCGCCTCGCAGATGGTTTCGGCGACGTCCAGAGCATGCCGCTCCCGCCGCCGCCGCGGCTGGCCAGCCATGTTGGCTTCCGCCTCCACCACAATCTTCGACATCATGGCCACGGCTTCACGCGGATAACGTCCGCTAGCCGTTTCCGCCGAAAGCATGACCGCGTCGCTGCCGTCGAAAATCGCGTTCGCAACATCACTGGCCTCGGCCCGCGTGGGACGCGGATTCTCGATCATGGACTCCAGCATCTGCGTCGCGATAATCACCGGCTTGCGCCATTCCGCCGACCGGGCAATCACATGTTTCTGAATCACCGGAACTTTTTCCGGAGGCATCTCCACTCCCAGATCGCCGCGCGCCACCATCACTCCATCGCAGGCCTCGAATATCCCCTCCAGCTCATCCAAAGCCTGCGGCTTTTCCAGCTTGACGATGATGGGAGTATCGCTGCCGTGGCCTGCAATAATCCGCCTCGCGACGTGGACATCGGCAGCTGAACGCACAAACGATAGCGCAACCGCGTCCACGCCATGCTTCAATCCGAACTCCAGGTCCACGCGGTCTTTGTCGGTGAGCGCGGGAACCGAAAGCGCGATCCCCGGCAAATTGATGCCCTTGTGCTCGCCCAGTTCCCCGCCATTGACCACTTCGCACTCAACGTCGCCGCCACGCACCCGGCTCACGCGCAGCTCTATCAAGCCGTCAGAGAGCAGAATCCGCGTGCCCGGCTGAACTTCCCGCGCCAGATCCTGAAATGTGGTCGCCACCAGTTCCGCCGTGCCCTCGATATCGCGCGGCGTAATCGTGACATGCGCTCCCGTCTTCAAAGTGACTGCGGCATGTTTCTTCAGCCGCCCGGTGCGAATTTTCGGTCCCTGCAGGTCTTGCAGGATGCAAATCGTGCGGGCTTCTTTGTGCGCGGCGCGGCGCAGGCGCTCAATGTGTCGGGTGTGTTCGGCATGCGATCCGTGGGAAAAATTCAGCCGGGCCACGTCCATGCCCATGCGCATCAGGTCGCGCAGCGCGGCTTCGGAGTCGCACGCCGGCCCCACAGTGCAGATAATTTTGGCGCGCCGCACACCCGCATCCCGCAGCGGCGCGTCCGCTTCGGTAATGGATGGAGATGCAATCAGGTCATGTTTGCGCAATGAATCCTCGATCGGATTAGTAAAGGTTGAAATTATTGTATATGGGGCACATGGGCGGGAGGCGGCGTGGCCTGGGATTTCTCATCCACTGGGCCAGATATGGGAAACATGCTCTAGATTTTGTAAGTTCTTGCGATAAAGCGGCTGCCCCACCCGTCGCGCCTTTCGACGGGTGGGAATTGTTGAACCCTCCCCGTTCGCGCGATCCCAGAAGGCACATCCGTCCCGACGATACGCCCTTCCCGCACGAAGTACCGATACAAGGGCTGCCCCACCCGTCGCGCCTTTCGACGGGTGGGAATTCTTGAATCCTTCCCGTTCGCACGATCCCCACATTGCCAGGAAGTTCATCCGTCACATCCTGGAATCCGGACTTCGTGTTAGAAGTCTCCGATGACCCAGCGACTCCATCGCTACTACGGCTCCGGCTACCTGCACTTCATCACCACTAGCTGCTACCAACGGCGCCCGCTGCTTGGGACCGCGCACAACCGCGATCTGTTTCTCCGAATCCTCGAGCAGGTTCGGAGACGCCATCATTTCGTGATCGTGGGCTACGTCGTGATGCCAGAGCACGTCCACCTGCTTTTCAGGGAACCCGAGCACGGCAACCCGTCGCTCGTGATGGCCGCGCTGAAGCAACAGTTCGCGCGACGGCTGTTGTGTGAACTGCGCGCGAGCGGCGCGGCGCCCAAAGAACCTTGGACCACCGTACTGGAAGAAGGACACATCTGGCAGCGCCGGTTCTACGATTTCGTAGTGCTGACAGAGCACAAACGCGTCGAAAAGTTGCGCTATATGCACCACAATCCGGTCAAGCGGGGTCTGGTGCTCGAACCCCAGCAGTGGGCGTGGAGCAGCTTTCGCCACTACGCTTACGGAGAACCGGGACCAGTTCTGGTGAACGAGCAGCAACCAGCGGTGCTTCGGATGCGCGACGTAGCGTGATATGGTGCACGAATTCCCACCCGTCGAAAACCGCGACCCGTGGGGCAGCCTCAGTTAGAAGTTGAGAGAAGGGAACGGTGGGCCAGCCGCCAGTCGATTGACCTGCACGGGCACCGCCTCTAGGGTACGCGCACTATCTCTTAAGGGTGGCGTCTCAAATCCGGACAGCCCATCAACTTAGCCGTTGCGAAGGCGCCGAGAGTGTGATACAAAGTTCGCCACGGCAGAGGGGGGCCACTACCGGAGGCCACCTTGTCTATTTCTGCTTTTAATGGGCGTGCATTCAAGAGAATCTACACGACCTGCCTTTTCCTGGCGCTTTTCACGTTCCTCACCAGGACCGCCCAGTCGCAAGCGCTGACCCAACCGCAAGCAGCCGCAGCCGGGACGACATCGCAACCCGCGCCTCAGCCGCAGGCGGCAGCAGCCGCAACGGCGCCGCGCATTAGCTCCGTAGCCGTGTTCCCTCAAAGTGTGCCACAAACCACGTCCGCCCAGACTCCAAAGTCGACATTTGTTCTGGAGATCAATGGCACAGGGTTTGACAGCATCGCAGACATGAACAATCTCCGCATTATCGTATTCCCGGCGACAGACGGGGGTGCAGTTCAGGTGCTATCACGTTCGCTTGACAATTCGAAGATACTGGCGCAGTTCACCGCGCCGACGAACTACGCATTGGAGCAGGTCGCTCTGTCCCTGACAGGTTCCAGCTTTGTTACGTTTAGCACAGGGACATCAGCCTGCGACTTTGAGACTAAGGTCAAACTGAAGCCGCAGATTGTCCCGAGGAACCAGGCTGGGAATAAGTATGGGAACGGCGTGGCTACAAACTTCCACGTTATTCAGCTATCCATCGTCAACGAATGTTCAATGCCAATCGTCATGCCGCTGGCGGGAATAACAGTAGTTCCCGACCCGCCGACGACCGCCAACCCGATAGACTTGAAGGACGCGTGTGGCGAGACTGGCGGACTCGTCCCGTTCTCCCTCGACCACGTCACCAGCCTTTACTCCGCTGACCGCAAGTTGACCGGCAAGCGGGCGATTTATTTCAATGTCGTTCAGGCTCTAGCCACGCTAGGTAGCGCGGTCGAGCCTTTCTTTGCCCACGGCTTCACACAGGGCGTTGCGATCCTTGGAGGCGGCTTCACCACTGCGTCCAAGGAAATCATGGTTGACATGTCAACCGAACAGCTTCAAAACATTACGTCCCAGAGCTTCGGGGCCACTGAGCAGATCTCGGCAAACGGGTCGGTCCAGAAGTTCGCGTTCGTCCGCAGGAACAAGCATAAGGAGTGCAAGGACAGCACCGTCGAAGCTAATTTAAGGGACGGGAAGTTCTCTGTCCAATTCGAATTGGTCCCTGCCTCGGCGCAGGCCCCAGCAACGCAGAACGCAAAGGCAACACCAACTCCGAGGTAGCTGGCCCGAAAAACCAGCAAAGGGAGGTTCGATGAAATGCAGAACGTTACGTGAAGAACGCGAAGAGGCAAAGCAGTCGTCCCGTCATTGATTCCGCTTTCCCGGCGTAGCTGCAAATACGCGAGTAATTCTATGCCAACTGAAAACAAAAACCTGTCGACCACTCCAATTTGGGTAGCGATAGGGGCCGCTTCGATTCTGTGGTAGATCGTCGCGGCCCAACACTCCTTGTGGCGTTTCGTTCTATTGGCAGGGCTGGGCCTCGCCGCCTTCATGGTCGGGTGCCTGGTGGGCTTCCTATTCACCAGCTATGGCGAGGAGGCAAGCACTGTCGGCAAGGTCCGCGACTGGCTTATCGGGGGCATTACCGGTTTGACAATCGCTAAAGCCGGCGCGATCAAAGGTTTGCTTCTCACATTCGCCGCCGGCCCTGGCCCGAGGGAATTCGCTCTTACGGCCAGTGCAGCCATCGTTTATTCGGTGCTCGGTTTCCTGTTCATGTTTTTCCAGCGTGAGCTGATCCTTAACGTAATGCTGGCGCAGAGCAGAGCGGAACGCGGAAAGCTTGAAGGCAGCAAGGAGGCTGGGCAAGTTATACAGCGCTTTCTCGTCAAGCTACCAGCGAGTCTTCTGTCTGGAGTTAACAGCATCGACGAGATAACCGAGGTGAATGCGGAGGAAGCCAAGGGCCTAAAGGATCTCCTGTATTCAGAGGACGTCGATAACTTCCTGAAGCAGGCTGAAGAAGCTGCAAACGGGGGCGCTGTTGATTGGGACGTAGCCTCGAAGACGGCCTATATCTACTACTACCGCACCTATTTCGAGAAAGGCGACAAGCAACCTAGTGTCGACAAGGCTCGTGAATGGATTCTTCGTGCCTTGAACATGAATCCGCTGCACGTAGACCTGCCCATGAAATATGCGGATATGCTCGGCGCCAGCGACGAGTACGAAGCCGCCGTTGCCGTGCTGGAAACACTAGCCACCCGCCCGGAAGCTCCTATGGCGGTGAAGCTGTATTTGGGGTACTTCTTGCTCGAAGTCCCCAGTCGGCTCAACGATGCGATTCGCTACTCGCAGGAATATCTGAATCTCTTCGGCGACGACCAAAACGCACCGTTCAATATTGCATGCGCCTATGCGCAGATGTATTGCGAAGAGTTGAGGTCAGCCAAAAAGGCAAGCGATCTCGGATCGACCACCCGGAGCAAAGCGATCGAGTACCTGACCGAGGGCCTAAAACGCGACCCGGACTATGCGGAGACGGTACGCACGAAATGGACAGAAAAGGGTGAAAGCTTTGACTGCTTCAGTTCGGACCCAGACTTCCAGCAATTGGTGGGCACAACCAGCAAGTCTCCAAACGAAGGACCCACACCATCGGCTAAGCCGTCCTTTCCGCCAAAATAATTCCAGCCCCAGCGCTACTCCCCGTTCTTCACCGCCGCCATCTCCCTTAACTCCCGCCCCAGCATGGCCCGTGGAAACAGCATGGCATTGAATTCCGCGCCCACAAGAATGACCAGCGAGACCATGTACATCCACACCAGCAGCGCGATGCTCACGCCCAGCGATCCGTAGAGAATGCTGTAATCGGCGTAGTTTTGCAGGTACCAGCCAAACAGCAGGGTCACGGCAAACCACATTCCAGTAGCCAGGACGGCGCCCGGCAAAACGCTGTGCCAGGGCTGGGTGCGCGGCACGGCGTTGTGAAAGATCAAGGCAATCACCGCGATGCTGGTCAGCGTCGCGATCAGCCAGCGTATCGCCGTCCACATCAGCAGAATAACCGGGCCAAACTCGTGGCCGATCTCAAACAGGATGCGCGTTTCGATGCGGCTGCCGAACGCCACCAGCATAGTGGCAAAAGTGAGCGGGATGCCTGCCAGAATCACCAGCGAAAACGCAATCAGGCGTTCTTTCACCAGTCCCCAGATCTTCGGCAGCTCGTAGGCATTGCGGAAGCCTTCCATCCAGGAAATCATGACGCCGGAAGCGGTCCACAGGGTGATGAGAGACGCGGTGACCAGTATTCCAGTCGAATGTTGCAGCGATGTGCCTTTCAAATAAGCCAGCGCCGTGGCGCTGCCCGCAGGAAGGATTCTGCCCAACGCGTCGGAAATTTCCCGCAGATACACTTCGCTGCGCCGCGACGTGGCCAGAGCTGAGCCCAGCACCAGCAGCCCGGGGAAAAAAGTAAGAATGGAGGAATAGGCGGACGCCTTGGCGATGGCGAACGCGTCATGCTGAAACGCGCGCCACAATGCCAGCCGCAGCAGCCTGAAAAAACGCAGGATCAATGGGGTCAGCTTATTGCGCCGTTCGACCGGATGCAACGAGGAAATCTCGTTGCCGTCCAACTCCGAGAATTGCTGTGGATTTGCGTGCATCAGAAAGGAATGTCCTCGTCCGAAATCGGACTGCTAATTTCCGGCTCCCGACGGTCTGTCATGACCAGCTGGTCCCGATTCGCGCTCAGCCACCCCAGTCCCTTCTTAGTGAGAGAGTAGAAAGAGTAGCGCCCCTCGTTGCCTTCGTAATCTGTCCTCTCGATCAGCTCCTTCTCGAGAAGCTCGGTCAACGCAAGATTAGCAGCAACTTTGGTGAACCCGGCCTTGCCCATGTCTTTGTGCAAGCTACGGGCGGGCAGACCAGCCTCGTCGTCGTACTGATATTCAAAAAGCACGGTCAGCGCAGCGACCTCGTTCGGCGCGAGCCCCTGCGTTTGAGTGAGTCCTACCACTGATTTTCTAAGATTCTGAAGCCTTGCCTCATGTGTCACGACGGCTTTCAGTCTCTCGGTTATCCTTTCGCCAAGCTCCGTGAAATCGCTGGTCGACCCAACCTTGTATTTGATTATGCTCAGGTGGCTAACGTCGAACGGGAAGGGAGCTGTACGCTCCTCGGAGCAGCAGACGCAGAATGGTATCCCTAGCGACATAGCGTGGCCCAACTCATACCAGACGTTAGGATTGTCCGTCGTGATGTCCGCCAGAAACGCCGCGCTATCATTCATCCCCTTTTTTATTCCATCAATTAGATCGTTGACGGACGGATCCTTGTCGACCCTGTACGGCTGGAGCTTAGCAGCCTTGATCGCGGGTTCGAACACATCTGCGTACCGTTTGTCGAACTTTCCATTATCGAATGGTTGAATAACGAAGCACTGAGCCATCGCTTGCTCCAGGCCAAAACTAAAGGGGCGGCGATGCCGCCCCCTGGTCTCCAAGGTACGATTACTCTGCCGTCAGTTCTTCGGTTTCGCCTTCGTGACGCATCAGCTCGAGCGCGCGCTCGGCTTCCTCGTACGCGGCAGAAACCTCCTCTTGCACTTTGGCCGCGGCCTCTTCCATTTCGGGCGAGAGCCGCACGTTGCGGTAGTACTCCATGCCGGTGCCGGCCGGGATCAGCCGCCCGACGATTACGTTCTCCTTCAGCCCGCGCAGGTGGTCCACCTTGCCGTTAATCGAAGCTTCGGTGAGCACGCGCGTGGTCTCCTGGAACGATGCCGCGGAGATGAACGAGTCGGTGGAGAGCGACGCCTTGGTGATGCCGAGCAATAGCGGCCTTCCTGTAGCCGGACGTCCGCCCTCCGCAATCACCCGCTCGTTTTCCTCCGCAAAGTGGAACTTGTCCACCTGCTCTTCCAGCAGGAACTTGGTGTCGCCGACGTCTTCCACTTTGCGCCAGCGCATCATCTGGCGAACGATCACCTCGATGTGCTTGTCGCTGATGTTGACGCCCTGCAGACGATAGACTTCCTGGATTTCGTTCACCAGGTAAGCCTGCAGTTCCTTTTCGCCGAGCACGGCCAGGATGTCGTGCGGGTCAAGCGGCCCGTCCATAAGCGGTTCGCCCGCCTTGACGCGTTCGCCTTCCTGCACGTTGATGTGGACGCCGCGCGGCACCGAGTATTCCTTCTCCGTGCCGTTGTCGGCCACCACGTACATTTTGCGCTGGCCCTTCGCCACCTCGCCGAACTTCACCGTGCCATCAATTTCGCTGATGACCGCGGTGTCGTGTGGCTTGCGGGCCTCGAACAACTCCACCACGCGCGGCAGACCACCGGTAATGTCTTTGGTCTTAGTCGTCTCGCGCGGGATCTTCGCCAGCACGTCGCCCGGATGGGCGCTGTCGCCGTCCTGCACCATGAGGTGGGAACGGGAGGGCATGAGATAACGCTTGCTGGCCTTGCCCTTGATCACAATGGCCGGCTGGCGCTTCTCGTCAGGCGAATCCGCCACAACGTGACGCGACAGTCCCGTGACTTCGTCCACTTCCTCGTGCAGCGTGACCCCTTCTTGCAGGTCCTTGAACTGCACCGTGCCGCCGATTTCGGTCAGGATCGAGAAGGTGTACGGATCCCACTCCACCATGACCTGCCCGAGCTGCACCTGATCGCCTTCATTGACCTTCAATTTGGCGCCGTAAACCACCGAGTAGCGTTCACGCTCGCGGTTCTTGTCGTCCACCACCGCGATTGAGCCTTGACGGTTCATCACCACCAGATCGCCCGACTTCGATTTCACCGTCTGCAACCCGATGAAGCGAACCGTGCCATTGGTCTTCGCATCCAGGCGCGACTGCTCCGAGACACGCGAGGCCGTGCCGCCGATGTGGAAGGTACGCATGGTGAGCTGGGTTCCCGGCTCGCCGATGGACTGCGCCGCGATCACTCCCGTGGCTTCGCCCAGTTCCACCAGGCGTCCGGACGCCAGGTTGCGGCCGTAGCACATCACGCACACCCCGCGTTTCGATTCGCAGGTCAACACCGAGCGGATTTTCACCCGCTCGATCCCGGCCGCCTGAATCGTCCCGGCGAGTTCTTCCGTGATCTCCTGGTTGATGTCCACCACCACGTTGCCGTCGTAATCCTTGAGCTTCTCGAGCGACACGCGGCCCACAATGCGGTCGCGCAGAGGCTCGATCACTTCGCCGGCTTCCACGATACCGGCCACGTAGATGCCATCCACGGTTCCGCAATCGTATTCGCTGATGATGACGTCTTGCGCCACATCCACCAGGCGGCGGGTCAGATAGCCGGAGTCGGCCGTCTTCAGCGCCGTGTCAGCCAGACCTTTACGCGCGCCGTGAGTCGAGATGAAGTATTCCAGCACGGTCAACCCTTCACGGAAGTTGGCCGTAATCGGAGTCTCGATGATCTCGCCGGAAGGCTTGGCCATCAGTCCGCGCATGCCGGAGAGCTGCCGAATCTGCTGTTTCGATCCGCGAGCTCCGGAGTCCGCCATCACGTAAATCGGATTGATGAAACCTTCCTTGTCGCGCTGCTGCATTTGGCCAAACATTTCGTCGGCAACCTTCTCCGTGATAGCCGACCAGATTTCGATGACTTTGTTGTAGCGCTCGCCGTTGGTGATGGCCCCGTCCAGATACTGCTGCTGAACGGCAACCCCCAGTTTCTCGGCATCGCGCACCAGGGTTTTCTTGTTGTCCGGGATCACCATGTCGTCAATGCCGATGGACAGACCCGCGCGGGTGGCAAAGCGGAACCCGAGCTCCTTCACTTCATCCAGCATCTTGACCGTGGTTTCCAGCCCGAACCTCAAATAGGTGTAGCTGACCAGCGCCCCGATGCCTTTCTTCTTCAGCAGGCCGTTAATGTACGGCATGCCTTCGGGAAGATGATCGTTCAGGATGGCGCGGCCTACCGTCGTGTTCAGGAAGCTGCGCTCATACTGCACCGCATCGGTGTGAGTGATGTCCTGATCGTCGTACGCGCTGGTCAGGTCGATCACCTCTCCGGTATGGCGCAAACGGATCGGCGATAGTGTCTCCACTTCTCCCGCTTCCAGCGCCAGCACCACTTCATCAATGTTGGCGAAAGCGCGTCCTTCGCCTTTGGCGCCGGGCTTGGCTTTAGTGAGGTAATAGAGGCCCAGAACCATGTCCTGCGTGGGCACCGTAATCGGATGGCCGGACGCCGGCGACAGGATATTGTGCGAAGACAGCATCAGCACACTGGCCTCGACCTGCGCTTCCGGAGACAGCGGAATGTGAACCGCCATCTGGTCGCCGTCGAAATCAGCGTTGAACGCCGTGCACACCAGCGGGTGGATTTTAATGGCTTTTCCTTCCACCAGCACCGGCTCAAACGCCTGAATGCCCAGGCGGTGCAAAGTGGGGGCACGATTCAGAAGCACCGGATGGTCCTTGATGACCTCTTCCAGAATGTCCCATACGATCGGCTCCTGCTGCTCCACCATTTCCTTGGCTTGCTTGATGGTGGTGCAATGGCCCGTCTGCTCCAGCCGGTGATAGATGAACGGCTTGAACAGCTCCAAAGCCATTTTCTTGGGCAAGCCGCATTGATGCAGCTTCAGTTCCGGGCCGACCACGATGACCGAACGGCCGGAGTAGTCCACGCGCTTGCCCAGCAGGTTCTGGCGGAAGCGTCCCTGCTTGCCCTTCAAAGTATCGGAAAGTGACTTGAGCGGGCGGTTGTTGGCGCCACGCAGGATGCGGCCGCGGCGCCCATTGTCAAACAGAGCATCAACCGCTTCCTGCAACATGCGCTTCTCGTTGCGCACAATCACTTCCGGCGCGTGCAGGTCCATCAGCTTCTTCAAGCGGTTATTCCGGTTGATCACGCGGCGGTAAAGATCGTTCAAATCGGAAGTGGCAAAACGGCCGCCATCCAATGGAACCAGCGGACGAAGCTCGGGGGGGATGACCGGAATTACATCCAGGATCATCCAGAACGGCTTGTTGCCGCTCTTGCGGAAAGCCTCCACAACCTTCAGGCGCTTGGCGTACTTGAGGCGCTTCTGCAGCGAACTCTCATGCTTCATCTTCTCGCGCAGCTCTGCCGACAACCCCTCTATGTCCACCCGCTTCAGCAATTCTTTGATCGCTTCCGCGCCCATCATGGCTTTGAAGCCCGCGGGACGATACTGCTGGTCCAGTTCGCGGTACTTGGCCTCATCCTTGATGACTTCGTGTTCTTTGACCGGAGCGTCTCCCGGCTCGACCACGACGTAAGCCTCGAAATACAGCACCGCCTCAAGGTCGCGAAGGGAAATATCCAGCAAATGCCCGATGCGGCTGGGCAAGCCCTTAAAGAACCACACGTGCGAGCAGGGCGAGGCCAGCTCGATGTGTCCCAGGCGCTCACGGCGCACCTTGGAAAGCGTCACTTCCACGCCGCATTTGTCACAAATGACGCCGCGGTGCTTCATGCGCTTGTACTTGCCGCACAGACACTCCCAGTCCGTCACCGGGCCGAAAATCCGCGCGCAGAACAACCCATCGCGCTCCGGCTTGAAGGTGCGGTAGTTAATCGTCTCCGGTTTCGTTACCTCGCCATGCGACCAGCTCCGGATTTTTTCCGGAGAGGCCAGGCTGATTCGAATCGCATCGAAATCGGCAATCGGGTTTGCCAGATCAAAGGGGCTCGAACGAAACATGTTCCTCCACTTCCTGCGGTGTTCGCCACCGCCGGGCGGCTCTGAAATCGGTCGCTAGCCGTTGGTCGTTTGTCGCTAGCGAATTCCCTGGATCGCAGCCTCAAGAGCCCGGCTGCGAGTCCGTTTGTTCTTCCAGAATCTGCCAGCCGCTGGTCGCCAACGACGAACGACCAGCGGCCGGCGGCTAGTCCGCCGCCACCACCGTCTTTTTCTCGCCGGCCTTGATCAACTCCACATCCAGGCACAGCGACTGTAACTCGCGAATCAGCACGTTGAACGACTCCGGCACGCCCGGCTCCATGGCCGCTTCGCCCTTGACGATGGCCTCGTAAATCTTGGTGCGGCCATACACATCGTCGGACTTTGCCGTAAGCAGCTCTTGCAAAATAAATGCTGCTCCGTACGCCTCCAGCGCCCACACTTCCATTTCTCCAAAGCGCTGTCCGCCGAACTGTGCCTTGCCCCCCAGCGGCTGCTGGGTGATGAGCGAATACGGCCCGATGGAGCGCGCGTGAATCTTGTCGTCCACCAGGTGCGACAACTTCAACATGTAGATGTAACCCACCGTGATCGGCTGTTCGAACTTATCGCCGGTCATGCCGTCATACAGATACGTCTTGCCCGACTCCGGCAGCCCCGCACTCTTCAGCAGGGCCTTGATCTCGCTCTCCCGCGAGCCGTCGAAAACCGGCGAGCCGGTGAACACCCCGCGGGTCAGAGTCGGAGCGATCGCCATCAGCTCTTCATCGCTGAGCTCGGCTACCGTCTCCGCCAGCACCGTGTCTTTGAACAAACTCTTCAGTTCGCGGCGAATCGCATCTTCGCGCGTGTTCTCGGCCAGCACCAGGGCGATTTTCTTGCCCAGGTCATGTCCGGCCCAGCCCAGATGGGTCTCAAGAATCTGCCCCACGTTCATGCGGGAGGGAACCCCGAGTGGATTGAGCACAATTTCCACCGGCGTGCCATCCTCCAGGTACGGCATATCCTCTTCCGGCAGAATGCGGGCGATTACGCCCTTGTTCCCGTGACGGCCGGCCATCTTGTCGCCCACGCTCAGCTTGCGCTTCATGGCGATATAGACTTTGACCAGCTTGATCACGCCCGGCGGCAGCTCGTCTCCCTTGGTCAGCTTGTCTTTCCGCTCGTTCACGATCTTCTTGAGCACGTCAATCTGCCGCGAGGTCATCTCCTCGATCTCGTCAATCTGCTCGTTCACCCGCGGATCCTTGTCGGCGTACTTAATACGCTTCAGATTGCGGGTGGAAATGCGCTCAATCGTGTCGCGGTCGAGAACCGTATCCTTCGTCAGCAAGCGCTTGTTGGTGCGCTCGTCGTGCAGATCGGCCTGCACCTCCTTGCCCCCCAGGATGTTTTCCAGGCGCTTCAACCGTTCGTCGGTCAGAATTCGGATTTCATCCGAAAGGTTCTTCTCCAGCTTCGCGATCTGCGTGCCTTCGATCGCTTTGGCCCGTTCGTCTTTCTCCTGGCCCTTGCGGGAGAAAATCTTGACATCCACGATCACCCCTTCAATTCCCGGCGGGCAGTAGAGCGAGGCGTCGCGGACGTCGCCCGCTTTCTCGCCGAAGATCGCCCGCAGCAGCTTCTCTTCCGGCGTGAGCTGCGTCTCGCCTTTGGGCGTGACTTTGCCCACCAGGATGTCGCCCTGCTTGATGGTCGCGCCAATGCGGATCACGCCCGCTTCATCCAGATTGCGCAGCATGGACTCGCTGACGTTGGGAATATCGCGCGTCACTTCCTCCGGCCCCAGCTTGGTATCGCGGGACTCCAGTTCGAACTCCTCGATGTGAACCGAGGTGTAATAGTCCTCTTTCACCAGTTTTTCAGAGACCAGAATCGCGTCTTCGAAGTTGTACCCGCGCCACGGCATGAACGCCACCAGCACGTTCCGCCCCAGCGCCAGCTCGCCATGATCGGTGCACGGACCGTCGGCGATGACTTCTCCTTTCACCACCCGCTGATTCTTCTGAACGATGGGCTTCTGATTGATGCAGGTATTCTGATTCGAGCGCTTGAACTTGGTGAGTTGGTAAATGTCGCTGCCCACCTCGCGGGAGAGCTGTCCGGGATGGTGCTCGCCTTCGACGCGTACAATGATGCGCTCCGAATCCACCGAGTCCACCACGCCGTTGCGGCGCGCCAGAATCACCGCTCCTGAATCGCGCGCGGTTACGCCTTCCATCCCCGTGCCCACGATCGGAGCTTCCGCGCGCAACAGCGGAACCGACTGGCGCTGCATGTTGGCCCCCATCAGGGCCCGGTTCGCGTCATCATGCTCGAGGAACGGAACCAGCGATGCAGCTACCGAAACCAGTTGCTTCGGGCTTACGTCGATGTAATCCACGTCCTCGCGGTTGACCAGCACAAAGTTGCCGGCCTTGCGGGCATTCACCAGATCGCCCACAATGCGGCCTTTATCGTCCAGTTCCACGTTCGCCTGGGCGATCACGTGCCGGTCTTCCTCCCACGCCGACTGGTAGAACGAAAACGGCTCAATCTCCGCCGGACGCTTGCGCTTTTCCTTCAGTTCGGCGTTGACTTTTTCGATCTCGTGCTTCTCCACGTGGTCGCCGACTTTGTGAGCGCTGTCGCCAGCATTCACGATGCTGATGTAGTCGAGCACCCGTCCGTTCTTTACCCGCCGGTACGGCGACTCGATGAAGCCGTAGTCGTTGATGCGCGCATAACAGCTCAACGACGAAATCAGGCCGATGTTCGGACCCTCCGGCGTTTCAATCGGGCAGATGCGGCCGTAGTGCGTGGGATGCACGTCGCGCACTTCGAATCCCGCGCGTTCGCGCGATAGACCGCCCGGCCCCAGCGCGGAGAGCCGCCGTTTGTGCGTGATCTCCGAGAGCGGGTTGGTCTGATCCATGAACTGCGAAAGCTGCGACGAGCCGAAGAACTCCCGGATCGCGGCCATCACCGGCTTGGCGTTGACCAGGTCGTGCGGCATGGCCGTGGACATTTCCTGGTACACGCTCATCTTTTCCTTGATGGCGCGTTCCATCCGGACCAGTCCGATGCGGAACTGGTTCTCCATCAACTCACCCACGGCGCGCACCCGGCGATTCCCCAGGTGATCAATGTCATCCACCGCGCCGATGTTTTTCCGCAGCTTAAGCAGATAACGGATGGTCCCGTAAAAATCGTCCGGCTCCAGGGTGCGATGTTCCAGGCTGGCAGCGTCGGCGTTTTCGAACAGCTTAATGTTGAATTTCAGCCGGCCCACCCGCGAGAAATCATATTTGCGCGGGTCAAAGAACATGCCGTGGAACAGCGCCGTCGCCGTATCCAGGGTCGGCGGATCGCCCGGACGCAGCTTGCGGTAGATTTCAATCAGCGCTTCCGGTGGCGTCTTCACCGAGTCGCGCTTCAAGGTCTGGCTGATTACCGTCCCCACATCGTCGCGCTCCGGGAAAAACAGGTTCAGTTCCACTACCCCGGAATCCAGAATCTTCCCCAGCTTATCCGCCGTGAGTTCAGAGTTGGCCTCGAGCAGAACCTCGCCCGACGTGGTGTCCACCACGTCGCCCGCCGCCCAGGCGCCTTCCAGATCGGAAATATCAACTTCGATTTCACCGACCTTGGCCTTCTGAATATCCTTCAGCACGGCGGCATTGATCTTGCGCCCGGAGTGCGCAACTTCCTCGCCCGACTTGCTCTTGATGCTGTGGGCCAGCTTCATGCCCAGCAGGTTGGTCGGCTTCTCGCTTGCCGGATCGAGCGTCCAGAACAGCTTCTTGTCGCGAACCACCAGGCGATCGACGGTGTAAAACGTGCGCAGGATGTCTTCTGCCGAACGCAAGCCGAGAGCCCGCAAAAAGATCGTTCCCAGAAACTTGCGCTTGCGGTCAATGCGCACATACAACACGTTCTTCTGGTCGTATTCGAACTCCACCCACGAGCCGCGGTAGGGAATAATCTTGCCCAAAAAGTAGGTGCGATTGTTGGCGGTCTCAAAAAACACGCCCGGCGAGCGGTGCAACTGGCTGACAATCACGCGTTCCGTGCCATTGATGATGAACGTTCCGTTCTGCGTCATCAGCGGAACGTCGCCGAAAAAGACCTCCTGCTCCTTGATATCGCGGATGGAGCGGTTCCCGGTCTCGGCGTCTTTCTCGAAAATGGTCAGGCGCATGGTGACTTTGAGCGGCGCCGAATAGGTCATGCCGCGCTCTTCGCACTCGCCCACGTCATACTTCAGTTGCAGCCCCACCGGATCGCCGCACTTGTTGCAGAAGTCCGGGGTGTTGGCGTTGTACGTTCCGCACTTCTGGCAGAGCACATCGCCGGGATGAAACGGATCGGTAATCACCGTCGAGCCGCAGTTCTTGCACGTCGTCCGCAGGTGATGCAGGCCTTTCAGGTGGCCGCACTTGCACTCCCAGTTGCCGATGGCATAATCCACGAACTCCAGCTGCGAAACGTTGCGGAAATCGGCAATGGGAAACACCGACTGAAACACCGCCTGCAACCCGGCATCGTCGCGCTCGCTGGGCAGCCGGTCCATTTGCAGAAACCGGTCGTAGGAGCGCTTCTGCACCTCGATCAGATTCGGGATCTGGATGGTGGCTGGAATTTTCGAAAAATCAAAGCGGGTACGGTAGGCAATCGTCTTCGGCATTCAGAGACTCCCAATCTTTAGCGCAGCCGGTGGCTGCGAAAACCGGGGCGCGCTAGCCGCGCCGCGGCAGTTACGGCTGGAAAACATCCCGGCAGACACGTACACGCCCGTGGGGACATAGCTCCCCGCAGGCGCCATTTGCGGCGCTTGGCCTCTGTTGAATTGTTTCTTTCCGCGCCAGTATCTAAGGCCTGTTCCCGTTTCGCCCTGCCCGCGAAACAGTTGCCAACCCGTGTCAGCGACCACACCCCGCTTCCCTGGGTCCCTTGCAGTGCATGGCCGCAGTCACTCTACGAAGCAGGAAGTGGCATTATGGGATATAGATGATAATACCACCTCGAAAGCTTCACCGGATAGGTTTGTGTGCGCAACGGGTCCCAGCCACCTTGGTGATCCCGGAACTCCGCTGCAACTAACCCCTACTTGACTTCGACCGTCGCTCCGGCTTCGGTGAACTTCTTCTTAATATTCTCCGCCTCGTCCTTGGAGACGCCTTCCTTGATCGGCTTGGGTGCGCCATCCACCAGATCCTTGGCTTCCTTCAAGCCCAGGCTGGTGACCTCGCGTACCGCCTTGATCACGTTGATCTTGTTCGCGCCCACTGCGGTCAAAACCACCGAAAATTCGGTCTTTTCTTCCGCCGGAGCCGCGCCGGCTGCCGCCCCTCCGCCGCCCGCCATCACTACGGGAGCTGCCGCTGCCGCCGACACCCCCAGCCTCGCTTCCAGTTTTTTCACCAACTGCGCTGCATCCAGCAGCGATAAACCCACGATCGATTCTTCCAACTGTTGCAGGTCCGCCATGTTATTTCTCCAGTGTTTAGTCTTTTTCGTAGAGACACGCTCGCTGAAACAAAGCTTGCTGCGTCTCGCTTTTCGTCATCCGCTGGCCAGGTTTCCAGTGCGACCAGGCCCTGATTCCTTGCGCCAGACAACGCTTAGAACGGACCGCGCAACCCCCGACTCGCCGATAACCAAACTTGAGGCGTTTGCGCGGCGTCCGAGCCGCGCGCCGAAATCCCGAGCCGAAGCGAGGGACCTCTCGCCAGATACCGCGAAACCTTAGTCGAGCTTTGCTCGACCGGACAGCCGAGGCGGCTGTCCCCACACGAGCCTTGGCGCCGTCACGCCTCTTTGAACTTCTTCTGCTCCACGCCCTGATCCACCACCACCGCCAGGTTGCGTCCCACCGCGTTCATCGCGGTCACCAGACGCTGCGCCGGCGCGTTGATCAGGAACAGTAGCTTGGCATGAATCTCTTCCTTGGCCGGCATGGTGGCCAGCGCCTGGATCTCTTTGATCGAGATCACGCGGCCTTCAACCACCCCCGTCTTAAAGGTGAATTCCGGATTGTCCTTGGCGTATTTCGAGAGCGCCTTGGCCAGCGCCACCGGGTCGCCTTTGGTGTAGGCGATCGAGGTCACGCCCGCAAGGTTCTTCAGCACTTCTTCCGCCGAGGTTCCCTTGGCCGCCCGCTCCGCCAAAGTGTTCTTCACCACCGCGTATTTCGCTCCCGCGGGGCGCAGCGCCTTGCGCAGCTCGTAATCCTGCGCCACCGTCAGCTTGTTAAAGGTGGTCACGATCAAGCTGGAGACATTCTTCAGCTCCTTGCCCAGCTTTTCCACCTGCTCCGTTTTCTTCGCTCTGGTAACCGCCATGTTCTTAATCCCTCAAAAACTCTAAATCGCGCCGTTGGCGCGCTTCCCTATCAAGCCTTCGCCGCCGCCTCCACCGTGCTGGTGTCAATCGCAATGCCCGGGCCCATGCTGGAGCTGAGGTAGCAGCCCTTCACATATTTTCCCTTGGCTACCGTCGGTTTCGCCTTGACCACGCTGGTGATCAGCACCGTCGCATTCTCAATCAGTTTCTCCGGAGGAAATGAAATCTTCCCCACCGGCACATGCACCAGCGCCGTCTTATCGGTGCGGAATTCCACCTTCCCGGCCTTGATTTCCTGCACCGCCCTGGCCACATCAAACGTCACCGTACCCGTCTTCGGATTGGGCATCAAGCCCTTCGGGCCCAGCACTTTGCCCAAGCGCCCGACCGACTTCATCACGTCCGGCGTGGCGATCAGCGCATCGAAATCGGTCCAGTTCTCTTTGGTGATCTTCTCCACCATCTCTTCGCCGCCCACAAAATCGGCGCCCGCCGCCTCGGCCTCTTTTACTTTTTCGCCGGTTGCGATCACCAGAACCTTTTTCGATTTGCCCAGCCCATGCGGAAGAACCACGGTGCCGCGCACCATCTGGTCCGCGTGCTTGGGATCGACCCCGAGGCGCATGGTGATTTCCACCGTCTCGTCGAACTTCGCGTACTTAACCTTCTGCAAAAGCGGCACCGCATCCTGCAATGCGTAAGGACGGCTTTCGACCGCCTTCCTCGCCTTGGTAATATTTTTGCCCGACTTTTTCATTTCTATTCCTTGTCTCCCGCCGCTGAAAGCTGATCCGATCAGCCGTGGTGTTCATGACGATTCAGTAATTGGAAAATTGAGTAATTGGAAGAATCTGAAACTGCGACATCAACTCCGATCTTTCAATTACCCAATTACAAAATCACTCAATTACCCAACGACATCAATTCCCATCGACCTTGCCGTTCCCCGGACGCTCCGAACCGCCGACTCCACCGACGCCGCATTCAAGTCCGGCATCTTTTGCTTGGCAATGTCCTCCACCTGCTTCAAGGTGACCTTACCCACCTTGTCCTTATTCGGCGTGCCTGATCCCTTGGCAATGCCCGCCGCGCGCTTCAACAACACCGCAGCCGGCGGCGTCTTGGTGATAAACGTGAACGACCGGTCGCTATAGACCGTCACCACCACTGGAACGATCAGCCCTTCAAGCTCCTTCGCGCCGGTGCGCGCGTTGAACTGCTTGCAGAACTCCATAATGTTGATCTGCGCCTGGCCCAATGCCGGCCCCACCGGCGGCGCCGGCGTTGCCTTACCAGCAGCGATTTGCAGCTTTACGAAACCTGTAGCTTTCTTCGCCATGATCTTTTCTCAGTCTCTTGTCATCCTGAGGCGACATGCTTTTCGTCGCCGAAGGATCTGGGCGCGCCGCGCGATGCGCCGGAGGCGCTTAACTCGCGCGTTTGGCGCGCTTCGTTATCAAGCCACCTTCTCCACCTGGTTAAACTCCAACTCCACCGGCGTCGAGCGGCCAAAAATCGTGACCATCACTTTCAGCGTCTCGCGATCCTCATTCACTTCGTCCACAATGCCCTGGAAAGTGGCAAACGGCCCCTCGGTAATGCGCACGGTTTCGTTTTTCTCAAACTTGACCTTGAGCTTGGGCTTGTCTCTCGATTCGCCCACCCGGTAAACAATATGCTGAACTTCTTCTTCGGAAAGCGGCGTGGGCTGCTGGCCCGTGCCCACAAATCCGGTCACCCGCGGCGTGGACTTGACCACGTGCCACACGTGATCGTCCATGTCCATTTCCACCAAAACGTAGCCGGGATAAAACATGCGCTCGGAGGTGTATTTCTTGCCTCCGCGAACTTCCGTCACCGACTCCGTGGGGATCAGCACTTTGCCGATTCTTTCCTGCAACCCAAAAGCCAGGATGCGCGACTCCAGCGATTCCTTTACCTTGCGCTCAAATCCCGAATAAGAGTGAATGATGTACCACTTCATGTTCGGATTGCGCGGCGGCTCAGCCGGCTGGCTGCCATCGGCGATGGGAGGAGGCGCTGCTTCGCCACCGTTTACCGCGGCGTCGTTCTTTGGTTCTTCCAGCATAGCGTGTACCAAAACTTCAGTGTCCTCCCCGTCGTCAGCGATGGGTCAAATACTTGAACAGGTAATTGATGCCGCTTCCAATGGTGTTATCCACGATCCAAAAATAAACACCGAAGAGAAAGACGGTGATGATAACCACGGTCGTCGTGGCCCGCACATCCTTGAACGACGGCGCGGTCACATGCTTCATCTCGGTGCGGACGTCGTTGTAAAAGGTCTTAACCCGCTCTGGCCAGGACTTAAGCCGCTCCCCCAGGCTATTCGCCGCCGCGCTCCCTGCTGTGATTGACTTCGCCATACTCTCTGTCTCAACTCCCCGTCACCGCGGCACCAACCCCCCGCAGTCCCTTCCCAATCTCTGGCAGGGGCGGAGGGATTCGAACCCCCAAGTCCGGTTTTGGAGACCGGCAGTTTAACCGTTGAGCTTACGCCCCTCAATTCATTGGATAATTTGGTGATTGTGCAATTTGGCAATTGAAGACCGTCCAGCCGTTTCAATTACCCAATTACAAATTTCCCAATTACTCAATTATTTCACTTCCTTGTGCGGCGTATGCTTCCGGCAACGCTTGCAAAACTTCTTCATCTCCAGCCGGTCCGGAGTCGTCTTCCGGTTCTTGGTCTTCGAGTAATTCCGCTCTTTGCAATCACCGCACTGCAACGTAATGATCTCTCGGGGCATTGCTCACTCCATATCCTTCTCTGCTCGCGTGGCGCGGGCGCCCTCGCCCGCGACCTGCCTTTGCCAACGACGAACGACCAACCGCCAACGACGCCCTTCCTACTGCACAATCTCGCTGATGGTTCCGGCGCCCACCGTGTGTCCGCCTTCGCGGATGGCGAACCGCAACCCCTTCTCCATCGCCACCGGCGTAATCAGCTCAATCACCAGGCTCACGTTGTCGCCCGGCATCACCATCTCCGTCCCGCCCGGCAACTCCGCCACTCCGGTCACATCCGTCGTCCGCAAATAAAACTGCGGCCGGTAGCCCTTGAAAAACGGCGTATGCCGCCCGCCTTCTTCCTTGGTCAAGATGTACACTTCCGCTTTGAACTTGGTGTGCGGCGTGATCGATCCGCCCTTCGCCAGCACCATGCCGCGCTCCACATCTTCCTTCGCAATGCCGCGCAGCAACAGGCCCGCGTTGTCTCCCGCCAGGCCTTCATCCAACTGCTTCTTGAACATCTCCACGCCCGTTACCACCGTCTTGCGGGTGTCGCGGAAACCCACAATCTCCACTTCCTCGCCCACCTTCACCTTGCCGCGCTCGATCCTGCCCGTCACCACCGTGCCGCGTCCCTGAATCGAGAAAATATCCTCAATCGGCATCAGAAACGGCTTGTCCAGCTCGCGCTGCGGCTGCGGAATCGACTTGTCCACCGCCTCCATCAACGCGTCAACCTGTTTCTCCCACTTGGCTTCCCCGTTCAGCGCGCCCAGCGCCGACAACCGCACCACCGGCACCTCGTCTCCGGGAAATTTGTAGCTCTTCAGCAGCTCGCGCACTTCCAGCTCCACCAGGTCGAGCAACTCGGGATCATCCACCGCGTCGCACTTGTTCAGCGCCACCACGATGTAGGGCACGCCCACCTGCCGCGCCAAAAGCACGTGCTCCCGCGTCTGCGGCATCGGTCCATCCGTCGCCGCCACCACCAGGATCGCGCCATCCATCTGGGCCGCACCGGTGATCATGTTCTTGATGTAATCCGCGTGCCCCGGGCAGTCCACGTGCGCGTAGTGCCGGTTCGCCGTCTCGTACTCCACGTGCGCCGTGGCAATGGTGATGCCGCGCGCCTTCTCTTCCGGCGCGTTATCAATGCTGTCAAAAGACCGGAACACAATCTTCGGATTGTGCTTCTGCAACACCTTGGTGATGGCCGCGGTCAACGTAGTCTTGCCATGGTCAATGTGACCAATCGTCCCTACGTTGCAGTGCGGCTTATTGCGCTCAAATTTCTCTTTCGCCATCGCTTGCTCCGATAAAAACCAGTTCTATTGCTGCGCGGACCTCTCGGGTACTTCCATATTTTGCACGTTGCTACTTAGCCGTCCCTTGCACCTTGGCGATGATTTCCTCCGCCACCGAACGCGGAGCCTCTTCATAGCGCGCGAAGTGCATCGAATATTCGGCGCGCCCCTGCGTACTCGAACGCATGTGCGTCGCATAGCCAAACATCTCCGCCAGGGGAACGATCGCCTTGATCACCTGCGAACCGGCGCGGTGCTCCATGCCTTCGATGCGTCCACGGCGCGAACTCAAGTCGCCCATGATGGCGCCGGCATAATCCTCCGGAGTCACCACCTCCACCGCCATCACCGGCTCCAGCAACACCGGAGAAGCCTTGCGGGCGGCTTCTTTGAACGCCATCGAGCCCGCGATCTTGAATGCCATTTCGTTCGAATCCACGTCGTGGTAGCTGCCGTCGTACAGGGTGGCCTTCACGTCCACCATTTCGTAGCCCGCCAGCACGCCGCCTTCGAGCGCTTCCCGGATGCCCTGGTCAATCGGCTTGATGAATTCCTTGGGCACCGATCCGCCCACAATCTCATTGACAAACTCATAGCCCGCGCCCGGAGTCTGCGGCTCCAAACGGATCTTGGCGTGACCATACTGGCCGCGGCCGCCAGTCTGGCGAATGTATTTGCCTTCGGCTTCGGACTTCTTGCGAATGGTCTCGCGGTAGGCGACCTGCGGCTTGCCCACGTTCGCCTCAACTTTGTACTCGCGCATCATGCGGTCAACGATGATTTCCAGGTGCAGCTCGCCCATACCGCTGATGATGGTCTGCCCGCTGTCGGGGTCGGTGTGGACTTTGAAGGTGGGGTCTTCCTGCGCCAGCCGGGCCAGAGCCATGCCCATTTTTTCCTGGTCAGCCTTGGTCTTGGGCTCAACCGCGACCGAAATCACCGGTACGGCAAAGGTAATGGATTCGAGCGCGATCGGATGATTTTCGTCGCAAATCGTGTCGCCGGTGCTCACATTCTTCAAACCGACGGCGGCACAGATATCGCCCGCCAGAATCTCGCTGATTTCTTCCCGTTTGTTGGCGTGCATTTTCAGCAAACGCCCGATGCGTTCGGTGCGCCGCCGGACCGGGTTCAACACCGAATCGCCGGTCTTGAGCTGGCCGGAATAGACGCGAATGAAAGTCAGTT
>Ga0210394_10002031_pt1 | contig 29264 bp, 29 predicted proteins | sample IncBWC12MmetaG_FD_160121 | JGI IMG/M metagenome (GOLD analysis project Ga0210394, IMG submission 160121) | Forest soil microbial communities from Barre Woods Harvard Forest LTER site, Petersham, Massachusetts, United States - Inc-BW-C-12-M | ecosystem: Environmental > Terrestrial > Soil >...
GCTTGAACACCCACGGTCTGGTTAGCATCGCTGCGCGCTATTGGTGATTGTTCCGGGCGATTTCGGTCGGGGACCCGGACGAACACGGCCCCCTCGTAGTTAACAGCAACAGCGTCCTTGCGATCGTGATCATCCACCATGCCTACCGGGCCGAGCATAAATCTGGCGGAGAGTGAAGGAATTCTAAGTCAGGTGCAGCTATCGGAGCGGCGCTCCCGCCCCGATAGCTATGGCTGTTTTTGGAGACGATCCAGCATCTGCCGGATCTCGGGGTCGGGTTTCATGCCCGATGCCGCTTCGAGGTGCCGGATAGCTTCCAACCTTCGGCCGGGTATCTTTGATAACGCGATCCCGAGATTGACGTGTGCGTCGACTGAATTGGGATCGATTCTCAATGCGGTCTCGAAATGCGGGATCGCCTCCTGTACCCGCCCGGCGCCCGCGAGCACCACGCCGAGATTGTTATGGGCATCCACATATTCCGGCTTGAACCGCAACGCTTCCTCGAAGCGCGCAATCGCCGCCTCCGGCTTGCTGCTCTTGGCCAGATCGATACCCAGGTTGTATTGCACCTCGGCAGCACTGGACTGCACCTGCGCGAGGTTGTTTCGCGCCTCCTCATAATCTGGCCTGAGACGCAATGCGGTTTGATACTCATCGATCGCCTCCAGCACGCTCCCGGGTGCCGCCGCTAAGGCGTTGGCCAGATCGTTGTGTGTAATAGGCGAATCGGGAAGCACTTGCAGCGCCGCACGATAATGCGGGATCGCCTCCAGGATGCGTCCGGATTTTGCCAATGCATTTCCGTAATCGGTTTGCACGTTGGCGGCGTTGGGTTCGATGTGGAGCGCAGCTTGATACTGCATGATTGCTTCGGGGAAGAGTCTCTCGTCGGCCAAGGCTGTTCCAAGATTATGGTGCGCAAGGTAGTTGCCGTTGTGCACGCGCCAATGTTGGTGGAGTTTTTCAAAGCTTAGACAGGAAGGACAGGCAATGGATTCAATGGAAGCGATGATCGACGAATTTTCTCAGGAAGCGCAACCACAAAGAGAGTGCATGAGCGCGTACCCTCGCGGCACTCGCCTCGGCTGAATGTGTTCATGAACCTGGCGACTTCAGCGCCTGCGGCTCGGGCAGGACGCTTGCAAGGCCGACGTATCGAAAGCGAACGTATCACGTCGTTTTGGAGGTTGAGAGAGCCAGACTGTTCCCATGACTGGCTTCAGCAGAAGCTTCCGAAAGTTGGCCGGGGGAGTCGATCACTGGCGATCAGTCGCGCAGCGCCTACCATTCCCGCGTCGCCCGGTGTGTCAACGATCCACGCGCTTCGTCTTGGAACCCTTTCGTCGAAACAGCGGATGAGGAGTCAAACGAAAAAAGCCGCTGGCTTTGAACCAGCGGCTCGTGGGATGGTACGGCCTACTTCGCGATCTTGTAAGTGCGCTCGCCGTCGTCGTTCTTCGCGGACTCGATCTTAACGCAGTGTTTTTTGCCTGCGGTCGAGATGAAACCGCGTACGGAGTGAGCCTGCCAGTCGGTGGCCTTCATTATCTCCGCCAGGGTGGCACCCTTAGCGCGGGCGATCATCGCCAGGATCTTCGCGCCCTTGCTCTCGGCTCGGGGCGCGGTTGCCTTCCGTGCGGGTTTAGCGGCCTTCTTGCTGGTCTTCGCGCCGGCCTTGGCTTGGCACGCTTCGCGGTTATCTTGGCCTTAAGCGCGCCCTTCTTCTGGCTGGCGCCCTTCTTCGAGGTGGCCTTCTCCGGCGCGACGTGCCCGCCTTGTGCCCCAACGGTGGCGGCTTTGTCGGTCGTTTCTGCGGTTGTCATGGTTGGTTCTATCCTTTTCTGCGCATGCTTCGCGCACGACGATTGATCGCTCTGTCGTCAAGAAAAAGCAAGTTTAAAAGTGACGCTCCTGCCGAGACGACGGCGAGGCGAACACGTGGCGATCCGGAGCGCCGCGCAGGTGCAATCGAGTATCCCGGGTTGCGGGGATCCCCCCGGTCGCCGGAAACGGCATTAGCGGTGGCAAGGGCGTTGTCAGGACGAATCGGGTATCATCATCAGTGGTGCATTGCGCCGCCTGACGTTTAGCGGCTCAAAACCTGACAAAAATGCTCTTCATCGGAGGATCAAATGCGGAGGAACAATATCAGGATCGCGGCGTTAGCATTCGTTATTCCGATTCTTTTCCTCTGGCCCGCCTGTGCACGAGCGCAAGCTGCGAAGGCTCCCTACCCGGTCATGGCTCCTCTCAACCAGTATTTGATTCCGGACGAGAAAGCTGAGATAGCGCTGGCCCGGAGTGCCGCTCCGGCATCGATGCAGCCGAAGTGATGGTGCTCCGACGGGATGGCTACGCAGCCGCGGTGAAGGGCTCGAATGGCTTCATCTGCATCGTCGAGCGATCCTGGGGGAAGGCGACCGATGACCCGGAATTCTGGAACCCGAAGATGCGCGCCCCGCATTGCTTCAACCCGGCAGCCTCAAGGACGTTTCTGCCCATCTTCCTGAAGAAAACCAAACTTGTGCTGGCGGGAAAATCGAGAGCACAGGTCCTGGCGGCTACTACGTCCGCATTAGACAAGGGAGAACTACCAGCGCTGGCTCCGGGAGCGATGTGCTACATGATGGCGAGGCAGCAGTACCTGAGCGACCACGACAAGAGCTGGCATCCCCATGTCATGTTTTTCGTTTCGGGTGACGCCGTGAAAAGCTGGGGAGCCAATCTGCCTGGCTCGCCGGTGATAGCGGGGGACGATCCGGAAGAACGGGTGACCGTCTTCATGGTTTTGGCCGGCACTTGGTCCGATGGGACGCTGGGACCATCCACGATGCACTGACGGCAATTCGATTCGAGTTTACCGAGCGTCTCTCAGCTATGACCGGAAAGACGCGAAAAGAACCAAGGAAGCCTGAGCGCGAATGATGCCAGAGTATTAGGCTTTTCAAAGCTCCGAGATATGGCGTTCGAGCCGATTACTCCAGAAAAGTCGGCTAGCGTCCCCGCACCAATGAACGAGCGCGAGCGGCGATTCGTCCCCATAAGGGCCGTTCACGCCCGCTCGGACGTACGCAGACTAAAATGGACGTAGTAGCCGTGCGACTGTCGGCACATTTGGGCTGCGGATCACGCGAGGAAGAAATGAAGGAAGTATTCAGCAAGAACTTTTGGGAAGGCGTAATAAAGACCTTTGATGAGGCGCGCGAAGATCCGCCCATGGACGAGGTTGTGAAGATCCCGGCGGAAGTCGATGGTGACACTTCAACCTCAGAGTCACCGGCGACTGGTAGCGCTGACCCAGGGAGCTCGCGCTCATCGCGACGATCATGACTCTCGGGACTCGGTTGCTCTGGAAAATTTTGGGTCTGCGGCTTATTTTTTTCGGCGCTGTTTCTCTCAGCCCGCTGGCGGTGAGGGCATCTGCCACGTGTTCCAGCCTGACGAGTCTGATTATTCCGAATACCGCCGTTGTGTCGGCCAGTGACATGCCAGCCGGGGCATTCACTCCCCCCGGGACACCTGCATCGATCAACGTGTCCGGCTTCTGTCGCGTGGCGGCGGTATCGAGACCGGTAACCGATTCTGAAATTCACTTCGAAGTCTGGCTGCCGCCGGCCGCTAGCTGGAACGGAAAACTCGAAGGCACTGGGAACGGTGGATTTTCCGGATCGCTGAGCTACACCACCATGGCAAAAGCACTCGGCCGTGGCTTCGCGACAGCGGGTTCCGACACAGGACATACCGCCGACGATCTGAGTTTCGGCGTCGGTCACCCCGGGAAGATTGATGATTGGGCCTGGCGCGCAGTCCATGTGATGACCGAGAACGCCAAACTGATTGTTCGCGACTACTACGGCCGCTTCCCGCAATACTCCTACTTCACTGGCTGCTCCACCGGGGGACAGCAGGCGCTGACGGAGGCGCAGCGATTTCCAGCCGATTATGACGGGATTATCGCCGGCGACCCGGGTAATAACCGGATCCATCTCATGGCCGGAGCCATGTGGTCTCTCAAAGCGGCCAGCCCGTTGACGGCCGCAAAATTACCGATGATCACGAGCGCCGCGATTGCTACATGCGACGCCGCGGACGGTGTGAAGGACGGCGTAATTGACGATCCCAGACGCTGCAAATTCGATCCCGGCGCGCTCTTGTGCCAGAATGGCGACTCTGACAACTGCCTCACGAAACCACAGGTGGAAGCAGTCAGGAAAATATACGGCGGCGCCAGGAATCCGCGCACTGGTGAGCGGATCTTCGCAGGCTGGCCCGCTGGGACAGAGACGACGTGGACCAGTTATTTTGTCGGGCCAACGGAACCGAGGCGGAACGAATTCTGGAGACTCTGGGTGTTCAACGATCCCGCATGGGACTGGCACACCTTCGACTTTGACCGCGACCTTGCGTATGCTGATGCAAAAATGGCAGTCGTTAATTCAGTTGATGCGGATTTGAGGCCATTCAAGGCGCGGAACGGAAAACTGCTGATGTATCACGGCTCGGCCGACGGCAACGTGCCCGCCGAGGACGGCATCAGGTACTACGAGAAGGTTGAAGGCGCGATGGGAGGGCCAGCCAACACAGCCGGTTTCTTCCGCCTCTTTCTGGTCCCCGGAATGGGACACTGCTCTGGCGGCCAGGGTCCGAACACCTTCGACGCAATCGGCGCCATCGAGCTATGGGTCGAACACGGAAAAGCGCCGCAGCAGATTATTGCGGCTCACATCAGCAACGGAACGATGGATCGCACGCGGCCTTTGTGCCCATATCCCGGGATCGCGAAATGGAGGGGGAACGGGAGCACAGACGAAGCCGCCAACTTCGTGTGCGCTGAGGCTCCGCGCCGCCGCTGACGCATCTCTAGGCGCTCGGCGCCGGCCGGGGCACGATCTCAAATGATTCTTCGCGACTTTACGGAATCGCTACGTGCGACTTTACGACTTTGCCCAGGCCCTGGGCCCTAACTTGTTCTATTGGCCGGGCTCGGAGGGACGGCCCATGCATTTGATCAGTTCGTGCCTAAACTGACCGCCAAATACCACGTTCTTGAGGCTCCACCTCCACGAGTGCAGAATGATTCTCCGATTTCAATAACGGCCCTCGGTTTCGATAGGGCTTAAGAAGACAGCGGCCCACCCCCGCCGTGCTAGCCTCACAATCATGGCAACTGATCACATACTCGCTTTGCTCATAAGCGAGCGAGACAAGCTAACCGCAGCAATCGAGGCTCTCCAAGGTCCGACGACCCCAGAGAAAGCGCCGGGTCCCGGTCGAAAGGCGGTAACGCCGCCTGTCGAACAGGCCTCGAAACGGATAACGGTACACGCGCCTAAGCCGCCGGCAAAACGGAAGCTGAGTGCGGCGGGCAGACGCGCGATCATCGCGGCGACAAAGAGACGTTGGGCGGCGATCAGGGCGGCTAAGGCTACTGCGGTGGCACCGGCTCCGGTTGCGGCGACACCCAAGGCAGCGCCAGCCAAGACATCCGTGCCCGCCAAGAAAGGCGGCCTAACTACGGCAGGACGAAAGGCGCTGTCTATCGCAATGAAGAAACGGTGGGCGAAGAAGAAGGCAGCCTAACCTCGGGGGTACTTCCCGCGCCCTGGATGCGGAGCGGATCTCAGTGATCGGCAATGATGGGCACGTTACTTCGTGATTCCCACTTGACTCAGCATCCACGCATATTCGAACGCTTGATCGTGCAGGCGATCGTAGCGGCCTGACGCGCCGCCGTGACCGGCAGGATCCATCTTCATCTTCAGCAACAACGGATTGTGATCGGTTTTCAGTGTACGGAGCCGCGCCGCATACTTCGCCGCCTCCCAATACATCACCTGACTGTCATTCAAACTCTCGGTCAGCAGCATCGACGGATAATCGCGCTTTTCAAGATTGTCGTAAGGGCTGTACGACTTCATGTACTCGAACGCGTCTTTGTCCCTAATAGGATTCCCCCATTCGATCCATTCGCCCGACGTCAGAGGCTGGGACGCATCGAGCATATCGTTTAACACATCCACGAATGGAACCGCGAGGTGAACAGCGCGAAACAGTTCAGGATTCATGTTGACCACGGCCCCCATCAGCATCCCTCCGGCGCTGCCTCCCTCAATCATCAGGCGTGCAGGCGACGTCCATTTCTCGCCGATCACATATTTGGCGCAATCGACGAAATCGGTGAAGGTATTTTTCTTCTTCATCATCCGGCCGTCTTCGCGCCATTGCTCACCCATTTCATTACCGCCGCGAATGTGGGCGATGGCGTAGGCAACGCCGCGGTCGAGCAGGCTTAAGCGCGAACTGGAAAAACTCACCGTAGTGCCGATCCCATAAGAGCCGTAAGCGTAGAGCAGCATGGGGCCTTTTCCATTTTTCTCGAACCCTTTTTTATAAACCAGCGATATGGGGACCTTAGTGCCATCGCGCGCCGTCGCCCACTGGCGTTCGGAAATGTATAGCTTGGGATCGTAGCCGCCCAGAACGTCCTGTTGCTTCAATAACGTCGATTTGCCTGATGCGACGTCGTAGTCGAACACACTGTTCGGCGTGACGAAGCTCTGATAGCTATAGCGAATCGTTTTGGAATCAAAGTCGGGTGTGCCGTTGGGGAACACAGAATAGATCGGCTCGGGGAACGCGATGGAAGACCACTGAGAGTTCTGAAAATTGTAGATCCGGATATTGGTGAGCGCGTTCGACTGCTCCACCACGACGCCGAAGTCTTTGTACAGCTCGATGTCGTCGATGAGCACATTTTCGCGATGCGGAACAATCGGCTTCCAATTCTTCAGGCTGGGATCGTTGTCGGGCGCGGTAGCCACGGCGAAGTTGTGGCCGTATTTGTTGGTCCGGATATAAAAAAGATTCTCGCGATGATCCAGGTAATAGCGATGCATCTGCTCGCGCGGCGCCAGCACCGTGAACCGGTCGTCCGGCCTGTCGGCGCGCAGATAGCTCTGCTCGCTCGCGTCCTTGCTATAGCTGCCCAGGAAAACAAACTTCTTATCGCGCGATTTGCCGACCCCCATATCGAACAACACGTCTTTCTCTTCCGCCAGTGGCTCAAACGTCTTCGAGCCCAGAACGTGCCGCCACAATTTGTCACTTCGCTTGGTCACTGCATCTTCGGTGACGATGAACAATGTTTTATTGTCGGCGGCCCAGACCACTGAATCGGTACGCTCCAGCGTATCGGACAGTATCTTTCCTGTGTTGAGATCCTTCACCTGCAGAGTGAACTGGCGGTATCCGCTGTAATCCACCGAATAAGCGAGCAGATTCTGATCGTCGCTAAGAACGAATGCGCCCAACCCCGCGAATTTCTTTCCCTTGGCGACCTCATTCATGTCGAGCAAAATCTCCTCGGCGCCATCCGTGCCCTTCTTCCGGCACTGGATGGGATACTGCTTTCCTTCCTCAGTCCGCGAATAGTAAAGGTAGGAACCGCGTCGCGTCGGCACGGTGAGGTCGGTCTGCTTGATGCGTCCGAGCATTTCCTTATAGAGAGAGTCCTCGAACGGCTTCAGGTCCTTGGTCATCGCATCGGTGTACGCGTTCTCGGCCTCCAGGTATTTGATGACCTCCGGATTCGACTTTTCGCGGAGCCAGAAATAGTTGTCGACAATCGTGACGCCGTGGTGGGATTCGCGATGCTCGACGATGGGCGCAGCCGGAGGAACTGGCGCGGCGGTCTGCGCAACTGCGATCCTACGCAGACAAAATAAGAGGGCAACTAAGGACAATCGCGACATGTCTGATATTTTATGCGCTTTGGAAGTCATGCATGGGAACGACCTCGCTGGATACGGTTTTGTTGCGTTTGGTGAGCTGAATGTCTTCCAACGCGCTGAGAATCTCGACATTGCTGCGAACTTCCCTAGGAGGAAGAACATGGACCGGCTCCAGCCGCGACGGAAAACGGATCGCCGTTACTGCTTCGACGGACGGGAATGGCGATGTGTCAAGTGCGGCCCGTCCGAGCTGGAGTCGCCGATGCGGGTCGAGTTGAAGACGGTCAGCCTTGCTCTACCAGCGATCGTACAATTCCCTGAATATGAACCTTCGCACAATCGACATGCGGGAAATCCGTGTTCGTCTCATCAAAGATTAGTGCCAGGTCCGTTCCCGCTAGCACGATTGCGTCGACCGGCAGCTCTCGCGCGATTCTTGTCAGAGCATCCCGCCCTTCGGTTCCGCCCTCGACGGTCTGCATGTACGCGTTGTGAATGGCATCCACCTGATCCGGTACCAGCACGTCGATGCCGTCGAGCATGCCGAACATGCGCGATTCGACGACGAAGCGCGTGCCAAACAACGCCACTCGCTTGTACCCACGCGAACGGATTTCGTTCCCAACTACCTCAATGATGTTGACGAGCGGGAGCGCGGAGATATTCTCAAGCTCGCGAATGCAGAAGTGAGGGGTGATGGCCGAAAGAGCAGCGACCGCCGCTCCGCCTCTCGCGAGACGATCAATCAAGCGGGCAAAATACTCAGCCAATGCGAGACGGTCCCCCCGCTGAACGCATCCCAATACGTGATCCATGTCGGCGTGGATAATCAACATCTCGCCCGCCTTCGCCTTGACCAGTTCCTTATAGTAGTGAACGGCCGCGCTCGGCCCCAGTCCGCCGATTAATCCTAACTTGCGCATGGATTCAATTCTCGCAAAGGCGCAATCGACCACGAATTCCGCTCTCTCGACCATTGAGATAACCCAGTGTGCCTCGGTGCGTGTGGAACTCGGTACTCTGTATTAACGTATACTAGGCATTGTGGAGTACCCAGACGAGAACAAAGACGAGAACAGAGATCGGCGAATAACCCAGCTTCGCAAGGGCATTCTGGAGCTGGCGGTGATGGGCGTGCTCTTTCATGAGCGCCATTACGGCTATTCCCTAGTGCGAGTTCTGACCGAAAGCGGGTCCATATCGATTAAGGAAGGCACGATTTATCCCATCCTGGCCCGGCTGGATCGCGACGGCTTGGTCCGTTCGGAATGGGTGGAATCCGATCAAGGGCCTCCGCGCAAATACTACACGCTGACACCTCTGGGACGGCAGGCGTTCAACGAGCTGAGCCAGGAGTTCGATCTGCTGGTATCGCTCGCGCAGAGGCATTGGACGGAACAATCGAAAAGCAAGCTTGCGGTGCGAAAGGGGTAAAACATGAACGAGTATCCAGACGCAGTGGCGGCGATCGCCAACGATTATTTGGAGCGCGTGAAGGCGCATCTCCGGCTAGTGCCCGCCTCCGAGCAGGAAGACTTCCTGCGAGAGATCCAGTCGCATCTTTATGAGGCTTACGACCGCACGCCAGGCTCGGATGACGTAGCAAGAATTCTCGCCGTCCTCAGGGGTTTTGGGGCACCGGCTGAGGTCGTATCGGACAGGCTGCCGCAGGCAATGGTGCGTTCCGGCACGGGGCGCAAGCTTCCTCTCTACATCGCGGGCGGCCTGCTGGTGGCGTTGTTCGGACTTCCCCTCGGCGCTGGGGGCTTCGGAGTGCTGGTCGGATTGCTGGCGGCGCTGGCCGGTCTTCTCGTCGCTTATTACGCAGTCGCGGGAAGTTTGCTGCTGACAGGCGCGATCACGTTGATGCTCGGCTTGACGCGCCTGATTGCGCCGGAGGTCTGGGACAAGCTCGTAAGAATCGGCGTGATTCATCTAGACGGCCCCGCTCAGTTCCTGGAGCGGCTGTCTGCTTCGGACGAAGCACTGATCGTCATGGCGCTCGGGGCAATGCTGCTCGCGGGCGGCTGGGGCTTGCTGAAATTGGGGACGAACATGATTCGTGGGCTGCGCTTCCTGTTCAATCTTGTATTCGACTGGATGCGCCGGTTCGCACAAGAAATTCGCCGGAGGTTGCGCGGCACAGAGCCCGAAAAACCTGCATTACTCGTAGCGAAGCGCGCGTAGCAAGCAAAGTAGGCTAGTTGCGCCGCTGAAGCGCGAGCACGCTCGCTGGTCAGCCCTCCCGCACCCGCGCCTTCATCGCGATCTCCTTGGGACTCGTGCCGCCCGCGTGCGCCATCCAATCGATCACCTTCTTGAGCGACACTCTGTGCTGGGTCGACGTGACCAGTTCGACCGTGACTGGATCGGCCAGATCCTCCATGACGAATTGTTGCTCGCAGATGCGCTTCAGCCCGAGCGCCGCTGCGTCCATGGTCGTCTCCGCGTGGACAACGACTGAGTGCTGGATGTCCCGGACATCACGAAACGTCACCCGGCATTCGCGAAGAGCCATGGGAGAGGAGCAAGTTCGTCTTTGGTTCGCCCCACGCGTTTCCACCAGCCGATTAATCCCGGCATTGTCGCATTCCGGTATTATGAGATCGCCTGGGAGGAGTGCACCGTTGACCAGAGACCAGCTTTTGATTGAAGTCGAAGACGTCATCAGGATGATGCCGCCTCGGGCGACAATACGTCACGACACGCCTTAGAACTATGCGTGGTTCGGGCGGGTTGCGGCCGTGATCGAAAAATGGAATCCGTCCAAGTCTGTACTCGCCAGAGAGTACCAAGACTTGTTTTTCAGCAACGGGCATGTACGAGAAACTGGCTTTGGCTTATCGAAGTTGCTGGCGTTACTCAATCAAGCCCAACATGACCTCCTGCTGGAGACCGCCGGCCCGGTCAGTGTCTCAGTTCCACACAAAAAGGTGTTCGAGTATTTTGATGAGATTCGGAAGGTCCTCGACCTCGCGAAGCAAGATGTGCTGTTCGTCGATCCTTATTTAGACGCGGAGTTCGTGTCCCGCTATTTGCCGATTATTGGAGCCGGAGTGAGCATCCGCTTGCTTGCCCGCGAAAAAATTGACGACGTTGCTGCCTGCGGTGGACCTTTTCGTCAAGCAGAACGGCGCGACCATCCACGTTCGATCAGCACCGAATTTTCATGACCGTTACTTCTTCGTCGATGGTGCGTCGTGCTATCAATCCGGCGCATCCTTCAAAGACGGTGCGAAATCGGCGCCGACAACGCTCACGCAGATTGTTGATGCTTTCACAGCCATGCTGAAGACCTACGAAGATCTTTGGTCAAACGCGAGGGTAGAACGCTAGCTAGGGCACCTCGCTCATTGCCATGCGAATCCGCGCCCCGGGAGCTAGCCGTCATGATCTTCAGCATCCGAAGGATTGTCGAAGGGCTGCAGGCGTCGTTTTCGTCTCGCCGCGCTCGACGCTAATCGCACTGACGCTGGCCTACTCGAACGCAGCAGGGTCAATATCACGGCCGACGCCGCCCACCAGATCGCCCACGACCTGGAGATCAGCCTGTCGCTGCCTGTTCCGGGGGCTGGCTGAGGTCCAGGGCGAAAAGCCTTTGCGCGTGCAGTGTGGCCGGGTTGTGCCTCTCAGAGCTTAATTTCGCTGAAGCCTTCCTTCTTTTGGCAGTGGTGGAGCTGTCGACGGTATTCAGCCATAAAATCGGTGTCCGACACGGTAGTCCAAAAGCTGCTCCATGCCTCGCGGAATTCTGCTTCGAGCCCCGGAACCCACTTGCGATGGTCCCACGGCTTCGGTTGCCGAATTCGAGCGTAGGCGATATGAGTGAGCTGCTTGTTCATCGGCTTGCGCCAAGTGTCTTCCCAGATAGGTAGGTTCCACGAGCGAACCGCTCCCATCGGAAGATAGTCAAGGGCAATTATCTCGTCGCCATACCGGCGAATGTCAAGCATCAGGAAATCACCGAGCTTGCGGTATCCAAGCAGAAAGGCGTCGTCAGAGTGCGTGCGCATCGGCGCTGGTCCACGCAAGGAATGGAAGGCAGCAGACATTAAGTTCGCGTATTCGTAAACTACATGTTCGATGGCCGCGATCCGCTCTTCTCTCGCTGGATCACAGATCGGCTTCCGTCCAGTCGCCTGGAATGTTTCAAGCAATGCCAACAGTTCTTCTGTGGCCTGAACCGCGTCCTCAAACGCTACGTTCCGTCCGGTGAATATTCCTTGCGGAGAATGCTTCAAGCCATTGACCTCGTCGCTGACCTTCCTCAATGCTGGAGTCGCCCAGTCGGATCCTTGGCAAGACTTGAACCAGACCCGAGTTTTGCGAAGAAGGACCTCGAACCTTTCCCCTTGCGTTCCGACAACGATCTGCAAAGCGCGATGGTACACAGAAGCCAATCTGAATAGGGCACCGTTGAAGTAATATCCTGCGGTCCATTTGCCATCTGTTCGGACCTCACATCTATTCATGTCCTTGGCACGCAACAGAACGGCGGAGATATCGGGTTGCTTCAGGATCTCGGGCCTGCTGGCATAGCTGTGATGGACTGCGTGGAACAGACTGTAGACTGCTCCGAGCAAATCATCGAGGCACGCTAAGAACGCGAATTGCGAATGAATTTCTGGCTTTTCGAGGAGAGTTGCGATGCGTCCTGAGCAATCGGACAATTGCCGATATGCGCTACCACTCTGGTCCGTTGCACGAAAGAAGCGGGCTGTCACAGCTGAAAGCCTATCATTCTGCCGTTATGCATCGCCCAGCCAGCTCAGAGTAATCGCCCGGCGTCGCGATTTGCGAGACGCGCGGCCAGGGTTTCGCGCACAAGATTTGCCTAGTCGGTCGCGGTGGTGCGGATGCGCTCGGTTAGTCCTCCCTTCCCACCTCCCGGACCTCTACCAAATCCCCCATCCCCACAAACCGCGCATGCCGCAGATGGCCCTCCGGCGTCCTCTCCACGAATTCGACCTACGCCACCAACTCCGGCCGCACCCAGACGCATTCCTTCATCTTCTCCGCCGTCGGGCCCTCGCCCCACCGGCCCGAGCGCGCCTCTGGGAGATTCGCGAACGGACCCCCTGGAATCTCCAGGGGCCGCAGTTTTGCCATCAGCCGCTCGCGGCTCGCCGGGCTGAATCCGACACGTGTCCTGGCGACGTAGACCAGCCGGTCCCCGTCGTGCCTGCCGACCGCGATCGCGTCGAACGTTCGCCCGCCCCTGGTGTATCCGCCGATTACGAACTCTTCCGAGCGGTTGAGCCGCATCTTCCGCCACGCGCCCGAACGCGCGCCTGGCTCGTAGACACTATCGAGGCGCTTGGCGACCAAGCCGTCGAGCCCCTGGGCCCGGACCGCCGCGATCAAATCGGCAAGGGTGGCGTCGAACCTCGGTGCTTCCCGAACCGGCTCGGCGAGCAGCGGCAGGACGTCGCGCGTGAGGAGATCCCGCCGGGCGACGAGCGGCTCGCCCATCACGTTCCGACCGCCCAGGACCATCACGTCGAACACGTAGAACAAGATAGCTGCTCCCACCGCGCCGTCCTGGAGCGCGTTGAACGACGGTCTCCCATCAGCATCCAGCGCGACCACCTCGCCGTCGATCACCGTCTCGTCCGGCAGGGCAGCGAGGGTCTTCACGATCCCCGGATACTTCCGGTTGAAATCCTTGTCGTTCCGCGAGCGGAGCCGCACCTCGCGGCCGGTCTTGATCGCGAGTGCGCGGTAGCCGTCGAGCTTCAACTCGTCGGTCCATTCGGGTCCCTCGGGCAGCGTTTCCGTAGCCAGAAGCAGCATCGGTTCGATGAACTTCGCATTGGTCTCCCGCGACGGCACCGCTCCCAGTGTAATTCGAGGTCATCAGCGCTGAAAGCGGCGCTATCTTGTTATGCTCTGACCATGAAAGACTCACATCAAATCGCCGCCGAGATGCATGATCTTGCTGCGCATGCTCATCGGCAAGCGGCCGATCGTCACGCCAAGCAGGATCATCAGACAGGCCACGAACTCTCTCGGCAAGCCCTCGAACACTCTACCAGGGCGCACGAGAAATCATTGGAAGCACATCGCAAATCCGAGGACAGTGTAAAAAAGTAGAAAAGGCCGTTGAGGGTCGGCCGCCGGACACGGATCCATGCCCAGATTGCGTTGTGCGCCGCCGTTTACCGGCACGTCATCAATGATGAGAGTAACGGGATTTCTATTTCTCGCCGCGCAGTTCGTCAGCGGACAAATCACTATAACTGCCTCGCGCCTGAGCGACAAACCGGCTTTGGAGCCCGGCACTCCTTGGTCGAGAACCGGCCTGTTCAATCCCACGGCAGTCAAATACAAAGGCAAAACAGTTCTGCTCTTTCGAGCCACTGATGCCAAGATGATTTCGCGAATCGGCTATGCCGACAGCGCGGACGGATTGCACTTCAAGGTTCGCCCGCAACCGGTGCTCGAACCGGAGGCACCCTACGAGAAGGGGGGCGGCGTGGAAGACCCGCGCCTCGTGCGGATCGACGGCACTTACTACCTCACCTATACCGGCTACAACGGCAAAGACGCCCAACTCTGCCTGGCGACTTCGAAAGACTTGATTCACTGGCAGCGGAAGGGTGTCATCCTTCCGGCCTACAAAGGCACCTGGAACACAAAATGGACGAAATCGGGTGCGATCCTGCCTCAACAGGTGAAGGACCGGTGGTGGATGTATTATCTCGGCACGCGTACCGATCCCGATGGCCAGGAGCGCGATTATATGGGAGTGGCCAGTTCTCCCGATCTTTTGCACTGGGCTGATGCCTCAGCAGCGCCCGTGCTGCCGCGACGACCAGGCGCATTCGATTCTCGCGTAATGGAACCGGGCCCAGCACCGATCCTAACCAAAGCCGGTATCCTTCTGCTTTACAATGGTGCCAGCGATTCGCTGGTCTACGGTCCCGCATGGGCGCTCTTCGATCGCGAGGCCCCCTCAAAACTGATCGCTCGCGCAGATCGGCCTTTTTTGTTGCCAGAACTCGACTGGGAAAAGAGGGGCGTCGTGCCGAACGTGATTTTTCTTGAAGGAGCCATCGTGAATTTTCCGTCAGAGGGCCAACTGGAAGCGATCGCGTACTATGGCGCTGCCGATCATGTCGTGGGCGCCGCGCGGTTGAAAATCACGATTCCATGAGCTGGGATGAAAGACACGTAATGTTTCTCAGTTTTCGTCGCGCGGGAACGTCAACGGCGCTGTTCCATTCGCCGCAGAACATCCCTGAGTTGCTTAGCGTTCTTGATTCCGATGTAGCGGAGTTGCCGCAGTTCCCGATTCGAAACCCAGCGCAAATCGCCGAGGCAGCGAAATCCGGCACCGAGCAGCGATTTGCGCACCACCGGTTGGATGCTGATCTTGTGGGCGGCCAACTCCTCTCGGCCATCGAGGCTGATGTCCATCCAAGCGGGCCGTTTCGCACTGCCCGGGCGCATCAACTCCCCGAGCTGCCTTTTCTCGGCTGCCATGACGCCGATTGCGTAGGCTTCCTGGATCGCGTCCAGAATCACGGCCCGGAGCGCTGTCCTGGACGAGACGACCTTGCCACCGCGCATCGGCCGGAGGCGGCCAATGGCGCTAAAGGCGATATCATCAACGATTTTCCGGTCAGGTTCGTTGGGCATTGGACCTCGCTGCCTGCCAGGATACACAAGCCGTATGTGGAGGGGCGGCAGAAAGGCCGACCGTTGCGGTCAGGTCGGGCAACGCAGCGTTCCTGCGCGGGCCTGCCGGTTAGACCGCCGGGCTGGCGCAAGCCAAGGCGCCCGTGCAAAGGGAAAATTGGTAGGCCTAGCCCGAGTTTGCTCCATGATTCGGCCGACTCGGGTTAACAAGCCAAGAGCCGAAAAACCAGCCCTCTACTCATTCCCCGGCGCGAGGGTGATCTCAAACACGCCGGCGGCAGTCCCGGTAAACAGATGATTCGGGTTCTGCGGATCGAACGCCAGCACGCCGATCCCGGATATCAGTCCGGCAGTCGGCAGCGGATTCCACGTGGCTCCGTGGTCCTGGCTTCTGGCTACGCCGGCTGGGGTGTTCGCGTAAACCGTCCCCAGTTGGTCGAATCCAAGCAGCGACACGCCGTCCAGCTTCACCCAGGTTGCTCCACCGTCGGTGCTCTTGAACTGCCCAAGGTTCTTCAGCAGTTCCGGGCTGTCCCAATACCCGCCGGTACAGTCGTACCATGAGCAGTCCAGAGACGTAGTCTGCGCGTACACGACGCTGGAATTGGTCGGGTCCACCGTCACCGACGATACGTCGACAGCCTGCCAGAGCGTGTTCACTCCGGTCCAGGTTCTTCCTCCGTTCACGCTCTTGAGAACCCCGCTGGTGACCGACACCGCCCTCTGCACGCCGTTACTCCACGCCGCTTCTGACCCGGCGTAGATCGTGTCCGCAATTTGGGGATCGATCGCCAGCGTGCCGAGCAAAAGCACCCCGGCGTATCCCGCCAACTGCACCCAGCTCGCTCCTGCGTCAGAGCTCCTAAGCAGGCCGGAGTAGATGGTGTCCGGATTCTGCATGTCGATCACGATAGGGCCGTACGAACCTGCCAGATAGGGATCGAGCGGCAACTGCACCCAGGTTTGTCCGTCATCGATGCTCTTTTCGACGCCTCCGGCCAACGTGTACACCGTGCCCTGGTTCCGCGGGTCGAACGTCAACGTCGTGAAGTCGGACTTGAACGGCGTTGTGCTCCAGCTCGCTGCTCCATCCGTGCTCTTCAGCAAACCTGCGGAAGCGACTCCGCCATACAGCGTCCGCGGATTCTGGGGATCGATCGCGAGCGTGTAGAAGTAGTTCGCAAACAACCCGGAGTTCGCCGCGGCCCAGGTCGAACCGCCATCCGAGCTCTTAAAGATTCCCCGCCAACCGGTTCCGGCGTACACCGCACTCCCAGGATTCCGCGCACCTTTGGATGGACGGCGGCCGCCTTGCCCTCGCGTGACGGCCACCCACCAGGTGTAGGGGCTCGTCGCACCGGGAAGGACCACGCTCCAGTTCCCGCCGCCATCCGTGCTCTTCACGATGCCGTCAGAACTCACTGTGTAGAGCGTTCCCGAGTCCTCCGGATCGATTACGAGGTTTACCCCTCTGAACCCGGTGAACCCGGTGTCGACCCAACTTGACCCACCGTCCGTACTCTTGAAAACCGATCCAGTGCCACTCCCTGAAATGGGAGTGGTTACGTACAGCGTGTTCGAATTCTGCGGGTCGATTACCGGAGCGTCAGGGATGGAAGAGCCGGGCAGACCGGAGTTGACCGGACTCCAGCTCATCGCGCCGTCCGTGCTCTTGAACAGTCCGCCGCCTGCTCTCACAATGAGACCCATCGCCGCGTACAGCGTGCCCGGGTTCTTGGGATCGATCGCCAGTCCCCCTACGCTCGGGAGGTACCCAGGCTGGAAGCCCGGCAGGCCGTTACCGGCCGGGTTCCAGGTGGCTCCGCCATCCGTGCTCTTGAACATTCCGCCGTTGAGAGAGTAGTCCGTGCCGTGACCCACGTAAAGAGTGCTCGGGTTGCCGGGATCGATGACGAACGCGAGACCTACACAGGGCTGAAATTGCGTGGCGCTGTAACACGGCAGGGGGTCGGACGGGTTCCAGGTCAGCCCGCCGTCCGTGCTCTTGAGCAGCTGGTTGTAGAAATCGGTCCCATAAAGAGTACTCGAGTTCCGGGGATCGACAGCCAGGACCGTCGCGTACTTGGGAGCGGGAGCGCTCAAGACACTCCAGTGGCCGGCCGCATCCGTGGTCTTCCACAGCCAGCCGGCGTTGACGTATAGCGTGCCGGGATTCTGCGGGTCGATCACCGGCCGCCCGACCACGCCGCCCTCCGGCCCCCGCGGCGTCCAGACATTGGTCTGAGCGAATCCGGCTACAGAAAGAAGAACAAGAAACAGCAGCCGCGGAAATTCCATGGTGCCCTCCGCTGTCGCTACATTGTACCGCTGTCGTCTATTAGGCCTTGGGCTCTAGGTCTAGCGCTCGCCCATGAGTAGCGGCCGAGCGCGCGGCAAAAAGCCCAGGCGTGGCCGGCACGAAGCGAGAAAGTTTAGTGACGTGACGGACCTGTCGCGTCACGCTGCGCCCTGGGGAGGCGTATCACGCTCCATCTTTCCCTATGGCCGGCAGGCAGCAGTGCTCAGAGTTCCATTCGGCGGTTTGCCGACAATGCGCCCAAGTGGATCGCGAATCGGTAAACACTGCGGCGTTACCGAGGAATCTATTTTGCTTCGACGTTGCATACCTTCGGACTGGGCGGGTACAAACGCTTCGGTCCACCTCTCATACCGCCGTGATAGAGTTGTTTCGCAACCGTTCTTCCTTGCTGAGGAGGCATTGCAAAATGCTAAGCTGGACGAAGTTCATCCCCTACTCCGCTCCCGCTGTCTTCGGGATACTGACCCAGCTTGCGGTCAGTTCAGAAAAAGAAACTCAACCTGATCGAGTTGCCTACACCAGCTTCCAACCAGCCAGCAATTGGGATATCTATCTGTTTACGCAGCCGGGCCGGGCGCCGCAACGCCTAACAGACTATCCCGGTTTGGACTATGATCCCGTGGTGTCGCCGGACGGGCGCTGGCTGGTCTTTTGTTCGGAGCGGCGCGGCAATCCGGATCTTTACGTTCTCGATTTGCAACGCGGCGGCGCACCTCGCCTTCTGATCGAGAGCGACTTCCTGGAGGACCAAGCTGCATTTTCGCCAGACGGGAAGTCTATCGTTTTCGTCAGCACATTCTCAGGTAACGCGGATATCTATCGATTGCCATTCCGGCCAGACAGAACCTTGTCGATGAAACAGGCGGAGAATCTGACGCACCACCCTGGAGGCGATTTCCGTCCGGCGATTTCCCCGGACGGCCGCATGATGGCGTTCAGCTCCGACCGGGATCTGCCCGTGACGGCCGCCATGCCGATCACCCGGATTAGATCGGGCGACATCTGGACGCTGAATCTCATTGACAAAACGCTGCGAAGGCTCACCATGGTGAACGGCACTGGATGGAACGGCTCGCCGAAGTGGTCCGCCGACGGTAAGGAAATTGTTTTCTATTCATCCCAGTTCGGCTCGACTCCGGGCAACCAACAATCGAGGATATGGGTCATGAGCGCCGATGGCTCTAATCCGCGCGCGGTGACCGTGGACGAAACGGCAGCTCTCTCACCAGAATTCCTGCCGGGCGGCAGAATCATTTATTCGCGGAGGAACAAGAAGAACCTAGATGAGATCGTCTCGGTGAACAGCGATGGTAGCGGAGCGACGATCGAGAGCGATCCCTCGAAGAACAGTTATCGGGGACCCGTCCACGGTCCTTCCAAGGGAACCTTCGTCGCTTATGGCACGGGTCCGGTCGAGCCGGAACCACCAGAGGGTTACCACCGTGCGCTCGGGTTTGAGGCGGGCCAGCTTTTCAGAGATGGGCCTGTTCTGGTGCCCGGCGCGCCGTTCAGAAGAACGCCGCCCGACCGCCAGATTGATCTCTATCCCATCCGCTACTTCAGCGCCATCCTGAATCCACGCGAGAATCTCATCCTCCATACCGCGCCCAGCGCGCCTTCCCGATCCGTAGAGTTGTGGGCTTCGAGAATCGACGGCTCCCAACAGCGCAAGCTCCTGGAGCTTGGCCCTTCACCTACACAGCTCACTTTCACAGGGATGAGTTGGTCGAAAGACGGCCAGTGGATTGTCTTCACGCGGGGTGGCGGCCCTTCAGCCGTAAAAACTGCCAAGAATGAGGCGGACGTTTGGAAGATGCGATCGAATGGAAGCGATTTACAGAATCTAACGCCCAACACGCCTGGCTTTGACGGCTACCCGAGTTTTTCCGGCGACGGAAAACAGATAGTGTTCCGCAGCGGAAGAAACGGCAGCCTTGATCTCTATCTGATGAATGCGGATGGAAGCAATGTCCGGCGGCTGACCAACGATGGCGCCGACGATCTGTTTCCGGTCTTCTCTCCAACCGCGAATCAAATTGCCTTTGCATCCAACCGGGAAAATTCGAAGTCTGACATCTTTGACGTTTATCTCCTCGACCTCGATGCCGATGGCGCTCCGGGGAACATTCGGAGGATTACACACGACGAAGGACAGCACGGGCACCTCCAGTACTCTTATGACGGAAAGTGGCTCATTTTCGCTTCTGAGCGAGGAGGGATCAGCGATGAGCAACCCCTCGCTCCCTCGTCGCAATTGTATGGGGAGCTGTACGCGTACCGAATCAAGGACGGAACGATGCTCCGATTGACTGATAACAAGTGGGAAGAGGGAGTGCCATCCTGGGAGGCGCCACTCGGAGCGAGGTAACCCCAAGCACGAGAGTACGCTCTCTATCGCCTCTACATCTTGTCCACGATCGGATTGAATCGAACCGTTGCAATGAATCGTCCACTTGGCCGTCTAACGCTCAATCACTGAACTTTGTTTGTGGTTGGTAGAAATCACCGCTGGGAAGTTATGCCACTTTCCGCTGCCCTTTCGCGGCGTCCGGGTTGATCGCACGCACCACTGATTCAAGCCGCCATTTAGTGCCGCCAGGCAGGCGATGCCCAGCGCCATCACGCTAGGCCGCAGACGCGCCAGCTCCATTGATCCTCAACACCCAAGTCGAACAGTCAATCGAAAATGCTCTCTAGCGCGTCGGCCGCGCCAGCATGTCCGCCACCACCCAGGCGGCGCCAACCACGGCGAGATTCACGGCACTCTCGGTCCAGTTCCAATGGCTGGAGTGATCGGCCAGCAGTATCCGCCCGTTCGCTAGCAGGCCGAAGGACACGAGCATGGCGGTCAGCAGGATCGCGGCGAGGCGGGCCTGCACACCGGTCAGGATCGCAACGCCCGCCGCGACGAAGCCGACCCCGGTGGCATAGCCCCAGAACTCTTGCGTAGGCGGCAGCCATTTGGGGACCATCGAGGCGGTGTTCTTCATATAGACGAAATGCGCTCCGCCGAATACCAGCGCACAAACCCCAAACGCCAGTCGGCCGAGGCGCGTAAGGCGCGCGGCCAGTGCCGCATCGATCCCGGCAGTAGTGGCGTAGATGATCAGCCCGCCGGCGGTGATCGCGAGTTGCATGGCGATGTTTTCGTAGGTGACGAATATGGCGTAATCCCTGAGTAGCAGGCGGCCATTCGTCAAGATGACGACAAAGAGCGCGTAGTAGACGGTAAGCGCCGCGGCGCCCCAGGCCGCAGTTCGGCGCCACTCGACGGCCCCGGCCGCGACGACCATGAACACTCCTGTGGCATAGGCTAGGGCCGTGCGAGCGGGAAAGTGCTCGGGCACCGGCTGCCCCGGGTCGAAGTCCCCAAATGCCAAGCTGGCGATGCCCAGCGCCATCACGCCCAAGCCGTAGACGCGCCAGCCGAAGCCCATCCTCGTTTTTTCCGCTGTCATGACTGTTCCAGCTTAGCCGGAATCTCTTTTTTCGGCACCGCCGACCGCGCTGATCAACCGCGCCCCTCCCGCTCCAGTGGCGCCGCGCTGCGCCCGCACCTGGACGGACCCGACGCGCTCAAAGGGCGGAAAGCCGATGGATTTCAGTGGAGTGACTGGACGGTGACATCACAAGGTGCGGCGCGCGCCCGATAAAATAGGCCGCACCCGATATCTCGAAGCGTCGGAAATGCCCATGTTGATCGTTATTGATGCCCACGCGCGAGTGTTCGGAACACCCTCCCAAGAGTCGGAAGCGGTAATGGCCCAAACACAACCCCTTACCTGCCAAGCGTTTAGCGTTCGACAAACATGTGTTTTCCGAACAGCTGGATAGTGGGAAAATCGGGTAAATTCGGGCGTGGTGTTCCCGGACGCCCTAAATTGACGATCATGGCGGCTTTGACGGCCGCGCCGGGATTATGGCGAGCCAGACCCTTTTTAAATGGTGACAGAATCGCTGCGCGGGCAGACGACAAATTCGGTCTTGGTCACGGCCATTGTGACAACGCCGCCTGGTCGTCGAAAGCAGGATCATCGGTGAGCCGTTCCAGTCCGCCGCCATCGGCATGCACCTCTTCAGGCTGATTGGAATCCTGCTCGCCGCCAAATAACGACGCCCTACATGCCGCCCTTTATCCCAGGCCTTAGTACGTCAGATCGATTGACGCCTCCTGCCCGTGCCGTTAGCATTCCGTTAGAGAGCGGATTAAGGCGACACGCCTTAGGGACGCGGACTGGACGCCCGCGTCGGGGAGGCTCCGCTCTCGGCATCCCTTCTCCTGGTTGGGCGAGCGGTACTTGGCAGACATCGCAGAACCTGATCAGTTTCTTCGACGGTGCAGGGGAAAGCCACGATCTCCCCAGTCTCGAGTAGATCGCTGAGCCAATGCGGAGGCCGTCGTCCCGCCCAAATTACTTGAACGCAAACCACCAGTTTCTTGCAAATTATGCCGATAAGATGGCATGGTACCTGGCACAAAGATCGTTCACGCAGCGGAGGGTTCAGTATTTCTCTGGACTGCCCACCGGCAGACATTAGCAGAATGAAACGACTGGAGATCTGGATACTTGGGATCGCATTTTGCGCGTTCGGAATGGCGATCCCGGCTTCGGCCGGCACCATGGGCGAAACGCTGGAACCCTCGACCATCGCAATCCTGACTGTGCTCGCGACATGCTTCGGGATGTGGCTGAGGTCGCGGGTCTTGCGCCGGACCAGAGTGACAACCAAGAATGTCGGCAATCTTCACGATCGTGCCAAATAACGGCACGGCGGTATTCGATTGACTCACGATCAACGCGGCGATTCCAGGCGCGCGACTCAAGCGAAACGTGAGCCAGACTGCGAGCGTGCTTCTATGCCGGGCATCCAGGCGTCCCTAGTGCGTGAGACAGCGATCGAAGACGAGAAACGCCGCCGAACGAATCCAGCGGCGCTATGAAACGGGCGATCAGCCGCTCACGCTTTCAGCGAGTAGACCCGCCCGTCCTCGCCCTTGGTGGACGTGAGGGCCAGTCCCATCTTCTTTCCGACCGTGCCCGACAGGAATCCGCGCAGTGAGTGCGGCTGCCAGCCGGTGGTCTTAAGCAGTTCCTTGGCGCTGGCTCCGCCGGGTCGCTTCAGCAGTGTGAGGATCTTCGCGGTTTTGCTGCCCTCGCGGGCACCGGGCTTGGCGGCCTTGGCTTTCGTGCGGCCCGTGGGCGCTTTTTTCCCGCCGGTGGCCTTCTTACCGGGCTTGGGCTTCGGTGTCGCCACGTGGGCGCGACGTGCGCCAACGCGGGCTTAGTGGTCGGTTCCGGCTGTGCGCTAGCCCCGGGTGGCGAGACTAGGGGCGTTCTCTTCGCGAATCGTCGATTTCATGATGTTATCTCCTTGGCGGTGGACGGGGACTAATCGCTTCGTCGTTAAATCCGCCGAAGCCGGTATTCAGGGGAGTGCTGGAGCTTGTATCGACACTTATGATCGCGGTGCTTTGCGCCGTGGCCAAGGACGCGATCACCAAGCGTACAGTCTCACACGCACCTTCCTCTATTGCGCTGGCGCATTGAACGGGAAGGTGAGCGATCCGATGGCGTTGGAGCCGCGGTCGAAAACGATCAAGCGCAAGCGGCCGACCTGATCGGAGACCGGGACGCTGCGCGAGAACACGATGCCCTCGCTCCGAGCCTTCTCGCGCTCCTGGGCCGAGTAATGCACGTCGAAGGGGATCACAGGCGAGCCCTCCACCATCCCTCCTCTCAGGTAACCCACTAACGCGATCCTTAGTTGTGCGTCGGAATGGTCGCCTTGCTGTCCGAAAGCGACGTCGTGCGCGTCGATGCGCACGTTCAACTGCATCGAATGTTTGTCTTTCGGGTCGACCGTAAGGCTTCCGTACAGTCCGATCTCCGCAGCGTCGAACTGCGTCCCGGCTACCGCGCGAATCGCCTGCTCCGAACCCTCTCCCGGCGGAACAGCCCAAGCATAATAGCCGGTCTTGGCCTGGATATGCACGCCTTTCCGTTTGCAGGTGACGCGGACCTTGTGAAACTTGTTGTCCCAGTTGCGCGCCGGCGCGTAGTAGCCGATCTGGTAACTGACACGGACGTCGTTCATCGCCAGTTTCAGCGCGCGACCGATGTCCTTGGTCAAGTTCCGCCTGCCTCCGGTGACATCGGCAAACTCGTTCAGAGTCTCAATGCTTTGCATGCCCGTGCCGGCGCCGCCAGTGGCGCCTGCTCCATCGGAGGTTCCACCGATGCGATCCGGGCTGCCGAGCATCACCTGCCGCACCGGATAGATCGCGACACCGGACCGCTCCAGCGCCTGGCTTAACTGCCGCAACAGAGGCGTGAAGTCGACAGGTTCACCAATATCGGACCGGTTGGGACCGAGGCCGATGGGCACGCCGTCGGTCACCCAGACCACGTTCTTGCGGCCTGGGACCCTGGAAAGCTCCACGCCCATCTGGTCCAGCGCGGCGAAGGTCAACTGTGTTCGGATGGCGACGTCGACCTCGACCGGCCGGTTGCGCAGAACGGTTTTCAGCGCGTTGTCGAGTTGCGGTTTGATCTGTTTGGTCCAGTGCGCGGCGTCGGGGCCCTCCTCTCCGTTCGGCAACCCGTGGACCGCGAATAACCGGCCCTCGATGGTCACGATATAGAGGTATAGATAGTCGGCCTTATCCAAGTTTTCGAGCGTTTTAATAATTTCGTAAGCCGCGTTTCCGCGCGATCCGAAGCTCTCGTTCATCAGGTCGAAGAGAATCACAGTGGCGTAGGGGACTGACTCCGCTCCCCGATTGGAAACCTCATTCGGAGCCAGTTTGGGAGCTTGCCTTAGAGTGGCTTCGCGGTGCCGGAAAAACACGATTTTCTGAGGCTTGCCGGCGTCGGTCACCTGAAAGTCATTGATCGTCAAATCGTTCACCGGCTGCTCATGACTTTCGAGGGCGACGACGTTGAGGTCGAGCAGCTTCAGGTCCGGCGAATCGTCGCCACGCAGAGCCGCCAAAACGAAGGCCAGTCCCAATGCCACTCCAAATTTCATGATCAATTCTCCGCACCATTGATTCTAATGCGCGCATTCCGCTAACTCCATACCCGAGGGCTGGTAGTTCTTTGCGCGAATGACGGTATCTACAGGTATCTACCCTTTTTTTGCACTCCGAATTACTCAATGCAAAGTGGATAAAACTCCTCATAGCCGGAGGATGCTGAGGCGCTAGGCCGAGCAAGGTAAATCTTCGCGAGCGCAAACGAGAAGGGACCGTCGTTATGCAATGGTCCGACACGCGTTCGGCTACAATCGGGCTATGAGAGCCATTGTGTGCTTTTTGGTCGCCCGGTCCGCGGTCGCCCAGACTCTCTCTCCGGCTGCTGAATTCGACCTCAACGCCAAACCACACCGCTTCGGTCGCGCAACGCGAAGTTACTTCACGGCAACCTCGACGGGCCTCACCCTCGTTGTGATCGGTGACAACAGCGTGCTGCTTGTCTCCGCCGATCCGGACGGCCGCATTCTCCATTCCAGGTCCGACCTCGCGTCTGTGAACGCGCAGACCTACGCCGCCCTGCCGCGTCCCGATGGCAGCGTCTGGCTGCTGTCTTCCTCGCCCTACCGCATGCTGGAACTTTTTGGCGTCGAGCCGGGCGTCGGAATCGGCGACGCGTCATCAGGCCGTCCGCCCTCAGGCCGGGGATCGTCGGAAGCTCACAACTACAACCAAATGGACCTCTATAGCCCCGCTGGAGAGCATCTCGCCTTCCTGCGCTAGCTGTCTCTCGCCGCTAGCCCGATCGCTGCCGGCAACGATCAGCTCGTTCTGCGCAGCACAGGTGCGCCCGGATTCCCGACGTCGCTCCAGATGCTCCATTTTGGAACGGTCGTTGATAACCAGTTCAAGGAGACGACACAGGTTCGCCTGGAGCCGCCCGTCAATGGCGCCATGCCTGTCCTTTCCCCGAATGGCAACCTGCTATTGATCAACAAGGCATCGGGAAGTATGGTGGTCATCGACCCTCAAACGAAGGCGGGTACCGTGGTCAGACCGGCCAAGCCGAGCCGGATTAGGGCCGCCGCAGCCGATTCCAGTTACGTTTACCTGCTCTCCGACGGCGCCGCGCTCAAGACGGACCTCACCGGCAAGGTGCTTTCCACGTACCGGTTTCAGCTCCGCCGAGGCTTCGATCCCTCCTCCCTGGCGGTGACCGGCAACTCGTTCTATCTCGCCGATAAATCCGGCCACATCGCCCGGTTTCGTCTCTGATTTGATTGGACGGAGCTTTTTACCGGATGGCTGGTAGCTCTTCGCTTGAATGAGGGTATCTACCGCCTTTTGCACTGCAAACTACTTAATCCAAAGTATGGATAAAGACGGATCAGGTGCGTCATTCTATCAACTGTGAAAGCGTTGCGATTCGGCTTCCTGGCGGCGACGATCTGGGCGACTGCGACCGCGCAGTCCTCTCTGAATCCTGCCGCCGATCCTCGTGACGTGCTCGTCCGGGTGGCGGCCAAGCTTGCGGCAACCGAGAAACGCATTCCCAACTTCACATGCGTCGAGACAGTCACGCGGGATTATTACCAACCTGGTGAGACGCGCCCACGCGCCTGCTCCGTCCTGATGGAGCAAAGGAAGCGTCGCACTAAGGACCTGGTCCTGCGTCATCTGGCGACCGACCGCCTCCGCCTGGACGTCACCATGGTGCAGACCGGCGAGCTGTTCTCCTGGGTGGGAGCCAGCAATTTTGACGACAGGGGAATTGATCATCTGGTCCACGATGGTCCTATGGGAACGGGCGCGTATGGAGCATTTTTAACTCTCGTGTTCCTGGAGGACGCCAAGGCGCTCCTGTTCGAGAAGACCCTCGTAGCCGACGGGCGCAACCTGATGGAGTATTCGTTTCGGGTGAATAGAACCGACAGTCACTACCGCGTGAAGCTCGGCGAATCGTGGGTTCACACCGCATACAGTGGAACCTTTCACGTGGACCCGGCAACCGACGAAGTAGTGCGCATGAATTTGCAGGAAGACGAACTCCCGGACGCCACCAACTACTGCACCACCATCACAAGCTTGAATTTCCAGACGACGGAAATTGGAAATATCAAAGTTCTTCTGGCCGCGCGCGCCGCACAGCGTTTCGTATATGGAAACGGCGAGGAGGTCGAGAACACGACGACCTTTGGCAACTGCCGCGAATACCTCGGCGAATCGAAATTAACGTTCGCCGAGGACCCCGAACCGACGCAGGCAAACATTAAAAGAGGCACCCCTGAGAAGCTCGCGTCCGTGCCGGCTGGTTTGCGATTCGTGCTTGCGCTTACGACGCCGATCGAAACCGACACCGCGGCAGCGGGCGATCCCTTTACCTCGAAGTTGATAGCGCCTCTTCTCGACGGAAAGCATAAGGTGTTGGCGCAAGCGGGATCCCTCGTTGAGGGCCGTCTCCTTCGGGTGCAGAGCTTCCAGTTTCCCCGGAAGGAGGTCGTCATCATCTTTGAACCTGAAACCGTGGAGGTCAACGGCGCCAAAGTGCCATTATCGGCTGTCCGGGACTTTCCGGCCACGGGGCAGAGAAAAATCATTCTGCCGCTAACAGGTGAGGAACATTCCGGAGTGTTTCTTGTGGCCGGGCAACACGTCACTCTGAAGAAAGGATTCCGGTCTGAATGGCGAACGATCGAATAAAAGCAACGTTGCTGTTCGCCACCGGAATTCTGCTTGCGCAGAGCTCTCGCGACCTGGCGCTCCACGTCGAGGTCAATCTGGTTCAGGTGGACGCCGAGGTTACGGATGGCAAGGGCAGGCCGGTGACGGACCTCAGTGCCGCCGATTTTGAGATTCGACAAGACGGCAAGCCGCAGCGGATCACCAACTTTTCCTACATCGACACGACGGGAGGCGCAGGTGCGGCACCGCGCGCGCCACAAGTTAAAGGCGCGCCGCCCCTGCCTCCCGTCGACTTGCAGCCGGAAGATGTCCGGCGAACCTTCGTTGTAGTAGTGGACGATCTCGGCGTGGCGTGGGAAAACCTCCCCGCCGTCAGGCATGCTCTGCGCAAGTTCGTCGAAGAGGAGAAGCAACCGAACGACCTGGTGGCGGTCGTTGCGACGGGCGGTGGAATGGGTGTCTTCCAGCAGTTCAGCACCGATCCCAAACAACTGTTGGCCGCGGTCGACCATTTGAAGTTCAACCTGATCTTCAATCGCGTCGGCGTTTCCAGTTTCCCTAGTATCGGTCCCTTGAGGATGCCGCTGAACCCGGTCAGCGGATACGTTTCCCGGCAGCAATCGGCATTTTCGATCCAGTCCGTCCTGCGCGTCCTGCGCGATATGCCCGGCCGCAAGATCATGTTGTTGATTTCAGAAGAAATGTCGATGGTTCAGGGCGACACCTTCGTGCAGCGCCTGGGAGACCGGGCGATCCGCTCTTCGGTGGCGATTTATACCGTCGACCCGCGCGGGCTGCCGACGCTCCAGCTAACCGCCGCCGACAATACCAGGGGCATGACGCCGCAGCAGATTTCACGGATTCCCATGGATCGCTCCGAGTCCTATTTCTATTTAGTATTTTGGCCTTTCGCGGGCGGGCTTCATTTGCCCGACATGCGCGGCGGGCGCAACCGGTCACTGTGGTCCGAACGCATTGAGTCCGCATGGGCATCGTACTTCGGAGCGCCGGAGAAATTCTTGAGCGCGGCCTATCAGTTGGAGTTCATTCTTGAATTCAATTCTTATGTTCTTGAGGTCGTCAAACCGGAAGGAATCTTCAGACTCGAAGATCCGGACCGAAAGAGATACTTCGCCTATGAACCCGATTTCTGGGCCAACCGCCTGGATGATACAGTGCCAATCGCCGAGCTCTTTTATGACGCTCTGGCGGCGGGGCCACGTGTCCCGGCCGGGTGTGGAATCGATGAACGTGCCATAGATTTGACCTTCAAGAGAATGGCGGCACATGACCGGCTGTTGTTTCTCGGTGGCTTCCTGACCCATTTGAAATCCTGGCAGGCTGGCGTGATGCTACGGGCCAGCCGCTTCCCCTTCATGTTCGATTGGGAGGGTAGGTTGAAAGCGGTTTCCTTCGAACACGTACAGAGTACGAAGGCCCGGTAACCTCGTTAATCCATCTGCCCGTTCCCCTGATGCAGTCGGCGCCTCCGAGCGGGTAGATTCTGTGAAGTCGCCAAGCCCAGTAGGAAACGACGCCGATGGCGAACCAACTTGCCACCCACCGCGCACATGTGTGCGAACGCGGTCTCTCGCGGGTTAGTCTTTCCTGGGCCAGAGCGCGTTGTCACTCGTTGTCACTCTTGGTCTGTAACTCTATGAGGAATGGTAGCGCTAACGGGAGTGCGCCGGGATGAACCGGCATGTTGTTGGGAATGAAAGAGTCCTACAAGAAAGGAGAAGCGAATCCATCTTGGCCCCGAGTCTTGCAGCGAGCATCGCGAGGTGTTAGTTGAAGCGTAGACAGGGGTATCGGTGGGCCGGGCGATTGAGCTTCGAAAAACGCCAACTAGGGCGCTGAACTCCATTTCCGTTGAGGAAGGCAACACGGCTGGTTGCGATAAATCGCGAGCAAC
>Ga0210394_10002032_pt1 | contig 29255 bp, 24 predicted proteins | sample IncBWC12MmetaG_FD_160121 | JGI IMG/M metagenome (GOLD analysis project Ga0210394, IMG submission 160121) | Forest soil microbial communities from Barre Woods Harvard Forest LTER site, Petersham, Massachusetts, United States - Inc-BW-C-12-M | ecosystem: Environmental > Terrestrial > Soil >...
GAGGCAGCGGTCATTGTCCGGGCACTTTAGCATCCGCGGCATTGCTGCTCCATGGCAAGTCCATCGTGACGCTGAGTCCTCCGCCTTCACGGTTCGCCAATTGAATGCGCCCGCCGTGCGCTTCGGCAATCTCGCGCACCAACGCCAGCCCTAAACCGGTGCCGCTGCGCTTGGTCGAGTAGAAAGGCAACAATGCCTGCGCCAGCACTGTCTGAGTCATGCCGGAGCCCCGATCGCGCACCTCGATGCGCTGATCACCGCCGGCGCAGGTGATCGACAGCTCGACTTCGAGGGCGGCACCACCGGCCTCGTGGGCATTTTTCAGCAGATTGATCAGCGCCTGTTCGACTTGCACACGATCAAACCAGCCCGGCAGCGCAGGCAGCGGCTGGGTATGCGTAAATGCTTGCTGTCCTTTGAGATCGGCGATGAACTGCTGCCACGGCACGCTTTCAGGACGCGGCGCCGGCAGCTTGGCGAAGGCCGCGTAGCCGCTCACGAAGTGATGCAGGTGTTCAGCACGTTCGCCGATCGCTGAAAATACCGCGGGCAATGCGCCGTAGTCGCCGCGCCGCGCGATTTCGGCGCCGGAGTGGGCGAGCGAGGACAGCGGTCCCAAAGAATTGTTGAGTTCGTGGCTCAAGACCCGGATCAGCTTTTTCCACGTCGAGACTTCCTGTCGAGACAGCTCGCGAGTCAGGCGCTTGAGCAGGTACAGCCGAAACGTGCGTCCCTGCAGGATGAACGAGCGCTGGGATAAATGAAATGTCTCCTCGACACTCTCGATCACGGTCGAAAACAGCGTATCGCCTTGTTCATTCGCCGCGCCTTGCAACGCCGCCGGGGCGTCCCGCAGGGCGTCCCGAAATTTCAAGCCCTGTAGACTACGCCCTTCGCTCAATAAGTGCCGTGCGGCGATGTTGGCATAGGCGATGCGTTCGTGGGCATCGACCAGCACCAATGCCACCGGTGAATTCTGCATTACCGTATCCAGCAACAGCTCGCGCTGCACCAGATGCGCGCGCTGCTCGCGCAATGCGGACGCCAGTTCGTTGTGCGCCGTCATCAGCTCGCCGAGCTCATCGTCGCGATCGGCCACCATCGACACGCTGAAGTCGCCTTCACGGTAACTGGCGACGATGCCGGACAGCGCGCGCAGCATTTGCTGAATCGGACGCATGATGCGTGCAGCCAGCCACAGCACCGGAAATAGTGCAGCAGCGATGATCAGCGCGGCCGCCAGCAGCGCACTGTCGAGCGCATGCGCAAGCCACGCGCTTGCCGCTGCTGTGACAGCCACGATCAAAAATAACAGCAGCGCCAGCTTAGCCTTAAGGCTCATCGTGCTCGATCAGGCCCCGCCGGGCGGGCGCAGGTTGAACCGTTCCAATCGACGGTACAAGGCTTGGCGCGACAGCCCCAGGCTCTGCGCCGCACGACTGATGTTGCCGCCGGCCTCACGTAAGCTGGACTCCAGCACCTCGCGGCTGAATTGTTCCGTTTCGCGAGCTGCCGGCCGCTGCGGCGCCGGCAAGTTGAGGTCGGCTGCAACCACCATGCTGTCGCGCGCCAGCAGCTTGGCGCGTTCGATCGAATTGCGCAGCTCGCGCACATTGCCCGGCCATTCGTGCAGCTGCAGCGCCGCCGCGGCGTCCTCGCTCAGCTGCAAACCAGGCCCAAGAAAATGACGGGCCAACGGCAGAATGTCGGCCGGCCGGTTCGAAAGCGGCGGCACCGCGATATCGATGACATTGAGCCGGTAGTACAGATCCTCGCGAAAGCGGCCCTCACGGATAAGCGCCGGCAGGTCGGCGTTGGTGGCGCTCAAAATCCGCACCTGAGCACTGCGGGTCTTGTTTGAGCCCAGCATTTCAAATTGACCGGTCTCCAGCACTCGCAGCAGCTTGACCTGTCCGGCAAGAGGCAGGTCCCCGATCTCATCCAGGAACAATGTGCCGCCGTTCGCGGCTTCGAATCGCCCGGTGCGGGCCCGGTTGGCTCCGGTATAGGCGCCCGCCTCCGCCCCGAACAATTCGGCCTCGATCAGCTCGGAGGGAATGGCGCCGCAATTGACGGCGACAAAGGGACCGGTCTTGACCGTGGAGTTTGCGTGCACGATCTGCGCAATGCGCTCCTTGCCGGCGCCATTCGGCCCGGAGATCAGCACGCGAACGTCTGCGCGCGCCACGCGGCAGGCGAGTTCAACGACGCGTTCCATGGCGTCGGAGGTGTAAACAATATCGCACAGGTCGTATTGCTCGGCCAACTGCTCGCGCCGACGGCGCTGCTCGTCCTGCAGGCGCTGCCGCTCGCGAGTGGTCTCCGCCAGTTCCAGCAGATTTTCGACCGTCGCCAGCAGCTTGTCGTTATCCCAGGGCTTGCCGATGTAATCCGCCGCGCCGGCTTTGACGAGTTGCACGGCCGCTTCCAAGTGCGTCCAGGCGGTGAGCAGTACCACGGGTAAATCGGGCTGCTGGGCCCGGAGCGCACGAAACAGGGCCACGCCTTCCTCTCCCGAGGTGGTGTCGGCAGTGAAATTCATGTCGGCGATGACCAGATCGACGCGCTCGCGCGCGAGCATTGCAAGACCTTTCTGCGGCGTGACCGCGGTCAGCGTTCGAATGTCATGCAGACCAAACAACAGCGTCAGCGCCTGGGCCACTGCGGGATTGTCATCGATGATCAGTACGGTGCGCATGGATGAATGTTAGCGGGTGTCGCGCCGAATCACACCAGAGCGCTCCAAGCTACACCGCACGTGTCGCCAATGCCGGAGGAATGGAAGCCGCCTTGAACGCCGGCCAAAGCACCGCTGCTTGGCCCAGCAGCAGCACGGCACCGGCACCCAACAATGCATAGCCGAAGTGCAGCCGCTGCATCTCGAAGGCGGTCACCATCCACAGATTCAGCGCCACCGCCATGGCGACACCGATGGCGGCACCGGCGCCGGCGATCAAGAGATTTTCGGTTTGGAAGTACTGCATGATGGCATTTCGCGTCGCTCCGAGCGCGCGACGGATGCCGATCTGGCGCCGCCGCTGCGCGACCCAGTAGCTGGTGAGACCGACGATCCCGAATGCCGTGACCGCCAACAAGGAAATGCATACTACGCCGAGTATCACCACCAGGCCGTGGTCGTCTTGATAGGCATCATCACGCGCAGAAACCAGCGTCTGAGACTTTTTTATCACGCGCGCGCGGCTGATATCGAAGAGTTTCTTTTGCGCCGCCTGCATGACGGCGGCCACCTGACCCGGCTTGGTGCGCACAATGTAGAAGTAGCGCGGGACAACCAGGTGGAACGGCTCAAGTATCGAATTGTCGAAGAACGTAGCGCCCCAGCCTCCCGCTTGCACCCACGGCACCTGCAGTTTGTCGATCACGCCGATGATGGGAGTCTTTACATGGCGCGCTTCGTCGTAGATGGACTGCCCAACCGCATTGACGTTCGGGAACAACTTCTCCGCCAGCACACGCGAGACGATGAGCCCGGGGGGCTGCACCAAATCCGTGTAACCCGCCTTATCAGCGATCTCACTGGCGGTGAAGTTACGGCCGGCGATCAATTTGAGGCCCAATCCCTGCAGCGCATGCTCGTCGGCGAAGTACAGGGCGGCCAATGCCGTCGGAGATTCTTGATCCGGGTGCAAACTGACGGCAGTGGACGAGCCGCCGTCGGCAAATGGAAATGAATTGCTCGCGTAAGCATCTTGCACGCCTGGCATCGATCGTAACGCGGCAAGATCGCCTTGCAGACGCGCCGAGAGGTCGGGTGGAGTGCCCACCCACTGATTGGTGATCACGAATACATTGGCCTCGTCCGCTCCGCTTGGGCGTTTGCTCGAGGTCACCCGCTGTTCGATGATGAACAGCGCATTGCACAGGATGGCGAGGGTGATCGCCATTTGCACGGCAATCAGTATGGCGCCGACTTTATTGCGGCGCATGGCCGAGAGAATGGGACGAATTTCCATGTTTGCTCCTTTATTGTGCTTTGAGTTGCCACGCGGGCTGCACCTGCGCGGCGCGCCAGGTGGGGTACAGACCGGCAAGCGTGGTCGCCGCCACCGCCAGAGTCACCGCAATTGCGATATCCGCGGGGCTAAAATGAGTTACACGGCTGACTTCCTCGGACAGCAGCGCACGCAGACCCAGAAGACCCAGCGCTGTGAGAGCCAGACCGAGCAATCCGCCCACAAAGCCGATTACGCCGGCTTCAATCAGACATTGAGCAAAGATCGCGCGGCGACTGGCGCCGAGAGCGCGTCGCACCCCGATATCGCCGGCGCGCCCCATGATTTTCGCCAACATCAGCCCCATGGCGTTGAGCAGGCAAACCAGCAGAAAACTGAACGACACCAGCACTAGAATTCGTATTTCATCGGTGACGGCGTGCTCGTGGACCAGCCATTCCCGCACGTCGCGTATCCGCGTGTGCGCCGGCCAGGTAAATCGGCCGCTGCGCTGCTGATCCGCCGCATAGTTGTTGACGAAGGATCGATAACGCTCCACATCCGCGGCAGTGGGCAGTTCGGCCCAAAACTGCAGCCAGATGCATTCGGAACGCAGGCGGCCTTGCCATCCCGGCGCCATCGCCTCGCCGCCGCAATTGTTGTTGCCCCAGCTTGCCATTTCACCATCAATTGCCCGCGTGAAAGGCAGATAGATTTCCTCGCCCTTGCCATAGGCGTTGTTATTGAGATCGTAGAATTTCGGTATCGGCTCCCAGTGGCCCATCACGCCGACCACGCGATACTCGTGATTGTCGAGATTGACCGTCCGGCCGATCGAATTGGCGCCGCCGAAGATCTTGTCGTTGAGCTCGTGCGAAATCACCGCGACATCGGCATGACCTGCATCGTCGGCCGCAGTCCAGGGCGCACCCATCAGAAACGGTGTGTCGAACATCTTGAAGAAATCCGCGTAGGCCGCGCGAATCTGCACCTGAAAGGGCAGCAAGTCCGGATTCGACGGGGTCAGCGCCGCGCCGGTGACATACATCGCCGATTGCCGACGCGCCGCATGGGCATTCATCAATCCGATCGCGTCGACATAACTGATCTGTCCCTGCAAATGCTCCTTGTCGCCAAACACGATGCCTTTCGATTTGGGTCCCCAGTTGTCGATCTGTACCGCGAACAGTTGCCGGGATTTCTGCGGGATGGGATCGTGATCCATGGCGCGAAACATTGTCAGCGTCGTCATCGATGCGCCGATGCCGACGCCGATGGCGGCGATCATCAGCACGGTGAGCACGATGTTGCGCTTGAGGCTGCGCACCGCCAGACCGAAGTAATAATTGAACACAGTGATCTCCTTAAGGATGCGCGGCCGCGGCCGCGACCAGGCGCGGCGGCGCCGCCAAGTCGACCACCTGACCGTCGACGATATGCACCTCGCGCTGTGCGCGGATCGCAAGCTCCGGATCATGCGTCACCATGACGATGGTGGCGCCGTCGCGGTGCAGCTCTTCGAGCAGGTCCAAGACGCCGCGCGCCATCTGCGTATCGAGATTTCCGGTGGGTTCATCGGCCAGCAGCAGTCGCGGCGACCCGGCAAGCGCGCGGGCAATTGCCACCCGCTGTTGCTGCCCGCCCGAGAGTTCCGCGGGATAGTGGCGGGCACGCGCGGACAGCCCCACCCGGCCCAGTGACTCCTGAATGCGGCGGCGTCTTTCGGCGGCATTGAATCCGCGATAGCGCAGAGGCACGTCGATGTTGTCCTGCACATTGAGATCGGCAATTAAATTGAAGGCCTGAAAGATGAAGCCGATTTTTTCATTGCGCAGCCGGGAACGCTGGTTGTCATTCAGGCCACGCACATTCGCGCCATCCAATTGGTACTCGCCGCCGCTGAATTCCTCGAGCAGTCCCGCGATCGACAGGAACGTGGTTTTTCCCGAGCCTGAAGGTCCGGTCACCGCGACAAACTCGCCTTCGCGCACGTGTATCGAAAAATCCCGCAGCGCGTAAGTCTCGACGACTTCGGTGCGATAGGCTTTGGATAGGTGAGTCATATTAAGCATGATTGGCCTCGCTGGGCTGGTGGAATCAATGTTCGTTGCTGTTGAAGATCAATTTCAGTGGCTCAAAATGACGCGCTGCGCGCCGTTGAATGCATCAGTACCGGATATGACGATCTGATCGCCGACCGCCAAGCCATCGAGCACTTCGACTTTGGCGATGCTGGCGGCGCCGAGCTGCACCGGATGTCGTTCGGCGATGTTGCCGTGGACGACATAGGCAAACCCTCCGCCTTCCTGATCCACGAAGGCACCGCGCTCCACCATCAGCACGTTGTCGCGCCGATCGATGAAGATGCGCACCGACAAGCGTTGGCTCTGGCGCAGGCCGGCGGGTTTTTCATCGCCGAAGCGGAGTCGCGCGGTGACCTGGCCCGCCACCACTTCGGGCGACACACCGCTCACGCTGCCCTGCCAATGATGTCCGCCGCCGTCCAAATCGGCGCTCATGGCGGGCCGCAAATCACGAGCCAGACTTTCCGTTACTTTTATTTCCACCTCGAGCGCCGACAGATCCACCACCGTGAGCAGCGGCGCGTCTTTCGCGACGCTGGCGCGATCGGCTACCTGCACCTGGCCAACCTGACCGTCGACTGGAGACCTTACGTTCAAGCCGTCAACCTGGCGCTTGAGGTCCGCCACCAGGAATTGCTGGCGATCGAGCAGAGCCTTTTTGCTGTCGACATCGAATCGGTTCTGTTTGGGCTGCGACTCGTAGTTGCTTTTGGCTTGCTCGAAGGCGAACCGCGCTTTTTCCAGCGAGTCCTCCGCCTTGAGTGCCTGCAATTCCGAGTAGGAGCCGAGTTCGTAGGCCTTGCGGCTGCGATCGCGCTCGCGCTGCGCGGTCTTAAGATCGACCTGCGCTTGCTCGTAGGCGTCGCGCAGCTGCGAGAGTTTGTGGTCCGCCTCGAGAGTCGCGCGTTGCCAATCGATGCGCAGGCCCGCCAAGCCGGCGTCCTCTTGCGACATTTTCGCCGTGAGATCCGGACTGTCCACGACGGCCAGCACCTGCCCCTTGACCACGGTGTCGCCCGCGTGCACCTTGAGCGTGACGGTGCCAAGCGCGTTGGCATAAAGCGTGGGGCTGACCGCGGCCACGACCTGCCCATCCGCCGCGATATCGCGCACGAAGCTGCCGCGCTCGACCGTTGCGATAGCCACCCGCGCGCGGTCGACCGAACGCCCGGCGCCCGAATATCGCATCAAGTACACGATCAGGACCAGCAGGACCGCGACCACGGCCAGCACGGCAATGATGATCTTGCGATGACGCTTGAACAGGTTCTGCGGTTCGATCACGCGATCCTGACCGGATGTGTCGCGAAGCATGATGGGTTCCTTGGGTAGAAGGCGCATGTTCATTGAACGCCCTCAACGAGAAGATCATCGATGGCGAGCAGGTCCCGCTCGGTCAATCGGCCGGCTTGTTGCTTGAGCGTCAACACGTTCGTCAGATAGTCGTAGCGCGTCTGACTATATGCTCGGCGTTCCGTGTAATAGTTGTTTTGCGCGTCCAGCAGCTCGAACTCGGTTCCCGTGCCGAATTCCACGTTGCGCCGCATCGCCTCCACGGCGCGCGCGCTCGAATCCACGGCGCGGTGCGCGGCGGCGATGCGCTGAATGCCGCTGACGATGCCGCGAAACGCGGCCCGGGTGTTTCTCTCGGCATCTCTTTGGGCAGCATCGTAAGCAACTTGCGCCTCGCGAAACAGTGCGCGCGATTGACGGACCGCCGAGGCCACCGCGCCGCCCTGAAACAGCGGCCAGGCGAAGGAAACACCCACTGTGTCCAAAATCTGATTGCCGCCGAGCACTTGATTTTCCGTGAGCTTCGAACTGGAACCGGTCAGCAGGAGCGTGGGCAAGGCTCTGCCGCGCTGAACCGATATGTCGCGGGACGCCGCTTCCATTTTGAGCTGGGCGGTGCGCACATCGAAGTTGTCCTGACGTGCGGATGCCACCCAGTCGTCGGCGGATGCAGGTTCGGGAGCGACCAATGGAATATCCTCGCGCAGCGGCGCCACCTGCACGACCGGCTGACCGACGATTTGGCCCATGAGCAGATTCGCATCATCCAGCGCATTCTGCGCATCGATGACGCTTTGCTCCGTCGCATCGTAGAATGCCTGCGCCTGTTCCACGTCGCTGCGCGGACCGACGCCGGTCTGTTCGCGGACCTTGGCTTGATTTAGAAGGGCCGCGAACGCCGCGCGCTCACTGCGATTGGTGGCGAGCTGATCGGCGGCGGACAAAATCCCGAAATACGCCACTGCCACCCGCAAGACGAGACTTTCTTGCGCGCCCTGAAAGCCGGCCTCAGCCGCGGCAACCTGAAAGTTCGATTCTTTCAACAGACTGAAGGATTGGAAGCTCCACAGTGTCTGCGACATGTTGAGACCGAGGCTGTGAACGGTGCCGTAGCAATATTGCGTGCCCGCGGACGAGCTGATGGCGCAATCGGCAGCCTGGCTCCCCAACGCCGGTCCGTTGTTGAAGCCGGCACGCTCACGCGAGGCTCCGGCATTCGCGGCAACCTGCGGCAGCCACTGCGCAATCGCCTGAGGCCGCGCTTCGATCAAGGCATCGCGCTGGAAATGGGCCGCTTCCAGCGTCGTGTCGCGGGTCAGCGCAAGCTCGTAGTACTGCCGCAAATCGTTGGCCACTGCGGCGCTTATGCCTAAGGCCATCGCGATCGACACCCACGCGAAACGCCACATTGTCCCGCCGCCCTTCCTTGTTTGATTCCTGGTTAGAGGACAGCAAGCGCCATGCCAGTTTCACCGGCAGTACAACTCATTGTTTTTACATGATTTATTGTTGGGCCAATCGCCCATTGTGTCCGCGGACAGTGTCCGCGGACGGCGGTGGACAGTACGCCCCCCGCTAGCTAGCGATTGGTATCCACGACAATGCGCCCGCGAATCCGGCCTTGCAGAACCAAGGCGGCGCGCTCGATGACCTGCGAGAGCGTTATTTCCTCGGTGAGAAAATCCAGCTTCTTGATGTCGAGATCTTGAGTCAGCCGTCGCCAGGCTTCCAGACGATCGATGCGCGGGCGCATCACGCTGTCGATGCCCGCCAGCGTGATTCCGCGCAATATGAAGGGAGCCACCGTGCCAGGAAAGTCCATCCCGCCGGCAAGACCGCAGGCTGCGACGACCCCGCCATAGCGCAGCGAGGCACAGACATTCGCCAGCGTATGGCTGCCGACCACATCGATCGCGCCGGCCCAGCGCTCCTTGGAGAGCGGCTTGCCGGGGGCAGCAAATTGCGCTCGCTCCAGGATTTCCGCCGCGCCTAATTGTTTTAGAAAATCCGACTCGGCGGGCCGGCCGGTCACGGCGGCAACACGAAACCCGAGCTTCGAGAGCACGGCGAGCGCGACACTGCCCACTCCGCCCGCCGCGCCTGTCACGAGGATCTCCCCGCTGTCGGGAGTGATGCCATGCCGCTCCAAGGCGATCACGCACAGCATGGCCGTATAGCCGGCGGTGCCGATGGCCATCGCCTGTCGCGAACTAAAAGCGCTCGGCACAGGAATCAGCCATTCGCCTTTGACGCGAGCCATCTGCGCGAGGCCGCCCCAATGGTTTTCACCCACTCCCCAGCCATTCAGGAGAACCTTATCGCCGTTCTTATAGGCAGAATTGCTCGAACTAGCGACGGTTCCGGCGAAGTCGATCCCCGGCACCATCGGAAATTGACGCACCACCGGCCCCTTGCCGGTGATCGCAAGGGCGTCTTTGTAGTTGAGCGTCGAATAATCGATGCGCACCGTGACATCGCCCGCGGGCAACCGCGCCTCATCGAGAGACTGGACGCCCGCGCGGTAGGGTTGCGCATCGCGCTCGATTAATACTGCTTTGAACATGCGATTCCTGCCAGGGCGCGGACAATCGGCTTTTGTATTATTGCCGAATTGCCGCAGAATGTGCGGGCCGGTCCCGATTTTTTTTGAACCAGAGCCGCCTATGAACCTTGCCCGATTCCCGCGAATTCGCTTCGCGCATCTACCGACACCGCTCGAGCAGATGCCCAATTTGAGCCGCGCGCTCGATGGCCCGGAGCTCTGGATCAAGCGTGACGATTGCACCGGCATGTCGACCGGCGGCAACAAGACTCGAAAACTCGAGTACTTGTTGGCGGAGGCGAGAGATCAAGGCGCCGACATCGTGTTGACGCAAGGCGCAACCCAATCCAATCACGCGCGCCAAACGGCTGCCTGCGCCGCGAAGATGCGCATCGATTGCCACATCCTGCTCGAGGATCGCACCGGCAAGACGGACCACGACTACACGGCAAGCGGCAATGTCCTGCTGGATCATCTGCATGGTGCGAGCATCGAGCATTGCGCGGCCAATCCCGACATGAATGCCGAACTTGCAAAAGCTGCGGCGCGGTTCAAGAGCAATGGCCGCAAACCCTATCTCATACCCGGAGGAGGATCGAACGCCACCGGGGCGCTCGGTTATGTGAATGCCGCTATCGAGCTCATCGCGCAAGCCAATGATTTGGGCCTGCGAATCGATCACATTGTATGCGCAACGGGCAGCGCCGGGACGCAGGCGGGATTGATCGCCGGGCTTGCCGGCATACGCTCCGGCGTACCTCTGCTCGGCATCAGCGTTCGCGCACCCCGCGATCGACAGGAAGAGAATGTGTTCAAGCTGGCCTGTGCAACCGCGGACCTGTGCGGCGCGTCCGGAGCCGTGCGGCGGGAAGATGTGGTCGCCAACAGCGACTATGTCGGCCAGGGATATGGATTCTCGACGCCCGGATCCCTCGATGCCATACAAACACTTGCAAGGCTGGAGGGAATCCTGCTCGATCCCGTCTACACCGGCAAGGGCATGGCGGGATTGATCGATTTGATTCGCAAAGGAATGTTCAAGAAAGGGCAAAACATCGTCTTTATCCACACGGGAGGCAGCGTGGGATTATTTGGCTATGTCGATGACTTTGGATTCGCCCGATCGCGGCATGTCCGCGCAGCCTGAACCCAAGCCGGCGCACCGCGTCGTCGGCATCATCGGCGGTATGGGTCCCGAGGCCACCGTGGATCTCATGCGGCGCATTATCGCGAAAACCCCGGCGCGCGATGATGCAGATCACATACACCTGATCGTTGAAAGCAATCCAAAAATCCCATCGCGCATTGCACATCTTATCGAGAGATCGGGCCCCGACCCCACACCCGAACTGATCCGCATCGCCGGTAATCTGCAACGCGCCGGCGCGCACGCATTGGCGATTCCGTGCAACACGGCGCACGCGTATGCAGATTCGATTCGTCGCGCAGTCGCCATTCCGCTGCTGGACATGGTGAGCCTCACCGTCGAACAAATTGCCGCATCGGGTCGCGCCTCTCGCGTCGGACTACTTGCATCCACCGCAGTCCACAACACTGCGCTCTATGCCACGGCGTTCTCCGCGCGCGGGATCGCAACCGTGCTGCCGGCCCGGCAGGAGGAGGTCATGGCGCTGATCAAGGGCGTGAAGCGCGGCGATACGGGAGCGCAGGCCCAAGCCGCGCTCGGCCGGATCGCACTCGACATGGCCGATCGTGCGGATGTGCTGTTGATCGGCTGCAGCGAACTCTCGGTGATTGCCGCGGGCATCACGGTACCTTTTGTGGACTCGGTCGATGTGCTGGCGCAGGCCGTCGTGAGTTTTGCGACGGAGCAAACCGTTGCACGATGGTGATGCCGCGCAAAGATGTCGCACCCTTTTGGATGACCGCCGCATTGTGACGGCGTTTGCAATTTTCGCTACCGGGGACTGGCAAACCAGCGCCCCGTTTTGCAAAATTGTGCCATGAAGTTCCGACTCAAAGCCTTCTCACTGCATTTGCTTGGGAGCGCCACCGCGCTAACGCTCATTCTTGGGACGCTCTACTTTGGATGGTATCGCTGGCCGGGCTGGCGTCTGGCCGACGCCACCACAGTGGTCGTGGTGCTCGTAGGGGTTGACCTCGTGCTCGGTCCCCTCATGACGTTGATAATTGCCAATAAGAACAAATCGCGCCGCGAGCTGACTCGCGACATCGGCATCATCGTCGCCGTGCAAGTCTGCGCTCTGATCTACGGCTCCACATCGCTCTGGAGCGGCCGGCCGCTCTACTACGCTTTCTCCGTAAACACACTGCAGTTGGTGCAGGCGTACGATATCGACTCGCATGAGGCGGAACTCGGGCGTCAGCAGAATGCTGAGCTGGCTCCACATTGGTACAGCACACCGCGCTGGATTTGGGCGCCGCTGCCAACAGACCCGGAAGAGGCTCAGAAGATCGTTACCGGGGCAATTTCGGGCGCAGATGACGTGACCTCGATGCCGAGATTTTTCAAGCGCTGGGAGCAGGGATTGACCGAGCTTAGAGGACAACTCAAAAAAGTAGACAACGTTCCATATTACTCGCCAGGTGAGAAAAAGAAATTAAAGGAACGCCTACAAGCGGCGGGATTCTCTGCAGATCAAACGAACACAATGCCTCTTACCGGTAGAGGCAAGCCTCTGCTGGCCGTGTTCGATTTGGCAAATCTGAAAATAATTGGAATTTTTGGCGCCAAGTAGCTCACTTCCCTGCGCCGCGTCTATCGCTGATTCGGCGCGTTGTTCGACGCGCATTAACCTTTCTTAATCCTCGCAGCCGCTTCGCGAACTGAAACGTTTTCTACTCAACACTGGCCTTCAGGGCTATTGATTTGAACACTCTTAGGGACTCGATCGGAGGAATTTCTTATGTCAATTTCAGTGAAACGGTCTCTCACTCTCGCGGTCACGATTGCAGTGGCCTCTGCGGTTGCCGGCTCGGCTTCGGCTGACACCACCTGGCAGAAGAATCACCCGCGGCGCGAGCAGGTGAATCATCGCCTCAATAACCAAGACAAGCGAATTCACAACGACGTCAAAAATGGCACGCTGACGAAAAGCCAGGCGGCGTCGCTGCACAAGGACGACCACCAAGTTCGCCAGGAAGAGCGAGACATGGCCAGTCAAAACGGCGGCCACATCACCAAGTCCGAACAAAAAGTACTGAACCAGCAAGAGAACGGCATCAGCAAGCAGATTCCCCCGAAGTAAGGACGTCGCAAGGAGCCCGGCCGTCCGGGCCCCTTGCCTTTAGAGAAGCTGCCTTAGTGGGGCAGCGATTTCAAATGCAGTCGTTGTGAAGTACGCCCGTGGGTGGCCCAGATATACAAGGTATCGCGCTGAGATACTCATATATGGCCCGTAATTCGTGCTCCGTCATGTGTCTGTCCTCGGGCCACGGCATGATCTGCAGCAGATCACCGTCGAACGGCAGGTTGAGAGGGAAGCAGCTGGTGCTGCTCGTAATTGCTGGGTCTGTACAGTTCGGGTGCAGGTGATCCAGATCGGTGCCAGTCTGAATAATGAAACGAAACTCCGCGAAAGTGCGCCCGCCCTCGGGCCGGCCTGTCTTGTCGGGTGTCAGGTTTCGGGAAACAATAACCGGAGCCCCTGGCGCCTGAACTGGGAAGACTCTGCCGCCCCCCAAGTAAGTCGCCTGATTGATGACCGTTGGCTGGTTACCCTTGAAGTAAGGGTTCCCGCCCTTTGCGTATTCAGTAGAGGGTCCAGCAGAGTGGCAGACGTTGCAATGACCAACCCCGTTAACCAGATAGCTGCCTAGTCCCACAAGGGGCACGTTCTTACCCACCAGATTCAACGGCACCGGAACGATTTCGAAGCCCCGGGTAATTTTAAGCTGCTCGTCACCTGATTCTTCGTCAACTGCTTGTGCCTGCGAGATTCCACTCAAGATTCCAACTCCTACCACCACAGCAAATGCGGCTCCCATTGTCGCCGCGATCAATGCCTGCTTGATCTTCATATAGCTACTCCCAGAGAAATTTTCAGGTGCGAAAAGTGCACCGACAAACGCACGATCGGACCAGACCAGCGCTCTGGCAAGCTGCAATGCGCGGCAGGCTCCGCAGTATTGAGGACATGCCGTGCAATACCGCGGTTTGCCGCTCCCTAGAATTGATGCAAGAATCTTCGGCTCCCATCTGGCGATGAAATGGAGCGCCCTTTGGACGATCGGGAGAACAACCCAAACGGCGCATCCAATCGAGGTCAGCTGGAGGACCGGCTCGACTCGTGGAAGAAGATCGCGTCGTACCTCAAGCGCGACGTCAGCACCGTACAGCGGTGGGAAAGGCGCGAAGCGATGCCGGTGCACCGCCATTTGCACGACAAGCAGGGATCGGTTTTCGCGTTCCGCTCCGAGCTCGACCTCTGGTGGGAAAGTCGTCGCACGCGGCTCGGGCAGGAAGATGCGGATGCGGGTGGGCGGCCCCCTCAAATCATTGCCGCACCCCGCGTCCGTTCAACCAGACTGGTGCAGTTGGGCGTCGCAGCTGGAGTCATTCTAACAGCGGGCGCGCTGGCCTGGTTCGCGGCCAAAACGGGCTACTTTTGGAGTAACCCGCTGGCCAATGCCAAATACACTCGTCTGCTGGACTTCGCCGGGTCTGTGCAGGCGGCGACAATCTCTCGCGATGGGAAATTGGTGGCATTTGTCGGGGACCGAGACGGGCAAATCGATGCCTGGGTTAGCCAAGCAGGCAGCGGCACCTACCGCGATTTGACCCATGGCGACGTGCGCGACTTAGTCAATCCGTCGATTCGTACGCTGGGCTTCTCGGCGGACTCGTCTCTCGTTACCATCTGGACAAGGCGAGCGGATGGCTCAAAGCCCGACGACGTTAGTATCTTGGCCGTACCGACGACCGGCGGTCCACTGGAACCGTATCTGCGGCAGGCCGCCGAGTTCGATTGGTCCCGCGATGGCAGGCGACTCGTATATCACACCACCGCACCAGGAGACCCGTTGTTCGTGCGGGAGTCGGGAAAGCTCGACGAGGGTGGGGACCGCAGGATTTATGTCGCGCCGGCGGGGGTGCATTGCCACTTTCCGGTTTGGTCTCCCGACGATGCCTTCATCTATTTTGTTCGCGGTGTGCCGCCCGATGAATGGGACATCTGGCGAATTCAACCTTCCGGCGCTGGGCTCGAAAGGATAACGTTCCACAACACGCGCGTTGCCTATCCCGTGCTGCTCGATCGGCGAACACTCATCTATCTTGCGACCGATGCGGACCAGTCTGGGCCGCGGATGTATGCCATGGACGTCGAGCGTCGCATTCCACACCGGATCAGTTCCGGGCTCGAAAGGTATACGTCACTCGCCGCGAGCGCTAACGGCGCGCGTCTGATCGCGACGATTGCCAACGCCCGCACGAGTCTTTGGCGCCTGTCGCTGACGGAGGATCGCACCGCAGCGGGCGGCCCTTCACTCGTTTCAGCGAACAGTGCCACACCACGGCTGGGTGCGAACTTTCTCATGTACGTATCTTGGCAGGGCGAAAGACAAGGCATATGGTCGCTGACGGACGGAACCACCCGCGAGATTTGGAGCAGTGCGCACTCGCGCATTGTGGGCGGGCCGGCCATTGCACCCGACGGAAAACGCATAGCCTTCTCGGTGGCGGACAGCGGCAGAACGCGGCTCTACACCATGGACAACGACGGGACCCAACTCAGAGTCCTGACCGATTCGCTTGCATTGCGGGGGAATCCGAGTTGGGCTCCTGATGGGCAATCGATCGTGTCTGCGGTCATCCGCGACGGCGAGCCGCGTCTTACCCGCATCTTTTTGAATAGCGACGCGCCGCTGCCTCTGCTGTCGGAGTATTCCATTGATCCGGTCTGGTCGCCGGACGGCCGATTCTTCGTGTATTCGGGTGCCGACGTTGGGACCACGTTTCCATTGCGAGCTGCCGCTGCAGATGGCCGGCCGTATCCGCTGCCGAGCGTGATACTGACGCGCGGCGCGCGACGGGTTGCCTTCTTTCGCGATTCACAGACGCTCGTGATTCTTAGTGGTGAAATCGGCCACAAGAATTTTTCCCTGCTCGATCTTCGAACGGGCGCCCAGCGCCTCCTCGCCGAGCTTCCAGCGGACTTCGTCACTCGCGACTTCGACGTCTCCGCGATCGGCTCTGAAATTGTATTCGATCGGGTACAGGTGAACTCGGATCTAGCGCTGATCGAGCGAACACGATAACTGTGCGACGGGCGGCCTCCGGAGCCGGCTGGGGTGATGGCAGGGTCACACCCACGATTATTGGGCGGGCCGGTCGATCGGCAAAATAAACTTGACATTCATTTAGATGATTGGCTAAATATCAAACCATGAACATGGTCTTCAAAGCCCTTTCCGATCCGACCCGTCGGCGGGTACTTGAATTGCTGAGGAAACGCACGATGAGTGCGGGCGAGTTGGCCGATTGCTTCGACGTATCCAAGCCGACAATGTCGGCGCATTTCGCCGTGCTACGCGAAGCGGGCCTGATCGTTTCAGAAAAGCAGGGCAAATCCGTTGTTTACGAATTACAAATGTCTGTGCTAGAAGACGCTCTTCTGGGCTTCACTCAAGCCTTTGGGTGGAAGTTGCAGCAGAGCAAGCATGTAAAGACCTAAACTTTTTGGCAGTGAGGTCCTTCAGTGATGAGTATGCATACTGCTTCCAGCCGCCCCGTATGTTCGGCCGTGTTGGGTTTCTTAGGCGTTACGCTGATCGCCATGGCGTTCGGCCTAGCCAACAAAATCGGCGTCATCGACACCGGCGTTGCAAAACGCGGCATCGGTTTAGTTATCGGCCTCATGATTGTTGTCATCGGCAATTACTTGCCGAAGTTGCGGGCATTGGCCTGGGCGAGAACCCATGCCGGCTCCACTGCGACTGAACGTATGTCGGGCTGGATGCTCGTTCTGACCGGAATCGCTTGGATCGCCTTGTTCTCGTTCGCTCCCCTGGATCAGGCGAGGCATGTCTCGGCGATGATTGGGATAAGCACCCTTACGATAATTGCGGCGAATTGGGCATGGCACGCGCGAAGAGGATTATTACTCATTCGTAAGGAGCAAGAAGGAAGCGCTATTTCTACTGAGCAAACTGCGGGTAAGCGCAGGATAGTTGGCTACCTTCTCTTCGCATTCTTCTATGCCTTCGTCAGCGCGTGCGTTAAGTTTCTCATTGATGAAAAGCAGGTGGCAGACAAGTTGACGTCTTGGATGCTCTTCGCATTTTGTATTTTATATGCCGCTCTCTTCGCGGTATTAGAATATCGGCACGCTCGCAAGTAGTACTGCTTCGAACCCTCGATGAGCTTTTGACCCATGCGCCATCTAGGTGCGCCCGGAAAGATTCTGCCGACTCTTCCGCTGCCGCCGCGCTGGCTGATGATTGGGCCAGATGGCCATGGGCGTTACGTTTGCTTCTGCTATATTTGTTTCCTGCGTCGCGGACGACACGGCGCAATGAGCGAGGCAAACTCAAAGGACAACGGATGACTGATGTCGAGAACACTCGCGATGACCAAGCGACCGCAGAGGTAGACGAAAGCACGCCAATCGCATCGCGGAGCGCCGCACTCGGTTTGATCGATGAAGGAAACGCGCTTGAGGAACAGGGGAGGATTGCTGAAGCCATGGCGCGATACGATGCTGCGGTCCAAGTTGATCCGCGATGCGCGAGAGCGCACCTGAACCGCGGCAACATTCTCGCTGGCGGCCAGCTCGATAAGGCTCGCGACGCTTACCAACTCGCCATAACCTGCGACCCGCACTATGCGGCAGCCCATTTCAATTTGGGCAACCTGAATTGTGGCGCCGGCGAATTGGATCTAGCAGTGCAAAACTACCAAACAGCCGTCGGAATCAAGCCTGACTTTGTTGACGCGTTCGTGGCGATGGGAAACGCACTTGACAGCCTAGGCCGCACGGCCGAGGCGGTCGAGAACTATGAGCGCGCACTGATCATCAATCCAGGCTACGCCGAAGTCCATTTCAATCTGGGCTTACTTGCAACGGCTCAGGGGCGGCATGACGAGGCCGCGAATCGTCTGCGCAAGGCAATCGACATTCGACCTGAGTATGCTTCAGCGCACTACCATCTTGGCCTGGCGCTGTTCAACGTCGGCCGAAGCGACCAAGCGCTCGAGTCGCTCCGACAGGCAGTCCGGTTAGAGCCGAAAATGGATCAGGCTCATTTCATGCTGGGCATCATATTGCAGAACCTGGGTTCGATTCCGCAGCTCGAGGAGGCGGCGGCCAGTCTTCGCCGCGCCGTGCAGATCAAACCTGCGCTTGCCCAAGCCCACCATATTCTTGGCCTTGTATTAAAGCGCCTCGAGCAACTTGATGCGGCGGAGGCAAGTCTTCGCCACGCTTTCTCATTAAATCCCGAATCCACCGATATTCTCTCCAATTTGGTGGTGGTTCTTCTGTCAGCCGACAAGGCCTTGGACGGAATTCAGCTGATTGCGGGCACGCTAGATGACAGAGAGCCAACGTGGGAGATTAAGGTAGCTTTTGTAGACTGCATCAGGGCTTCGAGGTCTATTACTAACGACCCTAAGATCCGCGCAGCACTCACGTCTGCTATCACCGAACCATGGGGAAACCCGTACGAGCTTGCGCGTCCAGCACTCGGTCTGATTATGGTTAGCCAGAGGATTTCCCGTTGTGTGCACATTGCCAATGGATCCTGGCCCGCGCGCCTGCCAAAGTCCGTACTATTCGGTGCAGACGACCTTGCGGCCCTTGGAGCAGATCCCTTGCTGCGCGCGCTGCTTGAAGCAGTGCCCGTGACCACAATCGAATTCGAGCGCTTCCTAACTTCCGCACGCCACGCCCTGCTCGAAACCGCTTCGGGCCAGCAATCGCAAGCCCCGTCGGACATTGCGGCGCTTGAATTCTACGCATCACTCGCTCGGCAATGCTTCATCAACGAGTACATCTTTGATTGCGACGATAGAGAACGTCTCGCGGCAGCCGCCTGCCGTACGAAGTTACTGGAACTGTTGGACGCCGACGCGGTGGTACCGCCATTTCTCTTGCTTGCCGTAGCCGCATATTTCCCGCTTTACACCCTTCGCGACGCCGCACGGCTTCTTGCAGCAAACGCGCCCGACCCGATTAACGGGGTGCTGCGCCAACAGATTTGCGAACCGCTCGAAGAGCAGGCGCTGCGCGAAGGCATCGAATGCTTGACCTCAATCGCTGGCGGTGTCTCGAAAGAGGTGCGCGATCAGTATGAACTTAATCCCTACCCGCGCTGGGTGAAATTGCCGATGCCCGATCAGATTTTTAGCTTCAATGACGCATTCCGCCGCTCAATGCCGTTCGCTCCGTTCACGCCTATGCCTGATGACCGTGCTCCGGAGGTGCTTATCGCTGGGTGCGGCACCGGCAGTCACTCGATCCTCATCACCAAGCAGTACCAGGGTGTTCGAGTGCTGGCGATCGACCTGAGTTTGAGCAGCATCAGCTATGCCGTGCGAAAGACACAGGAGTTGGGCATCACGAATATTAGGTATGCACAGGCCGATATTCTAAGGCTCGGTGACGTGGCGCTTTCGTTCGACATCATCGAATCCGTCGGAGTGCTGCATCATCTTGCCGAGCCCTTCACCGGTTGGCGAATCCTTCTGTCCCGATTGCGGCCCGGAGGATTCATGCGTTTGGGTTTCTACAGCGAACTTGCGCGGAAACACGTGGTCAAGGCGCGTGAATTCATTGCCGCACACGGGTATGCAAGCACGCCTGACGACATCCGTCGGTTCCGCCAAGATCTGACCAGGCAGGTTGCAAACGCTGAGTTGCAATGGCTGAGCGAGACCTCGGACTTCTATTCGACCAGTGAATGCCGCGACCTGCTTTTCCACGTGCAGGAGCACCGCCTAACGTTGGGTCAGATCGAGTCGTTCCTTGAGGAATTTGGGCTGCAGTTCATCGGCTTCGATTTGGCTCCCACTGTGTTAAATCAGTACCGTGCTCGCTTTGCCGACGACCCGTCCGCCACCAATTTGCGCAATTGGGCGCGATTTGAAGCCGACAATCCGAATACGTTTATTAGAATGTACCAATTCTGGATTCAGAAGCCGATCAGCCACTGACAATACTGGCGACTGCCGTCGACAATCAACGCGACCGCGCTAATCACTGCATCCGGTATATCAGTGATGTGCAACATTGGGATTGCAGCCTTCGCCATATCCATATCGCGTTGACTCGCCCGAGTATTGCTCAAGTTCAAAGTCTTAGCCGACCCATCTGCATAGGTAATTGTCGCGATAGGTAGTGTCCGCACTTGGTCGTAACGACCTCAAATGGCCAACCATCTGACCTGGCTCAGCGCCAGCCTCACGCAGCACCTCTCAGGCGCCACGCCAATAGGCGGTTTTTTTCGGCCTTTGTCATGGGCTACTCCTAGATTAAGAAGTGAGTCAGAATGTCACCTAAGTCTTGGGACTTCACATTTGATTAATTGGTGCGCCCGGAGAGATTGCTCGGCGGTCCGCACCTCGTCCCTACATGGGACCGCCGTCGCTGACGCTCCGGCGTCCAAATTGGGCTGCGCCCCAATTTGTCGAACTCCGCGGCCTCTGCCGGCCGGGCGTCAAACGGACCGAGGTACATGGGTCATGGTGCGCCCGGAGAGATTGCTCGGCGCTCGCGCCTCGTCCCTTCGGGACCGCCGTCGCTGACGCTCCGGCGTCCAACTTGGGCTTGCGCCCAAGTTGTCGAACTCCACGGCCTCTATCGGCCGGGAGTCAAACACACCGAGGTACATGGGTCATGAGAAAAGGCCGGCTCTGAGCCGGCCTTTTCTCATGACTGTGGTGCGCCCGGAGAGATTCGAACTCCCGGCCTCCTGGTTCGTAGCCAGGCGCTCTATCCAACTGAGCTACGGGCGCAATTGTTGAAATGAGGAAGGTTACCCCCCCTTTTCAGATCGTATCCGTGGCGGAGAGGGAGGGATTCGAACCCTCGATGGGCTTTTGACCCATACGCCCTTAGCAGGGGCGCGCCTTCGACCACTCGGCCACCTCTCCGGTTTAGGCCTAGGGCCTTCGCGGAGCGCGGGATGATACCCGCCTGGAGCAGTCTAGGTAAAGCTAAGGGGGATCTAGGCGTCTATTTCAGACGTCATCGACAATTTTGGCAGCTGGAGCGCCGGACCTGGAAAAATCTTCCTCGCGCTTGATGCGCTCGAAAATCTCCTCACGATGAACCGCAACGTCCTTCGGCGCGTTGACGCCAATTCTGACCTGATTGCCTTTGACGCCCAATACCGTCACCGTGACATCGTTGCCGATCATGAGTGTTTCGCCGACACGCCGCGTTAATATCAACATAATCCAACTCCTTCCAACCTTGGCAGCGGCAAATTCCGCGTCGCACACCGCAGCGTCAAGCATTCATTCGCTTTTCGAACTGTGGGTCCTAAGTCGCCACAGGAATTTCTTCAACCAGCAATTAGAATACAAGAATACTAATAGCAATTCTTGCATCTCGCCATCAGAATAAAACAATTGTTCAATTAGACAGGCGGCTGCGCACCAGCGCCTCGACCTCGGCAAGGGCTGCGCCCAGATTCTCAGGCTGTGTGCCGCCGGCTTGCGCGAAATCCGCACGGCCGCCGCCGCGGCCTCCAACCTTCGCGGCCACGTGGCCGGCGATCTCTCCGGCCTTCATATGCGCCAGCAAATCGCTTGAAACTCCCACCACCAGCAAGACCTTGCCTTCTTGCACGCTCGCCAGCACGATGACCGAGGAGCCGAGCTTACTCTTAAGCTGATCTACCGCGTCGCGCAACGACCTGACATCCGCACCATCGATCTGTGCAGCTAAAACCTTAATCCCACCCACGTCTTTCGCCTGAGTCGATAGATCGCCGCCGTGGCCGCTCGCGAGTTTCGACTTGAGCTGCTGGAGCTCTTTTTCCAGCCTGCGGGATCGTTCAACGAGCTCGCGGACTTTCTCGTCCACATCTTCTCGACTGCCGCGCAGCATCGCCGCGACGTCGCGCAGCACCTGATCAGTGCGCACGACCCACTCGTACGCGCCTTGGCCCGTCACGGCTTCCACACGGCGTATCCCGGCTGCAACGCCGGATTCGCCGGTGATTTTGAACAATCCAATATCGCCAGCCCGTTCGACGTGAGTCCCGCCACAGAGTTCCATCGAAAACTCACCGATTGAGAGCACGCGAACATCATTCTCGTATTTCTCCCCGAATAACGACATCGCGCCGGCCGCCACTGCGTCGTCCAAGGCCATCACTCGCGTTTCGGCCGGCGCATTGTCGCGAATTGCCGAATTCACCATTTGCTCGACTCTGTGCAGCTCGTCTTGCGACAGTGCGTGGGTATGCGAAAAATCGAAACGCAATCGATCTGCGGCCACCAGCGAACCCTTTTGCACCACGTGCTTGCCGAGAACCTCTCTTAAAGCCGCGTGCAGCAGGTGCGTGGCCGAATGATTGAGCGCGATTGCCTTGCGGCGCTGTTGGTCGACCTGCGCCTCGATGGGATCACCCACACGCAGCTCGCCGTTCTCGAGCACGCCGAGATGGGCGATGGATGCGCCGATCTTCTGCGTGTCACGCACGGTAAAGCGCGCATTTGCGCCTAGAAGCACGCCTGTATCGCCGATTTGTCCGCCGGCTTCGGCATAAAACGGCGTGTGATCCAGCACCGCCTGACCTTCTTGGCCGGGTCGCAGCACATCCGCGACCGCCCCATCGAAGATCAACGCTGTCACGCGGGCCACATCCGCGAGCCGGTCGTATCCTGAAAAATGAGTCTTGCCGGTCAGCTGGATCGACTCGCGCAGATCCGCACCAAACTTGCTCGCCGCTCGCGCCCGCCCCCGCTGCGCCTCCATCGCGGCATCGAAGCCCGCTTGGTCGATGGTGAGGCCGCGTTCACGCGCCACATCGGCGGTCAAATCCGCAGGAAATCCGTAGGTATCGTACAGTCGAAACACGGTTTCGCCGGGAATTACCGTCGATTTAAGTTTTGCGGTTTCCGCCTCTAGCAGCGCCATGCCGGTGGTCAGCGTTTCAGCAAACCGAGTCTCTTCTTGAGCGAGGATCTTGACCGCGCGTGCCTCGCCGCTCACCAGTTCGGTGTAGTAGGAGCCCATTTCCCGCACCAGGCTCGCTACCAACTTGTGGAAAAACGGCTCTGTCTGGCCCAATTTATAGCCATGTCGAATCGCGCGCCGGATGATACGGCGCAAAACGTAGCCGCGGCCCTCATTCGACGGCACTACACCGTCGACGATAAGAAATGTGCATGCGCGGATATGATCGGCGATCACGCGCAGGCTGGATGAGTCGAGATCCTTCGTGTGTGTAACATCGGCCGCCGCACGAATCAAAGACCTGAACAGGTCGATGTCGTAGTTGCTGTGCACTCCTTGCATCACCGCCGCGACGCGCTCCAAGCCCATGCCGGTATCCACCGAAGGCTTGGGTAGTGGCACCAACACTCCGTCCGCTGAGCGATCGTACTGCATGAACACGAGGTTCCAGATCTCGACGTAGCGGTCCCCGTCCTCGTCGGGCGTTCCGGGAGGACCCCCGGGGATTTCCGCTCCGTGATCGTAGAAAATCTCCGAGCAGGGGCCGCAAGGCCCACTGTCCCCCATGGCCCAGAAGTTTGACTCTTCGCCCATGCGCGTGCAGCGCATCGGATCGATGCCGATTTCCTCGGTCCATAGGCGCTCGGCCTCGTCATCCTCCTTGAATACGGTCACCCACAGCCGGTCCTTTGGAATTCCCAGAGTCCCGGAAACGAAATTCCACGCGAAGTGGATCGCTTCGCGCTTGAAGTAGTCGCCAAAGCTGAAATTGCCCAGCATCTCGAAAAACGTATGGTGCCTCGCCGTATAGCCGACATTTTCCAGATCATTGTGCTTGCCGCCGGCGCGCACGCAGCGCTGCGCGGTGGCCGCGCGCAAATAGTCGCGCCGCTCCTTGCCGAGGAATAAATCCTTGAACTGCACCATGCCGGCGTTGGTGAAAAGCAGCGTCGGGTCGTTGACGGGCACGAGCGAACTCGACGGCAAGACCGTGTGGCCGTTCTTGCGGAAGAATTCCAGAAAGCTGGCCCGGATTTCCGAAGTGCTCATCGATTTCAATTTGGCGTCGCGTTTCATGTTTCTTCAGCGCCTGAATCAACCTCAACGTCAAAGCCTAAGGCCATTCGTATCTGAGCGCTCGTGAAACCTCGGTAACCTAGGAATCGCGCTTGTCGCTGCCGATCGGCGTGATTGCCCGGCAATTGCGCGCCAAATTTCTTTTGCCGCGCCGTTCGCAGATGCGCGAGCCAGTCAGGGTAGGCAGCAAGATATTCCTCGACAGCAGCTCCCCGCAAGCCGTGCCGGCCCAATTCCGAACGCACGCGAAGCGGCCCCTGGCCTCTGGCAGCATGATAGACGACGAAATTTTCCATATAACGCCGATCGTCGAGCAATTTTTCGGCGCGCAGCGCATCGAGCAGAAGCGCCACGACAGCAGCATCGTAACCTTTCTCGAGCAATTTAAGGCGCAAATCTTCCGCTGCGTAGTCGCGCCGCGCCAGCGCATTGAGGGCGAAGACCCGGGCTGCGCGCGCGTCTTGGGGCTCGGTAGGACGCCGAACCAGGGCGTTACGCCTCTTTGACGTCGACACCCCGATTCATGGTCGCCTTTTCCGGAATCAGCTTGCTGCGAATTTGACCTTCGATGTCCTTGGCAATTTCCGGATGCTGCTGCAGAAATACGCGGGCGTTGTCCTTGCCCTGCCCAATCCTTTCGCCCTTGTAGCTGTACCAAGAGCCGGACTTCTCCACCATATTGTGCAAAACGCCCAATTCGATGAGTTCCCCTTCCTTGGATATCCCGCTGCCGTACATGATCTCAAATTCCGTTTCGCGGAACGGAGGTGCCACCTTATTCTTGACCACTTTGACGCGAGTCATCGAGCCCACCACTTCCTCGCCGTTCTTGATCGCCCCGATGCGCCGAATATCCATGCGCACCGACGAATAGAACTTCAGGGCGTTGCCGCCGGTAGTGGTTTCGGGATTTCCAAACATGACGCCTATTTTCATGCGGATCTGATTGATGAAAATAACGATGGTGTTGGATCGCTTGATGTTGCCGGTCAGCTTGCGCAGCGCCTGCGACATGAGGCGCGCCTGCAGCCCCATGTGCTGATCGCCCATCTCGCCTTCGATTTCCGCTTTCGGCGTGAGCGCGGCGACCGAGTCGACCACGACCACGTCGACCGCGCCTGAGCGCACCAGCATGTCGGTAATTTCCAGCGCTTGCTCGCCGGTGTCAGGCTGCGACACCAATAAGTCGTTGACCTTGACGCCGAGCTTTTCCGCATACACCGGATCGAGCGCATGCTCGGCATCGACAAACGCCGCGGTGCCGCCGTTGCTTTGCGCAGAGGCGATGATGGCAAGCGTCAGTGTGGTTTTACCCGAAGACTCCGGGCCAAAGATCTCAATGACGCGGCCGCGCGGTATGCCGCCGACGCCGAGTGCGATATCAAGTCCCAACGATCCGGTGGGAATTGAGTCCACCTCGTACGTGGCGCCCGCATCGCCCAAGCGCATGACCGAGCCTTTACCAAATTGTTTTTCTATCTGGCTCAGTGCGGCAGCGAGAGCCTTCTTACGATTCTCATCCATGGGGAGTCCTCAACAAGTGTGGCGGCATTATTTCATATTCAGCGCTCAACGCTTAGCTGATATGCATCGAATTCGCAGAGTTTTCTACGGATTTTGCGTTTCATCCAGTAGTGGCCAGGTATCGACTACTGTATACGCGGACTCAACGCCGCTGGTATCCGAGCGATACAGACCAAAGCTGCTCGTGCGCCAAACAATGGGGGACATTGCTTGCAGCACAGGGGCTTGCGCGACCTTCCTCGCGAGCGTTACATGCGCGCGCAGCTTATGCTGAGGTTTAAGCGCAAGATCTCGGTGCAACTGCTCCCAAAACTCAAGCAGCCCGGCCGGAGTTTCTTGCGCTGCGGCTACCACGGCCCGCGATTTCGCCCAAAACTCGGTCGCATCGAAGGCAATCGTGCAGCGCGGCGCTCGCCGCACACCGCCGATCTTAAGCAACCCGGGCAATCGGGAGCTTGGCGCCTCGCCGACAAACGCCAGCGTCAAATGATAGTTGTCTGCAGGTACGAGACGGCTTAGGTTGGCTAACGCCAGTTGCGCTGCGACGCGGGCAATCTGGGTTTTCGTATCAGCATCGGGCCACAGTGCAAAAAATAATCGCATCGCAAATCCATGAGTCAGCGCCGGATCATCGCCTCTAGCCCGGCGAGCGCCGCGCGAACTGTTTTGCGGCGCACCGACTCGCGATCGCCGCGAAAATGCCGCAATCGCGCGGCAACCCGAATCGCGCGCCCGCGACGCATCGCCCAAGCCAGCCACACGGTTCCGACGGGTTTCCCCGGGACCGCACCGTCCGGCCCGGCGATGCCGGTCACCGCGACTGCCACGTGCGCGTTCGCGCGCCGCAGCGCGCCGATCGCCATGGCTAGAACCGCGCCCTTGCTGACCGCACCCGTCCTTTCCAGCACGGCTCGAGGCACGCCAAGCCGGCGCACCTTGGATTCATTGCTGTAAGTCACGAATCCCTCGATGAACCATTGCGAGCTGCCGGCAACATCGGTGAAGGCCTTGGCAATCCATCCGCCGGTGCAGGATTCCGCGGTCGCCACGCTCCGCCGGGCTTTAAGCAGCCGCTGCCCGACTCGTGCGGCGAGTCGTTTGAGATCCGCATCGGTGTTCGTCATTACAATGAGTTTACTAGTTTAGAATTGCGTATGGATATCGCGACGCCAGAACATACGCCCATGATGCAGCAATACCTGCGCATCAAGGCGCAGCATCCGGACGTGCTGCTGTTCTATCGCATGGGCGACTTCTACGAAATGTTTTACGACGACGCGCGGCGCGCCGCTGAACTCCTGGATATCGCTCTGACCCAGCGCGGCGCGTCAGCCGGGGCTCCGATTCCGATGGCCGGGGTACCTGCCGTCACCCTTGACAGCTACCTGGCAAAATTGGTGCGCAAGGGCGAATCGGTTGCCATTTGCGAACAGCGCGGCGATGCCGGCAAGACTAAGGGTCCGATGGAACGCGAAGTGGTGCGCATCGTGACCCCGGGCACCGTAACCGACGAGGCCCTATTGGAAGAACGGCGCGACAACGTCCTGGCCAGCGTCTGCGGCCGTGACGGCCGCTACGGGCTCGCATGGCTCGAGCTGTCGGCGGGGCGCTTCAGCGTAATGGAACTCGACAACCTCGCAGCGCTCGAAGCTGAGGTCGAACGACTGCAGCCGAAGGAAATTTTGGCGCCCGACGGCGCGCAACCTGCCATTGCGCGCCCCTCGGCCGCCGAAGATCGACCATGGCGGACGCGGGCGCCCTGGCACTTTGATATCGACTCCGCTACCCGAGCGCTCACCGAACAATTCCGCACCCGCGATCTGGCCGGTTTCGGCTGTGCCGACAAACCGCTGGCCATTGCAGCGGCCGGTGCGCTGCTCGCGTATGTCCGCGAGACGCAGAAATCAGCTCTCCCGCATCTGCTATCGATCACCACCGAAGAGCGCGATGCCGCCCTCATCATGGACCCCGCAACCCGACGCAATCTTGAGCTCGACGAAAGCATCGCGGGCACCCCTCTCTCCACCCTGGCGGGCGTTTTCGATCGCACCGCGACTGCGATGGGCGGCCGGCTGCTGCGCCGCTGGCTGCATCGACCGCTGCGCGATCACGACATCTTGCGTGACCGCTATCATGCGGTCGCGACCCTGATCGAACAGATCTCACCTGGGCAAATTGCCGAGCCGCTGCGCGCAATCGGCGACTTGGAACGGGTTTTGGCGAGAATCGCCCTGCGCTCGGCGCGGCCTCGGGATCTTACCCAGCTGCGCGCCGCTCTGGCCGCCCTGCCCGCTCTCAAGCGCACGCTCGCAGCCGCCGCCCAATCGTCTTTATTGCAGCGGCTGAACGGTGAGATCAGCGAGCACGGCGACCAACACGCACTGCTTGAGCGCGCAATCGTCGACTCGCCGCCCCACTACCTGCGGGATGGCGGCGTGATTGCCGATGGCTACGACGCGGAGCTCGACGAACTGCGTACCCTCGGCAGCAACACCGAGCAGTTTCTGGTGGACCTCGAGCAAAGAGAGCGCGAACGCAGCGGCCTTTCCAGCTTGAAATTGGGCTTCAATCGGGTGCAGGGCTTTTTCATCGAGGTGAGTCGCAGCCAAGCCGATAGGGTCCCGCCCGAGTACCTGCGCCGCCAAACCGTGAAATCCGCCGAACGATTCATCACGCCTGAATTGAAATCCTTCGAAGACAAGGTGCTCGGCGCGCGCGATCGAGCGCTGGCGCGCGAGAAGAGCCTGTACGAAGCAGTGCTGGATCAGCTATGTGCCAGTCTACCGGCGCTGCAGGCGAGTGCGACGGCGGTTGCGCAAATCGACGTCCTGGCTTGTTTTGCCGAGCGCGCCACGGCGCTTAACTGCATACAGCCGGAATTGACGTCGGAACCGATGTTGCTGATCGACAGCGGCCGGCATCCGGTGGTGGAGAGCGCGGGGCGCGAGCCCTTCATTCCCAACGATGTGCGCTTCGACCATTCGCGCCGCATGCTCATCATCACCGGCCCGAACATGGGCGGCAAGAGCACGTACATGCGTCAGACTGCACTCATCGTGATTCTGGCCCACATCGGCTGCTTTGTGCCGGCTCGGCGGGCGGTCTTGGGACCCATGGATCGCATATTCACCCGGATCGGCGCCTCGGACGACCTCGCGGGCGGCCGCTCAACCTTCATGCTCGAAATGACCGAGACGGCGAACATTCTCAATAACGCCACCGCGAGGAGCCTGGTGCTCATGGACGAGGTGGGGCGCGGCACCAGCACCTTTGACGGGCTGTCGCTTGCTTGGGCCTGCGCCGCCTTCATCGCCACCAAAATCCGTGCCTTTACTTTGTTTGCCACACATTATTTCGAACTCACCAGCCTGGCCGGCGAGGCGCCAGGAGTCGTGAATGTCCATGTGGAAGCCGTCGAACACGGTGATCATCTGGTATTTCTACACAGCGTCAAGGAAGGCCCGGCCAACCAGAGTTATGGCCTGCACGTGGCGGCGCTGGCGGGCATTCCAAAGTCCGTAACGGCGCAGGCGCGCCGCTACTTGACCGAACTCGAGCGCGAGCGCGACGCACTGCGAAGCTACAACTCGCCGCAAGCCGAGCTGCCGATTTTCGCGTCCCCGGCCGCACCGGTCGTGCCACTGGAATCGGCAGCCCTGACGGCGCTTCGCGC
>Ga0210394_10002033_pt1 | contig 29255 bp, 19 predicted proteins | sample IncBWC12MmetaG_FD_160121 | JGI IMG/M metagenome (GOLD analysis project Ga0210394, IMG submission 160121) | Forest soil microbial communities from Barre Woods Harvard Forest LTER site, Petersham, Massachusetts, United States - Inc-BW-C-12-M | ecosystem: Environmental > Terrestrial > Soil >...
CAATCTAAACTCACTGGTGAGAGAGAATCTGGCCGAAGAGCTGGACGCCACCGCGCCGCACCCGCTGCTCTGGCGGCAGTTCGCGCAATCGCTGGGAGTGAGCGACGCTTCCCTGGAAGATGCACGGCCGTTGCCGGGGATCGCGGCGCTGCTAGACACCTATGACGAAGTGGCCGCGCAGGGGTCCACGACACAGGCCGTCGCGGCGTTCTATGTTTACGAAGCGCAGGTTCCGGAGATTGCCAGCCAGAAGATTTCGGGATTGCGGCGGTTTTATGGGATTAGCGAGCCGCGGGCGCTGGCTTATTTTGCGGTGCATGAAGAGGCCGACGTGCGGCATCGCGCGGCGTGGCGGCAGTGGCTGGGGCAACAGAAGAATGTGGATACGGTTGGGGTTTTGTGTGCTGCGGAGCGCGGGTTGAAGGCTTTGTGGGGCGCGCTCGATGCTGTGTATCCGCAGGGTTGCGCTGCGAAGAATTAGAATCCGGCTTACAGACTCGCCCGCTTCTTTTCTACAAGCGGGATAGACCGAGTCTTCCCGCCCGGCAGCGGTGAATGCGGATGTTCCCCAGTGGATGTTGCTCATCGCCGAAATGAAAGCATCGAACTTCCTACCGAAAGTCTGACCCTGCTACCTGTGATGTCTAAGGCTTTCCCCCGAGACGCTATGCAGTGTTCGCTGTATTAACAGGCCCTTCAGGTCTCTGTAGGGTGTTCTACATTGGACATGGCTCAGTCATCGAGCCTAACCATACGCGCGTCGCGCGAGTTCTGATTGCCGATGACAACGAGGTAGCCCGCCTTAGGGAACTACTGGACAGTTCGTTCCGAGGTCTCAGCGAGTCATCATAATGTCGAAGCGGATTCTAGTGGCGGATGACAGCGACACCGTTCGCAGGGTGGTTCGTTCCTACCTCGCCCAGCGAGACCTCGATGTCTGCGGCGAGGCAGCCGATGGCGAAGATGCCATCGAAAAAGCCCGGAAACTCAAACCCGATTTGATTCTTCTGGATGCGGCGATGCCCCGGACGAATGGCATCGTTGCGGCGTCCGTCCTGAAAGAGATGATGCCAAACGTCCTGATCGTTCTATTCACCATGTATAGCGATGCGATTGCCAGAGCATTTCCTGACAAAGGGCTTGCTGTTGACGGCATCGTTGCTAAAGCGGAAGGCATGACGAGACTGGCAGAGTGTGTTCAAAACTTGCTCCGTTCGTAGATGTGTATGATGTTGTGATGATTCCAGAAGAGGTCGCGCCTCCCTATTCCTCGCCTCAGAGTGAAGAGAGTCAACCGAACGACTCGCCGCAGGGAGACCCTGACACGGGCAGAAGCAGAGCATTCCAGTGAATTTTTCCCGAGGGGAATCACGGTGTTTCGTGTTCGTGGCAGCCTTAGCATATCGCCGATTGAGTTCTAGGAATCTCGCGACCCGGTTTTCTAAACCAAAAGTATATCGGCCAATTTGACGATCGCCCGTCTTTTAAATCGACTCTGTGAACAGAAAAAGTGCCCCCGACCGCTGGGGGCGCTCGAGGGCATGTGCATGCAACGGTGAACTACCCGGCGAGAAGTTGTTGACACGGTTTCGCCCTCGCTTTAGTATTCCGGTACTTATCTTGGTGAGTACCGTGATGTTACAAGAAAGCGTCAGGAAGATCGCATGTTTGGCCGCTTTTGCCGCGCTCGCGGCTCCCATTGCTTTTCCTCAAGAAGCCTCCAGCCCGAAGCCACCGCCGTATCGCGGCGTGACCGTCTTTGTAGACGGGATTTTCGTCACTCCGGTTCCGGGTGTGCCGCTGACTGCCGTCGTCGAAATCCAAAGCACGCAAGTTCTGTCGGATGGTTCAACTGAAGTACGTAAAAGCTTTGCGAATATTGCCCGCGACTCCCAGGGCCGAATTTATAATGAGCGCCGACAATTGGTAGGCCCATCATTCGCCGGGACGCCGCAAGTCCTTGGCTTTCACATATTCGATCCGGAAACAAAACTGAACACCTTTCTGGATCCCTCGACCCATCTCGCCCGACAATCTATTTTTCGCGGAAGAAGCGCTGATACTGCACTTGATCCGCAGACCGCGGAGCAGGATTTGGGTATCGGGACGATGGAAGGCGTTTCGGTACGTGGGACTCTGCGCAGCAGAACGGTGCCGGCTCCTGTCAGCGGGACGGGCAAGGTCGTTGTGGTGACCGACGAGTATTGGTATTCGGAAGATCTACATTTGAATATGCTTGAAAAACGCGACGATCCGCGTACGGGGCAACAGACGGTGACTGTTACGAAGGTGGATCGCGGCGAACCGAATCCTGCGATATTCGAAGTTCCCGCAGGATACAAAGTAGTAGACGAAAATCCCCCAAACGAATAGCCATCGTCCGAGAGTGCTTACCTCGACGAGTTTTACCGCACACGCGTGCGCTGGTACGCCCGGGCCGGTGGGCGCTTATTTCTCGACCTGATACACGCCCTGAACCTCAATCTGCTTGAAAAGACAAGCAACGAGTTGCGGAGGGAACTTGATCCTGCCACGCATCCTTGTGGAGCATAGCCACGGCGGTCGGCCCTGGTACGCATGAGTGTAGTTGTGAAGAGTTCTCCTCGACCAACCCGGCAATTGGCAGACCTCTTGGGAGGTGAACAAATGTTCGGGTTGCAAGAGGCGAGCACAGATCGAAAAACGCGGCTTCAGGGGCTGCAGCCCTTCCTCCTACCCGGTTCCAAGGCGGCGCGGAAGCCCCGCCCCACCGACTGCGAGCGTTCGACGCACGGTTTTTATTTTTCCTTCTGCAGCTTTTTTACGCCGTTTTTTCCCGCGATGAACGCTTCTGTCGCGAACTTCAGGAACAGGCCGTGCTCGATCAGGCCGACTACGTGATCGAGATGATGGGCGGTCTCTTTGGGATCGTTCATGGCGCCGAAGGCACAGTTTAGAATGTAGTGTCCGCCGTCGGTGATGTACGGCTTTTGGTCGGCGCCAAGACGTAGGGAGGGTTTTCCTCCCAGCTCGGCTAGCCTTCTGGCCGTCACTTGCCAGCCGAAGGGCACAACTTCCACGGGAACCGAGACGAGCTCTCCGAGACGGGTGACCAGTTTTGTGTCGTCCGCTACGACCGCCATGCGCTTGCTGGCCGATGCCACGATCTTCTCGCGCAGCAGCGCGCCGCCGTGTCCTTTGATTAGGTAGAGCGGGCCTGCGAGGACTTCGTCGGCGCCGTCAATGGTGAGGTCAATCTGGGTGTGCTCGGCGAAAGTGGTGAGCGGGATTTTCTCCGCACGGGCCTGGTCTGCGGTGCGATCGGAGGTGGGGATTCCCAGGATGCGCAGACTTTCTTGCGCCACTCTGCGCCCGATGGCCGCGATCGCAAACCTTGCCGTCGAGCCGGTGCCGAGACCGACAACCATGCCGTCTTCGACAAGCATCGCGGCCGCCTCGCCCGCTTCTTTCTTCCATTGATCCTGCTGCGAGAGTTCCATCGGTCCGTCCTGCGCGCAGTTGGTGACGGGGCACATCATAGCCGGAGATCCAAACGTTGCCAACATCCAGCCGCTGCGCCATGGGGGCCTGCAACTCAGGCGAACAGTGAGCGGGGCGCGCGCTTGTTAACGGTGACACGCGTGAGTGATGGGGCAAACCCCTGATGCCTCTATCCGACGGGGCGGAGCTAAGCAGAAAAATTTCAGCGAGAGACGATGCGCGAAGCAATACGGATTCCGACCGCTTTGGGCGCGTCCCGTCGAGGAGGGAGGAAACGCAGTTTAGTCGTCGAGAAGACTGCTTCCGGGAGCAGGTCCCGCGCCGGGGACATCGTTGCCGCCAAGGGAAACGAGCAGGCGGCGAAGCTTGGCGCGGTCCTCCAGGTTCATGCCGACCATTTCGAATCCGGCCTGGTGCGAGCGCACGAAGCGGACCACGGCCTGCATGCTGATGGAGCGCAAGCCCGCGGGAATTTTCAGCGTGGCTTCGGTGCCTACGGGAAGTTGCAGTTCCCCGCTGAGCAGACCGCCGTCGAGGCTGAGCACGCTAATCGCGGAAGAATATTTTCCTTTGGCCGAGGTGACCACGGCGGGCACGTTGCGCGGCAGGCGGACGCGGCGATAGCGGCGATGGCGCACGAAATCGCGCTCGGGGATGGCATCGAGCGGCGCGAGCTGAAAAACCTTCGCATCCAGACCCGATTCCGGCAGGAAATTCTGAATCCACTCGGGATCGAGCTTGACGAGCGCCTGGGCGGCAGCCATGCGAATTTCGTCAGCGTAAGCCCAGCCAAAGGTTTTGCGTTCTTCGACAAAGCGGCGCAGGTGGCCGGCGGCGGCGGGGGCACGCATGCGGCCGAGCGCTTCGATGGCCTTCACGCGCAGGTAATCGGGGCCTTGCGGCAATATTTCGCCTTCCGCTAGCCGCAGCAGCTTCGTTGCCGTGTCCCCGTCGCCGCACATGCCGATTTCGTCAAGAGCCAGGGGAAGAATCATAACGTCGAACATTTCCAGCGAATCGGAGAGGAGCTTGCCGCGCTCCGGAGCGCCCGCGGTGGAGAGCTGGCGTACGACTGCATCATGGAACCCGCGGCCGCCGTCGCGCAGGCGTCGCGGCAGGAGCTCGTCCACGGACGCAGGATCAAGGCGGCTGAGCAGACCGATTACTGTCGCGGCTTTCGCGGGCGCATCGTTCTTGAGCGATTCCTTGAGGTAACGCACGCACGGAGCGCCCACGGCCTTTGCGAGCTGGACGAGGCTTTCGCGTTCGGTGCGCCGCGAGGTGCGCGCCAGGCGCACGGAAAGATGCTCGGCCGCGCCCTGCGGCACGCGCATCAGCACGCCGACCAAGCCGTCCGGCATGGTTTCGGCGACCATGGCCTCTTCGATGAATTCGGCGAGGCGATTGTCCACACCGATGCGGGGACGCAAAGTCTGCACCCAACTGGGGCGCGAGCCTTCCAGATCCGCAAGCGAATCGAGGGCCTGTTGCACGGCGCGATAGTAGCGGCGCGCAGCGGATTCCTGGCTGAGGCGGACAAAGGCGGCGCTGAGAAGCGTTTGCAGTTCGGTGTCTTTCTCGGCAGCCATGGCCTGGCCAATCTTGGCGAGGGTGTCTTGCAAGCGTTGGCTGGCGGCTTTGCTGTAGAGTTCGGCGAGTTGTCCCAGGCCGATCGCGGCTTTCTTGCGCGCCTCGGCGTCGGAATTGCCGACGCAGGACGCGTAGTGCAGCAGGATGTCTCCGGCGGCGTCTGATTCTCCGCGGCCCAGCAGTTCTTCGACGTACTGCTGAACGTTGCGCGGCGGAATGCACCACGCTTCGGAGGACATCAACACGGTTTTTTTGCCGGAGTCCGGTACGGCAGCCCAGAATTGGCGATCGAGAACGTCCGCGTGGGATTCGATCGACATGCCGGCGTGGGCCATTTTTTCTTCGCGCGATTTCAGTAATTTGCGAAGAGTGCTGAGTTCGTTGCCCATGCGGTCCAGCATCTGGCGGACGGCATTCACCTTCACCTCGCCGCGCTGGAAGCGGTCGATGGCGAAACGGATGGCGAGATCTTCGGCCAGACGCAACATCGTGCTCTCGTCCATTTTCGTCGAGGGCGATTGCGCAGCGACGGTGGCGAGGGCCTGCTGCAAGGTCACTTGCGCATTTTGCGGCAACGCCGAGATTTTTTGCCGCCACGCCGACTGGTCGAGCTGCGGATTCTTGGCCGTTTGCGCTTCGCCAAACTGGGCGAGCAGCCTCAGCAGGCTGTGTAGTTCTGCTTCCTCGAGCTGGCCGATTCCGCCGGCCAAGCCGGAGACGCCGCCTCCGCCCGTGCCAGTGCCGGAGCCGAGTCCCGCGACAGGAAAGTTTCCGGGTCCAAAACCTGCACCAGTTCCCGGACCGAAACCTGTGCCGGTCCCTGCGCCAGGTTCTGTGCCAGTGCCCGTGCCACTTCCTCCCGCGTATACCGAGCCCGTTCCTGTTCCGCCGCTGCCACCAGCACCGGGCACGCCTGTCCCGCCATGTTCGCCTTCAGCGGCGGCGATGAGCTGGATCATTTTTTCGGGGCTACGGAACCATTCCTGGATGCGATCGGCGTCAGCGCCGAGAGTCTTGGCGGTGAGAGTGGCGGCCACGCGGGCGTCAGAAAATCCCGAGTCTTCGGCGACAAAGCGGATTTCGTTGACGCGGATGCCGGAATGGCTGCGATTGCCGAAGTGGACGGCGAGGCGATCGGAAAGGGTTGCGGCCTTCGGTCCGCTCTCCATGAAGCATTTCACTAAGTTCGAGAACTCCTCGCGCTCAACGCGAGGCAGGAAACCGATGCTGGCGACTCCAGAGGCATTCAGGAAATCAGCGAAACTGCGCTCGGCCGGGCTGGACTCCAGGGGAACGCCATCGAGCAGTAGCTGCGAACCGGAGGCGCCAAGCAGCAGGCCGCCTGGTCCGGCGGCATGTACGGCAGCCTGAAGCTCCGCCCAGGCGGAATCGAATTGGCCGACGCAGCGGGAATGCTCTAAACCATAGAGCCGAGCGTACTTAAGCAGCACGTTGAGGCTGCGGACGAAGGCGCGGGCGTTGGGAATTGTTGGTTCGCTCTGCATGGACAGCTCGCGAGTGACAGGTGCCATACGGTTAGACTCGTAATAAGTGTACTAGGACCACTGATTATGGAAATAGTACGGATGGTCTAGAGTGGCGCAATAACCAATAGGGACGCCGGGGCTTAGGAGGCCAGGCGAATTTCGATATCCTGGCCCTCTAGCGCCGGCCGCAGGCGCCGAATGACCTCGCTCGACCAGAGTTTTTCGCTGAGTAGAACCAGCGAGCCATCCTCGAAATTGCAGATCGCACAGAAGAAGTATTTCGCAAACGCGCTGTGGTAGGCGTCGACGCCGCGCCGCGCAAGTTCGCCTTCCAGGGCCCGATCGCCTTCTCGGAGCGGGGTCCCGGCGCGCGCGCCAAACGTCTCGCCCTGAAAGCGGTCGAGTAGCGGTTCGAGGATTGCGAGTTCCGGTGCGGGCACAACGATCGAGTGCTTGGTGGCTTCGCGGAACGGGATCTGGTGGCGCTGCAAGTAATCGCGCAGACGGTCGAGATGACTGAAAAAATCCAGTGCCCAAATTTCAGGCGAGGCGATCGAGCGCAGCGCGCGCGACCAGATTCTTGCAGCGTCGGCGCCGCGGATGGGTTCGCGGTTTTCGTCCGCTTCGGTGAGTTCCAGGCCCATCGCGCGAACGTCAGTGCCGAGATCGAGCGGTTCGATTTCAAGCAGGTACACGGATTTATTCTTCCGCGGCGCCGGGGCTTGCCTCTTCGAGCCCGGGCAGGGGGAATTTAGTCTTGAACTCCGGAGATTGTTTGCGAACTTCCAGCCAATCGAAGAAGGCGTCGGGGGTTTCCAGCCAGATTGCGAACCAGTGGGCGATCTCTTCTTTTTGGGCGCGTTTGCTGGCGTCTACTTTGTGGTTGCGCGAAATCATTTCGGCGCGGCGTCGGCCGAGGCGCGCGACTTCGCGCACACGTTCGGCGGCGGCTTGCTCGCGCTCCAGCAGGAATTTGCGGAGGAGCTCATCGAGGCGCACCAGGCACATTTCGGCTTCTTCGAACGTGGAGAAATGGAGCAGGTCGGTGAATTCTTCTTCGTAACGGCCGTCGGTATCGGAGCGCGTGGACCACACCACGCGCATTCCCGCTTCTTCGAGCACGCTGACGATATAGTCAGGCGAAGTTTTTCCTGGCGCGCCCAGGTGGGCGATCAATTGACGGCGAATCTGTTCGATTTCGGCGGGGGTATAGCGCGGCTTGCCCAAGCCCTCCGCCACTTCGAGGATCAGCGCCTTCTTGGTGGGTGATCCACCTTCGTGATGCGCGTCGGAACGGGACGGACTCACGACGGTCCTCGATGCGTTGCTTGCTTCTGTTCGGCCATAGGTTGAGCGTCGCGGGAGAGCAGGCTGCGATAGCGCGCGACATTGCGATTGTGCTCGGCGAGCGTCTTGCTGAAAAAATGTCCACCGCTGTCATTCGCGACGAAGTAGAGGTAATCGGTCGTGGCGGGCGCCAGAGCGGCACGGAGCGATGCCTCGCCGGGGTTGGCGATCGGCCCGGGAGGCAAGCCGGGATTCTTGTAGGTGTTGTACGGCGAATCGACCTGCAGATCCTTGGCGTGCACGACTTTTACCGGGTGACCTGCCAGTTCCAGAGCGTATGCAACGGTGGGATCGCACTGCAAAGGGCCACCGCGCTTCAGGCGATTGTAAAACACGCCGGCGACCAGAGGACGTTCTTCCTTGCGCGGAGTCTCGCGTTCCACCAGGGACGCCAGAGTCACGACCTGGATCGTCGTGAGCCCGGCGGGGAGATTCGCGGCGTCTGCAGGATTCAGAGTTTCCCAGACGGCGCGGAAATTCTGGACCATGCGTTTGACGGCCTGTTCGCAGGTGGTGTGATGCGTGAATTCATAAGTCGAAGGAAACAGAAAGCCCTCGAGGTTTTGCGCTTCGGGCGCCAAGTCAGAGATCAGGGTGGTGTTTTTGGCGGCGTCGAGAAAGCCTTCGCGGCTGCACACTCCCTGGCGATCGAGCTCGGCGGCGATGTCGAACATCGTCCAGCCCTCGGGGATGGTGACGGTGTGCACAAAAATTCTGCCCTGGGCGAGCTGCCAGAAAACTTCACGCGAAGTGACGGGGTGATCGAAATAATATTCGCCCGCTTCCATCGGCGTGCGGAAGTGCCAGAAACTGAAGAGGGCGAAGGCCAGGCGGTCGCGGATTACGTCGTTCTGGCGAAGGATCCGGGCAATCGACCAGCGCGATTTGCCATGGGGGATATCCACGAAAACCTTCTCGGGGCGGTGACCGCGATAGGGGCGGCTGATTTGCGAATCGAGCCAGCCGGCACCCGCGCCGATCGCAGCGATCACAAGAAGAGCCAGGAGGCCGAGCCGTCGCATCGCCGGTTATTCCTTCTCGCCTGCGGCGGGTTGCAGGCGGCCAGGATTGCGTTCCAGATACTCGCGCAGGAAAATGGCGGCAGCTACGTCGTCGAGGGAGCGATCCTTCCGCCGGCTGGATGATCCGGTTTCGGCGATCATCCGGGTTGCCTCCCAACTGGTGAGCCGCTCGTCCACGAGATCCACTTCGATTCCTAACTCCTTGCGCAGGCGTGCCGCAAAACGCGCGGCTTCCTCCGCCATTTCGCCCGCCTCGCCGGTCATATGCAGCGGGTGGCCCACGAGAATACGCGCGACACCCTGCTTTCTGCAAATATCGCGCAGGCGGCGGAGATCGTCGCGGCGATTCACGCGCTGAAGGACCAGGAGCGGCTGCGCCGTAAGCTGCAGCTCATCGGAGAGAGCGAGGCCGATTTTCTTCCGGCCATAGTCAATGGCCAGAACCCGGCTCGGCCTGGATTCCGGCGAGGCAGCAGAGCTACCCCGGGCGATGGAACGCGGGCTGGCAGTCATGTTCTTCCGCCTAGTATACGCGATGCGCGCCGCGGCATGCACACTCTCGCAAGCGGGCGAAGTGCGAGGAAGTTGCGTTTTTCTCTGGCATGGCGTATTAGCTAGCGGACTGCGAGGGTAACCGATTCGTTAAAGGAGAAACACAAATGGGCGGCTTGTTGCTTTTCGTGTTTATTGCATTGTCGCTATTGGGAGCGTGGCGAATCTTTGTGGCCAGCAAGGCCGTCCGTGGTGACGGCCAGATTGCCGCCAACCTCACGCATGGCATTCCGTTTTTCATTTTAGCGGGGCTGATTTTCATTTTTTGGATGTCGTTCACAACGGTAGATTCCGGTTATCGCGGCGTGGTGCTGCGCTTTGGCGCGGTCACCGGACGCACGCTCGAGCCGGGTCCACACCTGATCCTGCCATTTCTGGAAACGGTGAGGCCGATTTCGGTGCAAGTGCAAGTGGAAAAGCTTGATTCGCAGGCATCCAGCCACGATTTGCAGGTGGTGCACACGCAGGTGACGCTCGCCTACTACCAAGACCCGTGCTGCGTGACGGATATATGGGCGAAATTGAATGACGATGCCGTCGATCGGGTGGTGAAACCCGCGATTCTGGAAGCCATCAAGGCGCAGACGGCGCAGTATGATGCAGAGCAACTCATCGCGCAGCGCGCGACGGTGCGCAATGGGATTGAACAGTACGTGCGGGACCGGCTGGCGGCGCACCATATTGATGTGGACGCGGTGAGCATTACGGATTTCAATTTCTCGGAAGAATATAATCGAGCGATCGAGGCCAAGGTGACGGCGCAGCAGAACGCGTTGAAAGCGGAAAACGATTTAACGCGGATCAAGATTGAAGCGGAGCAGAAAGTGGCCCAGGCCCAGGCGGAAGCAAAGGCGCTCGAAGTGCAAAAACAGCAGATTACGCCGGAGCTGCTGCAACTGAGGACCATCGAAATGATGCAGCAACATTGGGACGGCCATCTGCCCGAGGTGTATATGGGCAGCGGACAGGGTGGCGCGCTGCCGATGATCGACGTACTGAAGGCGGCGGGCCGGACGAAGTAGGCCGCCAGAGTTTTAGGGCTCGCGACCGCGCACGCTTTTGTCCCAGAGCGGCCAGAATCCGGCTTCCTGCATTTCTTTGTCGAGGCCGGTGTCGCGCAGCAATTGCTCGATTTCCGCGCGGGATTGGCGCACGCCGATGCGCTGCTCGGCATCGGCCAGGGCAAATGCGCTGACGGCGGCGATTCCCGAGTGGCGCTTCAGCTCGGCGATATCAACTTTGTCGAAGGTGTCGGACGCGGCGTGGTAGTTCAGCATGTAATTCGCGGGGTCTTGATTGGCGACCAGCGTGGGGACACCTTCGAGCAGGAAATCGAAGTTATCGGTGTCCATTCCGGCGTCCATGGTGAAATCCGTGACGCCCAGAGAGACGACCGGCTCGAGCGCCGCGCGAAGGGGCGCGACAATATCTTTGCGGCCGCCCACTGCATAGCCCGTTACTTTGCCGATTCCTGAATCAAAGATGATTGCGGCGATCATGTCGCCCAGTTCAGCGCGGTGGGCGTGGGCATAGGCCGCCGAGCCCAGCAGACCCTGCTCTTCGCCGGTAAAGAGAATGAAGCGTATCGAGCGGCGCGGGGTGCTGCCAGAGGCGTGTATTACGCGGGCGGCGTCAATCACCATCGCGACGTTGCAGCCGTTATCGAGCGCGCCTGTACCGAGGTCCCAGGAATCCAGGTGCCCGCCCAGAACCACGAATTCATCGGGTTTTTCGCGGCCGCGAATTTCAGCTACGACGTTTTCGGAATCCACCGGACCGGCGACGCGGTTCGGCAACTCGAAATGCGCGCGTACTTCCTGGCCGGCCGCCAGGAAACGCGCCAGGCGTTCGGCGTCCTCTCTCGCTACCACTGCTTGGGGTATTTTTTCGACTTCGCCGTTGACGGCGAGTGTGTGGCGATACAGAAGCAGATTGGGGCGTGATGACATCCATAGCACGGCCACGGCGCCGGCTTTCAGCGCGCGATCAATGATGGCCGGACCTACCGTGTATTCCCTCGTGAGGTCATCCCAGGTGACCAGGAAATTCGAGTGGATCAGGACGATCGCGTCTTTTGCGGCCGCGCCTGCCTTGGCAAAGCCGGTATCATCGCCCATTCCGGCGTCTACTACCTTCGCAGTGATGCCGCCCTCAGGGGTAGCCGGCGACCAGCCGATGGAAACCAGGCGAATCGGAAACGGCGCAGGGGAGAGAATTTCCAGATGGGTGTGCCCTTCGGACCAGCCGGCGGGGATCGAGAATTTTTCCGTATGCACATCGTCAACGCCTGCGTGACGAAAGGCCTGGACGGCCCAATCTGCAGCTCGGTCGGCCGAAGACGTGCCGGTGACGCGGCCGCCAATGGTATCGGTGAGATAGCGGAGATTTTCTTCGAGCGGGGAGGGACCGAGGGCGGATTGAATCATTGTGGGGGTGAGTTCGGCGCAGGATTTCTGGACCGAGCAGGCGCCGGAGCCTTGCGGCACCTGCTGCGCCAGCGGGGCCGGCTTGATCGGCGGAATTTGGGCCTTGGCTGCGAATGCCAGCAGCAACAGGCAGTGGGCAATGACGAAGCGCTGGAGGATTCTGCGCAAGGCTCGGGCTCCCGTAATAGGAATTTCCGTCGTGGATTATATCGAGGGGAATGCAATCCGAGAACATTTTCCTCGAGTGGGCTGGGGTTCGTGATGGCTGAAACCGTGAGATCTGAGCAGGACGGGAGTGATTTCCGTTGTGAAGAACCTGTGGATAACTTCCGCGCGGGGAAGAATTTGCAATACCAGAGCACTTTCTACCTACGAAAATCGGACAACAGAACCGGCTAGGTCGCACATCTTTCTCATTTTTAGGCACTTAAATAAGTCTCTGTTTGGCACAGTGCCTGCCACGGCCCAGTGCCGGGCTTGAAAGTGACCGTCACTTTCCAAACGGGGAATTTGAGTGGCCGAACCCTATCGGCGCGACTCAGTTTCTGTAAGCAGTTCGTGCGAAACGAGATGTAGACTTACCGTTGGACAACGCAACATTGCAAAATGGCTCTTAAATCCTAAGACTTGGCCGCATGCAGTCCTGGGCAAGCAGACGGAAGGCACACTTTGAAAAAAGTTCGCGTTTTTCCAAAACTCGTTCCCCGCGAAAATAAACAAGAAGCGAACCACCCCAATCTGTTCCTGTTTTGCGAATCTTCCAGCGGAACGGCACAATTTCGTGCTACCGGTGGCGCGGACCTAGAGTGCACGGTCGAGCGCATCGCAGGGCTGCTGGCGATGCAATGCCTGGTACGCGGGCAGAATCCCGCGGAGTTTCAAGTACTGGTGCCTGCCGAACAGTCCCTGGTGGCGCGGCTGATATCGCGAACCGAGGAACTGTTGAAAGAGGGGCGCGCGATCGCTTGTCCCACGTCTTTGAGCGCCCGGCAGAGAGAGGTGCTGGACGCGGTGGTGAGCAATCGTGCGAATAAGGAAATTGCGTCGCGGCTGAATATCACCGTACGCACCGTGAAATTCCATGTGTCTTCGTTGCTGAGTAAATTCGGCGTGGAGACGCGCGCGGAGCTCGCGCGCAGGGCTGCCGGGTTCATGCGGCCGACTTTGCTGGAAAACGAGACCAGGACTGCAGCGCAACCGGGTAAGGGAAACCGCAGTCTGGTCCCTGAGCAGGCGATGCAGAAGACGGCCCTGGCGATTGCGAATGGCTCGCGCAGCGTGCGCTTTCCTGGGCGCGTACTCACCGCGTAAGGCGTCGTACCACAAAAAATCCCATGGCAGGGCCGCTAGCGTTCGGGAGGCTTTTGTCCCGGCTTCGCGATGACCTGACCAGAAGGGCCGCGATTCTCATAATGATTCCGGTAGTAAGTTAAGTATTTCCCGCCGCGCACTGCTGCGATCCACTCCCTGTTGTTGCGATACCAGTCAATCGTTTGGCGCAAGCCGTCTTCCAGAGAGATGGCGGGTTTCCAGCCGAGTTCCCGCTCGATTTTGTCGCAAGCGAGCGCGTAGCGGCGATCGTGGCCGGGGCGATCTTTCACGTAGGAAAGGAGCGCTTCGGTTCTGCCCGTCCCGCGAAGCACAGCACGCGCCATCGTGAGATTTTCGACGACGTCCAGCCCGCCAATGTTGTAAACCTCGCCGATGCGTCCGCGCTCAAGAACCTCCAGGATTCCGCGGCAATGATCCTGCACGTGCAGCCAAGCGCGTTCTTGCTTGCCGTCACCGTAGATCGGCAGGGGCTCATCGTCCAGCGCACTGGCGATCATGAGCGGCAGAAATTTTTCTGGAAATTGGAAAGGGCCGTAGTTGTTCGAGGCGCGCGTGATGACGGCCGGGAAAGCGAAGGTGCGGACGTAAGACCTCACAATCAAATCAGAGCTCGCCTTCGTGGCGGAGTAGGGGCTGCTCGGCTGCAGCGGGGAGTTTTCGTCGGCAAATACGCCGGGCGCCAGGTCGCCATAGACTTCGTCGGTCGAGACGTGTACGAATTTCTTGATGTCGAGCTTGCGCGCGGTCTCCAGTAGCACGAAGGTGCCGGTAACATTGGTTTCAATCGCGGGCGCGGGTTCGTAGATACTGCGGTCCACGTGAGACTCGGCCGCGAAGTGAACGAGGGTTTGGCAGCCGGCCATGGCCGCTGCGACGGCCGCAGGGTCACAAATATCACCTTTGATAAAGCTGTATTGCGGATGGTCGGCGACGGACTCCAGGTTCTGGAGGTTTCCGGCATAGGTTAACTTGTCGAAGTTAACGACGGAATAGCCTTTAGACAGGCGGAGGACGTAATGGATGAAATTCGATCCGATGAAACCCGCGCCGCCGGTGACGAAAATTTTCATCGCGCGACTTTCTGGCGCCCGCTGCCGCAGGGCTTCCGGCGGCAACCCGTTCTCGCTGGGAGGACTCGACCCTTCATCTTTCCCTCTGTTTCCGCCCTCTTATCCGATTGCGCATTTGCGGTCGCCCGGCGGCTGATTATTGCCGGGAACAAATCGAATCGCAATGAAACTATTGGGGAAGCCATTGCCGCGGGAAATAGTGGACTGCCTCAGGGTTGCTCCGCCTGGCGAACGCGGGTCGGGCGGTCGGCATTGATCCACAGGAAGCTTGCGACGGCAAGAAGCACGGACAGCCCCAGATGATCGAGCGAAAACGACCGACCGCTGGTTGAGACCAGAATCCACTCCAGCAGGACCGCGGGAATCAGGATTCCACCAGCCAGCCACAGGAAGGCGAGAGCCCGCGAGGGAGTCAGATTTCTCGCGGCGATGCCTAGCAGCACTCCGGGAGGGCAAAAAATCAGAGCGTAATAGATGTAGTTGTAACCTTCGAGTTCACCGGATCTGACCGTGCGCAGGGATTTCGCCAGAGCGGTTCCGGGGCCGAGCCGATACGTCAGTGTCACGTCTTTGCCGTCAAGGAAAAGGGCGAGATTCGAGCCATCATAGGTATAGAGGATGTCGCGGGTACGGCCGACGGTAAACACTCCCGGAAAATACCAGGCCAAGATTGCGCGGTTTGCCGAGAGCGGATTGCGAAACCAGAAGACCAGGCTCGCGTCTTCCTGGCGCAGAGTGAGATCGGCAAAACCCGCGGGTTGTGAAATCGATATGATTCGGCCTTCGCTTCCGCCCCCTTGATCGGGCGTGCAGAGCACGCGCAGGCTGAACTGATTGGTTTTCTCCAGATGGGCGATGAGATCGGGCACTGCGGCCGGGGACGTAAGCCACGTCGCGCCATCCAAAACGAGCACGCCGGAGCCGGAAGTGACCGGAGCGCGTGGAGTCCAGGCGAGTTCGGAAGAAATCTGCCTTTGATTGCGAAAGGGCGGTCCGGCGGAAAAATCATAATCGACGAGCAAACCTGGATTGCCGGTATCGACTGCTTGGCCGGCCGATAGCTGCTGCGCCACTTCCTTGCGGAGCGCAAGATCCCAAAGTTGCACGGTGTTGACCGTGCCCCTCCACGGAAATTTTCCCGAAGCATCGTTGCCTACGACCAGAAGAGCATCAGCGCGCCAATTGTTCAGCCGCGTGTCTCGTTGCAGCAGAGAAGAAGCTGCGAAGCACAACGCGAAGTAGATCAGCAGAATGAAGTAGGCGCGGCGCGGCGTCAGCCGGGTCTCGAGCAGACTCTCGCAGCGCGCGAGGCCGCGCAGCAGCGATCGGCCGAGTATTGCGAAAGCAATACAGCCCAGCACGGACCCCGATGCATTGGTGAAGACGTCTTCCCAACCCGAATCGCGCTGCGGAATGTAGTACTGAAGAAGTTCGATGCCGTAGGAAAAAAGCGCACCGGACGCCAGAGCCAGCGCGAGCGCGAAGGCGAAGGATTTTCCTCGTTCGCGCAGCTTCTCTGCAAGACCAAAACCGAAGGGAACAAATAGCAAAACGTTGAGAAAGGCATCGAACAGGCCCGCCGACTTGAGGGTTCTTCCCAGAAAGAGGGGAGAAGCGCTGCCCGGCGGCCCCGCACGGAACTCAACGCGGAAAGGATAGAGAGTGAGAAATAGGATTCCGACCGTCGCGAGCGCGAGAATTCGGTTCGACCATTCGCACTCGGAAGTTTCAGAAGACCGGGCAAGCTGTTGATTCGGCATCGCGCTAGTAAGCGGTCTCCTCAAGAAATCACTCTAAACTCTAGCACACGACGCATTTTCTCCGTTTCGTTCGCCCCATCGCGTTAACGCCCTCGCCAACAGATTCCCGACGGCCAGCTGACCCGAAGCAAAACACCTCCGTAAGTGCCTCGCGGCAAACAACTACGCGGACCTGTACGGGCGAGAAGGTCAGGTGCCCGATGGCCCGACCGAACAGGCGAAGGGCCTTGAACCAACTCGGTTCCTGCGACCAGTAGTTGCGCCTCTGCCTCGCTACCTAAACTGAACGTGACATGAGAGCCCACACGCAAACAAACGTAGATAGCACGTCTCGATCCATTTCGCAGGACGGAGTCCCAGTGCGCCGTTCATCCACGCCGTTCGTTCTAATAACCACGCTAGCGATGATCCTGGCGATTGCGGGGCTTTCGAGCTGCGCTGGTTACACCAGCTCGACGAAAACGCAGCCTAGCAACCCGGGTGCAGGAGTACTTTCGCCGAGCGCGACGGCTGTGAGCTTCGGCAGCATCGCCGTTGGGACCACTGCGGCGCAAAGTTTGACCGTGACCAATACCGGCCTGGGGGCGGCGACCATTTCTGCGGCGACCTTGACGGGCGCCGGTTTCACGGTGATCGGTGGAAATCCTTCCGGGTCGATCGCAGTCGGCCAGAGCAGCACCGTACAGATTCAGTTTGCTCCAACAGCGGCGGGAGCGATAACCGGCAGCCTGACGATTGTAAGTGATGCCTCGAATTCACCGCTCGTGATTGCCATCACCGGAACCGGGACACAGACGGGTTTGACGATGACTCCGTCGGCGTTGACGTTCGGAAATGTGGTCGTCGGACAGAGCGGCACACAGAGCGTAAAACTGACCAATAGTGGAAGCTCGAATCTGACGATCAATCTGGCGACCGCAGCCGGAAACGGGTTCGGAATGAGTGGGCTCTCCCTGCCAACGACCTTGACGGCTGGCCAGAGTCTTTCCTTCAACGCGCAATTTGCACCGACAGCAGCGGGTGCGGCGACCGGCAGCATTACCTTCACAGATAACGCGCCAGGCTCTCCTCAGGTAGTTAGCATGGTCGGGACCGGCGTCGCGACCAGTGCGACTTTGATCGCCAGCCCCGGTAGCGTGGCATTCGGGAGCGTGGCCACAGGCAGCAACGGTCAACAATTGATCACCTTAACCAACACAGGAAATGCCAGCGCGACCATCTCGGCGATCAGCACGAGCGGCACCGGGTTCAGCGCGACGGGGCTATCCACACCGTTGACACTGGCGGTGAACGCGAGCACCACTTTCACAGCGCATTTTGCACCGACCACAGTGGGCGCAGTTGCCGGCAGCATCGCTATTGCCAGCACCGCGAGCAATCCGACCGTGTCGATCGCGCTCAGCGGAACAGGCGCGCAGGGAAACCTGAGCGCAAATCCGGCGAGCATCAGTTTTGGCGGTCTGTTGGTGGGCGCGAGCGCATCGGTAAGCGTAACTCTGACGAACTCGGGAACGTCGAGTGTCGCAATTTCACAGGGCAGCGCATCGGGAACAGGATTCAGCATGACCGGTCTGGCTACTCCCTTGACGCTGAATGCGGGACAGAGCACATCGTTTAGTGCCAAATTCTCGCCGACTACGTCAGGAAGCGCGACCGGCGGCATTTCGATTGTCAGCAATGCGCCAGGTTCACCGCTCGTGATCGCCTTGTCCGGATCGGGAACGGCCACGCAACCTCAACTGACGATCAATCCTGCGAGCGTCGCCTTTGGCAGCGTGTCAGTCGGCAGCAGCGGAACGCAGACGGTGACGTTGACCAACGCCGGTAATGCTGCGTTGACGGTCACTGCAGCCTCGCCCTCGGGCACTGGATTCAGCATGAGCGGCGCAAGCATGCCGATGACGATCAATGCCGGCAGCAGCGCTTCGTTTTCTGCCCTCTTTACGCCAAGCTCCGCGGGAGCTGCGACGGGCAGCATTGCGATCGCCAGCAACGCTCCGGGTTCACCGGCAACCATCGCGCTCAGCGGCACGGGCACACAGGCGCAATTGAACGCTACGCCAAGCAGCGCGGCTTTTGGCAACGTAACAACGGGGACAAGCAATTCGCAAACCGTCAGTCTCTCCAATGGTGGCAGCGCGACGGTAACGATCTCTTCGGTTACGGTGACAGGAGCCGGCTTCAGCACCACGGGTATTACGACGCCCGTGACCATCGCGGCGAGTAAAGCCTTGACGTTCGACGCCGTGTTCGGGCCGAGCGCCGCAGGTGCCGTGTCGGGAACAATCACCCTTGTGAGCAACGCACCCAATTCGCCACTTGCGATTTCTCTCAGCGGAACGGGGGTCGCCGCGACTCGCCTTCTCGGTCTGAGTACGTCGACCCTCAACTTTGGAAACGTCAACGTGGGAAACAGCAGCTCGTTGACGACGACACTGACCAATAACGGAAACTCGAGCGTAACGATTGCAAGCGTGAATGTTTCGGGAGCAGGATTCAGCGCCAGTGGCCTAAGCTCGGGCGAAACGCTGACCCCGAACCAGTCCCTGACAGTAACAAGTCAATTCGCGCCGACGGCTGCAGGGCTCGTGAACGGAAGCGTCAGCATCGCGAGCAACGCGACGAACTCGCCATCCGTAGTCACGGTTTCGGGCACGGGCGTTGCGGCTACTCCTCACACGGTGGCACTGTCCTGGACGGCAAGCACGTCCACGGTGAGTGGCTACAATGTATATCGCGGCACAACGTCGAACGGGCCGTACTCGACGAAGCTGAATTCCGCACTCGTCACGGTGGTGGACTACACGGATTCGACTGTCGCGGCCGGAACGACTTACTACTACGTGGTCACGTCGGTTGACTCAAGCAACGTCGAAAGCGTGGATTCCAATCAGGCGACTGCCATAATTCCGTAAGCGGAATCTGGCGGACGGGGATTCGGATCGAGTGGTAAGGCTCAGGTTCTAAGACGGTTCGGGGCGATCGGCTGGCCAAACGGCCGGTTGCCCCGGAATGACAAGCTAAGACTGTCCTCGCGGACAGGGTAATGCCCCTGTCCCAAGTGTGTACCCTCGGCCAGTAGTTCCGGCAATCTCCCCCGGCAGACAATGCGCGTGGTTATGACTGGTGTCCCCATCCTGGAGGGAGTTCGCGTGAACCATGCGATTCGTTCACAGCGCCGCGGTCTTGAATCGATCCTGCGTGCCATTTCTGCGATTGCAGCTCTGCTAGTGATCCTGGTGACGTCTGGCTGCGTCGGCGTCACTGGCAAGGGAACGACTCCTGCTGTCACAGGTGCTTCGATCGAGATATCGCCAAGCTCGGTCAGTTTTGGAAACGTGGCGGTTGGCCAGAGCACGACGAAGACGGTGACGTTGACCAACAACGGAACGGATATGCTGACCGTATCGGGGATTTCTGTCACGGGTACCGGCTTCACGGCCTCCGGTCCGCACCTGCCAATCTCGCTCGCGGCCGGCCAGAGCTCATCGATTTCTGCTGTTTTTAAGCCAACTGCCGGCAGCTCAGACACCGGCACGATCACGATAGCCAGCAACGTCGATGGTTCCCCTTCGCGGGTTACGCTTAGCGGAACGGGCACGACCGGCGCGACCGCTGCGGCGCTTACTGCTACTCCTAGTTCCGTTGCGTTTGGAAGTGTGGCGGTGGGCGGTGCAGAGACTCAGACGGTGCGGCTCGCGAACACCGGCAGCGAAGCGGTAGCAATTTCCAAAATCACGTTTTCGGGAAATGGAGTCAGCGTTTCGGGAATGACCGCGCCCATGACACTCGATGGCGGGCAAACGACGAATTTGACGGTTACCTACAAGCCGGTTGCCGCGGGGACGCTGACGGGAAGCGTCTCGATCGCAAGTAATGCGGCCGATCCCAGCATGGTGATCGGAATTAATGCGACGGCAACGTTGTCTACCCTCTCTGCCACCCCCTCTTCGGTCAGCTTCGGAAATGTCGCGGTAGGCAGTGACACGACACAGACGATTCGCCTGCAAAATATAGGCACTTCGCAAGTAACGATTTCCAGCATCACGCCTTCGGTTTCGGGCGTGGTGATTTCGGGGGTTGCGCTTCCTGCTAATTTGGCGCCAGGCACCAGTGCGACTCTCACGGCGGCATACAAACCCTCGGGCGCAGGCAGCGTTGCCGGCAAGATTACGGTTACCAGCAATGCAGTGGGCTCGCCGACGATCATCGATTTAAGCGGGACCGCCGCGGCTGCTACGATTCAACTGACGCCGAGCGCTACGAGTTTGAGTTTTGGAAGCGTGAACGTCGGCTCCTCCGGGACGAATCAGCTGACGGTGAGGAGCACGGGAAACACGAACGCCAAAATCTCGAGCGTCGCGATCAGCGGCAGCGGATTCGTTCTGGGAACCTCGGCAGCAGGCGTGACCCTGGATCCCAGTCAGGCTGAAACCTATACGGTCAATTTCGACCCCAAGGCGGCAGGCAGTCTATCCGGAACGCTGACGATCACAAGTAACGCGGCGAACTCGCCGATGAGGATCGCTCTTGCCGGAACGGGAGTTGCCGCTGCCACTGCCGATCGGCATACGGTCGCGCTCAGGTGGGATCCCAGCAGCTCGAGCGTGACAGGATACTTTGTGTATCGCAGTTCGAAGCCGAGCGGGCCATATTCGCAACTGAATTCCACGCCGGAGGCGAATCCGTCCTACTCCGACGGGACGGTTTCGAGCGGTCAAGTCTACTACTACTACGTGACAGCAGTGGATTCCAGCAACATCCAGAGTGCGGATTCGAACGAAGTCTCCGTAACAATCCCCGCGAACTGAACCGCGAAAGGTCCCCAACCTGAATCGTGCAGTTTTATCTGCGTTGCAGGTGGTCGATCGGCGATAACCTAGGGACGGAACTCGGGCGCCCGAATGTGCAGGTCGAGCGCGCGGGCCGGCGAGGCCGTCAAGAGCAATGTAGGACCGGGGCTCGGGGGGAAATTACAGTTCCTGATTGGCGATCAGTTAAGACTTTCTCGCGCGAGCTGTGTTGCGTCGGGCGCCTTACGATCGCAAGCGGTCGGCGGCTCAAGATCCTGGCCTGCACGTAACCAGGCTTGTAATCTGTCAACCCGGATGCTAGTTTTCGACCGGCAACGTCATAAGCAACGAGGAAAATGATTCGGGCAAGAATACCGGGCCTCCTCTGTATATTGGTTTTGCTGGGCATTTTGGTGGCTGGGCTCGCGCCGTTCGAGCGACCGCGAAACGCGGTGACATGGCTGGGAACCGAGGATGGCGTTCATCTTGGCAAGCACGGAACCATCTGGAGTTCCGCTACGTTTCCGCTGTCAGATTCCCAAGGCGAACCTTCCTGTAGTCTCGAGATCTGGCTGCGACCTGACAGCACCGGCGCTTCGAGCACTCTGCTGGCGTTCTACAAGCCGGAAGATCCTCGGCAGTTCTTATTGCAGCAGTATCATGGGCTCCTCATACTGAGCCGCCAAATCCGGGAGGACCAGAACCGCACCGAGGTAATCGGCACGGACGGCGTTTTCCGGCGGATCGAGCCGGTATTCATCACCATAACGTCCGGCGCAGAGAACAGCTCGATGTACGTTGATGGCAATCTCGCGCGATCCTTCCCCCAGATTCGGATCGGGAAGCAATGCGCCGGAAAATTGGTAATCGGTACCTCTCCGTTCGGCAAGAGCAACTGGTCCGGTCAGCTCAAGGGGCTTGCGCTTTACCAGCAGGAGCTCACTCCGGCAGAAGTTTTTCGGCACTATCAAACCTGGACAACACGAGGGCGGCCGGGGCCTTCGGCGAACGAACGCGCGATCGGGGTTTACCTGTTCAACGAGCGGATGGGGAACATTGTTCACAACGATGTCCGGCCGGGAATCGATTTGTATATTCCAGCGCGCTTCACACTTTTAGATCAGCAGTTCCTGGAACCGTTCTGGAAGGAGTTCCAGCCGGGACCGAGTTATTGGAAAGACATACTTGTGAACATCGCGGGCTTCCTTCCTCTGGGCTTCTTCTTCTGTGCCTACTGGTCATCGGTGCGACCGATCAAACATCCCCGCTTCGCCACCGTCGTCTTGGGACTCTGTGTCAGTCTGACGATTGAGGTTTTGCAGTCCTACCTGCCAACCCGAGATTCGGGCACGACGGATTTAATCACCAATACTCTCGGGACTTTTCTTGGTGTCCGGTTATACGCTTGGAAGGAGGCCCGCGCTCTACTTGCGAAATTGTATTGAATCAGCAGCGCGCAGCGCAGCGGCCGGAGCCGGTACCGAATTGCGGATTTCTGGTAGCGAGGGAACTTGCGGCGGTGCTGCGGGTGGGCGCGAGCGATTTTTAACTGCGAGTCGCGCTGCGCGGGCCGCTGGCGGTAATCTTCGTGCCCGGGCGATCGGGAGCGAATGTGTTGCGAATCAAAAGGGGAATGCCGCGCTGCAGGATAGGGCGCAATGTTTTCGGATGTAGAACCTTGGCCCCCATTTCCGCAAGAGCGCACGCCTCGTGATAGGACATCTCCGGTATCGAGCGCGCATCCGAGACGATCTTAGGATCAGCAGTTAGAATGCCGTCTACGTCGGTCCACAGAGTGACCTCGTCCGCATCGAGAGCTGCACCCAGAATCGTCCCGGAGTAGTCTGAGCTGTTGCGTCCAAGAGTGGTGAGGACGCCGTCCACCGTGGCGCCGATGAAGCCAGTCACCACCGGGACAACGCCCCGCAACAAGACGGGACCTAGACGCGCTTCACAGCGCGCACGCGTCAGATCCAGGAAGGGCTCCGCCGCCCCATGGTTCGAGTCGGTTACGACGAGTTCGGTCGTTTCGATCGCCTCGCTTGCGACTTCTTGTTCTGCGAGCGCGGCAGCGACGAGTAAAATCGACAAACGCTCGCCGAGACCGATAATCGAATCAAGCGCACACGGTGTCAACTTCGACCCAAGCGCGACGTCCTGGCAGAGAACACTGGCTGTCTGAAAGAGGTCGTGCATCTTGCGGCGGATACGCTCGCGCGTCGGGGCCGAATGGATCAGCGCGCTTCCGACTCGCGCGTGCCGCTCGCGCAGTTCTTCCCATATCAGCGCGACCCGGCGGCTGTTTCCCGCCTCCGCTTGGGCAGCGGCCTCGACCAGTCTGCTGGTCACACCGCTCATGGCGGAAACAACGACTACGACGGAGCTCTCACGCACCGAGTCCCGAACGATAGCAGTGACTCGCCGGATGCAGGAAGCGTCAGCGACGGAGGTACCGCCAAATTTCATGACGCGAAGCGACTTCTTTGCGCGCGCGTGGAGCGGCCCATGGATCAGGCGATGCGGATGGCTCGCAGGCGATGCGACGGTGGGCCTGGCGAGCGGCTCAGCGGAACCGAGCGACCTATCACGATTTTTGAGTGGAGCAGTCATAGTCTGGGGGCACGAGCCATCGAAAACTCCTGCAGCCGACTCTGCTGGGAGTACCAGGCGCGTTGTTTGCGGCGCGCGCTTACGCTGGCGCGAATCAACTCCGGCCTGTCCCAGGGAACATCGTGATAGGCCGACTGCAAGAACGGACTGGCTGGGTCGCGGATCCATTCCTGCGGAAACAGCGCGATCGTGTCATCCTCGGTGACTCTGGGAGCGGGACGAACCCCTTGTCCGGATACCGCCGCGAACAGGGCGGCTGGGATATCACGGCCGAGTCCCAACGTCAGATGTCCGACTTGAGTCGATCGGGGATTTATTTCGATGAGATAAGCGTTGTCGGTTTGCGCCTCCAGCATGAAATCGAATCCATGCATCCCGGAAAGTTTGAGCCGGCGCGCCAGCTTTTCGGCAGCGGCGGACATTTCCCGGTTCTCGAGCAAGCGCAGTACGGTAGCGTGCCCGGCCGAACCCACTTTATTGACCACTTCAAAATGGAGGCTGGCCAGGACCTCGCCGTTCCAACAAGCGACGGCGCTCGTCGCTTCGCGTCCCGCAATAAATGTCTGCGCATTTACGATGGAGCGACGACGAAGCAGCGACGGCCAAACTAAGGTTACATCTTGATCGAGCAAGGCTCGCTTCGCCGCCCGAGCGATGAGCGGCGGGGCTTGCAGTTCGCGCAGCGCCCGCTCGGCTTCTTCCGCGTTGCGAACAACTCTGACGCCGGTGCCGCCTGAGGAACCGTCCGCTTTCAGGATCGTCGGCAAACCTGCGTGAGCGATCCACCCCCGAAGGTCGCTCGGGTCGCTGATTACTTGCGTTTGGGGAACGCGTATGCCCTCTTGCTCGGCGAGCTTCATGAATTTGGTGCGGGCATAAAGGGTCCGGAAATTCTCGGGCGCACCAAGCGAGCGCTCAATTAGTAGACGAAGATCAGATCCTGCTCTAGCGGCGCTTTCCTCTTGCTCGTCGAGCAAGTGCAGGTGTTGAGTTGCCAGGTCGTCACCAGGAACGATCAAATCCGGTTTAGCAGAGGCGATCGCGCGACGAAGCGACTCGAGCGGACTGAGGCCGTGGTATCCGTACACGCGGCGAAGCGCATGAGTCTTGCCCAGAGGGTGGCGAGAGGGGCAAACCGCGTCTACTGTAAATCCTGCGTTCGCAAGAGCGACTGCGAGCCGAGCAGTCGGGAACCAGCGAACCGTAGTGACAACCAGGACCGTAGGTTTCACCGTGCTCCAAGCCTCCACGAGGTTTCCGAACCGAGCGCTGGCCCATGCCAGTCGTGCTGACGGCAAGCGATATCGAAAATCATACGAAGGCTTAAGACGCAATCCGTGGACCAATAGCAGGCAAGCGGGAGTTCCTGGCAGAGTCCGTACCATATTGCAACTAAGGCAGTTACAGCGAAGCCGCGGCGTAGGTCATCAGGAGCGCAGCCGGAACGCATGAAAACTCTAGCTCTTAGTGGCAAATTCGTTCTCAGTGCGATGAATGCTTGGGGTTCCCGAAAAGACCAGGATTGGACCTAAGTCCTCACTGCATGTATTGGGCTGCACTGTTGCGCGTGTGTCCTCGAGATATCCACGGGTACTCCTCCAACATGGCTGTCGGAGCTGACCGTAACCCGACTCCCGGATGCAATCAAAAGCTGCCGCTTCATTGTTAGTTGCCTTTTGGTTGAGATCTGTGCCGGACAGAGATTGGAAAAAACCATCAGGCGAACGATCTCTGGCTTGCCCTAAAACCCCACATTTCCAAAGAAAACATCCGTCCCAATTAATGTCTACCTGCGAAATCCAACTGCCCACGACCAACTCATGAAATTGCCCAAATACAGCTGTTTATGCGTATCTTGATCCGTGAAGTTCTGGGGACTGATCTGCCAAGGTCGAACAAAAATAATGACCAACCACGATCCGATTTCGCAGTGTCCGTTGAAGATGTTCTCGCGTTTTGGAATCAGTGGCCCTTTTGATAGCAGCCTACTTCCGCGTTCAAGCGGTCCAGCCGCGCTCCCAGGACTTCCCGCGCTCGCGCGAGCTGCGCATCGTCCTGCTTCACTTCCTGTAGCCGCTTTTTGCTGAAGTAGATCGCTGTTGCGTCATAGCTCAGGTCAATCGTCATGCTAGCAATGTCCCACGTATCGCCGATTAGCGAAGCGTGTGAAAGTAGTTTCATCGCCGGCTTGTAGTGCACGCCAAACTTCATAACCTGTTTCAGTAGGTCGAGGCGTGCGTTGAGGTCTCCCTGTTTGAACTTCGTGATTCCGCTGTTCTGCAACAGATCCTCACAATTGATCTTGCCATCGTTCGCGAACTTACAAGGCAGCATCTCGGTATCGGTCAGCCAAAGGTAGAAGTCTCGTCCGGTCTGAAATCCTTCGGACCAGGATTTCACTATTTCGACACCGGCGAGCGCATCGCCAAGAATTGCGTTATTCTCCAACTGGATCTGCGCGCGAGAAAGAAACTCGGTTTTCTTTGATTCCCACAAGGCTTTCTCCGCGGGATTACTTGAAACGGACTTATATTCCGCGCGCAGTTGTTTCGATTCTGTCATGCTGGCTTCGAGTCCTCCGCGAAGAGATTCCCTGTACATCTCAAGGGAAGTCTTGGTGACGCCGAGCAGTCCATCCAGGAGCGTGTCGCTGCCGTTGTTGAAGATGTCGGTGTTCGCGTCGCTCACCACTTTGGTCCAGTCTTCTTTCAAAGCATTCGTATTTTCCTGTGACTTGGCGATCTGTTCCATCGCCTTCATCGCGGACTCCAAATTGTTTTGCAACTCCTCCAATGTCGGAACAGCGCCATTTGGTGAGTAGCTTGCGACGCATTCATTCACGCTCATCAGGTATGGCTTGCCTCCAGGCGGCGGTGTGGCGAGAATCACCGTCTTAGCCGATGGATTCAGATTCATGACCGCCGGGGAATTTGAAACTGGAGCGGCAGTTCCTTTCGCGCCGGTCATAGTTGGCGCAGCAGAATAAGGGCTCACCTGCTGCGGAGCCGAAGCGTTCACGGGAGGCGGCGCGAGCACAGCCAGCGAATCCGAGGCTCGTTCCCGCACGATCGAAAGATGCACATCCGTCCGTTCGAAAATTTGACGCGCAGTTACAGCCGCCCCCTCATCCGAACTCGCCGCGGCCTGCATCTGTTGAAACGCCTGCTTCTGAGCATCGGTGGCATTCGGTGACTGCGCAAGTTGCCCCGCGTACGTGATGGCCGCGGTGGCTCCTTGAACACGCCCCTCAGCCTCCCGAACTTTCTGCACGGCTTCCTGCTGTTGCTTCATCGCCGCATCGTAGCTTTCAGATTCTTTCTGGAAATTCGTGACGAATGGGTCCACGCTCGGAGTTGTCAGCTCCGGATTTTTCTGTGCCGCCTTCAACGCGACGTCTTCCACTACGCTCCGATCCTGCCCGGTCAGTGTCGTCGCTTGGTCTGCCAGCTGTGCGGCGCGCGCGGGCTCGACGTCATTCAAGTTTATTCCGGGCAACCCCGGTATCCCCATGGGACGGACGCCCGGCGCGTCATCGGAACCTGCGACGTTCAGCGCAGTAGCGGGCGCATTTGGGACAGTGCCCACCGGGCCCGCACCCGCCGGACTAGGCATGCGAGCTTCAAGCACAACGGCTTGTTGTCCCGGCGTTCCGCTTGCAACGGGGCTCACCCATCCTGCGACGTACCGGGACGCACTCGCACTCCCGCCGTCGGGCGCATCAGCAACCGTCGCCGTTTCCGGCCGTGTAAACACAGCCGCCATTGAAGAACTGCCGCGGGGATCAACCACCGATGGGTCGTTCGGAAATAACGGTGCGTCGTTGCCAGTCGGCATGACAAGCGATACGCCACCTTCCGCCATCTTAATAATTTTGCTTTCATGGCGTAAATTCACGGTGAGGTATATGTAAACGAGCCCATTCACCTTATCGGGACCTGTCCACGAAGCGCGACCCGCTATCGGCAACCGTGTCGCGGCATCATGTTTCTGCATCCACGCCGCGACGGCGGAAAGCTTGGCCACCTCGCGAAGCTCGTGCAACTCGGGGAACTGCAATTCAAACTGATCATAAAGGCCGGTGAGCACATCTTCATATCCCCCGCGCGGCTGATTGGGCAAGTCGTTTTTCACATTATCCGTCTCGCTGATGTTAAATCGCATCCGGACGTCGCGCAGCGCGAGCACTTTTCCGTCTGTCGATTGCGGTGCGTTGATGCTTGCCACGGAAATCCAAAGCCGGTACGCGGAATTGCTCTTATGCTTCGCGTCAGGATGATTGATTTGGTATTCCACTTGAGTCTGATAGCCGGGAATTGTGCGCTTCAAATCTTGTCGGTTTGATAGCTGCTTGCCGAGATAATCGCTCGCCAGCATCAGACGCGCTAATTGTGAATCCGCCGGCACGCCAAGATACTTCGGCGTCATCTCCGGGCGGATGTGGTATTCGTCTTCGACGATCTCCGGTGGAATTTGGAAACCGACTCCGGGCCTGAAAATCAGACGGTCAATTAACTCTCCAATTTTGGGTTTCAATTGCTGGTCGAAGTCATTCATCACCTCCCCTGCGGCGCTCCCCGGATCATGGGAGCGCTGCACAGCGGACTTGAAATCATTTTCCAAAGGACTTCCGCTGAAATGAAAGATGGAATCCAATTGCATGCTCAGCGTAAGGCCATAGTTGTAAGCATCAGCGTACGGAGCTGCTGTATCCCCCGCGACGATCTTCAGATGCTCGAATTCCGCGGTCATTCCCATCGCGCGCATGAGTTCGGTCATCGCTTCCAGTCCCGCCGTTTGTATCTTCTCGGCGCTCGCAGAGTTGATTACTCCCATTGCTTCAATAACGTCCGCGGGCGCCGGATCGCCCGCGCCGCGATACATCATCCCAATCAGGTCGTATCGATTAATTCCGCGCCACGGGTCCGCGTTGCCTGCGGCGTCAAGAATCGCTTTTGTTGTAAACATTTCGCCTTGCCGTTGATAGGTCACTTCAATTTCCGCGCCTGCGCCCAACGATCGAACTTGTCGTTCAAACTCCGACGCAAAATACACCGGACGGTGATCCTTCCGTACCGAGACAATAAAATCGATCGGCTTTAATCCGGCTTTTTCGGCGGCGGAGCCCGGCTTGATCTTCATTACGACAACTCGTCCGCCATTGATGGACTGCACTTCGATACCAAGATCGCCCGGCGCTCGATTGTCATTCACCGGATAGATTCCGAGCGCGGGCAGCATTTGCGAGCCCGTGCGGGTAATCAAGCCGGAACTATCCACCATGGCACCCAACCGTGCGCCTTGTTCGTCACTTTCCCTTTGGGTCAACTCGCGCGCCAACAATGAATCGACTCGTCGGCTCGAATCCGGCGTCCATTCAAGCGAGAACTCCGGCTTGGGACTCTCCAACAACGTCGCCAAATCCTGCAGATAAGGAGTGTTTTCGCCTTTGAACCGCTCATCATGATGGCCAAGCAGCGCGAGTTCTCCGGTTGCGGGGTCGAAATAAACATTGTCGAGCACGTTGAAATTTATCTTTGACTCGACCTCGTAGAGGCCTGCGCGTAGCGCGGTCTTTTTCGATCCTTTCGAGGAGGAAACACTCGCGACGTCTGTGTGAGATGTGCTGGAAGAAGATGGTTGGTCTGACGCCGATTGAACTCCCGTCGACGTATGCGGCGAATTCCCGTACGAAGCCACCAACTGCGAGCCTTTCAGGTTCTGGGCAAACTCGCCAAAGGCCGCTTCTCTCGCTTCTGTGAAGTGCTCAATCGACGCGGGGTATCCGA
>Ga0210394_10002034_pt1 | contig 29239 bp, 19 predicted proteins | sample IncBWC12MmetaG_FD_160121 | JGI IMG/M metagenome (GOLD analysis project Ga0210394, IMG submission 160121) | Forest soil microbial communities from Barre Woods Harvard Forest LTER site, Petersham, Massachusetts, United States - Inc-BW-C-12-M | ecosystem: Environmental > Terrestrial > Soil >...
CGCCGTCGTCGGCGTCACCGCGATCGACTGCAGTGTCGCCGCCGTCACCGTCAGCGTGACTCCCGGACTGGTGAACCCACCCGATGCCGCCGTGATACTCGTCGTCCCCGCCGCTACCCCCGTCGCCGTTCCCGCTCCTGTTCCCGTGATCGTCGCTGCCGCCGTGTTCGACGATGTCCACACCACTCCCGTCGTCAGCGTCTGCGTCGTCCCGTTGCTATAGTGTCCCGTCGCCGTGAACGCGTCCGTCTGTCCTGCCGCGATTGAACTCTGCGCCCCCGCGATGCTCACCGACTGCAGCGTCGCCGCCGTCACCGTCAGCGTGACTCCCGGACTCGTCACGCTTCCCGACGCCGCCGTGATGCTCGTCGTTCCCGCTGCTACTCCCGTCGCTGTTCCCGCTCCTGTTCCCGTGATCGTCGCTGCCGCCGTGTTCGACGATGTCCACACCACTCCTGTCGTCAACGGTGCCGTCGTTCCGTTGCTGTATGTCCCCGTCGCCGTGTATGTCTGCGTCAGCCCTGCCGCGATGCTCGCCGTCGTCGGCGTTACGGCGATCGACTGCAGAGTCGTCGCCGCAGAAGTCACCGTAAGGGTGTGAGTGTTATCGCTGCTGGTTTCAAAGCCGCTACCCTTGTGTAGCTTCCGGCTGCCGTGCCTCCCGGCAGCACATACGTCACGCTTGCCGCTCCGGACGTCACCGCTGCCGACGTCACCGCCGTGCCGATGATCGTGCCGCCCTGGGATACAGTAAAGGTTACCGACCCGCCGTTTACCGTTCCTGCGGTGCTGGTAATGCTCGCCGCGAGCGTCACGTTCTGGCTGCTCGCGCTAAAGCCGACCGAAGCATTCGCCGCTGTTGTTGTCGTCGGCGCCTGTACCGTAGTTGTGGCGATGGTGAGGTACTGTTGATTGTTGGAACTTGCCGTCGCGGCGTTGACGTAGACACCCACGCCTGGTGACGCACCGCTCACATGCAAGCTAGCGGCACTGCCCGATGCGAGAGTGCCGAACAAGCAACTTAATACCTGACTCCCGATGGAGCCACTGATCGAGCACGTCCCCGGTCCGCTATACGCCGGACTGATGGACCAGGTGACACCGGTTCCGCTCGGCAGTGCATCATTGAGCTCGACATTGCTTTCCGATCCAGGTCCGGAATTGCTCACATTGATCGTGAACCCGATCGCGTTCCCCAGATTCACCGTAGCCGCATCCGCCGCGCTGCTAATGACCAACTGACCGGTGATGATCGGCGGGAAAGCGACCACAACGTCATTGAAGTTCTTGGTGTTGCCGCCGATTCCCGAGTCCACCACTTCGGTCGGGTTGAAGAACGTAGTGATGTCGAATTCAAACTGACAGGAATAGGATTGCTGCACACCGTTGATGGTCATCGGCTGGGTGCAGATCGTGCCTATGGCTGAGGTGGGCGTCGGTGCAGCGTCCGGGTCATCGTACAGTTGCGGTGTGCTGCCGGCCCAAGGGGCGGGCGGTGTGAAGGTGTCGTTGTTCCAGGTGATCGTCCAGTTGACGCCACCGCTGTAAAGGCTTGGATCGGGTTCGTTCCCCGGAGTTCCGGAATAGACCGCATAATGCACGCAATTGCCGTTCGCATAGGGGTAGCACAGCGGTACGATCGTGTTCCCGTGAGAATCGGTTCCGTAGTTGAAGAACGTGGCAAAGCGGCAATCGAAGTCGTTCAGAACGGTGTGGCCAACTTCACACAGGCCGTCGGCGAGCGTCGGGGGAACTTCGGTAGCAGTGACCGTGACCGTTACACCGCCCGTGATCTGCGGTATGGCCAGCTGGAAGGTGTGTGCGTTCGGATCCGTGCACGGATTCGACGGCGAAGGATTAGGATTCGATGGGCAATTGAACACCGCGGTTTGCGGCGGAGGGTTGGTTCCCACCGGAAATGCCAAATTTTGAGATGCCGGCGGCGGCACGAAATCCGCCGAGACCGAAAGTGGCGAATTCATGGTCAGCGTGCAGACGGCTGCCGTGCCGAAGCTCGCGCAAGCTCCGCCCCAGCCGGCGAAGGTTGAAGGCGATGTTGCCGTCTCGGTCAAGCTGAGCGGTGTGCCGCTCGCATATTGAGCCGAACAAGTTCCCGATTGTTTGCCGCCCGCAGTGCTGCAACTAATCGCGGAGGTGTTGTCGCCGACCGTGCCAGTCCCCGTTCCCACGGTCACGACGGTAAGCGTTTCAAGGGCAGGTGTAACAATCAGGGAGTGCGTGTTGTCGCTGCTGCTCGCAAAACCGCCTGCCGGGTTGTAAACGGCCGTGATCGTGTAGGTCCCTGCAGAGGCACCCGCGGGTAGCACAAATATCGCGGTCGCACTCCCGCCTGTGACTGCCGCAGACGTGGCGGGCGACCCTACCGGTGTCCCGCCGCTCGAGACAGTAAATGTAACCGTGCCGGCATTCACCGTACCCGCCGTGCTGGTAACCGTCGCGGACAGGGTTACGTTCTGCGCGCTTGCGCTAAAGCCCGCCGTGGCACTCGCGGCAGATGTAGTAGTTGATGACAGCGGCGCTGGCGTCACCGCAAACACACTGGAAGCAGATTCCGAGCCTGTGGTGACTGTCATGCTCTGACTGCCCGTAGCCGCGTTTGAGGCAACGGTTATGTTCGCGGTCGCGCTTGTCAAACTGCTCACCGCGAGCGAATTCACAGTAATGCCGGACGAAAAACTTACCGTCGTTAGACCTTGATAAAAATGCGTAAACTGGCCCGTCAACGTGACGCCAAGCGTTTGTGCTTGTTGTGCAGAGGCGGGACTGATGGTGACGCTCGCGGGTGGATCGACAGTCAGCAGGGCCGTATTCGAACTCGCAAAAGCGGTTCCTGTTGCAGTGGATCCTGAAATCGAGACTTTGAAAGAAGTCGGAGAACTGACCGCAAGGCCAGGCGGAATAGAGAATAAGACTCGCTCGGTCGTCCCCGCTATGACTGACACACTCGTCGCCGCAGTAATCGCACTCGGCGCGCTTCCCCCTGGAGCAGTAAAAGAAACGGTCACGTTGGATCCGGGGATCGTACCGGCGGGAAAATTCGAACCAATAACAGTGATTGACGACACACCGGGTTGGCCGGAAGAGGGAGCGGTGAGCGGCGACAAACTGACCTGCGTCACTTGCGCCACCGAGGCGCCAGCCGCAAAAAGTGTCCACGCAAGAAGGATCGCAGAGCGAACTAGGGATCGCGTTCGAAAACAAGACTTCAGGAGCGACTTAGTGCTGGGCACCGTTTACCCTCCGAACCAGACGAAACGCCGAGAGATCCTAGTCCCACCAACCGATAAACCGCAGAAGCCTGTCGTCATCGTGGCGCTCGCTGCCGTCCTTGCGTGATCCTCAGATCCCGCAGCAATGGAATTTGCGCGTTTTAATCGCGCAGTCCACCGATGTGCCCAACAGGTGGTCATCGCTTTCTGCACCTGCGTATTACTCCACTAAGATGGGGGTCCGATTCTTGCAGGGCCGATAACGAGACCGCCGGTCACGGTCGTTACAGTGGAACCTGGCGAAACGAGTTAAGCTCTGCTGTTCCGCCGACGCAACCAACCGAGCAGAGGCAGAGCGCTTGAAATCAACAGAAGCGTTCCCGGTTCGGGCGCCGCGGTGGTCGGTACGATCTCTGCGTCAATCGCTGCCAGGTCACAGTCAGGGATTAAAACGATGTCACAAGAAGGAAGAATTGTTGCGGTGAAAGTTGGATCTATGAAGACTTGAGTCCCGTCCGACAGAGTCACGTAGGTCACATCGAACGACCCCGTTACGGTCGCGGATACCAGGTCCGTCGCTGCGGTATCAAATACGTCTGCGGAATTACCCGCTGACGGGATATCGGCAATCGGCGAACCGGGCCCGCTGGAGTTTCCCATCGAGTCCGTCACCGAAAAAGCCAGGTTCGTAAAATTCACGTCCGTTGAAATTCCCGGATCCAGACCTGCGTCGGTCAGATTGGCTACGTAGAAACTGTTGACCGGGCCGCTGTAGGTGTATTCGACGAGACCTACCAAGACGCTTCCGCTGTCGGCGCGAGCCAGCAGCGGAAAACATCCCGTGAGACCCACCAACAGAATTCCGATCAGCAAACGCCTCATGCGCTTAGCTCCTGAGTGGCCATGCTCCAACTGATCCGGCAGAAAAACCTCACACTCCCCAAGCAGGCCCGGGACCCAACGACCAACCCCGCGTATCCCTCAGCAACTCTCGCACCACCTGATAGCCATTGATGTGTATGGAATTACGCCAATCTGAATTCCCAGCAACTGCAAACGGTTGCATGTTCTGGCAACGAACCGGACCTTTTGGCTACATCTCTTGTTGGAGCCGCGCTCGGGGTGCAACGGCGGTCTGGAAATCCGCCTTCGGTGCTTAACCCATACCAGACTCATCGTATCAGTAAATTAAAGCCGCATTAATTCCCTGAAGGTCCTGTTCCTGAACCCGATTCCACACTCTTGTGACGTAGCCGATCTTGTAATCTTGGTGAGACCCTACTATGGTGGGGCGGAGAATAGAGAAAGCGTTTTGACCTGTCAAGCAATTATTTACAATAACGAAACATACTCGATCAGCGCTGGATGCAGTACGTGCAGTACCGTCAAATATCTGGCAGCATCACGCTCGCCATATGGTGTGGAATGATTGGCCCCGATCGGTGGTCACTCGGCCGTCGCCGCGTAGATCGGAGCCAGGTCGCTGCGCTTTGCAACACTGTCGCTTCCCGCTTCTCGCTTGACGTCATCCAGTATTCTGCGCGCCTCGGCGAAATGACCGCTCGCATCGCCAGACTTCCCCATGAGCTGCAAATCGCGGCCGAGCAGGTAGTTGCTCTTTGCGAGGAACGGACGCAGGCCGAGTTGACCGCTGCGGTTCAGCGCAGTGCGCAGCTGTTGCTGCGCCTGCGCGTAACTCTTCGTTTCGATAAGCGCTTCGCCAAAGAATAGGTAGCATTCAACAGACAGATACTTCGAACCGAGCCCGTCCGCCTCAGGGCAAAGGCCGCGCAGGGTATTCACCACGGCTTGCGAATTACCCAGCCCGATGGCAAGCTTCCCCGAGTTGAGCTTGGTACGCAAGATCAGCTCACGATCCGTGGTGTGCGATGCCGCTTGCGCCCCCTGTGCGTAGAGCGGCGCGGCGGACTTGTAATCTCCCTGGTAATAGAAACTGTCTCCCTGATCCGTCAACGCCTGCGCAATTTGGGCGTCGTTCTTCAGCGCGCGCGCATCCCCGAGTGCTTCTTCCAGACTTTTCCGCGCCTCCTCGCTCCGGCCAATTTCAGCCAGTGCTCTGCCATAATTGGTGAGAATCTCAATGAGCCGGAAACCAGTCTGTTGCAGCTCCCGCATCGCCTTGACCGCGTCCTGTTGGGAAGCGAGCGCGGCGGCGTAGCGGCCCTGATAACCGAATAGAATCCCCATCGCCGATGATTCGATCGCAGCCCCTTGCCCGTCGCCTGCGCGACGCCGAAGATCGAGCGCCTTCAGGTATTGGTCCAGGGCTTGATCGTACTGGCCGAGCTTCATGGAGGTTTCGGCCAGATTGTGAAGTGTGTCCGCTATGTCCGTGGGTACGTTTAACTTCTCGCGCAAAGCAAGAGCCTGCGAAAAGTAGGTTCGCGCGTCGTCGTAATCGCCCTTGAAAAGATACGTATTGCCAATGTTGTTCAAGGCCAAGCCTTGATTGGTCTGGTTGCCTGCGTCGATTTGAATTTGCAGCGCTTCCTTGAATCGTTTGAGGGCCTGATCGTACTGCCCGTGGTCATCGTAAAACTGCGCAGAATCATTTAGGATGTTGCCGGTCCCCGGCTTGTCGCCGATTTCCCGGCTCACCCGCAAGGCCTCGTTGAAATCCGTTTGGGCTGCGTTGGTCTCACCGAGGGCGCTCTCGGTAACCGCGATGGTGTCGAGGCTGTCGGCGATGCCTTTCTGCAGCCCCAGACGGCGTTTGATCGCCAAAGATCCTTGGTAATTGCTGAGCGCGTCCTCTTGCTTGTCGAGCACCGAGTACGCCACGCCAAACGCCTGCAGAATCTGTGCCTTGGCTTCTTCATTCCCAAGCTCGATCGCCAAACTTTGTGCACGATTCAGATATTCAAGTCCGGCCTGCGCGTTGCCGGCTTCGATCTTCACACGTCCCATCGCCAGTAGCGCATCGACGCGCTTCGGGTCGAGCGTGAGCACTTGCGAAAACAGCTCTTGCGCTTTATCAAACGCGCCGGAGTTTTCCTGGAGCTGCCCCAAATCGAAAAGAACGTCCGCGTCGTCCGGGGACGCATTGACGAAATTTGTGTAGGCTTCAATCGCTTTCGGATAATTCTTTAGAACTTCGTTGCGGCGCGCGACGATCAGGTATTTTTCCTGGTTGGGAAGGTTATCGCTCAGCTCGACAGCTCTTTGCGAAAACTCCTCGGCTTCGTTGTCCTGGCCGAGGTTCGCATACGTCTGCGCCAATTGCGAGAAAGCCAGCGCAAATTTCGGATCTTCCGTTGTGGACGCCTGGAACTGCTTGATGGCTTCAAGATTCTTGCCCTGGCGGACCAGTTGCAGTCCCGCATCGTAATCACGCAGCGCCGGAAGCGAACCGGAAGAGGGTTTGAACGCCTGGGCCTGCAGCTCCCGTACGACGCTGCCCGAAAGATCCAGGTTTTGACGGATGTCCGCGGCCAAATGATCGACCGCGCTCAAAATATCCTTCTCGTTGACGGCTTCGGTCTTCAGCGCCGTGGTCCGATCGTGTTTCAGGTCCCGCACCGTCGCATCGATCCGAATCTGATCCCCGAACTTGGCATACTGGCCGGTCACCAGTGTGTCGGCGTTACTGAAATCGGCAAGCCGCTTTATGGTTGGATCATCCAGTGCGCTATCGGGCGAGACGCGCAGGTCCCGCACAATCTGCTCCACGCGTTCGGAAGAAACGGTCCGGAGCCGGGCCGACTGGCCAACGTCTGTGCTCAGCATCTCGGCCACGCTGGATCCGAGCCAATCGAGGGTTCGATCGCCAGAGGCGTTGCGGAAGGGCAGAATCGCAAGGGACAGCGCTGGCTGGGCCCGTGCGGGCTTCTCGCCGGATTTGGAAAATATCCTGGCGCGGAGAATGACTACGGCGAGCGCAAGAAGGATGATCGCGACACCGGCAGCCGTGCCTCGCCGGGAGACGAGCCCCCACTTCGAGGGGGTTGCGACCGGCTGCGACGGATGGGGAATTGCGACGCTTTGTTTTGACGTCCCGCCGCGCCATGCCTGCAAAGCCTCCCGCAGGTCTCGCGCGCTCTGGTAGCGCAACGACACGTCAAGTTCGAGGCATTTTTCCACCAAATCGCTAAGGTATTTCGGAACTGTCGGATCTACCTCGATAGCAGGTTTGGGCCTCTCGCGCGTCCGCTTGAACATGGCCTTCTGCGCGGTCTCAGCCTTGTAGGGCATGTCACCGGTGAGCAACTCGTAGAAGATGACACCCAGCGTGAATAGGTCGGACCGCGCGTCCACATGCTCGCCCATGACTTGTTCGGGCGACATATATTCGGGCGTGCCGAGCACCGTACCCGTCTGAGTCATCCCCATCGTTGCTGTGGAACGTGCGATACCAAAATCCATCACGAAAATGCGACCGGACTGGTCGAGCATCAAGTTCTGCGGTTTTAAGTCCCGATGCACGACGCCTTCGGCATGCGCCGCCTCCAGCGCTTCCGATACCTGCTCGATCACTCGGACGCATTCTTCCCTGCTCAATTTGCCTTGTTTGAGGAGGAGGCTTTTGAGGTCTTGGCCCTCGATAAACTCCATGGTGATGAACTTGATCCCGTCGGCCGCTCCAAGATCGAAAATGCGAATCGCGTTTTTGTGCGTCACTTGACGCGCCAGGATGAGTTCCTGTTTGAACCGTTGCAGAATTTCCGGGTGGACCGCTAGCTCGGGACGAATCACCTTCAGCGCGACACATCGCTCCAATTCGCGATCTTGAGCTTTGTATACGGCGCCCATGCCCCCCTGGCCGAGTAGCTGCAGGATTTCGTAGCGCGCGCCCAGGACGGTGCCTATTGCGAGCACCGTTCCAGGCGACGGATGACTGCCGCTAGCTGGGGTCGGCGCTGCTGGCGAGCCACTGCCCTCGTCGGACCGGGGGGCCAACCGGGCGGTTCCCTCCGCCAGAGTGTCGCCATCGAAGCTGAACGGCCTGTTGCACTTGAAACAGCGAACTGCTGCGAGTGGATTGTCGGTATGGCAATAGGAACATTCCATCATTTGTGCCACGACGGTGAGGGGGTATAAATCAGAAGGACACTACTGCTTCCGTCCTGCGAAATCAAGGATGTTTAAGACACGGCTTTGCGTTTCGTGCCCTGAAATCGCTAAATTCCAGCCTCAACCGACCAATGACCTCGCCGAGTTAAATCCGACGAGCAAGCGGAGTGCGAGTCGACGAGGCTTGCGACAAGTGTTTTTCCCCGGGCGGATCCGCACATGCCGCCATCTTTGGCCGGGCGGCCGTCGCATTGCACAGACCCGGCCGAACCGCGAAAACCGGGCGAGCTATGTGAAGTGCAACAACGCTTCGGCCTGCCAGCTGGTCCGAAGTAAGGGATAATCGCAAGCTGAGAAATGATTAACTCAGCAAGGACAAAACGATGTAGCATTCCACAGTGACCAGAAAGGGCCAGACGACGATTCCAGGAAAGATTCGCAAGGCTTTGCGAATCAACCCGGGCGACACCCTCGAGTACGTGCTGGAGGAGGACCACGCGACGATTCGTCGCCAGCGAGATGCGCGATCCCTTAAGGGTGTGCTCGCCAGCAAGAAGGGTAAGGGCATGTCCTTCGCCCAAATCCGCCAGGTCGCAGCGACTGCTGTCCGCAATCGGCGAGGGCCTCGGGTGAGCAAGTGAAGGCTTGTCGACACCCATTGATCGTTCGTCATTTGGTACAAGAGTATGCACATGGCCACGCAGCGGGAGGACCGTCCGGTCCCTGTGACCGCGGCGGCGACTTGTGATTGTGGTGTTGCCCGCTCGACCGGCCGAGTGCGTGTTTGCATCGGATTCTTTCTACGAGCATCCACGGGGAGATATCGCTTCGGCGCTCAGCTCCCTCATCTCAAGCCCTGGAGTTGAGATCAGCGAGGAGGCAATTCATCTCGACGCCTTGGATCGCTATCGAAAAACGAAGGTTCATTTCGTGGATTGCTTGATCGCAGCGACCGCGCCGTCCGAAAACACGCCAGTCTCAAGCTTCGACCTGGACCGTCGAAGATTCGCAGGCGTGCGCTTCGAAACCCAATAATTTTCCTCTTCGCGTTATCCTTCTCGATCCTCGGATGCTCAGCCGCAGGGGACGCGCGACGGAGCCACGAACTGTGCAGGAACCCAACGCTCTCCTGCCATCGGGGTTATACTCGCCGCCGCGTTCTTGTTCCTGGCACACCTGGTCCGGCGAATCGGTCAGGCGACCGACTGGGATCATGCAGGGCGAGCTGCCGGGCATGCTCGCAAATCACTTCGAGCGGCAGAGGAAATGCACCGCAGAATCCCCCAACTCGACGCTGTCCGCGGCCTGGCAATTCTGGTCGTAATGTTCCACAACATCAGCCCGAGATACCCCCTGTTTCATTCAGACAAGTTGTCGAGCAATGGTTGGATGGGAGTCGACCTGTTCTTCGTGCTCTCCGGACTCTTGATTACGGAGATTCTCTTAGACACCAAACAATCGGCGGGTTATTTCAAGAATTTCTATGTGCGGCGCTGCCTGAGAATTTGGCCCCTCTATTATTCGTTGCTGTTCTTCATGTTCGTGGTCGTGCGTTTCTTGAGTCGCTCTGAATTCCATGCCGTCATCGAGACTTCATCGCCCTGGTGGGCCTTTCCCCTGTTCTTGCAGAATTTCTTGCTTCCCGTTTCAACCAATGCCGCAGGGCCCCTGGGTGTTACCTGGTCACTCGCAATTGAAGAGCAGTTCTACCTGGTATGGCCGCTGGTGGTGCGATTCTGCTCCTTCGCTCAGCTACGCCGGCTGGCCATCGCGGAAATTTGTCTCGCTCCCGCCTTGCGCTATTACCTCTCCCTGCACCACGTCGATCTCTACACAAACATATTCTGCCGCCTAGACGGCTTGATGGCCGGCGCACTGCTTGCGCTTCTGATTCGCTCCGACAATTTTGCGCCGTCGAAGGTACTGAAGCGGGCCTGGATTCTGCTGCTCGTCGCGGCGCCCCTGGCGTTTCTGACCGAGGCCTTGGGCGCCCGATGGATTGTTTTCTCCTTTACCGCGCTGGCGTCGGCGGCGTTCGTCTTCGTTGCGATGTTCTCCCAGCGAAAATGGCTCAAGACCGTAATGACCAACCGATTCCTGGTTTATACCGGGACCATCAGTTACGGGCTGTACTTGCTGCATAAAATCCCGATTGGTATGGTGCAAGTACTGCATCTGGACCGGCATCCCTACCTGCCCCTGCCCTTCATTTTCGTTGCGAGCTACGGCCTTGCGGCGCTCTCCTGGAATCTGCTCGAAAGGCCATTCCTCAATCTGAAACGTTTCTTCCCGGCGCGGCCGGCGCGCTTCGATCAACCGAATGGGCCATCCGCGATCGCCCCACGAACAGAATCGGCATGATCAGGCGATCGTTTCGTTGCCGCTGCGCAACGAAAGTAGCCCTTGGTACAATCTCCAGGGGAAATCTGTGCGAATCAAACTCATCGGTGATACATACTCTTGGTCTGTAGAATAAGCGGGAGCTTTGCAGCAAATGATGAATGACAAACTTGTGGGTACGTGGAAACTCCTGTCCGCCTCGAGCACAACATCGAGCGGCGAGCGCATCGAAGCCCCGTATGGCCCCGGTCCTGCGGGTTTTCTCACCTACGGTGGGGACGGCAGAATGACGTCCCTGATCAGCTACGGCGGTCGAAAGCCGCTCTCGTTCGGCGGCGGCACTCGCCCGCCGCAGGAAGAACAGGCCGAGGCGTTCAACACGTTTCTAGCTTATGCCGGGCGATACACGCTCACCGACGACAAGGTAACCCACCACGTGGAAATTTCCTCGATTCAGAACTATGTAAATAAGGACCTGGTGCGCAGCATCAAATTCGAGGGCGATCGAATCACTTTGCTTACACCGCCCATGGCGGTGAACGGAAAAATCCAAACCATCGAATTGATTTGGCAGCGTTTACCCGCTGGCTCCTGATGCGGCGATTTTCTGGAAGGGTGGGTTTGCGCTTAAACAATTACCGCAAGACTTTTGAGTCCCCGGAAGCCAAAGGTCGGAGCCCACTCCGGCCGGGGACCGGTGAGCCGCATCTCCGGAAAGCGCTGCACCAGATTCAGGAGCGCAACCTGCCCTTCTAATCGCGCGAGCTGGTTTCCAATGCAAAAATGCGGACCGGCACTGAACGCCAGGTGCTGATTGTTCAGCCGTTTCAGGTCCAACTGATTGGGTTCTCTGAACTGTTTTGGATCCCGGTTCGCCGCACCGAGCATGCACAGAATGGACCAGCGCTTCGGAATCCGCTGTCCGCAAACTTCGATATCTTCCTTGAGCACCCGGGCCGTGAATTGCACCGGGCTCTCATAACGCAGTATCTCTTCCACCGCCGAGCGGATCAGCTCCGGCTTCTCGCGCAACTCCGCAGTCTGCTGCGGGTGCTTCAGCAGCGTGTACATGCCGTTGCCGATCAGATTTCGCGTCGTTTCGTGCCCGGCGAAAAGCAGCGCGATACACTGCGCGTAGAGCTCTTCTTCGGTCAGTACCTCGCCATCTTCCTCGATGTCGATGAGCAGGCTGATCAGGTCGTTTCCTTTGTTGCGGCGCCGTTCCGCAACAGCCTTGCGGAAAAAGTCGGTCATCGCGATCAGTGCATCTTGCGCCGCGCGGGTCTGTTCCACGGTGCGTTCCGGATTGCCGCGAAACACCGCGATGGCCCGCGACCAATTGACGAACGTATCGTGCAGCTCCTGCGGCACCCCGAGCATTTCCGAAATGATCCGCACCGGCATGGGGTTTGCGAACTCCTGCATGAGTTCGACCGTCGAGCCGCGTGCGAACGGCTTCAGCATGCCATCCACGATGGCCTCAACCCGCGGACGCAAGCCTTCGACCGCGGCGGGCGCAAATCCTTTATTGAGAAGTTTGCGCAGACGAGTGTGCTCGGGCGCGTCCATGAATATCAGCCACAAGTTCAGCATGCGCGCCAGTTCGCGGAACTCGGACTGGCTCGCGGGCGGCAGAAGCGCCAGCATTTGCTGCGCGCGTTTCGCGGAAAGCCTGGGGTCTTTGGCAATCGAGGAACACTCGGCGTGACTGAAAATCGCCCAGGCCCCCCATTGGCCGTCAACATCGAGCAAATGCAGCGGACCCCCTTCGTGCATTTGGGCGTACATGGGATAGGGGTCCTGCAGAGTTTCGCCGCCAAACGTGATTTTTTGAACGCTGACCTTGGACAACCCTTACCTCCGCACACTCGGAAAATTTTCGTCGCGCAAGCCGCAACGCACGGATCTGAATTTTAGCATGCTGGCAAGGGGAACCCGGTGCGGCAGCTATTTTCGCGTTCTCGTTCGCGCAGTCATTCGAAACGCGCCGCTAGGACGGCGGATTGGGCCCTGCCAGGAATCCACCATCCAGAATCAATGGCTGGCCGGTCATAAAAGACGCGCGCTCCGAACACATCCATAGAACGGCTTCGGCAACCTCCAGCGGTTTTCCAAAACGGCCGAGGGGGTGGAGCCCGATCGAGTATCGCTTGACTTCCGGCGCGCCAAGCGTTCGCTCACCCATCGCCGTTTCGATCACTGCAGGACACACCGCGTTTACGCGAATCCGATTCCGCGCATTTTCCAGTGCAGCAGCCTTGGTCAGGCCGATTACCCCGTGCTTACTCGCGCTATACGTCGCTCCCCCAGCGAAGCCTGTCAGTCCCAGGACCGACGCCATGTTGACGATTGCTCCTCCGCCACCCTGCTTGAGCATCTGCCGAATTTCGTACTTCAAACACAACCACACACCCTTAAGATTGATGTTGATCGTGCGATCCCAGTCCTCTTCGGACTGGCTAATGATCGGCCCCGGCTTACCCTCAACTCCCGCATTGTTAAAGGCCACGTCCAGCCTGCCGAATTTCTCTACCGTCTTCTTCACTAGGCTCTCAACTTCCGAAGCCTTCGCAACATCGGTTTTCACAAACAATCCCTCGCCGCCCGCGGCGCGCACCAGTTCCACACTCTCGTTCCCTTCCGCTTCCCGGCGCCCCGCAACTACGACCTTCGCTCCGGCCTTCGCGAAAAGTACCGCGGTATCACGGCCGATTCCAGACGTCCCGCCGGTCACGAGCGCAGTTTTCCCCTCGAGCTCCCTCGTCATGATTTCCTCTCAGCGATCCAGTCCACCTGGACGCAGGCGAGAGTCTAGGCTTTGGGTGAAGTTCGCGTCAAGCTCCTCGACTGCAGGGTCGATGCAAACGATCCGCTGAAGGATCGGCGAACCGCACCTCGATGCGATGGCCATCCTGCAAGGCGGCCCGAGTCGCCCCGGCCGGTGCGTCCGATCGCGTCATGTCCCGGACGGCGGAACAGTTAAGTCCAGATTTTTCCGATTATCGGATGAGCAAGGGATTGGGCCGCGTGATGTACGGTATGGGACGGGGACCAGACGTCGCTGTGCGCTGCGAAGAATTCCGAGCCACGCCTGCGTTGGAATCTCCTGCATTTCCGGAGCGGCTCGATCGCGACGTCACCGACAGAGATGTGCGGGCAGAATAAGGCAATGGCGCGGGTTCGCCGAGAGAACTCAGATCCACGATGGCTACCCCGTTTCCGCCGGTTCCCGTGATGGCCACCAGAACATTGTCACTACCATCCTCGACGAGAGCATCGTAATTCGTGGACAGCGGAAAACTGAACGCGACTCGATTGCGCAGAGTTCCTAGCCGTCCATCGAAAACGTCAATCCCGGTGACGGATGGTTGGAACAGCAAGCTGCCATCCGGAGAGAACTTCGCGCCAAACACATAGGAAATGTCCGCAGCCTCGCGATCGTTTAAAACGTAGAAGGATTGTTGGTTCAGGTCGGAATCGAACAGATAGGCGGCAGCCATGAACTGCGCCTGATTTCGGGAGAGCGCAAGATCATAACTGTTGGTGCAGCAAGGCAGAGGGTACGGCGCATACAGGACGGTATCGGTGGCGGTGTCAATACTGAAGATACCGCCGAGATCGTTGAAATACGCGCGGCTATTGTCAGAACTGAGGACGGTTCTAAGATTCGCGTCGCTCGCGCCGCCGCCCGGACCCGTCAGATGGTAATCCGTCAGGGTTCCGGAATTGGTGTCCAGTTTGAAAAAATTGCTGTACCCGCTGCCGCCCTGAACGTCAGCCGCAATGTAAACGATTCCCGTATCGCTAATGGCCACCCCGCAGGGAACGACGATGAGGCCTTGGACCAATTCGCTTGGCGCAAACGGAAAAGTCTTAACCGATGCCGGGTTCGATGGATCCATCAAGAAAATAAGCGATGCCTGTTCATCTGCCACTACCAACTTGGAGCCATCGGGCGAGAGCGAAATTCCCCACAGTCTTTTAGCTCCCTTCGAAGCCAAACTCGCTAATGCGGGCAACCATTTACCCTGCGCGAGTGAAAAAATTTGGACCGTGGTGGCGTCCGTGAAGTAGTAGACATCCTGCGCGGAATCATAGACGCCTTGAAACAGCGCTGCGCCGACCAACGGGAACTGGCGCGCAGCCGGCAAATAGGTCAAGCCGCCGGTAGCGGTTGAGGTTCCGGAGTTCGATGTGACCGATACGTCGGCAGGACCAGCAGCAGCGCCGGGAGGAATCGTGTAATACACCGATTGGAGCTGGAACGGCGGCGACGACGTGCCGTACACGTTGGGATTGAAACCTGTAACGGCGGCAGCCTGCCCTCCCACCGCTACGCCCAAATTCGCCGGTACCGTCGTAGCATTGGCCGGGCCATATCCATAGCCATACACAATGCCCGTGCCGTCGCCGTCCGCCGTCGCGACGCCCGGAGTAACTTCAAGGATAGCTGGTCCGTAGCTGAATGCGTCCGGGATCAAGTCCATTCCGCCATCGTTCGCGAAAACGTAAACGTCCGCGGCGCCGGCACTGCCAGGCGGAGTAGTAACGGTGATGATAGAACCTGTTACCGAGGCCGCCGGAGCCTGATTCTTGCCAAAAAAGATACTACTCGCGGAAGTCACGGTAGAAGGGACGGACCACTGCGTCTGGGTGCCTCCCCCGACCGAACCCGTGGCCGGATTCAGATAATTGTTTAGAAAACCCGTGCCAATAGCGCCCGTCTTCATGGCCGCCGAGTCCACGAAGCCGAAGCCCTCCTCCAGAGGGCCGACCAGCAGCCCCGTCCCGTCAATCGCTGTAAAGTTTGGGCCGAATATCGAACCCACCACGAGACCACCGCTCGTGTTAGAAACGGACATATTCGGAAACCATCCAGTTTGCGCGTGAGTGGTAACGCTATACGCGTACACAATCGAGTCTCCCGCAACAAAAAGGGTGCTTGAATCCGCGCTGAAGATGAGACTGAGCGTCGAAAAGCCCGTGTCACCTGCGTTCACTGGAAATTGGGCGACTTGGCTGAGTGTTTTAGGATCGTAGAGAACAACTCCGCTTGGTGGCGAGGGGAAGGCCAGTAACTTGCCGTCGGGCGACGCAACGATGCTTCCGGAATTTCCATTCACCGCGGTCAGCAGGTAACTTCCGCTGGAAGCATTCATTTCGCAAAGACCGTTGCCACTTCCCGTTAATATCGAAGAGCGATCGGCGGTGAGCCCAAATCCAAAGATATGTGCACCCAGCGTCGTGCCGCATAGGGGTGAGGCTGGTGCTCCATTCAGGCTCGCGGCGCCGTACATCGTGATCGAATTATCCGTCGGATTCCAGATTGCAATTCCACTCGAACCATCCACGCTGGGGATCCCGCCTTCCTCGCCCAAAAGCGCCAAACGTCCGTCGGAGAGCACCAGTGCGACCAGCGCTTGATAGCCGTACGGCCCGATCTCCGTTGCCAGATATCTGTTCTTCACCTTCATCGCGACCGGATCAATCGAGTAGACGTCGCCAGCCAAAGTTCCGACATAGATCGTTGTGTGGTCAGGAGTTTCGTCAATCCCGTACGCACCTGGAACGACGATGGCTGCGATTTCTGTTTCGCTGACCGAATCAAGGACAAAAATCTGGTTCGAAAAAGGATCGGTAACGAAAAAATGTGAAGTGGGCGGATCGTAGACCGCCCAGTGCGAGTTCAACCAAAGGTAATACTCGGTCACGGCGTCCGTGCGCACATACTTGGTACGCGTGGTAAGCGTACCGCCGCCTTTGCTTCCCGCAGCGACCGAAACACTCACATTTGCCGTGTGGGTGAGCGATCCGGAAGTGCCCGTGACGGCGACGGTCGCGGCGGAGGTAGTGGCCGGGGCATTGGCCGCGGCGGATAGAGTGATTGTCTGGGGAGTGTTTGGCGCGAGAATAATGTTCGCCGGAGACATGCTCACGCCATTCGGCAAACCGCTAAGCTGAACGGTTACTTGCGCAGTGAAACCGTTGAGGGGCGTAACCGACACCGCCGACGTGGCGGAGCCGCCGGCCGTCAGAGACAGGTTTGCTGGCACAGCGGCGATTTGAAAATCCGGATTAGGAGGAGGAGGGGGCGGCGGCTGCGAGCCCTGTTGACCACCACCGCCGCAGCTTGCGATGAACGCGGAAAACAAAAACAAAGCGAAAGCGCGCCACGCTCGGCTGACACAACCAGAACTGGGCAGGATCACCTGGGCCATGGATGAGATCTCAAATTGATCGCATGAGAAGCACGTAAGTATCCGTACAACATCCCGCACTGTCAATGACTTTCCTGTGCAACGCCGTGCCAACGCGATTGTACTGAAATTTCACTAGCGCAAGACTTACTCATGTTATAGTTGCACGCTTTTTAGCGAGCCAGCCGAAATCCGGTCAGAATATGCGAGCAACTTCATTGCTTCGTCTTGTCCGCGTCCTTCCGATTTGCGCAGCCCTGATTTGCCTGCAGGTTTCGGCGTCGGCTGGAAATTTCAAAAATCCGCCGATTCTACCGACCGGTACCGATGTTCTCGGGATCGCAGTCGCTGATGTGAATCAGGACGGAAAGCCCGACCTGGTGTATTTGGACGGAACAACGACTTTCACCGTCCACGTTCTACTCGGCAACGGCGATGGCACTTTCTCTCACGGACAAGACATAGCTTTGCCTGCGGGAGTCTGTTGTGTCGTGACGGTCGCGGACGTCACCGGGGACGGAAAGCTCGACATCATTTTGCAAGGCAAGCAACAGTTCACCGTCAATATCGCTGTACTCGTCGGCAACGGAGACGGAACGTTTAAGGCACCGACGATCAGCAGCTTTCAGCCCAATGTAGACGCATACCCGCTCTTGCGGGATCCTGCGGGAGTCGGTGACATCAATGGCGACGGAAAAACAGATCTAGTCGTTTGCGACGCACTGAATGAGGATCTCTACGTCCTGTTAGGAGACGGCACCGGAAAGTTCACTCTGCGCACTCAGATTGATGACAACACCGGCGGCCAGCTCTATCTGCTCGACCTTAATGGAGACCAGCACCTGGACATCGTGGCCACCAATATCCTGGGATCGGGTTTCCTCGTGCTGCTCGGGAATGGCGATGGCACCTTTCAAAATCCCGTTGCCTACGGCGCTCAAACCTCAGGCCGTTTGCTGTTGGCCGATCTGGAAGGCGACGGGCACCCGGACATGCTCTTGCAGTATGCCCCGGCGCAACTTGGAATTTTTAAGGGCAATCCCGACGGCACTTTTGCTCCGCTCGCTCCGATTAGCTCGGTATCCACGTCGAATCCTCTGGTGGGCGTGCATGATTTTAACGGTGACGGCATCCCCGACCTCCTGTTTACCTCGCCGACGGGGATCGGCACAGCTTTAGCTCAAGGCAGCCTGGCATTCGCGCCGATCCAGATGACGGTTTCCGGAGGCCCTTCCACGATCTACGTGACCCTGGCCCAACCGGTTGCCGGCGATTTCAACGGCGATGGGCACCTGGACCTCGCCATGCCGGTCGAAGGTGGAATCGCAATTTTGCTGGGAACCGGATCGGGCACCTTTGCCAGCGCCGATTCCTATGACGTGGGACAAATCGTCGGTGCGGCCGCAGTGGCGGACTTCACCGGAGACAATTTCCCGGATATTGCCGTTACTCTGGAAGCCACCTATCCGCGACTTCTGCTGGGCAACGGCAAGGGCTCGTTCACTCTCGGCCCTGACCCCAATCCGAGTTATGGCGGGCAAGGGGCTGACGTCACGCTTCTCGCTGCGGATTTTAATGGCGACGGGATCAAAGATTTGAATTTGGGAAATATGCTCCCGAACCAAGCCTCGTCGTCCACGCAATCTGTCGAATTGGGAGTTGGCAATGGCACGTTTTCCGCGCCGGTCTCGGTTCCGAATAGTTCTCCGATCATCGGGGACGTGAATAACGACGGGCGCAGTGACATGGTTTACGTCTACAACGACTCCATCACGGCCACACTGGGGCAAGCGAACGGAACTTTCGCGGCCGTCACCACCGAATTGCGACTGGCGAACTTCACCGGCCACTACAATATTGGTGACGTGAATCACGACGGCAAGCTCGACGTTGTGATTAACTACTACGATCATCTGGAAATCTGGTTTGGAAACGGCGACGGCACATTTACTTATGCGAGCTCCGTGGACGTGTCGCAAGTGGTGAGCGACGTGGTTGCCGTTGTCGCCGACCTGGACGGCGACGGAAATGGCGACATTGTCCTCGCGCCGGATCCCAATGCCGAAGCAAATTTTGGACCGATGGCGATCCTTTACGGCAATGGAGACGGAACTTTCCAAACTCCCGTTCTGGTTCCCGTTTCCCATCGCTACTCCTTAATCAGCGTTGCCGATCTAAACGGAGATGGTAAGCCCGATCTGGCGATGACCGACGGCGGCAGCGTCGCCATCCTGATGAACTTGGGAAACCGAAAGTTCGCTTCCGAAGTTGACTATGTTGCGGGCGGAGCCGTCTCCGCATTGAATGTTGTGGATGTAAATGGAGACGGTTTCCCTGACATCGTCGTTGCGAATACCGGAGGAACAACCGTCACCGTTCTTCTGAATCAGCCGAACGGAACGTCCGTGGAAGGGGCCGCGGTCTCCGGCCTCCTTACCGTTTCGCCGGAGCCTTCTGCCTTCGGCCAAGCAATCAATATGTCGCTAAGTGTTTCGGACCAGACCGTGGGGGGGCCTGTTCCCACCGGATCCGTCAGCTTCAACGTTGATGGCGGCTTTCTTGCGACGGTAGCGCTGGCGAACGGCGTTGCGAGCTACAGTTATGCCAACACCTTGATTCCTGGGCAGCACACCATGGTTGCCAGCTACAACGGCGATAAGACGTTTGCGAGCAGCAGTTTTGCCTATGAGCACGTAATTCAGCCTCCCACTTACCCGACTATAACAACGCTGACCGCAACGCCGACCACCGTCCTGGCGAGCCAAACGGTACGACTGCTGGCCCATGTTTCCAGCACCCCTGCCGTTCCTGGGGGAGACTTCACTTTCCTGGATGGGGCTAACTCGATGGGAGCAGCGGCGCTGGACGCCAATGGCAACGCGTATTTAGATAATGCACTGCTTTCGCCCGGGCCGCATGCCCTTAGCGCAAGATATGATGGATTCACGCAACCAGGCTTTACGGACTCCGGCTTGTCATACACGCGAGCGATTTTCGCCGCGAGCACATCTCCGTCAGTGGCCGTCGTTGTGAGCACCAACGCCACCACCACCGTGGTCTCGTCCTCCTCCGCTTCGCCGACGGCCGGCGCCGTGATTACCTTTACCGCAAAAGTATCGTCCCCTGCAGGGGCGCTTTTTGGCGGCGCCACGTTTTACGACGGGCCTTCCCCGCTCGGCACATCCGGCTTGCAATCTGACGGGAGCGCCACCTTCAGCACAGCATCGTTGAGCACCGGCACGCACACCATCACCGCTACGTTCAACGCCAATGGCCCCTTCGCTGGAAGCACTTCTTCGCCGATTAGCGTTACCGTCTCCGCCGCGCCGGCAAACGCGTTGCCGACACTGGTGTCATTGACTCCCTCGATCGGCCCGTCTCCATCGGGGTCAATGCTTGTGGCAGTTGTGAATGTGCCCAAAGCAATCCCCGCTGGAACCGTAACCTTTTTGGACGGCGGGGTGATTCTGGGAATGGCGCAGACGAACGAATCCGGAATTGCCAGCCTGCGCGTCGCGGCGCTGGCGAGCGGTACCCACAGCTTGAGCGCAAGTTTCGGCGGCCAGGCGGATTTTGCGCCGAGCGTCTCGCCAACAATCCTGGACGAATGGCCGGAGAGTGGGCCGGGATTCAACGTGAGCCTGGGAGCGGGCACGATGAACGGCGGGCCTTCCAGCTCAGGCTCATTGAATATAGCCGTTGTGGACTTGCCCGGCTTCGCTCAGTCTGTTCAGCTGTCGTGTTCGGCAGGAGTGCCCGCAGGATATTCCTGCAATTTCTCGCCGGACGTCTTGAACGCCGGCGGAACTTCCGTACTGACGATCCGATCTTCAACTGATAACGCGAAAAACTCTCCCAAACCGATCCCCCTGTATGCCATTGCGGCTGGGTTATTTGCGTTCGTTCTTCTCGGCAGGTCGAGCCGGCGCTCGCATGTAATCGTAGTGCTGCTCCTGTGTTGCTTTGCTGGTGCTCTAGGCGGATGCGGCATATCCTCATCCGCCGAAAGGAGCGCGAAGACAACCGTCCTCACCATTCGCGCAGCTTCTGGTTCAGGTGTGGATGCGATCGTGCATTCCGCGCAGATTGCCGCGACCTTCCAGACTCCCAACGTGAGCCATCCGTCCCCGGCGCGCTAAGCCTCGAGCGCCCACCTGGCTCATAGCCAGGAAGACAATCACCCCGGGACACCGCGGCGGGATTTCAAGCGCGGTCCGGTTGCGGAAGAGCCCTCGGCGTAGCGACCGGCGAATCGAAGGTAGGCGATCTGGTGCGGCACGCGGCCGTTTTGGGCGACGAGTGGAGCGAAGTCCGGAGCTTACACGAGGGAGTAAGACGCAGAATTCATACGATCAGGATCGCTGAGAACTAGGCCAGGATCATCGGCAGATGGATCAATCCTCCACTGTGCCTAATTTTGTGCCCACCCCCTGACTTGCACGTATGAGCCAAGCGAGCGGTGCAGTAGCGGAACACCGTGCAAAGAAGAGCGTTAGCCCATTGCAGATACAACCCGCCAACATGCGCCGAGTTGGTGATTTTTAGTGCAAGCAATCTTTGCAAGCAGAGGGGCTCCCGTTCGCCGTCGCTAAACACCCTTGGCGAAATCGAGACTCAGCAGGGCGAGAATGCAGTTGTCGTTACCGGCGGCGTGACTCGACTTCATCCTGCGGGTCTACTGACGCAAAAGCTGGATGCTCTCCGCCCCTGCAGCAGCGACGTTTGGAAGCGCATCGAAGGCCACTCGGGAGCGAGAGATCACGACAGTCGGTAGTGACTCGACCAGCCCAAATTTTTGTACAAGTTGCAGTGAGAGAGTCTCGATCACTCAACCGGTTCTTCCTAAATCACGGAGTTTGTCCTGTCGGGTAAACCTTGATCCAGTGATTCCGGATCCTCGCCTTGACCTCTGCTCCATCCAAATCGGAGACGATCACGCTTGAATCCTGCACCGGCATGTGGCAATCGATGCAGTTCTCGCGAAGCTTTGCACCCAGCTTCACAAATTCACCGCACTCCCGATCCTCGTGACACTGCAAACATTTCGCCGAATAAGAGGCTGCGGCACGTTCCGGCGCATGCACGTCATGGCACGTTGTACAGGTCATGTGCGAGTTTTGGTAGCAGCGGCTTCGTTCGGTGAGCGACACCTGATTGCCGTGCACGTCAACGCGGGCCTGCGGGTCGGGACGCGGCAGTCTGACGTAATGCTCCAGTTGCTGTCCCGGGACGTAGGAAAACGCCGGCGCAATCGCTTGCCCGATTCCGCCATGACATTGCGCACACACCTCCATCTGCTGGTCACGCGGCAGACTCACCGGATCGACGATGGACCGAGTGCCGGAAGAAACCGCAACAGGCGTCGATCGTTCGTACTCCGCATGCGCTCGGCCCGGCCCGTGGCATCTCTCGCACGAAATACCCAGAACAAACCCAGTTTTCTTATAGTAGTTCTCGGCTTTCTCTGACGGAATCGACTCAAAGTACGTAGCGTGACACTCCAGACACCGGGGCAAAATCGGCCTGTCGAAGTTCGCGACACCCTCGCTGTATCCCGGGCTATTGATCCATCCTTTCAAGTCCGTCCAGTAAGACACCGGCAATTGAAAAAGCTGGTCGCCTTTCCAATACAAATACGTCTGGCCCTTGTCTCCTGACCCGGTGACGATATCGATTCGCTCGGTTCGCGTCTTCTGGTCCGGCGGCTGCCAGAATACGGCGGTTTCGAAAAATCCACTTTCTTTCGTGTCCATGCGGAAATGAAGATCCGGATCGCCGGTCTTCAGAATATTTTCGCCGCGCGAAAAGCTGCCCAAGATGGAATCCTTGGTGGGAAGTTGCGATGTCAGGTGGTGCGCGGTGCGCCCATAGGAATTGCCGATCGCCTGGTGGCACTGCTGACAGGCCGCGTCTCCCAAAAAGTCACGGCGAGCGACCGGTCCTCGATCGTCGACGGATGTTGTGGCCTGGCCCGGAGCGACGGGATCCGTGTGCTGCGGTGCCGCAGGTGTCGGGCTTGGGGCACTGAGAGCAGCTGCGCAAGCAAGCATTACGATTCTGCCGGTGAGCTTCATTGTCGCGATCGAAATTCTAACCCGCTCGCTACGTTAGCCGATATGGCATTCGCTCTCAATGCGAATAGGGACAGGCTGCACCGCGGCGCGCCTCGGCCGGCAAGGAATGGACCTGTAGAGAAATGAACCGGATGGGCCGCGGAGCGGTTGCCAAGACAAGCGATCCGCTATCTGCCTAGCTGTCTTATAGCGGCGAACGCGGCTGCGCAGTCGAATTTCGCGGCGCGTGGCTGTGCTATAGTTCGCTCTTCGACTCTTCTTCGACTGGATGAATTTCTGGCCTAACACACCGAGCAGCCCGGCGGGAACGGCCATTGGTCGGCGAATTCCCGTCGTTTATCCGAAAAACATGGGAGCCCTTGCGAAAATGAAGGCATCGATGCTCGTTAGATTGTCGATCGTCGCCGGAGTTTGCCTAGGTCTCACTCACTGGGCACCGGCGCAGCGCAAACAGAATCCTGCGGCGGATCTCTTGCTGGAACTCATTCGTGTGAATACCGCGAATCCTCCTGGGAACAATCGAGACCTCGCGGAATTGTTGGCGACGAAGTTTCGCGCGCTCGGCGTCGAAGTTGAGATCATTCCCACGCCGGAACCACAGAGAGTCCATTTCATTGCGCGAGTCAAAGGCGATGGATCAAAGCGGCCGGTGCTGCTGGCGGCGCACGCGGACGTCGTGGGAGTGGAGCGTGAGAAGTGGACCGTCGATCCGTTCGCAGGCGAGGTGAAGGATGGCTACATTTATGGTCGAGGCGCGATGGATTACAAGGGCGGCATAGCCGTCTTTGCCGAGGCGATTATGGAGCTGGTGAAGAATCACGTACCGCTGCACCGCGACGTGATCCTGCTGTCCGAAGCGGATGAGGAAAGTGGCCCCTACGGCACGAGTTGGCTCGCCCAGTCGCATTGGAACCGGATGGACTGCGAATTCGCTTTGAATGAGGGCGGATGGATAATAAAAAATGCGCAAGGTGGGGTGCAGTACGTGAGCATCTCGACTGGCGACAAGGTGTCCATTCCCTTGCTCCTAACCGCGCACGGTACATCAACGCATTCCTCAATGCCCAGACCCGACAGCGCTATTTTCACTCTGTCCAAGGCCATGGCGAAGCTCGCGGATTACGAAACGCCGCTCGAGTTGATTCCCAGCACCAGAGAATTTTTCGAAACGCTCGCAAAGACCAGCGAACCGCCGCTGTCTGAATATTTCGCCGACCTGGTAAACAGCAAGGACCCGAAAGTGATCGAGGAAGCGGATCGAGAAATCAGCAAGAACGTATTGCTGCACGCAATTATGCGGAATACTTTCGCTCCCGTATTCCTCAAAGCTGGATTTCGCGGAAACGTGATTCCGGGATCAGCCGAGGCGACGCTGAATCTGCGGGTTATTCCGGGGAGCGACCTGCAAGGCTTTATTGCCCAGATTCGCGGCGCGATCGACGACCCGGGCGTGGATGTTGCGCTTCCTTCCGGGGACAACCCTGACGCGGCACGGGTGAAGGAACTTGTAAAAGAAGCGGAGAGTTTGCAGTCGTCGAGCACCAGCACGGATCTCTACCGGGCGCTAGAGGCTAGTGCTCATGCGACTTGGCCGGGGACGCCTGTGACTCCCTATCTGTTTCAAGCGGGTACGGACGCGATCGCGTGGCGGAGCAGAGGTGTTCCTGTTTACGGAATTTATCCGTATCCCATTACACCGGAAGATTTGACGCGCATGCACGGAAACGATGAACGAGTGCCGATCGAGTCGCTGGAACAGGGTACGGAGATGATTTACAAGACGCTTGTGCGCGTTGCGTCGCAATAGGAAACGCTCCAAAGGTTCCGGGGCCGAAGCTGGTTTGCAGTTCCTGGGGTGCTGGCACTCGTGGCTCGTTCCGGGTGTTGCGCTCTGATCGGGGTTGCTTCGAAGACTTCGCGTTGTGCCGGAATCAAGCGGCAAGCAAGGCAGCGAACCTTCGATAAATCCCCGAAAATACAGGCACCAAAACGTTTCGGTGTATTCGCTTCTTTTTTTGTCCGCCCGAGCAACTCTGCTATGATTCCCCGTATGCTGACTTCTGCCTCCGCTCGCAGGGACCGAGGCTTGGTGGTCTTTGGCGAATTTTTTTTCGACCTGGTGTTCTACGACCTGCCGACCGTTCCTCGCATGGGAGAAGAAGTTAAGACCGCAAGCTTCGGGCGATTTCCAGGTGGCGGCCTGGCAACCACTGCATTAGTAGCGGCAGGACTGGGAACTCCGACCAAAGCGATTACCCGAGTAGGACGGGATGCGCCGGGAAGCCCGGAATGGCAGACGCTCGCCAAGAGCGGGATCTCGACCGCAGGTTCTGAATTCGATCCGCATCTGCCAACGGCGCTGACCGTCTGCGCCGCCTGCGCAGGCGATCGCATGATGATTACGCACGACAGAATCAATAGGAAACTGGAAAGACTCCTGGCGCGAGCGAGTGTCCAGAAGCAGTTGCGCAGCGGATGGCATCTCCATTTGGCGTGTGCGCTGCGCCCGCCACAGCTCTGGTTGGCGGCAATTCGCAAACTGCGCAAGCGCGGCTTGACGATTTCGGCGGATTTGGGATGGAACCCCGACGTGCTCGGGTCTCCGCGATTGCCCTCCCTGCTAAAGGAATGCGAATTTGCATTTCCCAATGAAGCGGAGGCCAAGGCCATGACCGGAGAGAGAACAATCGAGGCCGCTGCAAGAAAATTGGCACGCTGGGTCCGCGTTCCCATCGTGAAACTTGGTCCGAATGGTTCACTCGCCGTGCGCGACGGAAAAATCGTGCGCGCGAAATCGCTTCGCGTCCGTGCGGTGGATGCGACAGGATCAGGCGACGCTTTCGATGGTGGTTTTCTGCACGGTTACCTGGCCGGGTGGCCGCTGGAGGAGTGTCTGCGGGCCGGAAACATTTGCGGAGCGGTCGCGACGACAGGCGCGGGGGGATCTTTTGCAATTCCGACTCCGAAGAACCTGAGGAAGCTAATGAAGCTGCTTCGCTGAAGTGGAGTTTAGCGGCAGGAAAGGCGAATTGCGGCCTGCAGCGGATGACCTCAGCGGGAAATCGCCAGGGAGGACGAAACACCATCATGAAAATCACTTTGGTCGGAGCCGCAGGGGTGCGGAGCCCACTGCTGGTCCACGGCCTCGCTGGCCTTACGAGCAACGTGCGGCTGGAGGAGTTGGCGTTTTGGGATAGCGATCCTGAACGCGTGCAGATCATGAAGAAGGTCGCCGAACAGATGGGCAAGCGGAGTGGATTGCGCGCGCGCCTCACCGCCTACTCCGATCCCGAGCATGCCCTGGAAGGAGCGGACTACGTCATCACCAGCATTCGCGTCGGTGGAATCGATGCGCGAGTCAAGGACGAAACGATAGCTCTGGCACATGGGCTCGTCGGCCAGGAAACGGTGGGCGCAGGTGGCTTCGCGTGCGCCATGCGGAATTTGGGCGTGATGCTGGAATATGCGCGGCTGATTGAACGCGTGGCTCCGCGCGCGACGGTCATCAATTTCACAAATCCGGTCGGAATTATTTCGCAAGGGCTTCTGAATCACTCCGCAGTCAATATCATCGGCGTTTGCGACACTCCTTTGGAAACGTTTGAAGCGATCGCGCACGCGCTGGACCTGACTCCGTGGGGACTCCGTTTCGACTACCTCGGGCTGAACCACTTGGGCTGGGTGCGGTCGATCTGCGATGAGACGGGGGCGGAACTGCTTCCGAAAGTCTTGTCCTCGCCCGAAATCATACAGAAATGCTATCGGCACGGGCTTTTCCCGCCGAAGTTCATTCAACAACTGGGGCTACTGCCCACGGAGTATCTCTACTTTTATTATTTCCCGGAGACGGCGTACCGGAACACGAAACAGAGCGGCGAGTCACGCGGGCAGGTGATCGCCGCGATGAACACGCGGCTGTTTCAAAAGCTGGCGCAGGCTCCCGAATCGCAGCTGGTCGAAATCTATGAAGATTACCTGCGCGAACGGAACGCTTCTTACTTCAGCATCGAGGCCACGGCAGGCAAGAGGCGCAAAGAGAATCAGGAACTTTACTCGGAGTTTTCGGGTTACGAGCGGATAGCGCTGCTGGTTCTGCAGGCGTTGTCTGCAGAAACGCCTTCCTTGATTCCCCTTACGGTTCGCAATGGCGGAGCACTGCAAGATCTCGATGCCGATGACGCCGTCGAATTGCCCTGCGAAGTTTCCTCCCGCGGCGTTCGTGTGCCTCCCGTCGGGCGCGCGCCGGACGCCGTTCGTCCCTTGCTGCTCCAGGTAAAGGAGTATGAACGGCTCACGGTGCGCGCTTCGGTAGAGCATTCACGCAAGTTCGCGCTTGCGGCGCTCGAGAAGAATCCTCTGGTTGGCCGCCAGGACGTGGCCCAGAAAGTGTTGAGCGAATACCTTCAGGCCTTCGGACAGCAGATGAAACTCCAAACGGCGTAAGCCGATTCGTTTCGCATGACGGCTGTTTCCGATCCGTGGTGTGTTGATGAGGGTTAACCGGCGGGCGAAATTTTAGACACTACATCTTTCAGATAGCGCAGACTGGCGCGCATGCTCTCCATGGGCGGAACCAGGGTCTTGCCGTAGATTACATCCTGTTCGACGATAGCCCATCCGGAATAGCTGCTTTCCGCCAGGAATCGAAAGAATCCGTCGAAATCGATACATCCGGTTCCGACCGGAGAGAACACTCCGGCGCCGATGGCTTCTGCAAACGGAAGCTGCTGGCGCCGAGCTTCACCCAGAATGCCGGCGTCGACGTCTTTGATGTGCACGTAATGCAGCAGGGAACGATATTTTCGCGCTTCCTCGATGGGATCTCCCCCTCCGTAAACGCAGTGCCCGGTATCAAGACACAGACCGACCTGGGTGCCGGCGAGTGCGTCGAGAAGGTGTTCCACTTCCATGGGAGTCTCGACAAAAGTGGCGACGTGCGGATGGAAAACAACGCCGAGGCCGAATTCCGCAGCGGCCTGTTCGACCTGCCGGATGACCGCTCCCACCTGCCTCCACTCGGCGAGGGTCAAGGATTTGCTTCCATCCACCGGAACTCGACCCGCGATCTCCCTGCGCCCGGGTGTCTGGCAATCGGCGAGAACGAGCAGTCTGGCACCCAACGCGGCGAGTAGTGCGCCGACCCTGCGGACCTGTTCGATTACCTCTGCTACGCGCGAAGGTTCGGTGATCGGAACGGGAACGAAAGAGGAAAGCATGCTCAATCCGCGCCGTTGCAACGCCTCCTGCAAAACCACGGGATCGGTCGGGAAATAACCAAAAGGTCCCAGTTCCGCTCCCGTGAAGCCCGCCGAAACGATCTCTTCCAGAATTTGCCCGTAGGGTTGCTCCCAGGCTGGCCCGGGATCATCCTGCACGCCCCAACTGACGGGGGCCGAGGCGAAGCGAATCTGCTCGGAGAATTTCCCCAATTTACAGCCTCTTCGCGAGGGCGCCCAAGGGGACGCGCGCGCCCTCCCTGGCGCTTTGATAGCAGGCTTCGATCAATTCGACGACGTTGTATCCGTCATCAGCGGTGACGGGAGGAGGCGATTTGCCTTCCAGGGCGTCTACGAAAAGACGATCTTCTTCGACGTAGCCCCACTTCTCATGCATGGTCGCAAGAGAGAAATCGTAAGTGGTCGTGCGGGCCTCTAGTCCGTTCGTCCAAGAGATTCTCTCCATTTCGAACGTTTCATAGGTTGCGTGCATCCCGTAGACCTCAAAGCGTTCGAAAGGGAAGTGCCAGCTCGAGTGCGCGTAGGTCTTCATCGTCGCCTGCAAGCCGGACTGAAAACTGAGTAAGATGGAAAAATCGTCGAGTTCGCCATGCTCGTGAGCGCGGGCCGCTACCTGCACCCAGTCAACTTTTCCAAAGAAAAAGGTCATCAAATCGAACATATGCACGGGCGTCTCATACAGGAAGCCGCCCGTCAGGCTGGAGTTCCACACCCAGGGCGGGTTCAGGAGTTCTCCGCGGTTCATTTTGGCGTGCACGGAAAGCGGACGGAATTCGTCGCGATCGATCGCACCCTTAAGAATTTTGTAGACCGGCGCAAAACGGCGATTGTGGCCCACTTGATAGACGAGTCCGGAGCGGAGGGCCCGATTGCGCAGTCTTGTTGCGGACTCCAAATTCAACGCGAAGGGTTTTTCGCAGAAAACGTGCTTGCCGGCATCCAGAACTTGCGTGGCAACTTCTTCGTGGGTCGTATTCGGAGTACAGACGAACACGGCGTCACATCCGGTGAGAAGTTCCTCGAGCGATCGGGCGGGCTGACAGCCAAACCTGGTAGCCATCGCTTGCGCGTGGGCCGCGTCTACGTCAAAAAAACTCCGCAGGGTCACGCGGGGATCCTTTGCCAGGATT
>Ga0210394_10002035_pt1 | contig 29236 bp, 29 predicted proteins | sample IncBWC12MmetaG_FD_160121 | JGI IMG/M metagenome (GOLD analysis project Ga0210394, IMG submission 160121) | Forest soil microbial communities from Barre Woods Harvard Forest LTER site, Petersham, Massachusetts, United States - Inc-BW-C-12-M | ecosystem: Environmental > Terrestrial > Soil >...
GGGATGGACGCACCTCTGGTGTTCCGGTTGTCACGCCAGTGGCACTGCCGGGTAGCTATGTGCGGACGGGATAACCGCTGAAAGCATCTAAGCGGGAAGCCCCCCCCAAGACTAGATCTCCCTGGGAGCTCGACTCCCCTAAAGGGCCCACGAAGACTACGTGGTTGATAGGCCGGGTGTGTACGTGCAGTAATGCACTCAGCTAACCGGTACTAATTGCCCGTGAGACTTGACCATATAACCTCAAGGCGTTTTGGCCGAGAGGGTGATGCATTGATGCTGATTCTCAAGGACTTCGGTCCTTAAGCATTGGCGAACGCGACAAGCGTCAAACAAAGAGTTTTCCGGTTTGCCTGGCGGCAATAGCGAGCGGGAACCACCCGATCCCATTCCGAACTCGGAAGTGAAAACGCCCTGCGCCGATGGTAGTGTGGCTGCAAGCCATGCCAGAGTAGGTCACTGCCAGGCTCCTCATGCAAGAAGGCCCCAGTACGAGAGTACTGGGGCCTTTTCTTTGTGCGCCCGGCAGGGCGCACGCTCTTGGAGAGGACTGGAGTGGTGGCGGCAACTGGTGCACTCTTAGGCGGTCCCATGCAAGCTGGGCTTCCTGCGAGCCTCCCAGTTGAAACCGACCAAGAAGCGTGCCGCGTCACACCCCGGTGAGATCGAACGCCACGGCGTGGAATCGATTCCGGACCACGACCGCAATGCCTCGATTGCCGACTTCGTCCGCATCGCCTGGGGCGGCTCCAACTCGCTCGCCACCGCTGTGCTCGGTGCCTTTCCGATCATGTTCGGGTTGTCGTTCTTTCAAGCGCTGCTCGCAACTACACTGGGCGTGTTCATCGGCGCGTGTGTGCTGTCGCCGATGGCGGTGTTCGGGCCGGCCAACGGGACCAACAATGCCGTCTCGTCGAGCGCCCACTTTGGCGTGGTCGGAAGAATTGTCGGTTCGTTTCTGAGCCTTTTGACCGCAGTGGCCTTCTTCGCGATCAGCGTCTGGTCCAGTGGTGACGCGCTCATCGGAGCGGCGCACCGACTGCTGGCCGCGCCGGAGTCGGAGACGTTGTCTGCGCTCGCCTATGCGATCTTCGCGCTTGCCGTCCTGGTCGTATGCATCTACGGCTTTCAGTTGATGCTGGTGATCAACAAGATCGCGGTCGTGGCCGCATCGACCCTGTTTCTGGTGGGCGTGGCCGCATTCTGGGGGAATTTCGACGCCCGATTCGCCGGCGCCGGATGGGGATGGGGCAGTGCGTCCTTTTGGCCGGCATTTGTGAGCGCCACACTGATTGCGCTGGCCAATCCAATCTCATTCGGCGCCTTCCTGGGCGACTGGACGCGCTACCTGCCACGCACTACCAGCCGGCGAAGCCTGATCGGCGGCTCGCTGCTGGCCCAACTGCTTAGCCTGCTGCCGTTCGTCTTCGGCCTGATGACGGCGTCGATCATCGCGCGCCGCGCGCCGCACTATCTGGAGCGGGCCGACTACGCCGGCGGCCTGTTGGCGGTGTCACCGAGCTGGTTTTTCCTGCCGCTGATGGGCCTTGCGCTCTTGAGCGGCATGTCGACCGGCACCACCTCGCTCTATGGGACGGGGCTCGACTTCTCGAGTGTGTTTCCGCGTCTGTCGCGTCCACGCGCCACGCTGCTGATCGGCATTGGTTCGTGCATACTCATTTTTGTCGGACGCTTCTACTTCAGGCTGTTCGATTCGATTACTACATTCGTCACGCTGATTATCGTCACGACCACCCCCTGGATGGTCATTATGGAGATCGGTTATCTCGTCCGGCGCGGCTATTACCTGCCGGAGTCGATGCAGGTGTTCAATCGCGGGCAGGTCGGCGGGGAGTACTGGTTTTATCGTGGCTGGAATCTTCCCGCGATGACGGCCTGGATTCTCTCCTCGGTCTTCGCGCTGGCAACAGTCAACATTCCAGGTCACTTCGTCGGCTGGCTGGGTAACCTCGCCGGCGGTATCGACGTCTCCCTGCTCGCAGCCCTCATCCTACCGACGCTGCTCTATCCCTCGCTGCTGCGGGTATTTCCCGAGCCCTGCGCGGTATTCGGTCCGGCGGGGCCGCGCTGGGTGCCCTGTGTCGCGGTGCCGATCGAGCCCATCCGCAGTGTACGCCGGACGGATGCGAGTTCGAGGCTGGCGTCAGCTGCCGCGACGCTGGAGCGCGGAGGCGCCGAATGAGCAGCGCGAGTGCCGGAGCAATCGAGACCGCCGGCGCCGCCGACTGGTATCGCCACGAGCGCGTGGGCGACGGCGTCACCCACGTCTTCGAGCAGCACATCTACCCTTTTTATCGCTGCAATATCTGGCACGTGCAGGGTCGCGAGTACGACCTGCTGGTCGACAGCGGTCTCGGGGTTGTTAATCTGCTGGCGCAGCTGCCATGGCTGCGCGCCGAGCGCATCCTGGCGCTGGCCAGTCACGCGCATTTCGACCATATCGGCGGCCACCACCTGTTTTCGCGCCGCGCCTGCCACGCGCTGGAAGCCGCAACGCTGGCGGCACCAACGGCGCGTGAGACGCTCGCCGATCGCTATGCGACGCTCAGCATGTTCAGCAAACTGCCGCCGGGGGGCTTTCGCAGCGAGGACTATCACGTTCAAGCCGCGCCGGCGACGCAGCTGCTCGAGCATGGCGATGTCATCGATCTGGGTGACCGTCAATTCGAAATCCTGCACGTGCCCGGGCACTCGCCCGGATCAATCGCCCTGTGGGAGACCCGCACGGGCGTGCTCTTCTCCGGCGATTGTGTGTATGACGGGCCACTGGTAGATGATGCGCATCATTCGGACATTCGGCGCTACCTGGAGAGCCTGCGCGCGCTGCGCGAACTGCCGGTGACGGTGGTGCACGGCGGGCACTTTCCTAGCTTCGGGCGTGAGCGCTTCAAAGCGCTGATCGATACCTATTGCGCCGCTAAGTGCGCGCCCAGCGCATGAACGCCGCCTCTTCGAGCACACCCACAGCGGAGAGCATCCTTGGCGCGCTTCGGGCCCGCGATCTGGCTCAGGCCGATGCGATGGTGCAAGCCCTGACCGCCTCGGACCCAACCGATGCACAAGCCTGGTCGCTCGACAGCGATGTTGCTGCCGCCCGCGGTGAGATGGAGCGCGCGCTGACGAGTGCGACACGCGCGCTCGCCCAGGGCGGCGACTTCTGGGATGGCATTCGCCAGGCACGCGCGCTCTGTGCGCTGGGGCGTATCGGCGAGGCGCGCGAGGTCGTGGGCCGCCTGGCACCTGACCGCTCGAGCGCGCCAGCGCAGGCCGCGATCGGTGACCTGCGCGTCTTCCTGCGAAGCTACGAGGTGGCATTTGCGTGCTACGACCTTGCGGTAAAGCTCGAGCCCTTGCAGCCGCGCCATTGGTTCAATCGCGCCGCGGTGCGGCGCTACCTCGGCCAGCTCGAGGAAGCCGAGAGCGACTACGATCGGGTGATCGAGCTCGATCCGAAGGATACGGAAGCTCGGCTCAACCGCAGTCAGCTGCGCACGCAGACCGCCGAGCGCAACCATCTCAGTGAGCTACTGCAGATTGCGGGCCAAGGATCGCTGTCCTGGCCAGCCGAAGTCGCCATCCGCTACGCGCTCTCCAAGGAATACGAGGACACCGGCCGCTACGAGGAATCCTGGCAACAGCTGCTGCGCGGGGCGCAGTTGCGCCGCCGGCATTTACGCTACGAGGTGGCCAATGATGTGGCCACGGTCGATTGGATCATGCAGGCCTACCCTGAGGGGTCGACGGCGAGCCAGGGCTGCAACTCGCCGGCACCGATCTTCATCGTCGGCATGCCGCGCACCGGCTCGACGCTCATCGAGCGCATCCTGGCGAGTCATTCGGCGGTCTCATCCGCCGGCGAGCTCAATGACCTTGCCGTCGCAATGGTCGAGGCCGTCCGGCGGCAGCTGGGCCGAAGCATCATCCCGCGCCAGGAGATGGTAGCGGCCTCGGCGCGCGTGAATTTTTCGGCCCTCGGCCGCGACTATATCGAGCGAGCGCGCTGCTGGACGCAGCACCAGGGGCGCTTCACCGACAAGATGCCGCTCAACTACCTCTACTGCGGTCTTATCTCGCGCGCACTGCCACGCGCGCACATCGTTCATGTCACCCGCCATCCCCTGGCGACCTGCTACGCCATCTTTAAGACTCTCTTCAACCAGGGCTATCCATTCTCCTATGACTTGTCCGAGCTCGGCGCCTACTACGGTGCCTACCACCGGCTCATGCGGCATTGGCTAAAGACACTTCCGGGTCGGATCTATGAAGTCTCCTACGAGCGGCTGATCGCCGACCCCGAAGGCGAGGCGCGCCGCCTGTGCGCGGCGGTGGGACTGGGGTGGGAGCCTGCGTGCCTCGAGTTCCACAGTAACCGCGACCCGGTGGCAACGGCCAGTGCGGCGCAGGTGCGCCGCCCAATTTATCGCAGTTCCCTTGATCAGTGGCGCCACTACGAAGCGAAGCTCGAGCCGCTTCGAGCTCAATTGGCCGAGGTCGGCGTTGCCTTGGATTCGCTGTAGCGGGTCACTCCCCAACCGTACCCCAGCACTTTCCACTGGCCAGCGCGCCGCGACAGCACGAAGGCCCAGGCGCCATGCTCCTCGAACCGGGTGCCGTGGGTTCGACCCGTCCAGGTCGTGGGCAGCGAAAGGTAGGCGCGCTCACCCTGCACGGAGAAGTCCCGGGCCGGTCCGAATCGGACCTTCAGTTCGCTCAACTCGTCGGCGCCGGCATGCTGCCGGAATCCCGCCTCCCACGCTGCCACGGCGTCGGCGCCGGAGAAGATGTACGGGGCATAGTTCTCAACGATCGTCACGCCGCGCGCGGCAAACATGGTCGCGTGCCTGCCCGCCGGCAACTGCGCCATAAACTGTGCGAGTGCGTCGATGGGTTGCATGATCTCGGCCGGCGGGACTTCGCCGGCCAGCGCTGGTCGTGTGCCGCCAAGAATCCAGCAAAGCAGCGACAGCGTCATCGCGGCCGTCACCGTGCGCATGCACCAAGAGCGAACCGCAGCGAGTATTCTCATCATGCTTTGCACCTAGTTTGAACATCGATTGGCGGGGCAATCGGTCGACGAGTATCTGGCCGATGCGCTCGACTTGCAAAGCCCGCACAACCTTGCTACGTTGATGTGCACACGCAGAGCCTACTTTGAAAAGTAAACGGCCTCAGTGCAACTCTCTCACGGTCTCTCACGGCCTGCGCCAAAGACCGAACGACACCTCAGTGAGCACCGTGCTGCTACAGGACCGTCTCCGTCACCCGCGCGTCGGTCGCAACACCCTGATTGCCACGGCGGTGGCCACGGCGCTTGCGCCGCCGGTCGCCGTCCTCGCCGCCGACGACTCCAACAGTCTTCAGGAGGTCGTGGTCACCGCCAACCGCCGCGAACAGAACGTTCTCGACGTTCCGTACAACATATCGACGGTGAGCGGCGCGACGCTCGAGAATGCCGACGCCACGAATCTCAATGACCTGGCACGACTGCTGCCCGGCGTGTCGATCCCGGACCTCGGCGCTCGCGCCAACAGCAGCAACAGCCTGATCATCATTCGCGGACTCAACGTCAACGACCCGGTCGCCTCGTCCTATCTGCCCTGGGGCAGCGTGCCGACCGTGTCTACCTACGTCGATGACGTGCCGCAGTTCGTCGATCTGAAGCTCGATGACATCCAGCGCATCGAGGTTCTGCGCGGGCCTCAGGGCACGCTCTACGGCTCGGGCGCGGTCGGTGGCACGATCAAGATCGTGCACAACGCGCCCGATCCAAAAGAGTTCTCGGCCAAGATATCCGTGGATACCTCGAAGACCGAGCACGCCGAGGATCCTTCCTACGCCTTCAACGGCGTGGTGAACATCCCGCTCGGCTCGCAGATGGCGTTTCGGCTATCCACCGGCTACGAGAAGTCGGCCGGGTTCATTAACGGCGTGAATGCGATCGAGTTCGGACCGAACCAGCAGCCGGTGCTTGCCGATCCCGCCAAGCCGCTCACCAGCGGGCTCGTGTACCAGACCTTGGAGCACGTCAATGACGCGCACTCGATCTACGTGCGCGCTGCGCTGCGCTGGCTGCCCACCGACTGGCTCGAGGGCAATCTGGCCTTCCAGCGCCAGAGCGATCACTCGGAGGGTTTCTCGTGGCAGACCGAGGGCTTGCGCTACCAGACCGAAGCGCTGGTGCCGCATCAGCCTGAGGCCCGGGCCACGGACCTGCAATCGCTCACCCTGACCGCCGACGCCGGTTTTGCAACCGTCACTTCATCGACGTCGTATTCGGTCATGGACGTCGATAACGTCTACGACGAGTCGCAGTTCGTCGTCGCCTACAATCTAGCGAGTCCGCTGCTCTACGGCGACTACCCGCGCGTGACGTCGCTATTCTTTCTGACCTCGCACGATACCAGTCTCACTCAGGAGCTGCGTCTGGTGTCCAAGGAGGGCGGGGATTGGGATTACGCCGCCGGACTGTTCTTCCAGCATCAGACCCAACACCTTCTGCAGCGCGAGTCGGTGCCGGGCTTTGCGGCCTGGTCCGAGCTGCCGGGCTCGGCCGATGCGGTTCCGCCGTCCACCCGCGGTGCGCCTTACGCCAACTTTGGCGACTTTCTCCAGATGTACTACGGCGGCACGCGGCCCAGTGCCCTGCAGCCGGTGGATACCAACTTCACCTATCTGCGCCTGTCCGGATTCACGGATAAGGCGTTGTACGGTGAGCTGACCCGACATCTAACGTCCCGTTGGGAGCTCACCGGCGGGGCACGCATCTTCTGGCAGGACTTCGCGCAGAGCCTGCACTCGCAGATCCCCTACGGCGGCCCGTTCTACTCGACGCTGCCGTACCCAGAGAATCTCACCGACAGCCTGGGCAGTACGATCGTGCAACGACAGCAGTCATTCCACAATCACATCTTCAAGGTTAATTCCAGTTACGAGATTGCCTCCACCGCCCGCGTCTATGCGACCTTCTCGGAAGGCTTCCGGCACGGGGGCGTCAATGCGCTGTCGATCGGCAATTGCATCTTCTGCGAGAGCGATTCGATCGTGCCCTACAAGTCGGACACCGTGAAGAACTATGAGGTCGGCTTCAAGGGCTCGATCGCGGACTGGCTGCGTTACAGCGCCGCGGTGTTCCGCGAGGACTGGGACAACGTCCAGATTCAGATCTTCGGACAGGCCGGCGATCCCGCTGTGGTCAATGGCAAGACCGCCCGCAGCGAAGGCGTCGAGCTGGAACTCGATGGGCGCCTGGGCCGACACTGGACCGGCACACTAGGCTATGGCTACACGGATGCGAAAATCACTCAGGACTTTGCGATCACCGAAGTGGTCAACGGTAGTACCTTCAACCTGGTCAATGGCCATGATGGCGACCGACTGCCGTATGTTCCGCGGCAGACGCTGACCGGGGAACTGGGTTACCAGACGCCGCTCAGCGGCAAGATGGCCCTGGACCTGCATGCGGGTGCCGCCTACCACAGCAACGTCACCACGCAGCTGAACGACACGGTGCTGGGTTATCGGGTGCTGGGCGGCTTTACGACGGTAAATGCCAGCGCCGGCCTGCAGGTCGGACCCGAGTTTCATGTCCGCCTGTTCGTCGACAACCTGACCAACGTTCAGGGCATCAGCGCCGCCGGGCCGCTGCTGCGAATCTACGACGATCCGCGCTATCGCGCCGAATACGTGACGCGGCCGCGCACAATCGGACTGCACGCCGACTACACTTTCAACTGAGGCCGCATAGTTCGAGCCAGTCCCCAGGTCATCGGTACCGAGGCGGCGACACCTCCAGCGCGCAGTGCCTTCAGCACGGTAAATGCGTACGACGCCTCGCGCGCATCGGCATCCCCCAACAGCCAGGACAGCGCCACAGAGCCGTCGAGGACAAACGTCACTCCCTACCTTCTTTGATCAAGGCCTTAATATCGATCTTCGCGCGCACCGGATTGAGCTTCTTAAATGCGAGAAACTTATCGATGGCCGCGGCGGGGTCTTTCGCCACCTGCGATTCGCACGGGATCAAGTCAGCAATGGCCTTGCCGCGATTGGTGATGGTGAATCGTTTGCCGGCCTGGACCTGACGCAGCAGTTCGGGCAGCTTGGTTTTGGCCTCATAGGCGCCGATTTCGGTTTTCACGGCAGTAGAACTCCTCAGTTAAGACTAGTTCACAGACTGGTCTATTCCTGTCAAGCGCGCAAGACGACTCTATATAGAGTAAGGTCAGTCATGGGTCATGTAGCGGCCGCGCCGGGATCCACGGTCGAAGACTTGTCAGCAAGCACAATGCCCACCGCGCGTCATTATCCAAGCGCTCCAAGGCTCGAGTGCGGGGATTGCCGGCATTCGATGCGCTGCGCGCCGGGCCTTGCTGAACCGTCGATGCACCATGGGCTCAGCCCCCATAACTACTGGAAGAGGCGGGCAAGGGCAATGGTGAGGATACGGGCTCCTCCGGGCCGTTTCATCCTGTAAGAGATGTCTTATCTTGTAAGAAATGACAGTTGCCTCGCTTGGCGGATGAGCGTTGCTATCTGTATGTGTTACAGGAAAGGCCATCGAGTGCTATGTGGGCTAACGTACGACATTCCCAGGCACAAGGTGGGTATCCTTAACGTTGATTCTACCCTACGAATGGACGCTACGATGAACGCTGAGCACAGGCAGAAATCCCATCAGGCGTCGGCCGTCGAGGTCCTTGCCAAGGAATCGAATGTATCGGAGCACGATGTGGTCCAGCTCTACGAAGGCGAACTGACTAAGCTTCGCCTTGGTGCGCACATTGTGCAATTTCTCCCCGTATTGGCGATCCGAAATGTCCGCAAAATACTGCGTAGACGCCGCACCGGAAAACAGACCGTTGCTTGAATAGATCGTTTCTTCTTCACGACAAAACCTCCGTCCCCCTAGACCTGATTTTGTCGCGAGCCTGTCAGTTGTCCCGTCGCAGCAGCACGCGGCGTCTCGTGCGGGCCCTATTCTTACAACTGGCACGCCAACAAACGGGTAGCGAAAGGCGGATTTCGACCCCTCCGGCCGGTTCGCTTAATAGAATCAACGGTCGCGGCGCCTTAACGTGCGTAATGGCACCTGAATGTGCGATGGCGTACAGATCCCCCATTCGCCTGGGCGCAAGATCTACGCTTGGTTGTTGAGCGCGGCGACTGGCAATCGCGCCGATTTTCACCAGTGGAGCAACGATTATGAATAGAACATTAGCGCTGACGACGGTGGCATTTTGCGGTCTGCTCGGCTCCGCCGCGGCCCTAGCTGACAAAGACTCGGATACGGACCGTTCACACCCCGCGGCTTTCGTGAAGGATTCTGCGATCACCACGGAAATCAAGTCTAAGCTTGCTTCGGAGCATATCACCAGCTTGGGACGCATCCACGTGGATACGGACAAAGATGGCGTCGTGTGGCTAAGCGGTTCCGCGAGAACACAGGCAGCGATCGATAAGGCTGTTTCCATCGCGCAAAATACCGAACATGTCCGGTCGGTCCACAGCGACATCAAGATCAAGGCTGACGACTGACACTCCACAAGCACCTAGCGCGGCAGGCGTGACGTGCCCTACCTGGCTGCATGACGATATCGGGTAAGGGCGTCGCGCAGCCATTGATCGGTGGTTACAGCGGGACCACTGTTGCACCTGATCGCATACGCTTCGCCGCTCAGGCTGCTCTTGGTTGCGGCCTGCTCGATAAAATCCTCCGCCGTCACGATGCGACCCATCGCCGCCAGCGCGTCGTACTTGCTGCGAAGATGCGCCTGCGCTTGCGTTGCGTCGTACCAGCTGCCATTGCGATAGAACACACAGCCGGATCGTTCGATGAATCCGAGCAGATATTTAATCTCGCTCTGAGCAATTACCGGCGGCGCGGCATGTGCGAACGGCCCATAGCTCAGGGCGCAGGCGACGCCAGAAACCACTGCCGATCGGCGGTTCAAAGTTCCCTTCCAAGCGGCAGCAGCGACAAGAGTTTGACTTTCAGCCGTTGCCAGCTGCTGTGCGCAGGCTCCTGCGTGTACTCGACGTCGTGGCCGTTCTCTTCGGTCCGCCACACCAGCCGGGACGCCGTTCCTGGCTCCCGGACCGGGCTCAACGCCAGCTGGTAGCAATTGTCAGGCTTGACCATCGCGTCGAAGCGCAGCGCTATTTGTTGCGAGAGCTCCGTGCTGTCGATGATCAAGCCGATTTCGGTATTGATACGCTTCGAACGTTGATCGAAGTTCATCGAACCGATGAATACCTTCTGGCGATTAAATACGTACAATTTGGCATGAAGCGCATAGTTACCGAAGCGTGACACGTTGACCGTCTGACCGCTGCCTCGGACGCTCCCCAGAAGCGAACGGGTCTCGTATAGCTCGACGCCGTCCTCAAGCAGCGGCACCCGATAATGGTCGTAGCCCGACTGTGCGACAAGTTCTGGGGTTGACTCCAGCGAGTTGGTAAGAACTCGCACGCGCACCTGGCGCCGCCGCAGGTCCTTCAGCAGCTGCAGCTCATCCGCGGCCGGTACCATGAATGGTGTGACGAGCAACAGTTCGGACTGTACCGCGCGCACCGATTCGACCACCGGCCCCTCGATCAGCCTGCCCGGTTGCGCTCCGCTGGCGACAACCTTCTTGTCGGGACTGTCGTACACCACCTTCGCATGCGCCCATATCAGCGGCAGCCTGCCGGAGATCATTCCCTCAAGCAGATCGCTCGTAGCGAGCAATGACGTATAGTCGATGCCGCCCGATTTCGGAACCCGCGGGTTTGATTTGCGACTTGCGTTCTCGTCATCCGTGCGAGCCATTACCCCGGTCGCGGGTGCCCCGGGTCCCAAAGCTTCGACCGGAATCGAAAGGCTGCTGTTCCAGAATTCATCGAACGTGCCGGACAGTTCGCTGACTATCGGACCGGCGGTAAAGACATCCTCATCGGCGAACTGCGACTCCGGGTCAATTTGAAAATATTGGTTGCCGATGTTCCGGCCGCCAACGAGCGCCACGGCGTTGTCGACGACCAGCAGTTTATTGTGCATTCGGTAGTCAAGCCGCGGCGCGTTCACGAGGAATTCAAGCTTTCGAAGTAGCCGCGAATGTCCTCGATACGAAGCGGGATTAAAGATGCGCAGCTCGACAGACGGCAATGCCGCGAGCCTCAGGATCTGCTCATCACCTGTTACAGTGTCGCCGTCATCGACGAGCAGGCGGATTCGCACGCCGCGATCTGCGGCATGACGCAGCCGATCGGTCAGCATACGGCCAGTCTCATCGCCCCGGAAAATGTAGTATTGAAGGTCCAGGGTTCGTTGAGCGGCATCGATCATCTGCATTCGGGCCCGAAAGCCGTCAACACCGACACTGATGACGCGAAATGCCGAGAACTCGCCATGGTCGTGTGCTGCGCTTGCAAACTGCCGACCCAGTCGAGTCTCCTCCGGGTGGGCGAGCGCCACAGAAGAAGTCTTCGAAAAGCCCGCGCCGGGCGGAAGGCCTGCGCAACCAGCTGCAGCCACAGCGACGAGCAAGGCAACGCTATTGCTGGCGGCGCTCCGAAGCGGGGCGTATCGACGCCAATTCGACACAGTCCAGAATCTGAGCATCCTGTGGCCCGGTAGTGATTGCAGCGGCCCCACTATGCACGGTGCATAGAGTTTTTCCGGCTGACAGAGAGCATAGCCATGCACAAATTCTATCGGCGCTGCCAGGGTTCCGGTGGAGTCCAAATTGCCGAGTGATGTCCAGTCTCGTCCGTATCGACGTAGGACTGAGCCCACAAAGCTGACAAGGCTTTGGTATCGGATCTCTGGAGAGCCGCGACTCTCAGGTTACCGAGTGAAAGCGACGATCGAATTCACGACTCGCGCCACGCCTGGGACCTGACCTGCGATCGACTCGGCCGCACCGATCTCCAAGCCAGATCTCACCACACCATTGAGATATACAACATGATCCATCGTCTGCACGCTGATTACATTTGGCTCCATAAAGGAGCATCGATTGAGCTGCAACACTACATCCGCGCTGATCTTCGCGTCACCCGGGCAGCCGCGAAACCCGCATTTCATATATGTGTCGTATAACGCACAGCCAGAAAGAGCATCGGTCAGGAAAAAGATCGAGACCCATGCACAAAGTGCACGTCCGGCTGCGCGGTCGGGAAGTACAGTGCAAATGATGTTCTCGATGTCCCGCGGGGTCGCCTCGTCCAGACGCTGCTTCTCTTCGGTGGAATATCGGGAACAGACGGACACGTACATTGTTGCGAGGCGGGTGGCGGCCGTCGGGCACCGTATTGTCCGGCGCCGCTTACGGACGGTGCGGGAAAAGCGGCGCAATGTACCGGTTACGCTGGGCATAACACTAATCTCTGGCGAGATATCGTACTCCTTCTGATTACGCATGCTATCTGTCGGGGGTTTGTTGGGGGCTGACCCAGCCGAAGGCTGAAGAGCAGTATCACCGCCTAGGATGATGCGAAATTTCTCAGCGTCAGCAGTACGCAAGCTGGTCTGATTGGGTTCAATCGCGGCCCCAGCAAGCGCTGTCGTAGGCAAGAGAGGTATAAAAGCAGATGAACGCAGCGCGATAGATTAATCGTGTCATTAGAAAATCCTGCCTGTGGAATGCCCTTAATTCTATTCGTCCTGGACTAGTGATGCCGCTGCGCACTGATAGGTTGACGCGCGTCCGACGATTTGCTTTGATTCCTCGGACTTCAGATCCGGGCAGAGGGGTTACTCCTATGCGTTTCTGGCTCTGGCTCTGGCTACTGGCTATTGTCGTGACGGCATCGACCAATTCGGCAGCTGACGTAGCGGCGAGCGGCGGTCCCGCGCGAGCGCTTATCGCGCTCGAGAAGAAGTGGGTCATAGCTCTGCAGAGATCCGATACCAAAACCTTGTCAACATTGTGGGCTCTGACCTACGTCGATACGGACGAGACTGGCCACCGCAGCGACAAGGCGGAAGTCTTGCGCGTTCTAAAATCAGGTGCGCTGAAGCTCCGTAAGCTCGAGCTCTCTGACATGAGAGCCTACGTGTACGGTGACGCAGCAGTCGTCACGGGGGCATCGGCACAAGATGGAGACTTCCAGGGACAACCGCTTGCCGCCAAAATCGTGTTTACCGATACGTTCGTTCGCGACGGAGACGTTTGGAAAGCCGTTGCGTCGCAGCGCACCGCATCACAATAATCTTGCGCTGGGCCGCGCTGACGCACCGCCTCGCCGCGTGGTTTGGTTATTTATTTCCGTCGGATTGGCCGTGGGCGCATGCCCAACCTCACAAGCAACCCGCGGGACCACAATACTATCATGCGATCTGCTCTAGTCTCGACGAGGAGTTCAGTCTATGAGTCACCCACTTCGACGAATCAATCCAGCACCTCAGTGGCCCAGTTACACTGGCACTTCACAGTATGTCGGTACCAGCTCGAGCACCCAGGTGGCAGTTTACGTGGATCCTTCGCTCGGCGCGCCTGCGCTGCAAAACGCCAAAGACTTGGTCGCTGATGCGGACCGGGTGGTAAAGGCAAACAATGCGATCTTCGGAACTCCCAGCGAGGCGGTCGATGTCATCATCTTTGCTTTGGGTGGCATGACCGACGGCACCGGCGGCGCGGACCACAATGCCTGCGACTATACGAGCGGCGGCGCCATTGAGGTGTGTGCCTCATTTGGCAATTCCGCAAGAGTATCCGCGCTGTTTGAGGCGGAATTAAGCGAGTGCTCGATGGGCGGAAACCTGTGCGGTGTTAGCACCGGAGAGGCCCTGTCGCGCTGGTGCGCGGCCGTCGTTGGCAACAACGCCCTGGCGGATTTCGCAACGGCGCCGGCTTGGGCCAAGAAGGGGATGCCTGACTTTGTCGATAAAACCGACGGCACCGATCAAAACGAAGTAAGCACCGGCTGCGGAATGGCATTCCTATCGTGGCTGCAGAAGCTCGGGTTCAGCCTGAACAAGATAGCCCCAGCAATGGTCAAGCTGGGCGCTGTCGGAACGCTCGCCCAGCTGTATGCGACGCTGACGTCCAGCCCGCAATCCGAGGCCTGGCCGAAATTCAACGCCGCAGCAAGGGCGCTACCTGGCATTACCAACGACGATCCGTTCGGCACAAAGGCTAGTTCCGAAAGGCACGCCAGGCTGAGCACACGGCGCGTTCCAACGGCCACTGCGAAGACTATAGGCAAACCAATGCCGAATCGCTCTCGAAGGCGGTGAGTTGATGCTGCCGGCCTGAGGTGCTCACGGCCTCGGATCCAACAGCTCATCGAGCCGTCGCCGCACGGCGGGCCACTCTGCCGCGACAATTGAATATCGAACTGAGTTCCGGGCTGTGTAGTCGGCGGCCATCCGGTGGGCCCGCAGTGTGCCGTCATACTGAGCGCCGATTCGTTCCAGTGCTGCTCGTGAGCGCGAATTGCGCACGTCGGTGTAAAAGCACACACTGAGTACCTGCCACGACTCGAACGCATGCGTGAGCATCAATCGCTTCGTCTCCGTATTGGCGGCGGTCCTGATCGCCATCGACGACAGCCAGGTGTAGCCGATCTCACAGACGTCCGGAAGATCGCGCCCGTGACGCACATGCCCGGCTGGCCACAACCATCGCTCAACATTCCAGAATCGGGTGGAGCCCAGAACAATTCCGTCCCGCATGCGTACGATCGCAAACGGATAGGCGCTCCCGGCTTCCCGCCATGACACTGCGGTCTCGACATAGCGTTGCGCCTCCATGTCAGTTTGCGGAATCGGACTCCACTGATAGAGCACGCGATCCGTTGCGGCGGCGCGCACCAGACCGGCAACGTGACCCTGATTGAGTGGTTCCAGTCGAACGTGTCGACCAGTGAGCAGAAGCTCGCTCATCGGTTGCCACTATAGCAAGACATTGATCAGGCTGTGCTGCCAGGCCGTCGGTTTCTGGGTCTACCGAGCGGCTTCAGGTTAGACATGAAGTTGGGCCGTTCATACAATCAAACGATGAGTGAAACGGGGAAGCTTCATACCGGCGGCTGTCTTTGCGGCGCGCCACGCTATGAAGCCAGCGGTGACCCCTTGTACGCCGGCTATTGCTACTGCGCCGACTGCCGCAAGGCCTCGGGTTCGGGTTTTATCCCATTCATGGGTTTTGCGAGCGCTGAGCTTCAGCGGCCAGTCCCGGCAGTTCACATCGAAAGCGGCATCCGGGATAGACGCGGTCCGTAATTCCTGTCCGGTCTGCGGTGGCCTGGTTTTTGGTGGGGAAGTTGGCAAGAGCGACTCCTTCACCATCTATGCGGGTTCCCTCGATGATCCCTCGTGCTTTCATCCGACCGTTGCCATCTTCACACGTGACCGGCCGGCCTGGGCACTGGTCGCGCCGGATATCAGGGCATTCGAGGCGCTGCCGGGCTGATCCGGCCGAGGCCGCGCTGGCCTGACCTCAACCCTGCAACCGTGTCACCAGTGCCTGGGTGAACTGCGCCGTGCCCGCCTGACCACCCAGGTCGCGGGTGCGTACCTGGTCCGCATTCAGCGTCGCGTCGATGCCGCGCCGCAGCCGCGACGCCATGTCGGTGAGCTTGACATGATCGAGCATCATGGCGGCGGCGAGCAGCAGGGCGACGGGGTTGGCCAGGCCCTTGCCAGCGATGTCGGGTGCGGAACCATGCACGGCTTCGAAGATGGCCGCCTCGGCGCCGATGTTGGCGCCCGGCGCCATGCCCAGACCGCCTACCAGGCCGGCCACCAGGTCCGACAGGATGTCGCCGAACAGATTGGTGGTCACCAGCACGTCGAACTGCTGCGGGTTAAGCACCAGTTTCATCGCGCAGGCATCGACGATCACCGTGTCCATCTCGATGCGGCCCTTGTAGTTATCGTCGTACAGGCGTCGGGCCGTCTCGAGGAAGATGCCTGTGAGCGCCTTCATGATATTGGCCTTGTGTACGATCGTTACTTTCTTGCGGCCGGTGGCAATGGCGTGGGCGAATGCATACTCGAGCAGCCGGCGGCTGCCCGCGCGCGTGTTGATGCCGGTGGCAATTGCGACCGCATGCGGATCGTCGTCGATCTGCACATAGTGCTCATGGCCGATGTAGAGCCCCTCGAGGTTCTCGCGCACCACGATGAGGTCGACATTGTCGAAGCGGCCGCCGGGAACAAGCGTGCGGGCCGGACGCAGGTTCGCGTAAAGCTTGAACTCCTCGCGCAGCCGCACATTGGAACTCCGGTAGCCGCCGCCGGAAGGCGTCTCCAGCGGACCTTTGAGCGCCAGCCGGGTGCGACGAATACTGGCCAAGGTCGCCGGTGGCAGGGGATCCTGCGCCGCCCTCACGCCTTCAAGTCCGGCAATCTGGCGGTCCCACTCAAACGGTGCTCCGAGGGCATCGAGCGCGGCCAGCGTGGCCTCGACGATTTCCGGGCCGACGCCGTCGCCGGGAATCAGGGTTACCGGTATGAGTCGGGGCATGTGGTTGACCGTGTCCTCGATCTCGGGGCCAGGGCGAGGTCAATACTGTACCTTAATCGCCGCGGTTTCCTCCGCGCTCAAGAATGCCCTGCACGCTCGCCTGCGTGATCGGACTGTCGCTTGTGTTGCCGACCATGTGGTTCCACCCATGCAGCGGCGAACTGAGTCGAATGGCATTATTCGCCACAACAGCACGAGGCGGCATCATGACTAAGGCGGCGCGAATTGCGGTCGTGACGGGCGCGGCCCAGGGCATCGGCAGGCATACCGCCGAGCTGTTGGCGGAGCGGGGTTACAGTTTGGTCCTCACTGACCGGTGTCCTCCGACGGAGACGCTGAGAACTGTGCGCGAGCGAGGCGCAGCCGTCGTAGATGTGCTGGGCGATATTGTCGACGAGGAGATTGTTGGCCAGATCGCCGAGGCGGCCAGGGCGCGTTTCGGGCGCGCGGACGTGCTGGTGAACAACGCCGCGATCAGCCTGATCGCACCGGCTGAATCCCTTTCCGCAGCGGACTATCGCCGGGTGCTCGAGATCAACCTCGTTGCGCCGTTTCTGTTGTCCAAGGCTATCGGCACGATGATGCTCGCGCAGGGCGCCGGCAGCATCATCAATGTCGCGTCGGTTGCAGGCGTCGTGGGCATTGCAGACCGTGCTGCCTACAACGCGTCGAAGCACGGGCTTATCGGGCTAACGCGTACGCTGGCGGCCGAATGGGGAGGAAGAGGGGTGCGTGTCAATGCGGTATGTCCCGGCTGGGTCAAAACCGGAATGGACCTGACCGACCAGGCAGCAGGTGGTTACACAGACACCGACATCACGGGACGCGTACCCATGGGGCGATTTGCCAGGCCAGATGATATTGCCAGGGCCATTGCATTCCTGGCGGATCCCCAGGAGAGCGCTTTTGTCAACGGACATGCTCTGCTGGTGGACGGAGGCTGGACCGCGGACGGGGGCTGGGAATCGCTGCGCCTGCGTCACCGCTGATGGCGGGTATTTGCCGTTGCGTTTTCCGCCCCGAGTTGACCGGCGGATAACTTTGGGCTCAGGGCGCGGTTTTGACCCGATGGGCGCCAGTTACTACCATGCCGTGGTCTGCGGCCCGCCTGCGGTCGCTGGAGAGAAGGCTTCCGTGCAGCACCACCCCGTCTATACCCGCACTGCCGTCGTGCTCCACTGGTTCATCGCGCTGCTGATCACCGCCGGTTTCACACTTGGCGCCACCATGACCGATCTTCACATGAGCCCTCGAAAGCTCAAGCTTTACTCCTATCACAAGTGGATCGGCATCACGGTGCTGGGGCTGGTGCTCATTCGCCTGCTCTGGCGCCTGACGCATCCGGTACCGCCCGATGAACCAATGCCACGCTGGCAGCGCGTCACCGCGCATGCCACCCACTGGCTGCTGTACCTGTTGATGATCGTCACGCCGATCGTCGGCTGGATGTACAGCTCCGCCTCCGGCTATCCGGTGGTGTACCTGAAGCTGTGGCAGTTGCCGGACCTGGTGTCGAAGAATAAACATCTGGCCGATGTGCTGGTCCAGGTGCACGGATCGCTGGCATGGACGTTGTTCCTGGTGGTGCTGCTGCACGTGGCCGCCGCGCTGAAGCACCACTTTTTCGATCGCGATGCGACGCTAAAGCGCATGCTCTCGTGGCAGCGCCCGTGACACGGGGTGCCTGAAGTCCTGGACCCAAGGAGTCGCCGATGGAACGCAATTCACCGTGGTTCAGCACGATCGCCCTGACCGCCGCCTTTGTGGCGACGGCAGCCGGTGACCCGACCATCGATGCCTCCAAGAGCAGCATCATTGCCACCTTCAGGCAGGAGAGCGTGCCGGTCGACGCACCGCTGAAGAGGTTCAACGGCCGCATCGACTACAACGCGGCGCAGCCGAACGCCGCCAAGGCGGCCCTGGAAGTCGATACCGGCAGCCTCGACCTGGGATCCACGGACTATGACGCGGAGGTGCGCAAGAAGGCCTGGATGGACAGTGGTACCTACCCCAAGGCGAGTTTCATCTCGACCTCGGTCAAGCCCGGCGCGGCGGGTCATTTCGATGCCACCGGAACCCTGACCCTGAAGGGCAAGACGCAGACGCTGACGGTACCGGTGACCGTCGGCAAGGCCGGCAGCACGATGGTGTTCGATGGCGCGTTCGAGATTTCGCGCGCCTACTTCGGCATTGGCGATAAGGAATGGAACGACGTGGTAGACGACAAGGTGAAGGTCCGCTTCCACCTGGTCGAATAAGGCCCCGACGCACACCGGCATCGCTGGGACAGGCCCAAAGTCTTGTTTTGACAGGCGCGACGGCCCGTTATGGTACATCGAATTGACAATCATTCGCATTTGCATGTAGCCTTGCAAAGTCGTCTTTCAGCATGGGCACAAGGCCCGCAGGACCGGAAATCGCCATGTACGTCTGCGTCTGCCACGGCATCACCGAGCGCCAGATTCGTCGCGCCGTCGAGCAGGGTGCGCGCACGCTGGGCGATGTGCAGATGAAGCTGCCGGTCGGCGGCTGCTGCGGTCAGTGCGAGGACTGTGCCCGCGAAGTGATACGCGATTGCCAGCGTGCCAAGGCCGGCGCCTCGACCGCTGTGGCTGCCTGAGCTCGACTCCCCGGGCCGTTCGGCCCTGAACTTCCTTCAAGCATGCCCCTGACCAGCGATCACCGCGCGGTGCTAGGCTGTCCGTCGTCGGACGGTCGTTACTGAAATACTGACCAGTGGCAGCGGGAGCCAGGCATGAAGGGCGATATCAAGATAGTGCAGCACCTGAACACGGTGCTGAAAAACGAACTCACCGCGATCAATCAGTACTTCCTGCACTCGCGCATCTACGGCAACTGGGGCCTGAAGCGCCTGCGGCAGCACGAACACGAGGAATCGATCGACGAGATGAAGCATGCCGACCGGCTGATCGAACGCATCCTGTTCCTCGAGGGCCTGCCGAACCTGCAGGACCTGGGCAAGCTGCTGATCGGTGAGACGCTGCCGGAAATCCTCGAATGCGATCTCAAGCTAGAGCGTGCCGCCCATGTCGATCTGAAAGCCGCGATCGCTGATTGCGAGCGGCTCGCCGACTTCGTGTCGCGCGAGATATTCGAACGCATCCTCGAGTCCGAGGAAGAGCACATCGATTGGCTGGAAACGCAGCTCGATCTGGTGCAACGGGTCGGACTGGAGAATTACAGCCAATCGCAGATGGAAGGCGCCAGCTGATAGGATTGGGCCCATGACATCGGAGAATCGGGTATGAAACTGATCACCGCCATCATCAAACCGTTCAAGCTGGATGAAGTACGTGCGGCGCTGTCGGAGCTGGGTGTGTCGGGAATGACCGTGACCGAGGTCAAGGGCTTCGGCCGCCAGCGCGGACATACCGAGCTGTACCGGGGCGCCGAATACGTGGTCGATTTCGTGCCCAAGGCGCGCGTTGATATTGCAGTACGCGGTGAGCTGGTCGATCAGGTAATAGATGCGATCGTGAAAACAGCCAAGACCGGCAAAGTCGGTGACGGCAAGATATTCGTCAGCGAACTGCAGCGCGTGGTGCGAATCCGTACCGGCGAGACCGACGACTCCGCGCTCTGAGCATGCCGCCCGCGCACGAAGTCGCGCCGTGCTTCATCCGCGGTGATAAGCGCTGCTGACCTCGATTTTCCCGACCATCGGATCGTTCAGGTGATATGTCACGGTCAGGGTATCGGTGCGCGCGTCTACCGCGTAGTGCTCGATGAGCGTAGCGTGACTCGAGTAACGCGCCCGTAGCTCAAAGACATCCCCGGACCAGCCGGCATCGATCCTGGCGGTGCCGTATTCGTCGATGCGGGAGAACTCTTCGTCGGTGCGGTAGTCGCGCGGCGGCACCCTGTCGGGTGTGATGCGCACGAACTCCGTACCGGTATCGAACCTGACCCGGTCCGGTGGGGTCAATACCTGCACCAGCCGGCGGCGTACCTCGGCGAAATCGGGCGCCAGCGGCCGCAACATGTCGAACTCCTCGCCCGAAGTGTCGCCGCTCTGGTCAACGCTGCTGCCACCCTGAGCACCGCCTCCCGGCCCGCCGTGGTGTCCGCCGTGACCGCCATAGCCGCCGCCGGCATTGCCGGCGTTGCCGGCATCAGGGTAGCCGCTGCGCTTACGCAGCTTTGCCTGCCAGGCTGCGATCGCCGTGCTCACCTTCGTGTCCACCAGATCGCTGGCGGACTTATCCAGCTGCCAGTGGCCCGACAGCAGAGGATTGGCGGGCGCGGTCGACCTCACGGTGGCACAGGCCATGCTGAGGCCAAGGATCGAGGCCGCCAGGATCGTGGGTGCGAGCTGGCGGCGAGGGAGGTCAGGCAATTGCGGCATCGAGGCCTGTAAGACTGGTGAAAACGCCGATGGTTCTGTCGGCGGGCGCTGCGCAAACACTAGTGTTGCCCGTCAATGCTGTCAAACGGAGTGGCGGTGCGCGCTAGACTTGGCTGATGTACCGATTTCTGCTGTACCTGGTTGCCGGCTGGTCGGGCTTTTTTGTCATGGCTATCGAACTGCTAGGCGGGCGACTGCTGGCGCCGTACTTCGGCAGCAGCATCTACGTCTGGGGTGCCATCATCACCGTCTTCATGCTGGCGCTCTCGTTGGGCTACCTGTGGGGCGGTCGAGCCTCGCTGCACGCGCCGAGCCTGCAGCGCCTGGGGTTGATATTGCTGGCCGCCGCAGCCACTGCTCTGCCGGTCCTGCTGGCGGCCGACAGTCTGCTCGAGCACCTGTCGGCTCACATCGGCGACCCGCGTTTTGGCTCGCTGGTCGCGGCCGCGCTGCTGTTCTTCCTGCCGACCTGCGTCGCCGGCATGGTGTCCCCGTACGCGGTACGCCTGCTGGTGCCGGACCGGGCAAGCGCCGGGCAGCTCGCCGGCAGGCTGTACTTTGTCTCTACGTTTGGCAGTGCCGCCGGCACCATCCTGACCTCGTTCTACCTGGTGCTATATCTCGAGGTGAACCAGATTCTGATGCTGATGCTGGGCGTTTCAGGCGTTATCGGAGTGATCGCCTGGCTGCAACCTGTCGCGGTCGACGTGTGACGGCCTGGCGAGTGCGACGCGGCCGGGCCTGCACCCTCGGACTGCTGCTGCTGGCGAGCTTTGCCGCCGCGGCCGGGCAACGGCTGGTTCACTCCGAGAAGTCGCTGTATCGCGAAGTGTTCGTCTACGAAGACGGAAATACCCGTTGCCTTTGTTTTACCAGGCTATGCGCGATCGGGCGCCAGACCTGCATCGATCTGAAGCAGCCTGATCGGCTGGTGTTCGAGTACACGCGGATGATGCTGGGCGCGCTGTACCTGAAACCCGAACCGCACAGCATCCTGATCATCGGTCTCGGCGGCGGCACGTTGCCGCGAACGCTGGAAAAACTGCTGCCGAACGCGGCCATCGACGTGGTCGAGATCGATCCGGCGGTCGTGGCCGTCGCGCAGCAGTACTTCGGCTTCCGGCCGGACGAACACGTTCATCTGACCGTACAGGATGGCCGTGCGTACGTGCGACAGGCGCTGCGTGCCAGCAAGCGCTACGAGCTGATCATGCTCGATGCCTACGAACACCAGTACATTCCCGAGCACATGCTGACGCGCGAGTTCCTGAGCGAGGTGCGCGCGCTGCTGCAGCCGGACGGGATCGTTGCCGCCAATACCTTCTCATCCAGCCAGCTCTATCAGAACGAATCGGTCACCTACAGCAGCGTATTCGGCGAGTTCTACAACCTGCACAGCGGTAATCGAGTCATCCTGGCAGCCAATGGCGCGCTGCCGTCGATCTATGATGCCACGCTCAACAGCCGTCATTTCGCGGCGGCCTTCGAGCCGTACGGATTCTCGACATCGACAGTGCTGCTGATGTTTTCAACCCATCCCGACTGGGACCCGGGCGCGCGCGTGCTGACCGATCAGTATTCGCCCTCGAATCTGCTCAACGGCCGCCCTTAGTGAGCGCCCGAAGAACTGCTGCCGGCAGGCGCATTCGTGGCGCGCGTGCGCTCGGCGTCGCGCGTGCGGTCGGTCACCTGGGCGCGCAGCTCACGCAGCTTGGCCTTGATGACGGCGGCGTTGGTCGGGCCCATGCGCAGCATCAGCTTCTGTCCCGCCGAGAGCTCTTCGAGCTTGGGGTCGGCGAACTGGAACATCACGTTGGGCCGCACCAGGGCGATATCGGTGGTGATGTCGGGGGCGGCCAGCAGGTTGTCGATGGTCACCACCAGGCGGTCATTGAAGTAGCCATTCGGATAGCCGAGGCTCTGATAGGCCTGCTGGAACAGCGGATAGAAACGCACATAAAGCGCTGCGAGCCGTTTGACATCGAGCCCCTGGATTGCCTGCACATAGGGTACGTAGCGCTGGAAATTGGCCACGTCGATGGTTCCCTGCTGATCGTTGCCGGTGGCGATGAACGCACCGGCCAGCGGCTTGGTCGGTCGCAGCTCTACGGCCAGATGCCGGCGCGACAGGTTATCGATCGAGACCACGATATGGCGCACCAGCAGCTCGGGCTTGAAGATGCGGTCGACGGCCTGTTTGCCCATGACTTCGCCGAGCGCATCGTGCAATGGCGCATCGCTCTCGTCGAGTGCGGGCAGGGGCGCCGCCGCGTTGGCTGGGCCTTCCGGCAGCGGATTGCGGATGGCCGGTGCCGGCGCTTCAGGCGTGACGGTGGTGAGATTCACTGCCGGCAGCTGCGCCAGTCGGTGCGCGCGCCAGGAAAAGAACAGCACCACGGCACTGATCAGAATCACGGCCCCGGCGGCCCACCAGATCGGCTTTCGCATGAACAGCTACCCCGTACCCATTGGCAAGTGTGCGATAAAAACTATGCTCCTTAAGGGCCGATTGCAACCGCACGGCGGCAGTGCCGCTGCAGTATGATCGCCGTCGGATTCATCTATGCGCCCCTCTGATGTTCAGCGCTGCTTCACCGATCCGGTAATGGCAGATTCAGTCGATGCCGGCACGCAATGCGCGCACGGCGCGTTGCTCGTGCGACCCGCGTGCTTCGGCTATAACGGCCAGACCGCCGCCAGCAATCGATTCCAGCAGGCCGCGCAACTGCCGGATACTGCCGAGCGCGCACGCGCTGAATTCGCCGCGTTAGCGGCCGGCATCGAAGCCGCCGGGGTGAGGGTATGCGTAGTCGACGACAGCGGCGAGCCCGTCAAGCCCGATGCGGTATTCCCGAACAACTGGGTCAGCTTCCACGCCGACGGCACCATCGTCGTGTATCCAATGCACGCTCCCAATCGGCGCACCGAGCGCCGCATGGAAATAGTGGCGGCGGTCGAGCGGCAGCTGGGCTTCCAGCGCACGCGCCTGCTCGACCTCTCCAGCCATGAGCAACACGAGCGCATGCTCGAAGGCACCGGCAGCCTGGTGCTCGATCACGTGCACCGGATCGCGTACGCCTGCAGATCGGCACGCACCGACGAATCCCTGGTTCGCGAATGGTCGGCGCTGATGCGCTATGAAGCGATGCTGTTCGATGCGCGCGGCAGCGGCGGCACCCCGATCTATCACACCAACGTCATGCTGAGCATTGGCTCGCACTGGGCGGTGGTGTGCGCCGAGGCAATCGATACGGCGGATCGTGACCGCGTGCTGCAGCGACTTGGCGCCAGTGGCCGCGAGATCATCCGGATTACGCTGCCGGCCATGTCCGGGTTCGGCGCCAACATACTCGAGCTACGCGGCACGGATGCCAGTGGCGGCGAGCGCTCGGTGCTGGCGCTGTCCGAGCGGGCATGCTCGGCACTGCAACAGCTCGATCATTGCGCCTGGGACCGGCTGCGCGAGCGCGTCGATCGGGTAATTGCGGCTGACATTGCCACCATCGAGAGCGTGGGCGGCGGCAGCGTGCGCTGCATGCTGGCTGAAGTACCGGCAACCCAGGCATGAGCGGACTCGAGCCGTTACCAAAGCGCGTCTACCGCCTGTTGTCGGACGGTCAATTGCATCCCGGAACCAGGCTGGCTGCGGATTGCGGTGTGAGCCGAAACGCGATCTGGAAGGCGATCGCAGCGCTGCGCTCGCTCGGTGTCAGCGTGCATGTGGTAGCGAACCGGGGCTATCGATTGCCGGCGGCCACGGCACTGCTCGAGCGCGAGCACATCGTCAACCTGCTGCCGGGCAGGGTCGCCGCCGGCCTGCGCACCGGACTGTGCGTCTGGCGCACGGGCTCGACCAATAGCGATCTACTGCTGCGCGACGTGCCACCGGTCGGGCACTTTGATTTCCTGACGGCGGAATACCAGACCGCGGGCCGGGGCCGGCGCGCGCGCAGCTGGTTCGCGCCGCCGGGCGGGGCGATCTGCCTGTCGATCGGCTGGTGCTTCGAATCGCTGCCGCGCGATATCAGCGCGCTCAGTCTGGCCATCGGGGTATGCGCGCTGCGCGCCATGGCGCAGATGGGCATCAGCGGAGCGGCGCTCAAGTGGCCCAACGATCTGGTGGTCGGCAACGCCAAACTCGGTGGCATCCTGATCGAGCTGCGCGCCGAAGCCGGCGGGCCGGCTTACGTGGTGATCGGACTGGGATTGAACGTTGCGCTGGGGGACACGGCGTTGCGGCAAGTCGCGGCCAGCGGCACGCAGGCGGCAGATATGAGCGGACTGGGGGCCGGGCAGCCCGATCGCAATCGGCTCGCGGCAGCCCTGATCGGCAGCACGGTAACCGGGTTGGCACAGTTCGAGAGCGACGGTTTCGCCGCCTTCGCCGGCGAATGGCGCGATGCCGATGCGCTGGCCGGAAAGCCGGTGGTGATCAGCTCCGACAGTGGCAGCGTTGCCGGCCATGCACGCGGCATCGATAGCGACGGGGCGCTGTGTCTGCAGACGCGCGACGGCTTGCAGCGATTCGTCACCGGCGAGGTGTCGGCGCGAGCGCTGTCGTGAACCTGTTGCTGCTGGATATCGGCAATTCGCGGCTCAAATGGGCCATCGTGCGCCGGCGCTACCGGCGCGCGCAGCCGTTCGCCGCACACGGGGTAGTGGAGATCCGCACATTGCGCAGTTCGGCCCTGGTCTGGTCGCGCCTGTTCAAGGCGTGCGGGACTCCCGACAGCATCTTTGCCTGCAACGTCGCCGGTCGCGCGGTGGAGCGGCAGATCCGAGCGGCGGCACGCCGCGCCGGTCTCGGAGCACCGCAATTCGCACGCAGCCGGGCCGCCGCCGCCGGAGTGCGCAATGGCTATCGTGAAGCCTGGCGCCTTGGGGTGGATCGCTGGGTCGGTCTGATCGGCGCGCGGCATGAGCATCCAGGCAAGGATCTGTGCCTGGTTGGTCTGGGTACGGCGATGACGATTGATCTGCTCGGCGCGGCCGGCCGCCATTTCGGCGGTAGCCTCGTTCCTGGTCCGCGGCTCATGATCGAATCGCTGCTCGAGCACACCGCCGGAATTCGGCGCCGTGCCGGCGGCTGGGGTGCTGCGTCCAGCTTCGATCAGGTGTTTGGGATCGGGCACGCGCGCACATCATCCGCGAGCCGGAGCAGGCCCGCTGCCTTGTTTGCGCACGACACTCATGCGGCGCTGCTGGCCGGTGCGCGCCACGCCTGCGCGGCGCTGATCGGGCATGCCATGAGCGAGGCGCGCTCGCAGCTCGGGCGCCGCCCGCGGTTGATCCTTTCCGGCGGGGCAGCGGTAGCGATTACGCCGCTGTTGCAGGGCCGCTATTGGCGCCAGGACGACCTGGTGCTACGGGGCCTGGCGGTGCTCGCCACCGCCCGGGCACCAGATCGCATAAAATCGGCGCGTGCGTAACCTCCTATATGCGCTGCTGTTCCTGAATCTGGCATTCCTTGCCTGGGGACATTGGGTCGGCAAGCCGAGGGAGGCCGTCGCGGCGCTGCCGGCCAGCCCCGCGGTGCCGACGCTGGAGCTGGTGAAGATTGCGCCGGTCAGCGCCGCGGCTGCTCCCACCCGTTGCCGCACCATTGGCCCGTTTCCCGATGCCACTGCAGTGACGGCTGCAAGCGATGCGATGCGAGCCCATGGCTGGGCGGTGCGCGATCGCGCCGTGGATTCGAGCGTGGCCGACGGCTATTGGGTGTACATCGGTGAACTCACGGCGGCCGCCCAACGCAGCGTGCTTGCCCGCCTCAACGCCGCCGGTATTCACGACGCCGCGGCGATGACACAGCCCGAGCAGTCGGACCGCGTGTCGGTCGGGTTCTTCAGCGACCAGACGCACGCCGTCCGCCGGGCCGAGCAGGTGCGTCAACTCGGTTTCAAGCCGGTGCTGGACCTGCACCAGCGTAGCGTCAGCGTGCACTGGCTCGATGTGGACCTGAAGGCCTCCGATGCGGATCTGCAACCGAAGCAATTTCAGAGCGGCCCCGGCTTGCAGGTCGCTGACTGTCCGGCCAAAGCCTCCGGCGGCTGATAAAATCCGCGCGCATTTGCTTTCAGTGACGCCGGCATAGCTCAGTGGTAGAGCAGCGGTTTTGTAAACCGTTGGTCGGGAGTTCAAATCTCTCTGCCGGCACCGATTTTCTGGGGTCTTTTCCGGTCACATCGCTGACGCGCTACCCGCTCAGTCCGCGGCAATCACCTGCGCAAGTCTGTCGGCCAGCACGGCCAGTGCCCGGCTCATCGCGGCCGCTAGCTCACCGCTGCAGGGTGCGCTGGGGGGAATCTGTACCTGCTCGGATCCACGCACAACGTTTGCGTGCGGGTTGGCGAGCGACCAGCCGGCGCGCAGGCTAACTGCGCAGCTGTCATCGCCGTAGAATTCCTCGATCGCGATGGTCAGAGCTCGACGCGGCTCGCTCGTGGCCGGCTCATCCGGATTGGCCACGAGTCCCGGCGGCAGACGCGCGGAAAGATCATCGGATAGGACGCGGCGTATCTGGCCGGGAAGCGGCGCGGCCCAGCGTTCCAGGCCCGCCACATGCACGCGGTTGGGTCCGCTGCGGGTGACGAGTTCGGGTCGATCGACCTCCGGCGCGATCGCCAACGGTTCGACGCGCACCGCAATCCGGTTCGCTACCGCCGCGGGCTGCGTCGTTGGCGCGATGTCGTTCAGGATATAAAAGCGCGTCGGCGGGCTCGAGCCGCAGCCGGGCAGCAGCGCAAAACCCAGCATTCCCACCGCTCGCAGCCAGCTGCAGCTCATTGCTCGTCTCCCTTGCGGCCGCGGATCAGTGCTTCCGGATGCTGGTCGAGATAATCGGTGAGGGCACGTATCGATCGCGCGGCTTCGGTCAGCTCGCGGATCAGGCGTGGCAGATCGATACCGCTGGCCGCGCTGCTGCCCAGCATATGGTGCGCCGCCTGCAGAGTCCGCTGCGCCGCGTCTGCAGTCTCGCGCAGGCTGTCAATCAGCGGTTTGATCTGCGGTTGGACCTCTGCGGTGACGCGATCGAGATTGCCGAGCGTTCGATCGAGTTCCTTGATCGCGTGCCCGAGTTCCGGCCCGGCGGTCAGGGTGTCGATGTGATGCACCACACTCTTCACGCTGGCAAGGATCTCGGCGATCTCGGTGGAATTGCCGCTCGGAAGCTGCGCATAGCCGTCCACCTGCTCGATGCGCGCCGGCGGCGCGTCGGGCACCATGTCGAGCGAAATCACCTTTATTCCGGTCAGGAAATTTGCCGTTGTTACCTGCGCGCGCAAGCCGCGCGTCACAAGGTTCGAGAGCCGCGCGCGGAAGGCCGCCGCAGGGTCGGCCGCCGGCGTCTCGGCTGCCGCGGCGATGCGACGATGCACGATCTCGATCCGGCTCGGATCGAGCTGCAGCGTGACGCGGGTGAACATCAGCTGTGCCTGGTCGTCGTATTGCAGATGGGCTTCGGTCACCTGGCCGATCGTGGCGCCCAGCATCTGTACCGTGGTGCCGGGGCCGACGGCGCCGGCAGCGGCGCCGGTGAAGTTCACGCGGTAGAGGAGCGTCGGGCCGTGCGGATCCTGGTGGGCGTCGTCCTGGTTGTCATACAGGCGGAACACGGCCCCGGCGTCGCTGGGCGCATTGGCGAGCACGGCGTCCGGGGTGTCGAACGAAATGCCGCCTGAGACCAGCTGTTGCCACGACGAGGCGCGAAAGCGCAGCCCGGTTACCCCGACCGACACATCGACACCGCCGGAATTCCAGAAGCGCGACTCGGGATGTATCAGGCCTTCATTGGGCGAGCGGATGAAGGCATAGATTTCGATCTGGTGATGCTGGCGGTCGAGGGCGAAACCCTCGACCTCGCCAACCGGCACGCCACGGTAGGAGATCTGTGATCCGCTCACCAGCGAACCGAGGTCGTTGGCGTGCAGGGTAAACGAGCGCCCCGGCGTGTCGGGAATGATGGCGGGCGGTTCGTCCAGTCCGATGAAGCTGCGCTCCGGCTCACCCTCGCCCGGGTACATTTCTATGTAGGAGCCGGACACCAGTGTCGACAGTCCTGAAATTCCGCCGAAGCCGACCCGCGGCCGCACGATCCAGAAGCGCGTGGCTGACGTGAGGTGCGCGACCGCCGAGCGCCGCATGCGCGCCCGCACTACCACGTGCGACATGTCGGTAGTAAGGAACAGGGACTCGACCGTGCCCAGATCCACATCCTTGTGGCGAATCCTGGTCTCGCCGGCCTGCAGGCCCTCGGCGTCAGTGAACGAGATCGTGATCAGCGGTCCGCGGTCAACCAGCGCGCGCACCGCAAGCCCGATCACGATCGCGGCCGCTACCGCCGGCACGATCCAGACCCATGAGAACCAGCGCCGGGGGAGCAGGGTTGCGTTCGGCGGTG